>Ga0129306_1000008_pt1 | contig 356533 bp, 316 predicted proteins | sample P827metagenome_FD_94438 | JGI IMG/M metagenome (GOLD analysis project Ga0129306, IMG submission 94438) | Capybara group fecal microbial communities from Wisconsin, USA - P827 metagenome | ecosystem: Host-associated > Mammals > Digestive system > Large intestine > Fecal | place: USA: Wisconsin...
TCTTCAGTGTTCCTTCCGAAAATCGCCTTAAAAAGCCTGTCTTTGTATTCCCTCTGTGGAACAGTTGAAATATCCATATTCTTCTCCATACTTAATGATATGCGCCGGTGCTTCTAAAAGCCCCTGCATATAGATATTCTTTTTTTTAATAAATTCTCACAAAAATGAAAAAAAAGATAATTTTCCCCCGTCACCAGACAGACCGCAAAATGATTCACGGCTCTTTACACTTCGAAGCTTGGGCGAGTGTCATCATATTTGTGGGATGTCTGGAGACGGGGGAAGTTTGCATTTCCCCCAAAAAAACTTGCGGATTAGATATATGCATGTATAATTATAGAAAGAGAGAGATTATTAAAAGTAGGAGAACGAAATGAAAAAGTATTTGAATTCTTTTTGTGCAGTTTTTGTTTTAGCTGCGTCTCTTTTGGTAACAGGTTGCAAAGCTCCGAGTGGTGGGGGATCTGGTTCTGGCTCAGGAGAGATTGGCGGCTCAGGTTCTGGGAGCGGTGGTGAAAGCGGAAAAGCTGATGTTTTTAAAATAACTTCTAACGGAATTACTTTAAATGGAACATTACTTAAAAATACTGGAGAAGTTTGTGTAATAAACTCTCCTGTTATAGTATCAAATTCAGCAAAACCAGAAGTTTATTATGATGGATTTTTTACGGAAGATAATAGTGTTACAATAATGCCTTTTATTATGGGTAAGTACGAAGTAACGCAGGAACTATACAAGGCTGTTATGACCGGTAACGCTCGTGGAATTAATCCGGAACCTTCATATTTTAAAGATTCTCCTGATGGAAATGAAATTCAGAAATTGCGTCCTGTAGAAGGTATGAGCGGGTATGAAGCTGCTTATTTTTGTAATGAACTTACAAAAAAAACAATCGGGGAATCAGAGCAGGTTTATACTTTTACAGCTCAAAATAAAATCATAATGGATATTACTAAGAAAGGTTACCGTTTACCCACGGAAGGAGAATGGGAATTTGCTGCCCGTGGAGGAGACCCGGCAAAACCAGACTGGGTTTATTGTTTTAGCGGAAGTGAAAGAAACTATAACAGTACTACTCGTGTCGATGACGGATTGGAGAGTGTAGGATGGTACAGTAAAAACAGTAATTATAAAACACATCAGGTTGGCTTAAAAAATCCTAATAGACTTGGTCTTTACGATATGAGTGGTAATGTATTTGAATTCATTTATGGTGGTTATGATGAGATGTATGGATCTACACCAGCGCCAAAAGGATATGTTACAGAAACTTGGCGTACTGGAACCACCGGAGACTATTACCATATAGGTGGGGATTGCAACGAGCCATCATGTGACTGTTATGATTTCTTTTGTGGTGAACTGGTGGAAGAGTGGGATCATTATGTAAAAGGCTTCCGCCTCTGCCGCACAAAGTAGCCAGGACAGGTAAGTACCCGCTGGAGCACCCTGCTTAAGCGGGACAAAAGTTTTTAAATTAAATTCAATTAAATCTCGAAAAACTCTATTCAAAATCTATTATATGTGGTAAAATATTGTATTAAAGCCAAGTTTTTAGAATTTTGTTATATAACATTTTTTGGGGGTTTAAATTGGAAATCCGCTCTTGTAATAAAAACAGGGCTTTTGTCTGTTCAGTTTGTGCGCTTCTTGCCTTTATTTTTTCTCTTGTCTCATGTGAAAACTTTTATAAGCCGGTAAAAAGCTGGTTTAAATACTACACAGACAACGCAACAGTTGGAAAATATGACATAGTAGAAGTTGTCGGAACATCCTCTTCTGGAATCCAATGTATAGAAAGCAATGACAATAAAGATATCAAGCTTTATCTTATGAACCCGATCGGTTATTCTCTTGCCTGCGAATATGTTTTTGATAATCCTGAAATTAACGTTTCACCCGGTGACGTCTGTACTTTTGTTCAGTCCATGGACAAAAATGTTATCACACTTACCTTTAGCCAGTCTTTTTTGCATGATGTCGAGATGGGAAACTATCCTATAAAAGATGAAGGCGGAACTGTAATAGGGGCGCAGAAAGATTTATCAGGAACGATAAAAATTTGTACAGACGATAGTGTACCACGACCTTTTGAGTCGTTCCACATTTCTGTAATCGTAAACTCTGCACCTCCAAGAATGCGTGATGCGATGTTCCAGTATGATAAGCCGGGAGATGAAAAGACGTATGTAGTCTGTTTTAAAATTCCTGATTTAAATAATACTGTTCACCAGAAAGATACAAAAACACTTGTTGTAAACGGCGAAACTTATAACGTTTCTTTTGGAAGTTCTGTATCAATAACCCCATCGGATGGAAAGCTTAAAACTGAAAAACCGTCTGATTTGTGCGATCTTAATAACCTGCAGACTATTTTTACAAACGAAAGCGGTTATGTTAATTTTTATTATTACACAGGAATTACTCCGACAAATGACAGAAAAACTGTAAATATTACGCTTACTGATGATTATAATTTTAAAACCGAGGTTGTAGTTTCTAACAGCACAGGAAAGCTTATTAAGCCGACTTTAAGTGTTGCAGAGGGCAATGCATATCAGGTAAATGAGACTGATGGAATTTATCCTGTTGTTATAAATCATACAGGGGAATCAAAGAAATATAACGATGAAGGTAACCTGGTTGATGGAGACAGATGTTCTAAACCTTATATTTCTTACAAGCTTTATAAAGATGGTGTTACAGGTGTATTTAAGGAAGGAAGCGGAGCCGCACCTTTAACTGTTAATCTTGAGAAAGGCAAATACTATGTAGAAACTTATGCTTATGCAGATACTTTTGTAGACAGCGATAAGGCAACTGGATTTGCTGCACAGTCAGATAAACAGGTTACCATAAAAGGTTCTTTAACTTACTATGTAAAAAACACAGGAAGTGATATTGCGGGATCTGGAAACGGTTCTAAAAACAAACCGTACAGAACGATGTATATGTGTATAGAAGAATTTTATAAAGATTATGTCGCATATAGTCATGATAATAATACAGTGCATACTATAGAAATGCTTTCTGATTTGAAAGCACAGGATGGTGATACCTTTAAGGATAATGCTTTTGTCCGTTTTTACAAACATGGGCCTGACAGTGCTGATTATAAATTTGTTGTAAACGGTCATGGATATACAATTGATGCTTCTAAAAAAGGCCATGTACTTATGACAGGTGCACACCATTCTCGAATTGAATTTAATAATGTAAATTTTACTGGCGGTTTACAAGAAACTGGTGGCGGAATACGTCATCAGGGTGGTACATTAATTATTAACGGCGGAAGTATAACAGGCTGCCATGCAAACGAAAATGGTGGTGCCTTATATATTTGGGAAGACAAACCTGCACACTTTAATGGAGTTACAATTACAGGTAATACTGCAGGACAAAATGGTGGTGGTGTTTATACTGAACAAGGTACTCTAAATCTCTATGGTAACTGTAACATAACTGGTAACACAGTAAATGATGTCCCTTCAAATTTATATCTTCTAACAGATCAAACAATTATCATCGGTCAAAACTTTACCGGTCGTGTGGGCGTTACGACAGAAAAACAGCCAGAAGCTGGACAGCCTGTAGTAATTACAAAAGATTTTTCTGCTAATGCCACTGGTGATCCGTGGGATACATTCTTCCCGGATGATCCGAGTCAGGGCGTAATAATATATAACAAAGATAACCCAGCACATACAGAAGCTGTTCTTTCTGTAAGCAGTTCATTAATTTCTACATACACAGGAGAAAGAATTATTGTTTCATGTGCAGAAACTGTAGAACTCAACGGTTCGATTTCTGTTTCTGTAGTCGATGAAGGTCGTACTGATATTACTTCACAATGTACTTTTGTAAATCGTATTATCTTTTATAAATCAGATCCTTTGTTTGGTTCAAATTATTACACTTCAAATGGTAATACTGTGACATTAAAAAGCGGTATAACAGAAAAAGATATTTATGTTCTGTTTGTTCAGTTTAGATATAAAGGTTTTGATTATGACGCGAGAATTCCGTTTAGAGTTCAATAGGAGAGGACAATGAAATTAAAGATTAAGCTTTTAGCAATATGTGTTTTGATTTTTGCAGTTTTTTCATGTACTGATTTTTCTATGTCAACTCCAAAAAATGGAGCAGATGATATATACGGAACAGGTAAAGTAAGATTATGCGGAACAATTACAATGCCCGATTTTACTGGTGCAGTTCCTTCTGTTGCAGCTCAGGTAAATGAAAATTCTTTTTCTAATTCAGAAGAAAAATCTGCAGCTTTTACTCCAATTAATTATAATGACACAGAGTATCAATATTTTGCAGAAGCCAAAAAACGTGGAACTAATGAAACAAATTCTAACGCAAGTTTTGAAGGAACTTATCCTAATAAAACATTTACACTCGTTTTGGATTACGGCTACTGGGATATTACAGCAGGAATAAAAAAAGGTGAACAAATTATTTTCTCTGATACACAACCTGTGGAACTTAAAAGTGGTGAGCCGACACAGTACAGTGCAAGTTTTACAATTAAACCGCAGATGACAGAAAGTGGAACTGGCAAAATTGCACTTGAGATGAATACGGGAACTGATCTTGGCATTGACTGTGCGACTGTAAGTCTCTTGTATGGTGATAATGATGCTATGCGCGAAGCCTGGAATACTGCGGGTATGCCTGTTGTAGAAACTTATCTGACAAATTCTAATAATAAATTTACATTAACTGCATATAGTATAAAATCTGGTTCATATACAGTTCAGATTAGGTTTTATGACTTTACCGGTGGTGGCTCTGGTCCAAATAATATAAATACAGACTATTTCAATGGTTATTTAATCCCGGTTTATTCAACAATTCAGACTATAAATGTTTATGACAACCTTACAACAAACTATTGGGTTAAGAGTGTCGGTCAATCTATTGCCGAGATTGAACCGATTAATGCTGATGGAACATTTACTCTTAATCAAAATATAATAAACAATTACAGCCTTACAGATATTTATGTCGCTCAAAATGGACAGGATTCAAACTCAGGTTCTGTTTATAAACCATTTGGCACACTTGCAAAGGCAGTAACATATATTAATGAGCGTGGAGACGGCAATAAAGATTATTCAATTACAGTTGACGGCGAAATTGAATGCTACACGACAATTGATTTAAATTCAGAAAGAGCAAGATCGCTTAAAATAAAAGGAAAGACTTCCAATCAGCAGGATAAACTTAACGGCAATCAGAAAGGCAGTGTTGTAACAATTGATACGAGCGTTCCTGTAACTTTTGAAAACATTTCGATTACAGGTGGAAGTGCGACAAACGGCGGCGGAATTAACATAACAAGTGGAACTGTAAAACTTGCAAGTGGTGCTGTAGTTACAGGTAACGTGGCATCAAGCAGTGGTGGCGGTGTTTATGTTGATACAAATGGAACGCTTTGTATGTATGGCACTTCGCTTATAGGAGATCCAACAACAAGCCTTCCTGATGTTACGAATAATAAATATGGAAATAAAGCAGGGTTTGGTGCCGGAATATATAATAAAGGAATAGTTGCCCTGGGATATGATGCGTACGAAAGTGAAACTTCAAATCATGAAACTGAACTTACAGGTGGTGTCTGCAGAAATTATGGAGATAAGACCGAGCAAAATTTTGTAAATTCTGGTGGAGCCGGTATTTATACTTACAGCAATACAAGTGAAAAAGGAATTGTAAGTATAAAAACAGGTAAAGTTTCTTATAATATGACAAAGTCACATGGTGGCGGAATTAAAGCATATAAAGGTGGAAAAGAAACAGTTTATATTAAGGGCGGAAGTATAAGTAATAATAATGCTGCTAAGGGCGGCGGAATATACATAGATGGTAACGGTTCTACCGTCGCAACTGTCAATATAAGTGGTGGTACAATTGAAGGCAATGAAGCAACAACTGCCGGTGGTGCCATCTATCAGTCAGGTAAATTAAATTTTAGCAGCAATGCAAAGCTTAATTCCGGTAGTGAAAAAACAAATGATGTTTATCTCGTTTCTACAAATACGATTACAGTAAACTTTTTAAGTTCAACAGGAACAGTTGCTACTATTACTCCTTCAGAATGGAAACGCGGAAAGAAGGTTCTGGATGGAAGTTATGCTTCCTCTAACATATCAAAATTTGCTCTTTCTGGTGGAGTCTGGAGTGTCATTTCTCATGATAACTTTGGAAAAATTGAATATAAAGATATATATGTAGGAGACGGAGGAATTGACAATCTTACCTCTGCACGTGGAACATATACTAGTCCATATCTTTCGATTAAATATGCAGCAGAGCAGTGCTGGAACAGTGATACAAGCTATAATATTATTATTAAAGACGTTCTGACAAATACAGATACTACAAAAACGCAGCAAATACCAGCAAGTGGAGTTTCTGCCAGTGCGATAACGTTAAAGGGGAATTCTGCAAATGCGAATATTGATGGCTCTGAAAAGGGATCAGTTTTAGATATTTTAAATACGACCATTCCTATAACCATTCAAAGTCTGATTATACAAAACGGTAAGAATACTTCTCAGGGGGGCGGAGGAATCAGAAATGCCGGAAATTTGACATTGGGTGATGGAGCTAAAGTTTCTGGCAATGAGGTATTAAGTGAAGGTGGAGGTATCTATAATAGCGGAACACTGGCTTTAACAAGTGGCTCTACCGTTACAGGCAATAAAGCAACAGCAGGTGGTGGAATTGGTGGTGGTATTTGTAATGAAGGAAAACTTTTTATATATGGCACAGCAAGAATCGGTGGAACTGGAACTGGTCCTGCTACTGTAGATTCTGGAAACAGTTCCGGGCAGCATGGTGGAGGAATATATAATAAGTCTGGATATTTATATATAGGCTACAGAGACTGCAAGTCAGATAATACCCCTAATAATGAACAGGAATTTACTGGTGGCATTACACAAAATTATGCCGGTGTCTCAGGCACTTCAAGTGGTGGGGGAGTTTATATTACTGGTGGGAAGGTATATTTTAAAAGCGGAAATATTTTGTATAATCGTGCTGCATATGGTGGCGGTGTAAAAGTTATGTATAATTCTGAATTTGTAATGTCTGGCGGAACAGTGAGCTCAAATACGGCTACCTCAGCAGGTGGTGGTATACACATAGAGGACCAACCAATGGGAACTGGAAAGGCATATTTTACAATGAGTGGAGGTACAATTTCTGACAATACTTTGGGATCTGGAAGTAATGGAACAGGAGTTTATAATGGTGGGACTATGACAATGTCTGGCGATGCACAAATTGCTTCAGGTCAAAATGTTTATCTTTATAGTGGTAAAAATATTAATTTAAGCACTACGACTCTTTCTAATCATAGTACAAGCAATCAGATTGTTATAAAAACTTCTATGACTGCCGGAAATACTGTTTTATCTGGTGCAACGAACAATGTTAAGGCACATTACAGAAAGTTTAAAACTACGACAGATGGATTGAGTATAGATTCCCAGGGGAATCTGTTTAACGGATATTATGCAACAACGTCTACTGTATTGCAAGTTATACAAGATGCTCCTTCAAGCAGCTCTTCCCCTGGTTATAGAATTGTTGTAACAGGAAGTACAAACAATTCTATATATGCAAACATAGGTACTAAGTTAAAAACTCTCGCTAAATACATCAGTCTTGATTTATCTGGAATTGAGGGAACAACTATTGTCCCGGACGAAGCATTTAAGGATTGTAATAAACTTACTTCCATCATGTTGCCAACAACAATTACAAGAATTCAAAGAAGTTCATTTTCAGGTTGTTCAGAGTTGACCAGTGTAACAGGTTTAGATAATGTTACAGAACTGTTTGGTAATGCGTTTGCTGGGTGTTCAAGTATATCAGATATGTCAGTTCCTAAAGTGCAGACTTTTTTCAGCAATTGTTTTTATGGGTGGGGGGAGAACAGTACTTTAACAATAGGAACAGCTGGTCAATCATTTACGATAAAAGGTGGTTCACAGTACAATGTAATTCAAAATGCTAGTTATGCTAATGTTTATATAGGACCAAAACTTGTTATGGAACAATATTACCCTGATTGCTATTGGGTAAAAAATTAGAAATTGACTTTGGTATAAACTTTGCTATTTAAACAAAATCTATGTCAAGGTTACCTTGTTATTTTTGCGCGGGGGAGTGGTGTGTTGGTGTTACGTCTGTACGGTGCTTCTAGATTGTCAGGCAGTGTAACCTTCAGCCTCATTTTTGCTTTAACTTTTCAAGTACGAGTTCCAGCGGGGCGTTCATATCTTTTGAAGCAGCTTCTGGAGTTGCATTGTATTTTTGTACAAGCATGACTGCATCGCCCCGGCATATACAGGGTGTGAGTGCTTCTAAGAGCTCCTACATATATCATATTTTCCCCCCCCCCAAAAAAAAAATCCCGCGGCTTTTGCCCCGCGGGATCTGCAATAACGTAAAAACTTATTTGTTAATTCTTTCTACGTATTCGTTAGTTTCTGTGTTAACTACGATTTTTTCACCCTGTTTGATAAAGAGTGGAACGCGTACTGTAAGGCCTGTTTCTGTTGTTACAGGTTTTGTTGCACCGCTTACTGTATCGCCTTTAATGTAGTTTTCTGATTCCTGAACGATAAACTGCATCTTCTGTGGAATCTTTACATCGATTGGATTTCCGTCCCAGATTACGATCTGGTAGTCGATGTCATCACGAAGATAAAATTTAAGGTCTGGATTTAATTCTGTTGGAACAGAAATCTGATCAAATGTTTCTGAGTTCTGGAAGATATAAGCATCTGCTTCTGAATAAATATACTGTGCATTCACTGTGTCTACAGTTGCGTCTTCGAAAGTATCAGGTGTTTTAAAAACCTGCTGGCTCAAAACTGAACCGTCTTTTAAGTTCTTAAGCTTGCAGCGAGCAAATGCAGTTCCCTTTCCAGGGTTTACAAATTCTCTTTCTACAACAAGGTAAGGAGCGTTCTTGATAATAAGAACTGTACCCTTGTTAATTTCGCCGCCTCTAATCATATAAAACCTCACAAATTAAAAAAGCATGTTAATTTCTACTATTATAGATATTTACACCAAAAATGGCAAGACACTTTCTATAGTTTTGTGGCCGCTTAAAAGGGCAATAAGCCTGTCCACCCCGATAGCGTTTCCCGAGCATTTAGGAAATTTTTCAAAAATCTTCCAGTAATTTTTATCTGTCTCATGCTGAATTCTTGCAAACTTATTTTTTAGAGCTGATTCATCCTCAAAATACTTTTTGATTTTCTGGGGGTCTGTTTCTTCGGAATAACAGTTGCATACTTCAATTCCGTTGCAGTATAGCTCAAACCTTTCCTTCCAGTACATTCCGTTTTTGTAAAACTCCTGGGCAAGACACGGAACCTTTGCAGGATAATCCATAAGCATTACAGGTACATCGCGCATAAGGTGCGGCTCTATACAGTGAACTAAAATAAGCTCGTAAAGGTCATCCCATTCCCACTCATCAAACGGATTTTCCTTACTTTCTTCAAGTCCAAGCTCGCGTGCGTGACGTGCAAGATCAGAGCTTTCGTGGCACGAAGACAATGTAAAGCCTGCATACTGTTTAAATGCGTCATCAATTCTAAGATGATAAAAAGGCGGCCTCATATAACAGAAAGGGTCGCTTCCAGAAGCAGGCTTTGGCGGTAAAAGCTCTGTAAAAAGCTCTTCTGTAAGGCGGGCAGTGTCCATGTAAGATGCGTCCATTTTATAATATTCAAGCATTGTAAACTCAGGACTGTGAATGTTTCCTACAGATTCAACATTGCGGTAGCACTTGGAAATCTGAAACACATCCTTTTTATGCTCAGAAATTATTTTTTTAATGTATATTTCCGGGGAGGGAACAAGATACAAAGGAATTTTTTCTTCTGTCCAGGGCTTTATATATTCAGTTTTAAAAACTTCAAGACATGTTTCTGGAATCAAGTCTTTACTTAAAGCCGGTGTGTCGAGTTCTAAAAAACCTTTTTTAATGAAAAACGCGCGTATCTTCTGCATAACAGATGCGCGAAATTCAAGCATCTCCAAATCCATATCTTAAATTATCCAGAATCTTGCCAATAGTGTCAATTTATTTTAAGATTTTATTTATGGGTCAGAGCTTGATATTCAGCTTGATAGACAAGGCAATTTTTGATTATAACCTCATCGAAAAAGGAGACAGGCTTTTACTTGCTGCTTCAGGCGGAAAAGACTCAACTGTCCTTGTAGAGTATTTTGCAAACAGACTCCGCCGTCCGGAAACCAGCTTTAGTTTAAAGACTGTTCACATCGAAACAGAAATTACAAAACCTCTTTCTCCAGAACTTACAGAAATTTTTTCTTCGTGGAATATTCAATGCGAGAACATTAAAGTCGATGTACTCGGCCGTTTAAAGCAAGGTAAAAAAATGAACTGCTTCTGGTGTTCAACCCAGAGGCGCACAGAGCTTATCAAATACGCGCTCGATAATAATTACAACAAGCTTGTTCTTGGCCACCACATGGATGACATGCTCGAAACTCTTTTAATGAACATGCTCGAAAAAGGCGAGCTTTCTACGATGGCGCCACTTTTAAAGTATCAGAAATATCCGCTTACTGTTATACGACCTCTTTGTTATGTTACAGAAGATAAAATAATTGAACATGCTCAAAAGTCAGGTTATATATCTCAGGTCTGCACGTGCACTTATCAGGAAAATTCTTTCAGGAAGGATGCCAGAAAAAAGCTTGAGCTTTTAACAGACGGCGACGTTCAGAAAAAACAGCACATATTCAACTCGTTAAAAAATATCTTGACTGAATATCTTCCATAATTGATAATATTGTTATGAAAAGAATCTGTATTATTACCGGAGCAAGTTCCGGAATGGGTAGGGAATTTACCAGAGAACTTTTTATAAACAGCGATAAATATAATTTTGGAAAAATCGATGAAATCTGGATTTTAGCAAGACGCATTGACCGTCTTACAGAAATTCAGTTTGACCTTTCACTTATAGCAGAAAAAAATACTTCAAAAGAATATCCGAGAATCATTCCTATAGAAGCAAATCTTTCGGGACGAGCCGGTGTAAATGCCGTTAAAGCTCTTTTAAATACAGAAAAAATGACAGAAGAAAAAGACGGTGGTTTTGAGATTGCTCTTTTGATAAATAACGCAGGCTTTGGAACTTACGGCGAGTTTTTAAATACACCGGTAGAAAAAGAGCTTGATATGATAGATTTAAACTGTACCTCTCTTACAGGCATTACGGGAATTGCTCTTCCTTTTATGAACAGAGGCTGTACGATTTTAAATATGGCAAGCCTTGCAGCTTTTATTCCGCTTGGAAATTTTGCTGTCTATGCTGCGACTAAAAGCTATGTGCTTTCTTTTTCTGTTGCGCTTGCTGCAGAGTTAAAGGAAAAGGGGATTTATGTAACTGCAGTCTGTCCGGGTTCTGTTTCGACGGAGTTTGCAAATGTTGCATCAAACGGCGCAAGAAAGGAAGTCCTTAACGGAAAATCTGCCGTTAAAACCGTGCTTCATGCTTTAAAATCGGCTTCTAAACGCCGTGTAATTGCGCTCTGGGCATTTAAATGGAAATTCAACGCTTTTATGTCGCGTTTTATAGGCCGTTTTGCCGGTGCCTGGTTTACTTATAAGTACGCCAAGCGCCCGTGCCGCTACTAATATAAGTTTCTTCTTATTATATGACGTAATATTTGACTATTATTTCTATTTTTTATAAAATCATTGTATGAAACTTAAGAGCATTTTAGTTGTTTTATCAGTAAGTCTGGCTGTGACATGCAGCTTTACTTCCTGTAAAACCATGATTTTAAATGGTGTTTCTGACGGTCTGTCTTCGGCAAACAAAAAGGGAATACCTGCAAAAGTAAAAGAATCTGACCCTGATCCCATGCTGGCATTTATGGGAGAAAAAGATCCGGTCATCGTCCAGGAAGTACTGCCTGTCATTTTAAAACTCTACGAAATTATGCATATCGAAAACCCGGAGCATCAGGGAAATACAATTATGCTCGGTTCATTAAATGTAATGTATGCAAATCTTTGCGTAGAGTCCAAAGCTGAACTTATGACAGATCCTAGACTTCTTGATGAACAGGTTGCAGAATTTGAAAGAGCCAAGCTTCATTACCTTCGTGGTCATGATTTAATCTTTGGTGTTTTTGAATCGCGATTTAAAGGTTTTAAAGAAGCAGTCGAAGGAAGTGACGAAGAAAAAATTAAGGCTTATGTAGAAAAAATTACTGCTGATGATGTCAATGCAATGTACTGGGCATGTGCAGGATTTTTTGCTTCATTTGCACTTAATCCGCTTGATTCAAATATAATCGGAGCAATCAAGGGACATATCGCAATTCTTGAGCGTCTTGCTTACCTCAAGCCAGATTATTCTGACGGTGCAATCTGGGATGTTTTAACTCAGATTTATGTTGCAGCTCCATCTGATTTTGGCGGAGACTACGAACGGGGTGTTTATTGTTTTGAACAGGGAATGAAATATTCTAAAGGAAAGCTTGCAGGAAATTATGTAACAAAGGCAAAATCTTTCTGCATTCCTGAAGGAGATAAAGACGGTTTTGTTGAATCTTTAAACAAAGCATTAAGCATCGATCCTGACGCAGAACCTTCTTCGTGCCTTATGAATGTAATAAACCAGAAAAAGGCACAGAGACTTCTGGATCATATTGATGATTATTTTATTGAATGGTAATCAATTTAACGGGAGATAATATTATGAAAGTATTAAAAAAGATTTTTATCCTTGCAGCTGCTGTTTTATCACAGACTGCATTTGCACAGACAACAATAAAGATTGCATCTGTTGCACCTGCCCGTTCTTCATGGGACGTTCAGCAGCGGCAGATTGCTAAAGAATGGGCAACAATTACAAACGGAGAAATCATCCTCCAGTTTATGACATCTGATGCCATGGGTGGAGAAGGTGGAGTTGTTAAAAAGCTCAATTCAGTCCGTCCTGGACAGAAGGCTCCTATCGGTGGAGCAGTATTTACTTCTATGGGGCTTGATGACTTTGCACCTAAGTCAAACGTAATGACTCTCTGTGCTCCATTTATGTTTAGAAGTCAGGATGAAGTAAACGCCGTATTAAAAGAATTTACTCCGACAATGCAGAAGGCATTTGACGAAAAAGGTTATGTAGTTCTCGGATGGTTTAACATCGGATGGGCTTACTTCTTTACTTCTAAGCCTGCTTATACTCCAGATGAATTAAGAAAAGTTCGTCTTGCTATCGGAGGTCTTACTTCTCCTGCTTTGAGCAATGCATTTAAATCTGCCGGTTATTTAACTCAGGATGTTCCTGCAGACAAGCTCCAGTCAAGCATTTCTTCTGGTGATGTAGAAGGTCTTTTTACAATTCCGATGTACGCTTATGCCGCTCAGTATTATAAAAATCTTGTAAATGTTAATAACATTCCGCTTGCTCCTGTAATGGTCGGCTTTATTATGAATAAAAAAGACTGGGAAGCAATTCCGGATAAATACAAGCCTGCTTTGATGCAGAGTATTAAAAAAGCAGAAGCAAAATTTATTGCAGACCAGAAAAAAATGGATGCAGAATACATTAATCTCTGCGTTAAAAACGGATGTAAGGTTTTTGATCCTACAGATGCACAGAAAAAAGTGTGGGAAGATTCATTTAGAAAAGACCTTCACTTTATGTACGAAGGAACAAACCCTGTAGTAAATAAACAGTTTTATGAACAGATTGAAGCTTTCTTAAAAAAATATCGAGGTGAATAATTGAAAAACCCTTTTATAAATGCAGACGGAAAAATTATTCCAAAAAATAAAAGTGTAATTGATTTTGCAGAAGATTTATTTGCGTTTGGCCTTATAATCATTCTTACTGTTACGACGCTTATAATTAAAATCATGCAGGATAATCTGCATATGCAGGTTTTAAATGCAGATGCGATTATCGTTAATTTTGGATTTCTGTTTGCATGTATAGCGGGTATTATCACCTGGCGCGAAAACAAGCACTTGAGTCTTGCAGCCGTTACAGAAAAGCTTCCGGAAAAGGTAAAAAAAGTCATTGACTGCATTACAGAAGCTGTAACGCCGATGATTTTAATTCAGCTGTTTATGGCAGCATTATGCCAGCTTGTAAACCGCGACCAGTTTGTAAATAAAGTATTTGCTTCTTTTTCTGAACGCATTTTCTTTTTCTTTATGCCTGTCTGCTACATTGCAATGGTTGTAATGTCAGTAAGCCGGAGAAAGAATAAAATTGCGGGAATCACAGGAATTGTACTTGGTATAATTACTTCGATGAGCGCAATTACAGGAATCCTCTGGTATGTTACAGGACAGTCAGAATTTCCTGCTTTATTTAAAATTTTTAATTTGTGGAATCTGTTCTGCGAAAAATCTGTATGGTTTTTAGTAATAGCAATGATTCTTCTTGCATTTGCAGGAGTTCCGCTTTTTGTAGTCATAGGCGGAATTACTTTTGTGCTTTTTTCTAAGTCAGGCGGTTATGTCGACATGATTATTCTTGAAGCACACGCAAAGCTTACAGATAAAAACGTTACTGCAATCCCGCTTTTTACGATTGCAGGATATATTCTTGCCCAGGGAAGTGCAGGAAAGAGATTTGTCAACCTTTTCAGTTCTCTTTTCGGATGGTTCAGGGGCGGAACGGTTGTAGCAACGGTTTTAGTTCTTACTTTCTTTTCTACATTTACAGGAGTAAGCGGTGTTACAATTCTTGCACTCGGCTCACTTCTTTCGATTATCCTTACAGGCTCGGGTTATAACAAAGACAGGGCAGAAAGCCTTATTACTTCCAGCGGCGCACTTGGACTTCTTTTTCCGCCGAGCGTTGCAATCATCATGTATTTTACATCAAACATTACTCAGTTTTCAAAAGGCTTTGATATAACAAACCTCTTTGTTGCTGCTTTAATTCCGGGAACGATTATGGCAGTTGCAATGATTGTAATGGGTATTATTTTTGATAAAAATACTGAACGGACTAAATTTTCGATTAAGGCAATTCTTTCATCTTTAAAAGAATGTGCTTTTGAACTTTTACTTCCTGTTCTTTTCTGCCTTACATATTTTACAGGCTTCTTTAATCTTTTTCAGGTTGCGTCATTTGCAGTAATTTATACTTTCTGTCTTGAAACGTTCATCAGAAAAGATTTTACTTTACGCCAGGCAGCACGTGTTGTTGCAGAATCTGTTCCTGTATCGGGCGGAGTTTTATTTATCATTGGCGCGGCTGCAGGTCTTTCATATTTCATGCAGGACGCAAATGTTCCAGAAATTGTAACAGAGTTTATTACAACTTATGTATCAAATAAATATGCATTCCTCTTTTTAATGAACATTGTACTGCTCATTGTCGGCTGTCTCATGGATTTGTATTCTGCAATCCTTATCATTTCGCCGCTTCTTCTTTATGCAGGAAAGGCTCTCGGAATTCCAGAGGTACAGTCGGGTGTAATCTTTTTGATGAACCTTTCAATCGGATTTTTAACTCCTCCGGTTGGAATGGACCTCTTTATTTCTTCTTATGCATTTAAAAAGCCTGTTTCCAAGGTTATTAAAGGTGTAATGCCGTTCCTTGCAGTACAGATTGCAGTTCTGCTTCTTGTAACTTATGTTCCGGCATTAACGACATGTCTTGTAAAGGAGTCACCGGATGCAATAGACGAAGTTGAGCCTGCAGATGCTGAATATGAATTTAATTATGACTCAGAAGAATATGACGAAAGCCTTGATATGTTCTCTGATCCTGATTCTGTTTCCGATTTTTAACGGGACATCTCAGGATAATAAAGGGGAGGTACAGCCCGAGCTTACCGCCTCAGAAGACGATAGTGACAAAGTAATCAAAGCTTTTATAGAAAAATTATCTCTTGAAGAAAAAATAGCGCAGCTGTTTTTAATAAACCTTGAAAACGATGATAAGTTTTTAAGCGTTGAATATTATGAAAAAGACGGTGAAAGAAAGACACTTATTCCGGGCGGATATATTTTCTTTTCATATAACATTGCAGACAATATTGAACAGATAATGGGGTTTACAGATTCAATCATAAAGCACGCTGAAAATCAGGGTTCTATAATTCCATATCTGTGTGTTGATGCAGAAGGCGGTTATGTAAACCGGCTTAGAACTGTTGCAGGACCACTTGCAGAAAACGAGCGTGTTTCTGCCTGTCTTACACCGGAACAATCCTACGAGCTTTATTCATATTATGCAAAGCAGATGAACAGTCTCGGTTTTAATTTAAACCTTGCACCTGTTTCTGAAATCTGTTCCGAAAAAAACAAAGATTTTCTTAATGGAAGAAGTTACGGAGTAAAGGATAAAGTAATTGATTATTCAGTAAACTGTGTTAATGCATATCAGCATAATAAAGTTGCTGCAATTTTAAAACATTTTCCGGGAAATACAAATGTAGATCCGCATATCGGTCTTCCCAAAATTGATATGTCACAGGATGAATTTTTAGAAATAACTCAAACTTTTTCTGAGATAATAGACAGGTCAAAGCCAGCAGGAATTTTAATGAGCCACGCGGTTGTCCCTGACTTTGACAGTCATCCATCGTGTTTGAGTGAGTACTGGGTTACAGAAATTCTTAGAGAAACGTTAAACTATGACGGCCTTATTTTTTCTGATGATATTTTTATGGGTGCGCTCCTGCAGAACGGATATTCGCCGGAAAAAGCCTGCAGACTTGCAGTTGAATCTGGAATAAACTGCATTATGATAAGTCAGAAAACTTTTAAAAAATGGATGAATATTTTCGTAAAGATCTGTAACGATGATGCAGAGTTTACAAAAAAAATTGAAGAATCTCTGTACAGAATAATAAAATTTAAGCTCGAATACGGAGTAATGACATCCAAAAGTCTTTCCAGCCAGAAAAAAAATATTTATATAAATCAGATTTCTGAGAAAATACCTTTTGCAGAAAGAGAAAGACTTCTTAATGATGATCATGGATTAAGGGCCTACATTTTTAATCTTAATAAAAACAATACGAAACGTATGTATTACGATTATTTTTATAAGACTGCTGATGATGATGAAAAACGATTTCTTAATGTCAAAAAATCAGCAGATGACGGAACAGCAGATGAAGCAGAATAAACAGAACCAAACTCTTCGCGGTGCTGAAGGTTTTGATTTATACTATCGGAATATTTTCTCTGAACGCTGGGATACATTAAAGGAAGAACTATTAAAGGAATCTGAACCTGTTTCGTATAATCTGGATAAAGGCTTAAATCTCAGAACTTATTTTCTTGACGCAGCAAGTATTTATGCTGCTATGTCACTTCCGGTAAAAGGTGCGCGGGAGATTCTGGACCTTTGCGCAGCCCCGGGAGGTAAAACTCTCGTGCTTGCTTCTTTAATGGACAGCGATGCAAAACTTACTTCAAATGAGCGTTCTTTTGAAAGAAAAATGCGCCTTGTAAAAGTATGTGATGAACATATGCCGGAATCTGTAAGAAGCAGGATAACTGTTACATGCAGCGACGGATCTTTATGGTGCAGGAAAAAAAGCGAGTGCTATGACAGAATACTTCTTGACGCTCCGTGTTCTTCTGAACGCCATGTTCTTAATGATAAAAAATATCTTGACCAGTGGTCACCTTCCAGAATAAAGACTCTTTCCATGGAGCAGTGGGCTCTTCTTTCGAGTGCCTGCAGACTGTTAAAGAAGGGCGGGTATTTAGTATATTCAACCTGTGCGCTTGCTCCCCAGGAAAATGATCAGGTTGTTTCAAGGCTTTTTAAGAAATTTGACGATGTTGAACCTGTTAATAAGGAAGATTCTGAATATAAAGAAATTCAGAATGAATACGATAAAATAAAGCTTTTTAGTCCTGATTTTACGATACCGGCTGCTGAAAAAACAGAATTTGGCTATCAGATTCTTCCGGACAGCTCAAACGGTTCTGGGCCTATATATTTTTCGATAATCCGGAAAAAAACAGCAGAATAACGAAAAATTCAGCATAAAATTAAAAACTAGACAAATTTACGATTACTATGTACAATATATGTATTATTCTTTTATAAGGAAAAAAAATGAAAGGTGCATCAAGAGAAGAGAAATTACAGCATATTATTGAACAGGAAAAATCTCTTGGAGAGATTCAGGATGTTGACGTACTTCTTGAACGAATTTTAACCGAAGCACGTGCAATTGTTCATGCGGATGCCGGCTCTATTTATGTAGTAGACGGCCCGAATCTTAAAATCAAGTATGCTCAGAATGATACTCAGCTTAAAGCTCTTTCACCTGGAGAAAAGCTGCCATATACTTTCTTTTCATTTCCAATTAATGAAAAATCCATTTCCGGTTATGTAGCATATTCCGGCGAGCCTTTAAACATTCCTGATGCTTACGAAATCCCGGAAGATAAACCTTTTAAATTTAACAAGACAACTGACCGTACTACAGATTACAGAACAAAATCAATTTATACACTTCCACTTAAAACACCTGCAGGAAAGATTCTCGGAATTCTTCAGATTATCAACGCACAGGATGATAACGGTCAGGTAATTCCGTTTGATTCTGATGCGGAACTTTTTATAAACCATTTTGCACAGAGCGCCATTAAGGCTCTCGAAAATGCGTATCTTACAAGTAATATGGTCCGCCGCATGCTTAAGATGGCAGAGTTTAGGGATCCAAAAGAAACATATCCGCATGTTGAACGTGTTTCAAGTTTTGCGCTCGAAATTTATGACAGATGGTCATTTAATCATAATGTTCCTTTTACAGAATCTCATAAGTTCCGTGATACTTTAAAGATTGCGGCAAAGTTTCATGATGTAGGTAAAGTTGGTGTTTCTGATGTAATTTTAAAGAAAAAATTTCCACGCTTTACGGATGAAGAACGTTCGATAATGCAGGGACATACATGTATCGGCGCAAATCTTTTTGAACCGCCTGAAAGTTTCCTTGATGAAATGTGCCGCGATATTGCATTGTTCCATCACGAAAGATGGGATGGCGGAGAAACTGCTTACCCTGGTGCACTTGACTACAGAAACTTTATCATTGGTGAACCGCTTACACCTGCAAGACATTTGTGCGGCGAAGAAGTTCCTCTTTCTGCAAGAATCGTTGCGGTTGCAGATGTATTTGATGCTTTGAGTCACAAGAGATGTTATAAAGAGGCATGGAGTATTGATGATGCATTTGCAGAAGTTCAGGCAGATTCTGGAAAACATTTTGATCCGGAAGTAGTGCTTGCGTTTATGCAGGTTCGTGACCGCATTTCTGCAATTCAGCTTGCATTCCCTGACGAAGACTAGTTCCTGTAAGTTTAAAATCCGTGGTTTTCACGGATTTTATTTTTTTAAAAGGATGTGAATTTCTTTATCGAAGCAGTTTGCAAATTTTGCAAATTCTTTTTTTGAATACGTGTTTGCTTTAGCAGAACCGAGACCTATCATTGTAAGTTCATAACTAAAGTCCCGTTCTGATTTTCTTTCTTTTATATTTTCCTTTGTCCAGCATTTTCCACGGTCATTTATTACTGTAATATTTTTTTCTACAAGGCGTTCTGCAAGGAGTATATCTCGTGTTACCACAATGTCTGTTTCTTTTGCGTTACTGAAAATATAATTATCTGCTGCCTGATTTTCCCTGTCGGTTATAATCATCGAAAAAAGTGAATGAGTTTTTCCGGCAGGAATATTTTTGTTTGCGACAAAATTTAATCTGACATTTAATTTTTCTGAATAATCGATAAGGTAGTTTCGTACGAGACATGGACAGGAATCTGCATCAACCCAGACTGTTGTTTCCATTAAAGAACCTTTTCTATCTGTGAGATTAAATCTCCGGTGATTGAATTTATTTCGTCATCATCTGCACTTTCACCGGAAGCAGAATTTTTTAAAAGACGGGCATTTTTTTCTTTTTCTTTATAAAGTTCATCAACGAGAAGAATGCCGGAAAGGATTGCTGTTTTTTTTGGATCTTTTAGGTGATCTGCTTTTTCTACTTCTGTAATAATCTGTTTGTAGTAGGAGAGAAGCTTTGATAAGTATTCATCGTCTTCGTTTGCATGGAGTTCAAAAGAAGAACCCAAAATATCTACTTTAAGAAGTCCCATAATTAAAAGATATCGAATTTTTCTTCTGGTTCTGAAGTTTCTTCTTCAGAAACTGGAAGGTCTGATTGTGCTGGATTCGAAGGTGCAGGTTTTACTGGGGCCGGATTAGAAACCGGTTTTTCCTGTGGTGCAGGTTTTGAAACAGGTGCAGCCTGTTCTGTTTTAGAAGCAGGTGCCCCTGTTGAACCAGACTGATTTACAATTGTATTTTCAATTGAATTAAGCTGGTTTAAAGCATCCTTGATAGAACTTTCGATCTTTTGTTCATCTGCAGTAAAAGAATTAAGTAACTCCGTTTTTTCAGAAAGCGCATTTGTGAGCTCTGAACATTTACTGCGCAGAGCATCGTTTTCTGTCTTTAGCTCTACAATTTTCTGTACAGCACTTTCTACTTTTTTCTGCAAAAGAAGTACTTGATCGAAAGATATCATAGTTTATGCCTTAAGTGCGTTCTTAGCAGCGTCTACAACTGCCTTGAATGCTGTTGGATCTTCAATAGCCATGTTAGACAAAGCCTTGCGGTTAATTGTAATACCGGCTTTGTTACATCCGTCAATAAAGCGTGAATAAGACAAACCTTCATCACGAACTGCTGCGTTGATACGAGCGATCCACAATGCACGGAAGTTGCCTTTTTTATCACGGCGGTCAACATAAGCGTGATCCAATGCTTTTGTCATTGCATCTTTTGCTGCTTTAAAGTTTGTTCCGCGACGTCCTCTAAAACCCTTTGTGAGTTTAAGAATCTTTATACGGCGGTTCTTTCTTTTTGTTCCATCTATTGCTCTAGCCATTTTCTATACCTCATTAACCGTATGGAAGCATCTGCTTTCTAACTTTTCTTGCATCTGCTTCATCAAGGATTCCGGCAGCACGAAGCTGTCTCTTTCTTTTTGGTGAACGCTTTGTCAAAATATGACGAAGGTTCATCTTCTTGTACTTTACTTTTCCAGTACCAGTAAGTGAAAAGCGTTTTGAAGCACTTTTCTTTGTCTTCATTTTAGACATCGTAAAACCTCTTAACTTTTGGCTTTTGCTGATAATGTCATTGACATGAACTTTCCTTCCATAGCGGCAGGTTTTTCAATGACATACGCCGAAGTAAGCCTGTTAGTAACTTCTTTCAGGACGTCGTAGCCGAGTTCGGTGTGGGCAAGTTCTCTTCCGCGGAAACGGATAGTTACTTTTACTTTGTTACCTTCGTCTAAGAATTCCTGTACATGCTTAGCTTTCGTATCAAGGTCGCCACTTCCGATTTTTGGCTGCATCCTGATTTCTTTTATTTTTAATACCTTCTGGTTTTTCTTAGAGTCACGGAGTTTTTTCTCTTGTTCAAACCGGTATTTTCCGAAATCGAGTATTTTACAAACAGGCGGATTCGCTGTCGGCGCTACTTCAACAAGGTCAAGTTCCCGTTCTTTAGCCATTTTGAGTGCTTCCTGAATAGGCACGATGCCTTTCTGTTCGCCCTCGTCGTCTATAAGTCTAACTTCTCTTACACGAATCTGTTCATTAATTCGTGTTCCCTTATTGTCTACCAACTATCCTCCTAGTGTCTGTAAAAAACACACATGTAATTTAGCGTATTGAACAATTATATTGAAAATAAGTGTGAGTGTCTATAGGTTAAAAGGCTGAATCCACCGTTTGTATCAGGTTTAGTACGTTTACAGGCTGAACAGAAGGCGGGGAAATATGTAAATTCAGCCTAATAATTGGAACATTTCTGCCGATAATGATAGAGTATGTATAAATTTCTAAAAAAACATTTATTAATAATTTCTCTTCTTGCGCTTGGATGCGCTTTTGCAGATACAAGTCACCTTGTTCAGAAAGGTGAGACTTTATATTCAATCGGAAGAAAATACCAGCTTACAATTTCCGAGCTTCGTACGGCAAACAATCTGTCAGAAAATGATGTAATAAAGGCGGGGCAGCGTCTTGTAATTCCTACTGCAGATTTGGAAAATGCAGTAACTCTTTCTAGTAACCAGTCACAGTCTAAGGTTGCTGCAAAGACGGAGAATTACACGGTAAAAAAAGGCGATACCTTATATGGAATTGCAAGAAAATACGACATTAAGGTTGCTGAACTTTATGCAATGAACGGACTTAAAACCGGCGATGTAATCAAAGCCGGACAGAAGATAAAGGTTCCGTCAAGCTCACAGCCTGCAGCAGTTGATATTACAGAAATCGATCCAAAAAAATATACTACAAAAGCAACAGACCCGGGGTTAAAATGGCCTGTAAGTAATCCTACAGTTACTTATGTAAAGGGAAAGGTAAGCGGAGTTCAGCTTTCGTCGGGTGCAAAAGAAAATGTAGTTAACATCCGTTCCGGAACGGTTATGTATACAGGAACTTACAGGGGATTCGGAGAAGTTGTATTTGTGCAGTCAATGACAGGGCTTGTGTATGCATATACGGGCTTGAGTTCGATAAAGGTTAAAAAAGGAACTTATGTAGTATCCGGAGACGTTCTTGGAAAATCAGGAGTTGATTCACATACAAAGAAAAACGGAATCATGCTCATGGTAATCCAGAACGGCGAATACATAGATCCGGCAAAGGCCCCGAGAGGCTAGAAGCTACTTCGTTAAATAATCTACTATATTTTTTACGGCACAGCCGCGTTGTGTCCACGCTTCGTCTTTAACTTTGTTTCTGTTTTCTTTAAGACCTTTGTTGTTTATCGTGTCTTTAATGAGAGAAGAAATTGATGCAAAATCTTTTTCTTCGAGTTTTACACCGATTTCTGGCAAAATCTTTAATGACCACATAGGCTCGTCAAGCCAGTCTGCGTCATAAGGAAGAGTGTCAAAGTTTGTATCTGCATAGATTACAGGTTTATTAAAGATGAATGTATAGTCAAGAATGATGTCACTAAAATCTGTAATCATGATGTCCGATTCGTTTAAAACATCAAAGTTGTCGTTGTCAAAATTCCATGAAATGTTTTTGCATTCGAATTTTTTAATTAATGAATCAAGTAATTCTTTTTCAGAAGTTAAAGACTGCGGATGAGGGCGTACAATTACTTTAAAATCTGTTTTAGAAAGTTCTGTTAAAAGCTTATCGCCGAATTTTGAAAGTATTGCGCTTTTGCCCCAGCTTGGTGCAATTAGTACAACCGGCTCTGTGTGCGGTTCTCGCGACCCTGCTGCAGAAAGGCGTTTCTGGTTTTGGTCAAGATAAGTACAGCCTGCTGCAACAAGTTCTTTTTTTGCAATTGCTGGACGAAGGCTTTCTATTTTTCGTATAAAGTTTATCTGGTTTTGTCCTGTAGTTAAAACTGCATCGTAGTGGTCAAGACCAAACATGCGGTAACTTGCAAGGTCTCCTGCAGAGTGCGGAATGTGAATGTATTTATTTACATCTTTAGAGCACTTCCACTGGTAGACATCAAGACCTGGAGTTGTAGCAACTACTTTGTCTGCCTTTAAGAAATTTAATTTTGCAAAAGGCTTGTTTCCAGAGCCAAGATATTCTGCTTTTACAAATTTGTAATCTTTAGAAAAAACAGGATCGTCCTGGCTTGCTGTGTAATATGTTAAAGGAATCTTTCGGTTTTCAAATTCGTCACAGATTGGGCCAAATACATTCCAGTAGCGCTTGTGGTCGCTGAATATTACATAAGGAATTACATCTTTTTGAGCTGTTTCGTCTGCTTTTCCCCGTGAGAAAAGAAATTTTAATTTTACGATTAAAGTGCGAAGTCCAAATACTGCAGCTGTTGCAATACCGATAAAGAGAGAAAAAAGCATGCTTCCCGTTCCCGGGTCAATGTATAAAAAGTTTAAAATCATTCTGCATCTCCTTTAGCTTCGAGTTTAGACCAGTTTGCAGGATCAAAGATGTTGTCTTTGACATGATAGTTTTGTTTTGAATATGGGAACTGAGTTTTTGTAATTATGTAGGCTGTATTAAAATTGGCCGGTACAAAGACATTGCACCCATTTTCTTTATCTTGAATAAATTCTTTTCCTGTAAACGGATTGGTATTTGAAACAGGTAAATCTTTTTTAGCAAGAAACAGAGTATCTGCATTTGTCATAAAGGTATAATCTGTTTTAAGTTCATCATTGCAGTTAAAATCCTTTACAAGAAACAGTGGGTTAAATCCTGCAGGAACTCCCTGATTAGGGAAGTCTTTAAAGACATCGAACTTTAATTCATGTCCATGGTCTGCTACAATAATAATTCTTGTATTATCATAGACATTGTTTTTTCTAAGGAAATCAAAATACTTTGAAAGTTGCTTTACAGATGCAGTAAAAGCATGATAGTCTGGAGCAGACTTTTCCAGTTCTGGATTACAGCCGAGAGATTTAATGTCAAAAGGTGCAGGGCGTTCAAAGCTTTCACCATCCAGGAATATCGGTTCATGGCATGAATCATTTCCTATATAAACATACGAATCTGTATCATTTGATAAATCGGTTAGGTTAGGTAAGTAGTAAAGTGTACTAAAATGATCAAGAAAATTTCTTGAAGATAAAACTTCTTTTGGTTTTATCGCGTTGTAAAAAACTATTCTAAATAGAGGAGTTAGTGACTGTAGTATAGAAAAGTTTTTTATCTGCTTGTCACAAATTTTATCACCGATTTTTTCATAAGGGTTATCAATATTTTTTTCTTTCATGTAAAGGTCTGTGTATCTTCCGGCCTGTTCAGAAACATTAATCTGTGGAAATTTCTTATATGGAGTAAGGTCTCCTTTCCACAGATAATTTGAATAAGACGGATCTGTTACTGTTGCTGTAAAGCCTGCATTAAGGAAAAGTTCCGGCATGACCATCAATGCTTCGTTGTGTTTGTCTTTTAGAAGCATGTCATCTCTCTTATTCATGTTTTCCTGGGTATATTCATAACCGCCTATTAGAGGAGGGTATCCATTTATAGTTCTTGATCCAAGACTTATAGTATTTGGATAATATGTAAAACCTTTAAAATGTTCTGTAAGTTCTGGAAACTGCTTTAATGTGTAAGGGAAGAAAGGGTTTTCTGCTCGGTCAAGAAAAATGACTAATACGTTTTTTCCCGTTTTAGAAAGATGGTATACAGGTTTAATATCTTTTGCAGAATTAATTTTTACAGAATCCTTGCTTGCAAGATAATTATTTGCAGATTTATTAATATAGTTTACTTTATAAATTCCAAGAGAAAACTCTGCAATAAATACAGCAATAAAGAAAGTATTTACTGCAGCAGAAACCTTTGTGTTTCTTATAAAAATTCCACATGTAAAAATACAGGCAAAAATTAAAAGTGATAAAAATGTAAATGCAAGGGGAACAAAATTAAGAACCCCGGAATCATCAAGTACAAAAAGAGGATTTAAAGTTCCGTAGTCTGCTTTAAAAATATATGCATTACATACTGCCATAATTAAAAGGGCAGGAAATGCAAACGAAAGAATGTTTTTTGTTCTGTTTCCAAACATTTTATAGATTACAAGAGGCCATACAAAACAGAAACCTAGGAAGAAGAATACAGAAGAAGCTATATAAGGAACAGGATTTGCAGTTGAACCTAAGTTACAGAATTCGATTGGGCTTGAGCCTATTACATTTGTTGTAAGGATAAGTCCCATAAAGAGGGCAAGACACAGAGAAGAAAAAATAAACGTAAGCATGTTGTGTTTTGCAGGTTTAGAATCTAAAATTGCTGCTATCTTTTTACTTAAAGAAGATTTATCTGCAAGTCTTTTAAGTACAGGAAGACAGCAGAAGAATATAGTGATAAAAGTTAATACAGCTTTTTTCCATGTATTTGTTTCCGGATGTTTTGCCCAGAAGAAAACCGAAAGAAAGGTCAGACAGAAGGCAATGAATGCAAAAAGAATTGCACCCGGTTTTTTTGTCTTTAATACGACATTTTTTGCAAGGCTAAAGAGGTTATTTAAAATCCAGTAAATTACAAGACCGCTTGGAGAGTTATAAAGAAGCACAAGAAAGATACATGCAACTGCATAAAGCTGAACTTTTTCTTTTACAGGAGCTTCTTTTGTATAAACTGCACCGCTTACAAAATTAATTAAAGTCATGATGATTGGAAGAATGTTTATGATTATTAATTTTGTTCCGACTGTAAATTTAAAAAGCTGGTCAGGACCTCCAAGATCTTTAAAAATCCAGAATTTAGAACCCAAAAGAGCATCACAGTTACTTAAATAATGGTATGCTGCAATAAAAAATGGAATTTCTATTAATATCGAAAGAGAACTTCGTAAAGCATAAAGCGGATGATAATTATTCTGACGGTAATATTCAGAAAGCATCATAAACTGCTCGTCGCCTTTAAATGCTTTTTTAATTCTTTTTACGCGGAACTCAAGACTTTTAACAAGCTTTCTCTCTTTTTCCTGCAGGGCATCTGCAATATTATAAAGCGGTAATGCAAGAATATTTATTACGATACTTACTACGACAACGCAGTAAATTACGCTGCCTGTTCCAACTTTGTTTAAGCACATTCGAAAAACCCAGTCGACAATAAATTCGATCGGGGCGATAATAAGATTGTATAACATCAATGCCTCTTGATTTTCGATATTTTCTTACCATTATATATAATTTTTTTTGTATTTGCTATAGGGTCAAAAATAGGCTATAATTCTTTTATTCTTATGGAAGACTCAAGCGACATTACGACTTTACAGAACATAGCAGATACTCTTAAGGAAGAACCTCTTGCAAGTCAGAGGGTTCTTGCAGAAAAAGCCGGAATGTCAATCGGGCTTATGAATGCGGTTTTAAAGCGTTTTGCAGAGCGCGGCTGGATAATGCTTACAAATGTAAACCTTAAAAAGCTTTCTTATGCCATAACCCCGTCAGGAATTGCAGAGCTTACCCGCCGGAGCCAGAAATTTGCCCGCCGTACCTTTGCCCTTGCCAATACCTATAACGATGAGCTTTGTGCTCTTGTAGAAAAAGCGCGCGGCGAAGGAAAGAAAAAGCTTGTTTTGTATGGTTCAAGCTATATAAAATTTCTTTTAATGTATGCATGCCAGAAGTTTGAGGTTGAATTTATCGAAAAAGAAGCAGACTGCCCTGTAGAAAGCGATGCGCTCTGCCTTATAGGAGAGCTTACAGAAGGGGATAACGTAAAGCGTCTTATCGAAAGCGGCTGCGTAAGCCTTATGGATCTTTTAAGAGAAGATTTTTAGACTAAGGGCAGGGCGTTTTTATGGAATATTACTGTATCATGATACAGACCGGCGAGGAAAAGGCTTTTAGGGAGGCAGCTGTAAAGGCAGTTGATGCTAAAGTCTATTCTTTTGAGCGAAAGCTTTTTACAAAACGCCGCGGCTGGTTTACAGCACCGCTTTTTCCGGGATATGTTTTTTTAGAAGTAGAGAGTCTTTTACCTTTAATCGTTGAAACCCTAAAAAAAATAAAGGGGTTTTGCAGAATTTTACGTGACAACCAGAATCCAGTAAAAATTACAGGCCATGCTTTAGAAGAGTTAGAAGTTTTTATAAAAAACGGCGAAAACTGGGGCATTTCTAAAGTTAAGTTTTTACCCGGTCAGAAAATTGCAGCTGTCTCTGGACCGCTTAAAGGCCTGGAAGGCAACATAATCGCTGTAAACAAAAAGAAAAAGCAGATAACAGTCCAGTCCAGCCTTACATTTGACGGCAAGAAATTTGATTTACTTTACGAAGATGCAGAGATGGTGTGATTATTTGTGACACGGATGAAGGAAGGCGTCACACGGATGCCTATGTGCGCAAGCATTGCCACACGGATTGGGAATTGCTAACGCAATTCCTGGGTAAATTTGAAATTTTTATTTCACTAATTAAGGTATTGGTTATATGCTATAATTGGCATGAGGCAAAATGTTAAAATACGAAGATCAAACCAGTAAAATCATAAATGCATGCATGGAAGTTCACAATGAACTTGGAAATGGCTTTTTAGAACAGGTATATCAGGAAGCCCTGGAAGAAGAGTTTAAAATACAAAAAATCCCATATGAACGGGAAAAACTTTTACCTGTAATATATAAGGGGAAAATACTTAACAAAGAATATTATGCAGATTTCGTCTGTTATGGAAACATAATAGTTGAATTAAAATCTGTTTCAAAGCTTATTAAAGTTCATAAAGCTCAAGTACTTAATTATCTTAAAGCTACAAACGCGGATGTTGGTCTCTTGGTAAACTTTGGTGAGAATTCACTAAAATGGGAAAGAATAACGCGTTTTGAGAAAGAATAGCATCACACGGATGCCTATGTGCGAGAGCACAAACGTCAATCATTTCCACTTTCGCAAACGACACTAAGTGTCGTATTCGTTTTTGCTAACGCAAAAACTTCGAAAAATGACAATAAAATCAGAAAAACCGTTAGGTTTTTCGAATCTGTGTGACATATTCTTTCAATTTCAATAATTGTTCAAAATTTGAACATATTGACACCGGGAAAATGCCGCTATATAATTGATATAATATCAGTTGCAACTGTTTACGAGGGGCGTTTGGCCCATAAATAAGTACAATGTCCGTCTGATTTATCAGAACCTTTATGTGCACGAAGGGTGTGCGCCGTTATGGAGACATTTTTTTGAGTCTGTCTGCCAGAACGGGAGAGGTATGGGCATTGGGAGAAACAGTTGGAGTTATAACTTCTGGATAGTTATCAGAGATTTAATCATATTTATGGAGAAAATCATTTATTATGGTAGTAAATAAAATTGCGGTAGCAGGAACAGGCTATGTGGGGCTCTCTCTTGCAACATTGCTTTCGCAGAATAATCGAGTTGTGGCTGTAGATATTTCTCAGGAAAAGGTTGAACTCATAAATAAAAGACAATCTCCGATTCAGGATACCGAGATTGAAGATTATCTAGCAAACAGAAAATTAAATCTTGTTGCTACTACTGATGGGATAAATGCATATAAAGATGCAGATATAGTTATAATAGCAACTCCGACTAATTATGATCCAAAGTTAAATTTTTTTGATACAAAATATGTTGAACAGGTTATTGAACTGGTTTTAGAAGTAAATCCTGATGCTATTATGATAATAAAATCTACAATTCCTGTTGGATATACTAAATCTGTACGTAAAAAATATAAGACAAACAATATTCTTTTTTCTCCAGAATTTTTGCGTGAGAGTAAAGCTCTTTATGATAATCTTTATCCGAGTCGCATTGTTGTCGGGACTGATTTACAGGATGAACGCCTTGTAGATGCAGCGCACACATTTGCTGAACTTCTGCAGCAGGGTGCTGTAAAAAAAGATATTCCAACGCTGTATATGGGATTTACTGAAGCTGAAGCAGTTAAGCTTTTTGCAAATACTTATCTGGCTTTACGGGTAAGTTATTTTAATGAACTGGATACCTATGCAGAATTAAAAGGGCTTGATACAAAATCAATTATAACAGGTGTATCACTGGACCCTCGTATCGGTGATTTTTATAATAATCCTAGTTTTGGATATGGTGGATACTGTCTTCCTAAAGATACGAAACAGCTTCTGGCTAATTATAATGATGTTCCTCAAAATCTTATAAGTGCAATTGTGCAGTCAAATACAACACGTAAAGATCATATTGCGCAGATGATTATAGATAAGAATCCTAAGAAAGTCGGAATTTATCGTCTTACAATGAAATCTAACAGTGATAACTTTCGTGCCAGTGCAATTCAAGGTGTAATGAAGCGAATAAAGGCAAAAGGGATTGAGGTTGTTGTGTATGAGCCGACATTACATGAGGAATTGTTTTTTAATTCTAAGGTCGAGACAGACTTGCAGAAGTTTAAAAAGGAATGTGATGTAATTATAGCAAATCGTAAGTCAGATGACCTTTCTGATGTTTCTGATAAAATTTATACAAGAGATTTGATGGGAAGGGACTGATAAATTTGAACATGAATTTTAACGAAGTAAAAGAAAAAATATCAGTATCGCTCCAAAAAGGTGCTGTTCATATTTTTGCAGGGAGTCTGTTAACACGATTTGTATCTTTTTTTGCCTCTGTGATAGTTGTAAGAGTTTTATCAAAAAGTGATTATGGAATTTTATCTTATTATGAAAATTTGTATAATTATTTTTTCTTATTGGCAGGCTATGGTTTAGCCAAGAGTGTTTTGAGATATGTAGTAATTACAGATGATATAAATGAAAAAAAGAGTATTATACAGTATTGTAAAAATAAAGGTACTTTGTTTAATATTGCCCTTATTATTATTGGTGTATGTTTCTCTTTTTTGTATAAACATCCATCTCAGTTTTCATCTAAAAATTTTTATTTGATTATAATGCTTCTTTTTCTTCCTTTTCAATATATAGTAAATTTATATATATATAATGAAAGGGCTTTTTGTGATAATAAACGGTATGCTGCTGTATCTTTTTTATATGTTTTACTATTGGTTTCATTTAAATTTTGCGGAGCATTATTATGGCAGCTTATAGGTGCAGTTATATTACCATTGGTAATACATTTGATTTATTCAGTTTTTTTAACTGTCATAGATGAAAAAAAATATTTTAAAAATGCGAAACCTTTTAATCTTTCTACTTCGTTAAAAAAAGAAATGGATATTTATTCTATCCAGTGTATGGTTACGAATGGATTGTGGGCATTATTTGCATTAAACAGTACTTTCATCTTAGGCAGAATGATTGGTAACGCAGAACTGGTTGCAGATTATAAAATAGCTACAGTTTTACCGAGCTTTATATCAATACTGAGTTCCTCTTTAGGTATATTTGTTGGACCGTATTTTACTAAGCATGAGTCGGAAAAGGATTATGAGTGGTGCAGAAAAAATTGGATTATAGTAATACTCGTATCAACTTTTTTGATCGGACTTGTTGTTATGGGGCTGTTCCTTTTTGCCCCATTTATGATAACGCTGGTTTTTGGAGAAAAATATGTTTCATCTTTCCCGATAATGCGATTATTATTGATAGCAGCTTTGTTTGATGCAGGTATACGGTATCCAACAGCACATCTGTTAACTTCAATGAACAAGATAAAATATAATATGATAGTTTCTGTAATTGGTATTGTTTTGCAGCTTATATTTGCAGTTTTGTTTGCATATCATTATGGTGTGATTGGTATTGCAGCTGCAAATATTCTTGTACAATTTACAATGTCTTTAGCTATAACCTTCTTTTTTGTATATTACTTTTTTATTAAAACACCCCAAAAAGGAGATTTAATTGAAAAATAGTTTTATTTTGACAGCAGGTTACGGATGGTCAGGATCTAGTGTAATTGTAGATCTTTTAAAAGAATATGATGGTATAATTGATTCTGATGTTGAATTTCGTCTTATAAAAGATCCTCACGGTCTGGCAGATTTGCGGTATCAACTTACAAAAAACTGGGATGTTTTGACAGTAGATGCAGCAATAAAAGAATTTATGCGATTAGCCTCCTGTATGAACCATTCTTCAACAAAAACGACGTATGGTCTAGGCTATGATAAAAAGATTGGCCCAAATTTTATGGCTTTGACCAAAAGTTTTATAGAAGGGATAACATCTTTTTCATTTCAGAGTAATTCATGGATATTCAATTTAGAAAAATCAAGAATCAGAATTGTTTTTGAAAAAATCTTGAGAAAACTTCACATAGATTACACAGAAGGTGTAATGAACTTTTCTCAATGTACAGAAGAACAGTTTGATAATGCTGTAAAAAAATATCTTGATTCTCTGTTTTTCTCCTGTGGTGATAAAAAAGTTATCCTTGATCAAGCAATTTCTCCTTTGCATCCGGAAATGGTACCTGTTTTTTTTGATGATTCAAAAATGCTTGTAGTAGATAGAGATCCAAGGGATATTTATGTAAATTTAATAAAAGGAAAAAATTTAATTGGAGCAGAGCTTTCTAAATCACATGATGTAAATAAGTATATACAATGGCACCGTGCATGTAGAAAGTACAAAGAAGAATTGAAATCTTTTTCATATGTCAAACAGTTTCAATTTGAAAAACTTGTCTGTGATTATGAAAAATCTGTAAAAGAAGTTGAGTCTTTCTTAAAAATATCTGATAAAGATCATGTAAATAAAAAGAAATATTTCATTCCGGAAGAATCAAGTAAAAATGTTGGAATTTGGAAAAAATATCCTTGTCAGGAAGAAATTAGAACAATCGAAAAAGAACTTCCTGAATATATTATAAACATTTAAATAAACCGTTTTAGGAGATATTGATTAATGAGTACAGTATACTGTGGAATGAGCGCTGATTTAATACATCACGGGCATTTAAATATAATTCATGAGGCAATGAAACTTGGAGAAGTTACGGTTGGAGTTTTAACTGATGAAGCTATTGCAAGTTATAAAAGACTTCCGTATTTGACATACGAACAGAGAGCAGAAATTGTTTCCAACATAAAAGGTGTTGAACATGTTGTTCCGCAGACTACCTTGGATTATGTTCCAAATCTTGAAAAATTAAAACCTGATTATGTTGTACACGGAGATGACTGGCTTACAGGAGTCCAGAAAGAAACCAGGCAGCGTGTTATAGACTGTATTGCAAAGTGGGGCGGTAAGGTTGTGGATATTCCATATACACCAGGAATTTCTTCTACGGTGCTTAATGCAGAGGTTAAAGAAATCGGAACTACTCCAGAGATAAGACAGAAGATGCTAAGACGGCTGATTGCTGCTAAACCTATTGTTAGAATTATGGAAAGTCATTCCGGTCTTACAGGCCTTATTATAGAAAAAACTAAAGTTAAGGTTAATAATAAGACAGAAGAATTTGATGGTATGTGGGCTAGTTCACTTACGGATTCTACAAGTAAAGGAAAGCCAGATATAGAAGCTGTTGACTTGACTACGAGACTTCATGGATTAAATGATGCTCTTGAGTGTACTACAAAGCCTGTTATTTTCGATGGTGATACCGGTGGTAAGATTGAACATTTTGTTTTTACCGTTCGTACTCTTGAGCGCTTGGGAATTTCTGCTGTAATTATCGAAGATAAAGTGGGACTTAAAAAAAATTCACTTTTTGGAACTGATGCAGTTCAGACTCAGGACTCGATAGAAGGTTTCTGCGAAAAAATAAAAGCAGGAAAACGTGCTCAGGTTGCAAAAGATTTTATGATTATTGCACGCTGCGAAAGTTTGATAGCAGGAAAACCGCTGGAAGATGCGCTTGAGAGGTGTTTTGCTTACGTAGAAGCGGGTGCAGATGGAATTATGATTCACAGTAAAAACAAATCTGGAGATGATATAAAAGAATTCTGCAAACGCTTTAGAGAAAAACATGAGTCGGTACCTATTGTAGTAGTTCCAACAACATATAACCAGATAACAGAGGAAGAACTTGCAAGCTGGGGCGTAAATGTTGTAATTTATGCAAACCATATGTTAAGAAGTGCTTATCCTGCTATGGTAAACACGGCAAAATCAATTTTAACTCATCACCGTTCGTTTGAAGCAAATGACATGTGTATGAGTATAAAAGATATACTTGAACTTATTCCAGGAACAAAATAATGGAACAGACTGTTATATTATCAGATGATAATTATAAGATGCTTGATGATTATTTATTAAGTCATAAAGTGTCCAAAATTTTTCTGGTTAAATCTGAATTTTGTGACTCATTTAAAATAACAGATTATTTTAATGGTTTGACAGAAAGATTAAATATAGAAATCGTTTCTTTTACTCATTATCATCCTAATCCTGAATATGACTCTGTTGTCGAAGGAGAAAAACTCTTTCGCGAAACAAAATGCGACTGTATAGCAGCAGTTGGCGGCGGAAGTTGTATAGATGTAGCAAAATGCATAAAGTTATATTATGGGCTTGATTCCTCTAAAAATTACATGCAGCAGAATCCAATAGAAAATAATATACCACTTATAGTTCTACCGACTACTGCAGGAACGGGAAGTGAAGCTACAAGATATGCTGTCATATATTATAATGATGAAAAGCAGTCAATTACACATGACAGTATAATTCCGGGTGCAGTAATTTTTGATCCGTCGGTTTTAGATACGTTGCCGGATTATCAGCGTAAAGCTACAATGATGGATGCATTCTGTCACGCAATAGAAGCTTTCTGGTCAGTAAATTCTACAGAAGAAAGTAAAAAATATTCTAGGGAAGCGATAAGGCTCGTTCTTGAAAATTACAAGCTGTATTTAAATAATGACCCTGTGGGGAATAAAAACATGCTTGTTGCGGCAAATATAGCGGGGAAAGCCATTAATATAACACAGACTACTGCAGGACATGCAATGTGTTATAAGCTTACCAATATGTACAATACAGCACATGGACATGCAGCTGCTATATGCGTTTCTGTTTTATGGCCATTTATGATACGGCATACGGATAACTGCATAGACCCTCGTGGCGAAAGTTATCTTAAAAATGTTTTTATTGAACTTGCAGATGCCATGCAGTCTGATTCTCCTTTAGCTGCTGCAGAAAAATTTATTGAAATATTTAATGAAACTGGGTTAAGCATTCCAGTGGTAAATAATGATAATGATTTTGAACTGTTAAAAAAATCTGTTAATCCTGTCAGGTTAAAGAATAATCCTGTAAAATTAACTGAAGATTCAATTGAAAAAATGTATAGAAGTGTTTTGAAATAAATTGATTAATTAATGAGAAAAACTATATGGTTTCAATTATTATTCCTACATATAATCGCGCGAAATTAATTGGTAAGTCTATAAAAAGTGTTTTGGGTCAGACTTATACTGATTTTGAATTGATAATTGTTGATGATTGTTCGACAGATGATACAAAAGATGTTATAAGTCAGTTAAAAGATGAAAGAATTAAGTATATCAGACTAGAAAAGAATCATGGTGCTTGCTATGCGAGAAACATTGGGATTGAACATGCGAAAGGGGATGTTATAGCTTTTCATGATAGCGATGATGAGTGGCATTCTGATAAACTTGAAAAGCAGTTAAAATGTCTCAAGGACAATGATGCTGATGTTGTTTTTTGTAAAATGAATGCAGTTGATCCTGATACGCATCAGAAAAAAACAGCATCATGCCAATTTTCTGAAGGATATTTATCAAAAAATCAAAGTGTATTAGGTATAAGTACACAGACAATTCTTGGTAAGGCAAAAGTATTTAAAGAGATATCTTTTGATCCAAATGTTCCAAGATTGCAGGATTTTGACTTGTTAATGAGGATTCATGAAAAGTATTCAATTTTCTGTCTGGATGAAACACTTGTTGATTATAATGTAGGTAAGGATTCTATAAGTTCGAATCCGTTAAAATTATATCAGGCATGCAGTATTTTTAAGGAGAAATATCCTGATATTAAAGAGAAATATCCTCAAACCGTATATGGTCTATCCTGGGCCCTGATTGATGCATCTGAAAAATTGAAAAAAGGAAATAAAGATTTACAGAAAGAGTGTGTAGACCTCGCTTTTTATTTCTGCAAAAATTTTAAAATAATGATAAAGTTTATAATGTTAAAGATACATATATTTTATATATATAAATTCTTATTTAGAAGATGAATTTGGTATTTGTTTAAAAATTAAATATATAAAGAGGTAATAAATGGAAAAATCGCTTAAACAGAAAAATGTGTATATGACAGCAATTTTATTATTTTTGTTTACATATTTTTTTCTTGTTGTTTTAAATGCTGTATTTCATGTTCAAAGTGATGATCTTGGAAAACCTTTGCGTGGTTTACAGTCTGCTGTTAATCAATATATGCATTGGAATGGTCGATTGGGTGAATTGATTTCGGTTACATATGGAAGCTGGTTTGCATCTACACCATTTTTTCCATTTGTAAACTCGTTAATTGGTTCATGTGTGATTTTTTTTATTTACGTACATATTTTTGGCCGTCTGCCAGATAATACTTCCAGAGATATTACGTTTTTTTCTATTTTATTTCTCTTTTTATTGTTTGACCCGGTTTATATTTTCGGATCTCTCTTTTACTGGTCGGCTGCATGTTATAACTATCTTTACGCATGGTTTTTAATACTGCTTCTTCTATTGCCGGTAAATTTTTTCTGGCGAAAAAAAGAATTTTCAACAAAAACAAGCCGTATTTTTTTGATTTTGGGAATTCCGATAGGCATCTTTGCCGGATGGGCGAGTGAGTTTTGTATTGTTATTATTCTTTTATGGATTGCAAGCATTATAATTGCATTTATAAAGAAGCAGAAACTTCCTTTATGGTATTTTACTTCGTTAATTGCTCTTATAGTTGGATGGCTTATTTTATATTTATGTCCAGGTTTAAGAGAACGAGGTTTAACAACAGAAGATTTTTACTCTATTTCAGCTCTATTAAAAGCAGGCCCAGAGTTTTTATTTAAACGTCTTTTATATACTTATGACAGGCTTACTTATATGAGCCATTCTTCGTTATATTACGAAAATTTTATTTTTGTTTCATTGTTCCTTATACTTACAAGTATTTTTTATAAGCCTTCTGTAAAAAAGTTTTTGGTTACTTTTGCTGTTGTTGCAGTGTTATTGTGTATGGTCCGTTTTATACCTAAAATGTTTTTTATTATTACTTTAATTGGGCTCTGTATTTTAAGCACTGCTCAGATGAGGAAAGAAGATAAATATATTTCCACTTTATGGTTAATCATAGCGGCGGTATTAGTGACAGAATTTATTTTTATAGGTTCAACAATACAGATAGGTATACCTAGAAGAGCCAGAATGCAGTTTGCAATTTTAAATATGATACTTATTTCTGTAATTATGTCATACTGCTTCGAAGTGTTTAAAGATGATGAAAAGGTAAAAAGAACAGTTAAAATATTAAGTGTAACGGTTACACTTTTGTTTTCTGCATTTGTTGTTGGTGAATGTATTCATATGCGTATGAAATGGAATGCAATGGAAAAATCTGTTGCAGAACAGAAGAGTAAGGGTATTATGGATGTAACCGTAAGTAAAGATTATTTTAAATCGTTGTACTGGAGTTATGGAGACTGGGGTGATCCTAATGAAGATCCTTTAACCTGGCCAAATAATAAGTATGCAAATTATTATGGTGTAAATACATATACTGTAAAATGATTGAAGAGTAAAAGTTAATCTGAAAAAAATAAAAAGATCAGGAGATTAATAGTAATGAAAACACTGATACTTGCTGGTGGAAAGGGTACTCGTCTTGGAGAAGAAACAAAAGTTGTTCCTAAACCGATGGTAGAAATTGGTGGATATCCGATTTTATGGCATATTATGAAAATTTATAGTCACTACGGTTTTAATGATTTTATAATTTTAACAGGTTATAAGGGACATGTAATTAAGGATTATTTCCTAAACTATTATAACCGTTATAGTGATATGACTATTGATTTGTCAAACAATGATGTACAGATTCATAAGATGAGAACTGAACCGTGGAATGTAACAATTCTTTATACAGGTGCAGATACTTTAACGGCAGGCAGAATTTCCAGAGCAAAGAAATATCTTGGAAATGATCCATTTATGTTAACTTATGGAGATGGTGTTTCTGATGTTAATATTTCAAAACTAATAGATTCTCATGCAAAAAGCGGAAAGCTTGTGACCCTTACTGCTGTAAAACCAGAAGGACGGTTTGGTGCTCTTGAAATACAGGCTGACGGAACAATCAGTCAGTTTCAGGAGAAACCTAGTGACAGCTGGATAAATGGTGGTTTTTTTGTATGTGAAAACAAGGCATTGGATTATATTCCGGAACAATCAGATGATATTATGTGGGAGCGTGCCCCTCTTCAAAACATTGCTAAAGATGGGCAGTTACATGCTTATAAGCATGATGGTTTCTGGCATCCAATGGATATGCTTAAAGATAAAGAAGATTTAAATAAAATGTGGGGAACCAGAAAAGCCCCTTGGGATGTTTGGAACCATTTTGGAAATAAATAATTGTTTCAATAATGTTGTTTAATATTGGTATTTTATAGGAATAATATGAGTAGTTTATTATCATTTTATAAAGACAAAAAAGTTTTTTTAACTGGCCATACAGGATTTAAAGGTACTTGGCTTACGCGTATTTTGTTAGCAGCGGGTGCAAAAGTTACAGGATATTCTCTTGAACCGCCTACGGAACCAAGTTTATTTGAACAGACTAAAACTGCAGAACATATTAATTCAATTATCGCTGATATTAGAGATGAAAAAAAATTAAAAGATGCTGTCAATAATACAAAACCTGATATAGTATTTCATCTGGCGGCACAACCGATTGTACGTGCCAGTTATAGTGATCCTGTCGGCACATATGAAATAAATGTAATGGGGACTGTAAATGTTTTAGAAGCGGTTAGAAGCTGCAAATCCATAAAATCATTTGTAAACATTACTACAGATAAAGTATATCTTAATAAAGAATGGGTCTGGGGATACCGTGAAAATGAAGAACTTTGCGGTTATGATCCATATTCAAATTCAAAATCCTGTTCCGAACTTGTTACATATAGCTATAGGAATTCTTTTTTTAATGATGAACATTCTCCTGCAATAAGTACTGCCAGAAGTGGTAACGTAATTGGTGGTGGTGATTATGCTGTCGACAGAATTATACCGGATTGTATTCGTGCTGTGGAAAATGGGAAACAAATTATTCTACGTAATCCTAATTCGACTCGTCCATATCAGCATGTTTTAGAATGTCTTTCTGGATATCTTCTTCTTGCAAAAAAGCAATTTGAGAATAAACAGTTAATGGGAAGTTATAATTTTGGACCTGATGATAACAGTTGTGTAACCACAGGTAATTTAGCAACTCTTTTTTGCAATTTGTGGCAGGAGGGTGCAAATTGGGATACTGTTTCTGATAAAAATGCACCTCATGAAGCAAACTACCTTAAACTTGACTGTTCGAAGTCAAAGAGTTTGCTGGGCTGGAAACCCCAATGGAGTATTGGGACTGCAGTAGAAAAAATTGTAGAATGGGAAAAAGCTGTACAAAGCGGAATACCAGCGGCAGATAAAACTGATGAGCAGATAAAGGAGTATTTTAATAACTTGGAGTATTAGAACATATGAAATATATAGTCTCAGGTGCGACAGGGTTTATTGGTAAAAAACTCATAGAAAATCTGCTTAAAGATCAAAATAATATAATTTATGCTTTAATATTTGAATCTGAAAAAGAATCCTTTAATTCAATAGAAACAGACAATCTCGTTCCGATTATTTGTGACTTAGAAAAAAAGGATAATGATTTTTCTCAAATTCCTGAAAATATTGATTGTTTTTTTCATTTTGCATGGGTTGGTGTTAGTCCTGATAGTCGCAAAATATTTGATGTTCAATTTCGAAATATAAATATTACTGTAAATTGCTTAAAACTGGCAAAAGAGAAAAAAGCCAAAAAATTTATAGCACCAGGTTCAACAAATGAGTATTTATATTCTGGAACACTTATAAACAAAGATACAATACCGGCACCAAAAGACAGTTATGGATCTGTAAAAGTTGCTCTGAGATATTTACAAAAGCAGTTTTGTGTAGAAGAAAAAATTGATTTTATGTATATTATTATTACCGGTATATATTCTGAATATCGTCGGGATAAAAATATTATTTCATATACAATAGATTCTCTTTTAAATAATAAAAGTCCTTCTTTGACAAAATGTGAGCAGTTATGGGATTATGTGCATATAGATGATGTAGTTGAAGCAATTAAATGTATAAGCAAAAAAGGAAAACCGAATAGAATATATGCAATCGGTCATGGTGATAACTGGCAGTTAAAAAACTATATAAAAATAATTCATGAATTAATTAATCCTAATATAACTATTGGTTTTGGAGATATTCCATACAATTCTGAAGTACTTCCTATGTCATGTATGGATTTGACTGATTTAATAAATGATACAGGGTTCAAGCCAAAAATTGATTTTAAGGAAGGTATAAGAAGAGTAATTGATAACTGGAATAGTACTAATTTCGAAAAATGACTACTTCTTTTTTTTGTTTTTAGGTTTATTATCTTTTCCCCAAGTACGTTCTTCTATTATATATCTAGGACGTGCTTTTGTTTCCAGATATATTTTACCAATGTAAGTACCGATAACTCCTAGTGCAATCAGTTGAATTCCACCTAAGAAACAGATTATACAAATTAATGATGCATAACCAGAAACCTGTACACCTATTTTAAATAATTTAGAAATTATTGTCCAAATAACTCCTAAAAAGGAAATAAAAGATATAAAAAGGCCGAATCTTGTTATTAACTTTATAGGTTCTGTACTGAGTGATGTTATGCCATCAAATGCTAGAGTTAGAAGTGAAGATATGCCATAATGTGATTTTCCTGCTATGCGTTCATTCCTTTCATAATAAACACATGAACTTTTAAAACCAACTAAAGGTACCATTCCTCTTAAAAATAAGTTAACTTCCTTAAATTTTGCAAATTCATTTAAAACTTTGGAAGATATAAGTCTGTAGTCTGCATGATTATAAACGATATCAGCTCCCATTTTTTTTAATAACTTGTAAAAAGATTGGGCTGTAAAGCGTTTAAAAAATGTGTCTTTTTTTCTTGAATTTCTAACACCGTATACAACTTCGCTACCGTTATGATAGGCATCAACCATTTCTTCAATAGTAGTTATATCATCCTGACCATCGCAATCTATTGAAATTGTTATGTCACATTGATCCTTAGCTTCCATAAGGCCAGCAAGAACATTTCCTTGATGACCAAAGTTTCTTGACTGCTTTGCTCCTATGAAGTGATAATTATCATTAGAGTAATTTTTAATTAATTTCCATGTATCATCTGTTGATGCATTGTCTAAAAATAGGATACGACTTTCATCACTGATTTTTTTCTTTGTAATTAATAATTCCAGTTCATTAAGAAAAAGGGTATGAGTTTCTGGTAAAACCTGTGCTTCATTGTAACATGGTACAATAAGATATAAAACTGTGTTATTTGTTTTCATCTGGTTCTTCCTTATCGGCAAAAACTAAAAGTCTTTGTCCAAAGTAATTAAGAATTGTATAAAGACACATTCCGCATAGCATCGCAATGTTTGCTCTGAAAGTTTCTTCTTTGAAATAGAGAAGGGCATATACTGCTTTTTTTGCTATCATGTATGCAAGTACGTAACAGATTAAAAGATTTGCAATAAAAAGTATTATCTGTTTGAAAGATTTTTCATGATTTGTAAATGTAAAATATTTATTTAAGAAAAAGCTTACAATTCCGCCTGCAATATAGTTACATGCGCTTGAAAACCAATATCCTAAATGAGCGGCATTATACAGTAAGAACATGATTCCGGCTCCTACTGCCGTATTTATAACTCCTACAAGAAGAAATTTAAGAAGCTTTTTGTCAATAAATCTCATTATATTCAGAATACTACAAAATTTAAGAAAAGACAATTGATTCAGAATTACTACTGTGACTTATTTATAAGGTTGGTTTTTTACCCTCTTTAATATTCGCGTATTTAGTAATATACTTATAAATTATCTATTTTATATAGAGGTAACATCGTGTTATTATACATAGACCCGGGAACGGGAAGCATGCTGTTTTCTATTGTAATAGGAATAGCAACAACATTACTCTTTTTTGCACAGAGAATTTTCGTAAAATTAAAATTTATCTTAAGTGGCGGTAAGGCTCAGAAAATTGCGGGAAATAAAATTCCGTATGTAGTTTTTGCAGACCATAAACGCTACTGGAACGTTTTTAAACCAATCTGTGATGAGTTTGAAAACCGCAAGGTTTCTCTTGTATACTGGACAGCTAGTCCTGATGATCCTGCTCTGTTAGAAAGATATGAATATGTAAAGGCAGAGTTTATCGGCGAAGGAAATAAGGCTTTTGCCCGTCTTAACATGATGAATGCAGGAATTGTTTTAAGTACAACTCCGGGCTTGGATGTTTATCAGTGGAAAAGAAGTCAAAATTGTGATTATTATGTTCATATATTTCACGAAGTAGGAGAACCGCTTACATACAGGATGTTTGGGGTAGATGCTTATGATGCACTTTTATTTAACGGTACATTCCAGGAGCATTATATAAGACTTCTCGAAGCTGAGCGGAAAGAGAAGCCAAAAGAATGTAAAGTTGTCGGCTGCTGTTATCTTGATTCTATGAAAAAGCGTCTTGATAAAGAGGGCAGTAAAACTGATAAGAAAGCTCAGAAAACTGTTCTTCTTGCTCCGTCATGGGGTGCAAGCGGCATTCTTAGTAAATACGGTAAAGATATTCTTAATGCCTTAGTTAAAACCGGTTATAAAATAATTGTACGTCCACATCCGCAGTCATTTACTTCTGAAAAAGAAATGATAGAAAACCTTAAGAAAGAATTTCCTGAGTCAGAAAGCTTTAAATGGAACCAGGATAATGACAACTTTAATGTATTAAATGAATCTGACATTCTTATAACTGATTTTTCAGGTGTTGTATTTGATTTTACCCTTGTGTTTGACAAGCCGATTATTTATGCAGATACATCATTTAATAAAGATCCTTATGATGCGTCCTGGGTTGATGAACCTTTGTGGCGTTTTGAAAAATTAAAGGAGCTTGGCGTAAAGCTTGAGCAGAAAGATTTTTCTAAGATGAAAGAAATGATTGATTCTGTCATAGAAAATAAAGAGTTAAAGCTTTCGCGCGAAAGAGTAAGAAAAGAAGCATGGCAGTATCAGGGACAGGGGGCAGAAAAAACTGTTGACTGGCTTATGGCTAAGCATAATGAAATTGCAGGTGATAGATAATTATGGCATCGGTTTTATATAATATTATTGTAGCTCCAATTGAGCTTGTTGTAGAAGTTGTATTTGAAGTTTTATACAGATTTGTAGGTCACGAAAAATCTGATCAGGTAATTGCCATAATCGGTGTAAGTCTTGTAATAAGCCTTCTTACGCTTCCTCTTTACCAGATGGCAGAAGCCGTTCAGAAAAAGGAACGAGACATACAAAAGGGAATGTCTAAGTGGATTTCTCACATCAGAAAAACGTTTAAAGGCGATGAGCGTTTTATGATGCAGCAATATTATTATAAGATTAACAATTACAGTCCGCTCCAGAGCCTTAACGGTTCTCTTTCGCTGCTTTTACAGATTCCTTTTTTTATGGCAGCCTATCACTTTCTTTCCAATCTTGAAATTTTACAGGGCACATCTTTTGGTCCTATAGCAAATTTAGGTGCTCCTGATGCACTTATTAAAATAGGATCTTTTTCTGTAAATGTACTTCCTGTTTTAATGACAGTAATTAACTGTGCTGCGTCTTTTATATATTTAAAGGGCTTTGGATTAAAGGACAAAGTTCAGACTTATGGACTTGCAGTTATATTTCTTGTTTTACTTTATAATTCGCCTAGTGCTCTTGTAATTTACTGGACATGCAATAATATTTTTTCTCTTGTAAAAAATATTTTTTATAAATTAAAGAATCCAAAAAAAGTTCTTACTGTTTTGTGTTCTATCGTGGGTTGGTTTGTCCTGGTTTTTGCTCTTGTAAAAGGACGTATGGCAACAAAGGCAAAAATTATTTTTACATTAGGAATATTTGTAATATGTAATATTCCTCTTTTGATTGCAGTAATAAAGAAAACCGGAATCTTTAATAAAATTAAAACTAGCACAAAAGAAACTTTAGACACAGGATGTCTATCGGGCTTTATTTTACCGGCACTCCTTCTTACTGTAATTACAGGTATTTTAATTCCTTCCAGTGTAATATCAAGTTCTCCTTCTGAGTTTGTAGATCTTTCAGATTACAGAAATCCACTTTTGTATCTTGTAAATTCTACTTGTTACTCATCAGGGTTCTTTCTTTTATGGGGAGGGGTAATTTATTATGTTATTTCTAGAAAGGCACGTGAAGTGTTTTCTTTAATTCTCTGGATTTTATGCGGAATATTTCTTGTAGATTACATGTTCTTTACAAATAATCTTGGAACTCTTTCTCCTCTTTTGATTTACGATAAACGTGAGTTTTTTAACGGTACGCAGAAGGTTATAAATACTCTTATTTTACTTGGTTTAACAGGAGTGCTTGCTGTCATATTTAGATTTAAGAAAATAACAAAGGCCGTGTGTCTTGTTTTAATAATGAGTACATCAGTTGTAAGTATTTACCAGATTTATACTGCTCAAGCCTCGTTAAATGATATGGCTTATATGAAAGAAATGAGCGTTAATTCTTCTAAGAAAAAGTTATATAAGCTAAGCAAAACAGGAAAAAATGTAATTCTTATAATGCTTGACCGTGCAATAAGCGGTTATGTTCCGTATATATTCGAAGAAAAACCAGAAGTAAAAAAACAGTTTGAAGGTTTTACATATTATCCTAATACGATTTCTTTTGGTTTTGGAACTATCACAGGTGCACCGGCTTTATATGGTGGATATGAGTATACTCCAACGGCAATAAACGAAAGGCCAGAGGAAGCACTTGTTGACAAGCACAATGAATCACTTTTAGCTATACCGGTTTTATTTAGTGAAAACGGTTTTAATGTAACTGTCTGTGACCCGCCTCATGCAGGTTATAAAGATATTCCAGATCTTTCTGTGTTTAAGCCTTATCCAAAAATTAATGCATGCATTAACCGTAAGGTAACGATTAATACAGAACTTATGAAACAGCTTGAAGGAGATGTCTTTTCTGCAAACGAGAGGAACTTTTTCTGTTACAGTATTTTCAGATGTTCTCCCCTTATTTTTGCACAGAATCTGTACAACGAAGGTAATTATCTTTCTTCTGCAGAAAAATCTGTAAGAGCATCAGAGTTCTTTAAGGAATTTTCTCTTCTTACCTTGTTATCAGATTGTACGGAAGTTTCAGAAGAAAAAGAAAACACATATCTTTCTGTTTACAGCACAATTACTCATGAACCTCAGATTCTTCAGCTTCCTGACTATGAAATAAGACAGCATGTAGATAACAGTGGTTATAAAACTGCAGCTGACGGTCACATCAAAATGGAAACAGAGCGTCAGAAAATGCATTATCACTGTAATGCTGCGGCCTTTATTCAACTTGGAAAATGGTTTGACTTTATGAGACAAAACGGAGTATGGGATAATACAAGAATCATAATAGCTGCTGACCACGGTGAAAGCATGAAGCAGTTCGATTATATGGTCATGAATAATCCAAAGATTGATGTAGAAGCCTGTAATCCTCTTTTTATGGTTAAGGATTTTAATTCTAAAGAGTTTACTGTTGATAACAGTTTTATGACAAATGCAGATGCAGCAGTTTTATCATGTAAGGATTTAATAGACAATCCTGTTAATCCTTTTACAGGAAAGAAAATTGATGACAGTGAAAAACATGCTCATCCTCAGATAGTTGTTGCTAAAACTACAGGTAATCCGTCAAAAAAACTTGTCACGACATTTACTATAGACAGTAAGCATAAACTTACCGTCCACGATGATATCTTTAAAGAAGAAAACTGGGGTATGGCAGAGTAATCACGCTTCTTTTTTCTGAATGGATTTAGTATCTGCTACAGTTTTTAAAAATACTTCCATGCAGACTCTGGCATCGTCATAGGCTCTGTGGGCATCATTAACTTTGATGTCCATTAGTGCAGCCATAAGCTGGAGGTTATATTTTCCTAAAAGCGGGTAGGCCCAGCGCACGAGTGTAAGTGTGTCCAGGGCCTTGTTTTTTGTTTCAGAAAGCTTTGCCCTTACACATTCTTCATTTAAAAATCCTAAATCAAATCCTGCGTTATGCGCAATTAAAATTCCGTCTTTTATAAATTCAACAAAATCAGAAAGAGCATCCTTAGAAAGAGGAGCGTCCTTTATCATTTCGTTTGTGATGTGATTTATCGCTGTACATTCTGCAGGAATTGATTTCTGAGGATTTACAAGAGTTTCAAATTTATCTATGATTCCGTTTTTGTCAAATTTTACAGCCCCGATTTCGATTATGCGGTCAGAACCTGCGTTTAACCCGGTAGTCTCTGTATCAAAGGCTATAAAGTTTGCTCCAGAATCTAAAAGAATCTGGAGTTTTCTAAAATCGTCTATTATTCTGTTTGCCATTTTAAGACTGCTGCCTTATTTTGCTGCATCAAGAATTGATTTTATTTCTGAAGAAATTGCATCGCAGAGTGCGCCTGCTTTTTCTTTAGCGGCTGCAAGACACTTGTCACAGTTACCTTCAAGAGGTGTACAGCTGTTGATGTAGAACTTGATTTTAGGTTCTGTTCCAGAAGGGCGTGCACTTACGATTGTTCCGCCGTCAAGGAAGAACTGGAGTACATTGCTCTTTGGTAAATCAAGCGGTTTTTTATCTGCAGGATCAGCTGGATCAAATACAACAGAGTTCTGAACATCACGGATTGAAGTAACTGTTTTTCCGCCGAGAGTTTTAAGACCTTCTGTGCGGAGCTTTGTCATGATGCCTGCCATAACTTCTTTTCCAGATGAACCTGGGAAGTTCTGGCTTATTGCACGGTCTTCAAAGTAACCGTATTCTTTATACATATCGTTAAGGTGTTCAAGAAGGCTCTTGCCCTGGCTTCTCCAGTAAAGCGTCATTTCTGCACACAAAGCTGCGGCACTTACACCGTCTTTATCCATAACTTCTTTTTCTACTTTATATCCGTAGCTTTCTTCAAGACCAAATACGTAATCGCCTGTTCCTTTAGCTTCCATTTCTGCTTCTACAGCGGCAATCCATTTAAATCCTGTAAGGCATTCTACCATGCGTACGCCGAACTTTTTACAGATTGCATCTCCAAACGGACTTGTTACGATTGAACGGACTACAACAGGATCTGCAGGCATTGTTCCAAGTTCCTTGCGGCTCAAGAGGACATATTCAATTAAAAGGGCACCCATCTGGTTTCCGGAAAGCAATACCCAGTCTCCGTTTGCATCAGGGAATGCAGTACCAAAGCGGTCAGAGTCAGGGTCAGTTGCCATTACACAGTCTGCCTTTTCTTTTTTACCAAGTTCAACTGCGAGAGTTAAAGCAGGTTTTTCTTCCGGGTTTGGTTTTTCTACAGTAGGGAAGTTGCCGTCCGGTTCTCTCTGTTCTGGAACTGTAATTACTTTAAGTCCAAGATCACCTAAAACTTTTTCTACGTGCATTGCACCTGTTCCGTGGAGAGGTGTGTAAACGATTTTAACTTCGCCTGCTTTTTCTTTTATGAGTTCAGGGCGGAAAAGCTGCGCTTTACACATTGCCCAGAATTTTTCGTCAATTTCTTTATCGATTATTTTTAATGTTCCGTTTTTGAGCGCTTCATCTTTTGAAATTGTTTTAACTTCTTTTACGGCATTTACTTCCCTGATGATTCCAACATCGTGCGGTTCGATAACCTGTGCACCGTCGTTCCAGTATGCCTTGTAACCATTATACATTCTCGGGTTGTGAGATGCTGTTACTACAACACCTGTGTCGGCTTTAAGTTCGCGGATTGCAAATGAAAGCTCAGGAGTAGGTCTGAGGCCGGAAAAGAGATAGGCTTTAATTCCGTTTGCGGCAAAGATTAAAGCTGTAGCTTCTGCAAATACATCAGAGTTAAGGCGGCTGTCATAAGCAACAACTGCACTTAATGTACCTGCTTTTGCTTTTTCAGGAAATGCTTTAATTACATAGTTTGCAAGTCCCTGTGTTGCCTGATTTATTTCGAGTGTGTTCATGCGGTTTGTTCCGCCACCCATAATACCGCGAAGCCCTCCTGTACCAAACTCGAGTGTCTGGTAAAATCTGTCTTCGAGTTCTGTCCAGTCTTCTTTTGCTATTAATTCTTCAACTTCTTTGCTGAATCTTGTGTCTTTTTCGTTTGCAATATAATCTTTTGCTCTTTTTAAGATTTCTTCTTTTTCCATAATTATACTCCTTTAATCTATTTGTCTGCTTCTAAAATAAGTTTTGTTTCCCATTCAAGAAGTTCTTTTTCCTTTTCTGCGTTGTCTCCCTTTACATCGCACATAATGCGGAAAACGCTTTCTGTTCCAGAGCCCCTCATCCAGATGAATGCTGCAGGATTTTCTGCGTCTTTTTCATAAAGTTCAATTTTCAAGCCGCCTTTGGCACTTTTAGAAAAATCATCTTTTTCTTCACGTTCAGTCGTACCGTTAGTCAATATACATTTATATGACGAAATGCCGTATTTATTCAATAAGCCTGAGGCACCTTCGTTCCATGATTTTTCAAATACTTTCTGAAACTTCCCTTTTAAGAGAGCGTGATCTTCTGTCTTTATCTTTAATACAGCTCGTGGTTCTGAAACTCCAGTTGTCGTATAGCGCGGAAGTGTTTCCATTATATCACAGAGAGAAAAATCTTCTTTATATTTTTCTTCCTGACCGGAAAGACTGCACCAGATGTGAAAAAGTCCGGGCTTTACTTTTGCGCTTGCAGAAATTTCGTCGCGGATTGTAAGAAGCTTTATGAATGCAAAAATCGTGTTTATAGGGTCGCGTACGCTTGAAGGGAACGTTATTGTTCCTCCATTTGAGCCTTCTCCCAGTATACGTACGGTGTATCCCTGTTTACGTGCAAGGCGTGCAGTGTTTACGACATTTGCTTCTCCAACTTCGCCACGAAATACCTTTGCATTAAAGCAGCCTGCAATTTCGTTTATGCGCATGGAAGTAGGGCAGTTTACGGCAACTGCCGGTTTATAGTCTTTATCGCCGCAATTAAGCCAGTGGGAAAACGCAAGCTCTGCAAGTACAGAAAGAGAAAATACTTCCTGGGCTTTTAATATTTCTGCTTTGTGTGTTTTTTCGTTCCAGTAAACGATGTTTCCTCTGTCACCGTCGCAGTCGGGCATATAGCCTAAAACGGCATCTTCTGTTCCTGCTTTCTGGAGTTCTTCCATACGGCGTGCACAGTAAACAAGGTTTTCCGGTTCAGGAATTATTTCGTGAACAATTTTTCCCGGTGTGTCGTTGAACGGATAAAAGTTTATATTGTTTTCTGCAAAAAATGTTCTATCGATAGAAAGAGTTCGTGCTGAACCGTTCATATCGCATACTATGCCTATTGATTTTGTTTTAATGTTTTCTTTTAACTTGTCAAAGAAACTGTTTTGAAGCGGGATGTTTGCAAGTGAAGAAATTACTTTTTTAGAAAAAGCCTTGTAGGTTTCGAGTGCTTCTGATTTTGTCGAGACAGATTCAGAATAAACCCAGTCGAGCTCGCTGCCATTTATGGAAAGATATTTTTTTTCAATTTTTTCGAGGAATGATGCATCACGGCATTTTAGATTGAACTCGTCAATTAAAACTGCATTTTCCTGTGCATTTAAAACACCGCCGTCATTAAGGCCAAATTTGATTCCGTTATGTCCGACAGGATTGTGACTTGCGGAAATGTAGATAAAGCCGTCAAAGAGTTTAGAATATGCCATGATTTCCGGAGCGGCAATTATTCCCGTGTATTTTACCAGAACCTTTTCTTTTAAAAGAGTTTTGATTACAGCGTTTGCTATTGAAGGTCCTGTAGGACGTGTATCTATTCCGATTACAATTGCCGGAGTTTTTTTAGATGTTTTCTGTTTAACATATTCAGAAAAAACAAAGGCAGCGATAGAACTTATGTAAGTATTTTCTGTACCGATTTCTGCTGTTTCGTCTCTTTCATCAGAAGAAATTGCAAAAACTTTTCTCCATCCAGATGCAGAAAGAATCATGTTGTGGTTAATGTTTGTCATATTCCTGTTTTACACTCCCTCTCTTTTTCAAAAGAAATTAGAAAACCGTAAGGTTATATACTCTGGATCTTTCGTTTCCGGAAAAGTCCGTTACGATAAGTGAGATTGTGTCTTTACCGTGAGGAAGATAGATTTCGCCCATCAGCATAAGCTCATCATCCGGATACAGCTCTGAAGCTCTGTAAAGAAGCTGGCCTTGAATTGCAAGTTCATTTTCTTCGAGTTTAATCGTATCAAATGTAAGCCGTTCTGATTCTGCACCGTTTACGAGAACAGAAGTTTTGTATGGAACGGCCTTTGACTGTCTTTTTCTGAATACTTTATAGAATCCTGCAGGAATGTTTTTCTGTGTATCAAGTTCGTAGAATTTTCCAAATTTATTCTGAAGCGAGATTCCTGTAATTGTAAGGTTTTCTTCTTTACCGATTCTAGGCATAAGAATTAATGGATTTACATAAGTTTTATTTTTTGTATCGATAATCTGAAATTCGAGAAACGATTCTGTTTCCTGCCATGCAGAGTTTCCGGTTGTCGAAAGTTCTGTTCCTTCTGCAACCGTTCTTGTTTTAAAAAGCTGTGGATTAAGTTCATCGGTATCGAGGTTTCCGTAAACTGTCATAAGAGAATCCGGATGTGATATGATTACTGCAGTTCCCAGCGTTGATTCAAACCAGTTAAAACCGTCTTCGTGTTCTGTGATTATTGCAGAAACGATTCCTCTATCGGTTGCTTTTGCTGTCTCTGACTCTGAAAAGATAAGGGAATTTGAAATTGTCGACTGTCTTTTCTGTCCGAAGAACGAAGAAAACTTTTCTGCAGAAACATCTTCCTGCGGCCATTCAAAAGTAAACAGAGGGATAAGTACAGAAAAAGTGCAGAAAAAACCGAGGATTATTTTTTTTAGTACATTGATTTTCATTTTTTCCGTCCTATTCCTTTGAGATTATTAGTTTTGAAATCTTATCGTCTTTTCCGATAAAGAGTGAGTTTTCATCTGTAAGTATGAATGCAGAATTTCCCCAGAAAGAAAAACTTCCTGTTTTATGCTTCTGCTGTTCGATAATCGAAACAGTGTATTTATTTAAACCGTTGTCCTTTTCTTTTGAAAGAACAAAGAGACTGTTACCAACCGGAGATTCCTGAATATCAAGAACTCTTCCCGGAATGTTTATGTGTGAATATTTATAAGTCCCTGTGTCAACGATTCCGAGACCTGTTGCGTCATTGTAGTAAACTTTAGATTCATCTTTACTGAACGATACGTAAACCTGATTTATCATGCTCGAATTGAGGTAGTGGTGGAATACGATTTTATTATGGTAATTTTCTGCCTTGTAAAGAACAAAGCGCTGTTTGTCCTGACCGCTTACACATGCAAAATAATTTCCACGGCTTGATATATTTGCACCGAGAATAGTTTCGTAGTCACTTCCTCCCGGTACAATTGTATCTATAAGCTTGAAATTTGAATCAAAAAGGTAAAGTGTTCCGTCTGCAAAGCCTGCAATTGTTCCTGATGGGTTTGAATTGAACGCTGTTACAGGACTTGTATGCTCGTAGCGTGCGATTGTCTGGCTGTTCAAGCCTTTGAGTTCAAAGCCGGCTCCACCCGGAAGCATTAAAAAGACTTTATCGTCTGAAATATATGGAAATCCGCCTTCGTAAATAGTTCCGACAGCGTTTCCTTTGGTATCAAGTATGCTTAATTCTTTGGAATCCTGTGTGTATGTGCATAAAAAATGTCTGCTTACAGTTGCTTTATATAGAAAGTTTTTTAGAAGTGCTATTTTGCCTTCGTGTGTAAAAAAACCTGCATTCTGGCCGAGTTTGAATGGAAGAACGTCGAGAGAGCTCTCTGTAGAAAGGTTTTCTTCCTTTATTTCTGTTGTCCACTGGGGAGTAAGCTGAATTTCAGTAGGAAGGGGCTTATAACAGATGATGATATAGGCAAAAAATGCAATAAAAATTAATAGTGTCGCTGCAGAAACATTTTTCTTGTTTTTCATAAAAATATGATATAATTATAGGAAACAACTGTCAATAAAGGATGAGAATTTTATAATCAGAAGAGGGCTTATGAGCAGGAAAAACGTTAAAAAAAAGGTAAAGATCTATTCGATAGTTTTTATAACTGTCGTTTTTGTTGCATCTGTGTGTACATGTATCTTTTTCAGCAAGGCGTCAAACAAAAGAAAGGTTCGCGCCCAGCTTGAACAGATTGCAAGCCGTAAAAACCTGGAATTTCAGGCAAACTTAAACAGTCAGATTACCCTGGCACTTCAGATGTGCCGTTCACCGGTTGTAATAGATTATTTTATGGATCCGGAAGATAAAGAACTTGAAGCGCAGGCTGTAAAGGAAATTGCAGCTTATCAGGATTCATTTCTCGGAAAGACATCGTTCTGGGCAAACAATAAAGACCTTAAATTTTATTCAGACTTAAAATATTCTTATACGATTGATCCTGAAAATCCAGGCGATTACTGGTACAAGATGACGGTTTTTGAAACGGATGTTTACAATTTTAATATCAATTATAATCCGGAACTTAACAAGACCATGCTCTGGTTAAATGTTGTAGTCCGTGATAAAGACGGAAATCCGATCGGTATGGCTGGAACAGGTATTCCTCTTACAGAGTTTATAAATGAAATGTATAAGGATATGCCTGAAAAAGTTCAGATGTATCTTTATAATGATAATCTGGAAATTACCGGTGCAAAGGATTCTTCAATTCTTGCAGATAAGATTTCTATAAGTAAATATTATAAAAACATTACAAAAAATAATGCTCTCTGTAATACTCTTACAAATTACAGCGAGCCAAATGGTGAATTTGTTTTAACGCCGATTAAGGTTATCGGATGGAACCTTCTTCTGTTTTCTCCGTCAGGATTTTCGGATTACTTTACAAAAGATGGAATTATGCTTGCACTTGTCATGATTGGTCTTTCGTTAGTAATTATGGCGGTTTATTCCCTTCTTATCAAACATATTCTCAAAGATACGACAGTTCATCTTATGAGTACGGAAGAAAAAGCCGGTTCTCAAGTTGAAGTAATGGATCAGGTAAGTTCAACCATAAAAGAAAATGTTGAATATCTTGAATCGTTTGGAAATCTTATCGATTGTCAGATTAAACAGATTGCAACTTCTGTTGATAATACTACAGAACTTATGACGGATCTCGAAGCGATGAATGTCCTTAGAAAAGATTCAATTGAAAGTACAAATGATTTAAATGAAAGCTCATCAAAAGGAAATCAGCATATTACAAACATTACGGAAAAAATCGATGAGCTTAATGAATGTACAAAACGTTTGAGTTCTGCAAACGAACTTATTGCAGGAATTACCTCTAAGACAAATCTTCTTGCAATGAATGCATCAATCGAAGCAAGTCATGCAGGCGAGCAGGGTAAAGGATTTGCAGTTGTTGCAAAAGAAATCCGTGCACTTGCAGAAAAAAGCCGCATGCAGCAGCAGGATGTAAGACGGGCAATCGATGACATTAATCAGATGGTTTCAGAAATGGTGCAGTATTCACAGACTGCAAAAACATCGTTTGAAGAAATTGTATCAAATATACAACGCGTTCAGAGTAACTTTCTTAATATGTCTGACAAGCTCGAAAGTGAAGCTTCTCTGGTGCAGACAATTTCTGCAAATCTTCAGAGCGTAACAACTTCAAGCCAAAAAATAATTTTAAGTTTTGACGAAATGAAACAGTCTAATCAGCTTGTAAATAATGAAATCCAAAGTGCATTAGACAGTTCAAATCAGTTCCTGTTAACAACAGATGATTTATTAAAGACAATGGGGGATAAAGACGAATGAGTGGAGATTCAACAATTTTAACTGACAGCCCGGTAGGAAAGCATATTGATGCAATTTCTAATCCTGGAAATCTTTCTTATCTTTTATTTGATAAGAAAAAAATTCAGCTTGTAGAAAAGATTACAATAGGTCGTGAAAACGATAACAGTGTAGTAATCGACAATAAGCTTGCCAGCCGCCATCATGCGATTATTCAGAAAATACGTGATGATTATTTTTTAAAAGATGAGGAATCTACAAACGGAACTCTTCTTAACGGTGTAAAAATTCCATCTGGAAAATACGTTAAACTTAATCATGGAGACAAAATTACAATAGGCAGTGCCAATATTGTATTTTCGTGATTTTGTTTATGCAAAATTAAAAAAGAAGGAATTTTCGATTGCTTAATAAAATTCCACATGAAAAAAAAGAAATTCTCGAAATAATAAAGGAGCTTTCCGACTTGAAAACGATTGCGGAAAGTGAAGATCTTCTTTTTGTGAGCAGAGAAGCCGTAAGGGTTCTTAAAAATGAGATTACGGATTATAGAAAAACTGTCTCAGAAATTGATGAAATTCCAGGCGGATTGATTGATTTTACACATAAATGTGATGCGGATGTCGTAGTTGTCCCGGATTTACACGCCCGGAAAGGCTTGATTTATGCCCTTTTAACCCATATCCTTCCTGACGGGAAAAGTGTTTTTGATTGTCTTTGTGATAATTCAATATCAGTCATTTTTTTGGGAGATATTCTTCATTCAGAAAGCCAGAAAAAAGACAGATGGTGCAGTTCGTACGAAAAATATCTTAAGGGTGATGTTTTAAACGAAGAGATGACAGAAGAAATGATTGACGGGCTTTCGACTTTGATGCAGGTAATGCTTTTAAAATCTTCGTTTCCGGAGAAGGTTCACTGTTTAAAGGGAAATCACGAAAATATAAAAAACGAAAACAGCAGCGGAAATTTTGCCTTTAGAAAATTTGTTGATGAAGGAAATATGGTTCATGATTTTATGATGGAAAAATACGGTGAAGAAGTTGTTGAAGAAATTTATAAATTTGAACTGCTTCTTCCTGTTGCTGCAGTGTTTGATAATCTGATTATTTCGCATGCTGAACCTTTAAAACCATATTCACGTGAAGAAATTATTGATTCTGTTTTGACAGGCAGCACTGTTTTCGGGCTTACATGGACATCGAATGACGAAGCGGAAAATGACAGTGCGGAAAAAATGTTTAAAATTCTCTGTGTTGATAATGGAATTGAAAAAAAATACATAACAGGTCATCGTCCTGTAAAAGGAAAATTTAACCTGAGGCAGGACGGTAATGTTGTGCAGATTCATAATCCGAAACGGATGCAGATTGCATTTATAAAAAAAGGTGAGGGATTTGATCCGGACAGTGATATCTACGAATTGTAAAAAGTTTACAGGAGAAAAATATGGCAGATGAATCAGATTATATCGGAAAGTACAGGGTAGTAAATAAAATCGCACAGGGTGGAATGGGAGCCGTTTATAAAGCAATCCATCCTTCATTAAAGCGTGATGTCGTAATTAAAAAAATGACCATGCGCTCAAATCAGATGGCAAAAGAGAGATTTAAAAAAGAAGCTCAGATTCTTCTTGATATGCAGAGTCCTTATATTGTTCACCTGTTTGATTATTTTACAGAAGGCCCGTACCGTTACATGGTAGAAGAGTTTGTTGACGGAATGGCTCTGGACAGACTTATAAAAAAACAGACTATTGTAGATCCGACGGTTGCTCTTTTAATCGTTCAGGATGCATGCTTTGCGTTAAAGTTTGCTCATTCAAAGGGGATCGTTCACCGTGACATAAAGCCTGGAAACATTTTAATAAGCAGAAGGGCAGAAGTAAAGCTTGCAGATTTTGGAATTGCATCTGATGAAAACGAAAGTGGTGATAAGACGAAAGACGGAGTAATGCTTGGAACTCCGGCTTACATGCCGCCGGAACAGTTTGAAAACAGTTCAACTGTTGATAACCGTGCAGATATTTATGCGCTCGGTGTAATGCTTTATGAAATGGTAACAGGAACAAAACCTTATCCGTCTGATATGACTGCAGAAAACATTGCACGCATCAAACGCGGAAGATTTTTAAATCCAAAAAAAATTGATAAAACTGTTCCGGATGTAGTATGTAAGCTTATTAAAAAAATGATGAAGCCAAAGGCTAAGCACAGATTCCAGTCTGTAAATCCTATAATTAAAATCATTAAAAAATATCTTAAAAATTACGATACACACGCAATCCGTGTTGAGCTTGCAAAAATAGTAATCAATCCAAAGCCTCATGTCGTAAGTGTATTTACAAAGAAAAAGAATATCTGGAAATCTTTTTTTATAACGCTTCTTTCTCTGGGTGCGCTTACCGGAGTTTCGTTTTACATGTGGGTTCACGGTTATGTTCACCAGTATCTTTTAAGGTCAATTTATACTCCGGTTGTGCTTACGATGAAAATGCCGGATGTCGCAAGTCCTTTAAGCTCTGTTTCATCACAGGCTGTTTTCTTTGTTAATGATACCAAAATTGAACAGATTAAAGAGTCTGAAAGGACTTTTATAGAAGGACACTATTCTAAAAACGGAGTGACTTCGACACGCCTTGGTTCTAAAGGACGCAATTTCTATACAAAGCCTGTTTTCTTAAAGCCTGGTAACTATAGGGTAAAGGTTGTAACAGGCTCCAATGTCTGGTGGAAGACATTTGTTGTCGGAAAAGAAGAAAAAATCATCAACGTCGAAAATTATACAAATGTAAGCCGCCAGTTAAGAATTGTAATGAAGGCATTTGACAGTTCAACAGGGGATGATGTTTCAGACCAGAGCCTTTTTCTTATTCTTTACAAGGACAGATGGGTAAGCCTTGAGTCTGTCCCGCTTGAAAAACTTGTAAGCAACAGCCTTTGGAAATTCCGGGTGCTGTGTGACGGTTATGAGGAAGAATATTTCTCGCTTTTAATAGACTGGTACCAGGACGAAGTCTGTATTTCTGCGGATTTAAGAAAAAAATAACCGGTCGCTCAGGTCTGCGTTATTAAAAAACAGTGTTAAGTACTTCGCGGACATCCGTAACAGGAATAAATTTAATTCCGGCTTTAACGTGATCTGGAATTTCATCCAGGTCGCGGAGGTTTGCCTTAGGAATTACGATTGTCTTAATCCTGTTTCGGCGCGCTGCAACTGTCTTTTCCCGAAGGCCGCCAATAGGTAAAACCTGTCCTGTTAAAGAAAGCTCTCCTGTCATTGCAAGGTTTTTCTTTATAGTCTTTGAGCTTAAAAGCGACATAAAGGTTGTTGCCATTGTAATTCCGGCACTTGGACCGTCTTTTGGCGTTGCGCCTTCCGGGATATGAAGGTGAACTGTATTTTTTTCAAACCATTCAGAATCCTTAATTCCCTTTTCCTGTACGTACTGCTTTACATAGTTAAAGGCAATCTGAGCCGATTCTTTCATTACATCGCCCATCTGTCCTGTAAGCTGGAGTTCTCCTTTTCCAGGAAACGAAATTGCTTCGAGTAAAAGGGTGTCGCCGCCCATGCTTGTCCATGCAAGGCCTATGGCAGTTCCAGGCTTTGAAGCCCTCTTGATTTCTGATTCATCAAAGACTGGCTTTCCAAGATATTCTGCAAGATCCGGTGAATCTATGCTGAAAGTTTTTGTTGTGTCAGGTTTTGCAGCAGAAAGCATTTTTGTAATTACTTTACGGTTTACTTTATCGATGCATTTTTCAAAGTTTCTTACGCCTGCTTCACGCGCATATTCTTCTGCGATTTTTACGAGGGAAGCGTTTGTGTATTTAATCTGATTTTTTTTAAGCCCGTTTTTTTCGAGGTTTTTAGGAATGAGATATTTTTTTGCAATCTGAATTTTTTCCTGATCGATATAGCCCGAAAGAGAAATTACTTCTGCTCTGTCTAAAAGCGGACCTGGAATTGAGTCTGTTGTATTTGCCGTAAGAATGAAAAATACATTTGAAACATCAAACGGAAGATCAAGATAATTATCGCGGAATGAAACGTTCTGTTCCGGGTCTAACACTTCGAGTAAAGCAGAAGCCGGATCTCCCTGATTGCTTGAACCCATTTTATCGATTTCATCAATCATGAATACAGGAGATTTTGATTTTGTAATCTTTAATCCCTGAATGATTTTACCGCTCATTGCGCCGATGTATGTTCTTCTGTGACCTTTAATTTCTGCTTCGTCACGCATTCCACCGACAGAGAACCGGTAGAATTTTTTGTTCATTGCATTTGCAATTGAGTGACCGACAGAAGTTTTTCCAACACCCGGAGGTCCGACTAAAAGAAGGATGGAACCTTTGTTGTCCTTTTTAAGCTTGCGGACTGCAAGATATTCCATTATGCGTTTTTTAACGTCTTCAAGTCCGTAGTGGTCGCGCTCAAGAACTTTTTGCGCCTGTTCAAGATTGTAATCTTCGATTTCATCTGTTTTCCACGGAAGGGCACAGACAAGCTCAAGATAATTTCTTGTAACGATGTATTCTGATGAATTAGGTTCCATCAGACTGAATTTTGCAAGCTCACTTTCGACTGTTTCTTTAATTTCACCTTCGAATTTTAAGCTTTCGATTTTTTCTTTAAATTTTGTGTAATCGTTCTGATTGCCGTGAGAATCTGTTCCGAGTTCTTCCTGAATTGTTTTTAACTCTTCGCGTAAAAAATATTCCCTCTGATTTTTTTCAATTTTTTCGTTAAGCTCGGTCTGAATTTTTTTCTGAATGCGAAGAAGTTCCTGTTCTTTTTTGATGAACACTAAAACCTGTTCAAGACGCTGTCGTACATTGATAGTTTCTAGAACCCGCTGCTGGTCTTCTTTTTCTACGTTAAGAATTGAAGCAACGAAATCTGCGACTTTTCCAGGCTTGTCGATATTTACCATGTTAAGGCGCATTTCTTCTGAGAACATAGGGTTGTTGTCAGAAATCTCTTTCATTTCGCTTACGAGCGCGCGGGTTAACGCCTTTACTTCAAAAGTTGAATCTTCTTCATCGTCAAGATATTCTACCGTAGCCAGAATTGGATTTTTGTTATTTAAAACCTTTCGGATTTTAAAACGCTTGACTGTCGAGATAAAAATATTTATTCCGCCATCCGGGAGATTGATTTTTTTGATTATTCTTGCGACTGTTCCGATTTCATACAGGTTGGAAGCCCCCGGGGCTTCGTCATCGGTTTTAGTCATTATGATGCCTAAAAAACCGTCGTCGTTATAAGACTCATCTACAGCCTTAACGTCTTCGCCCGAAGAAACCATAAGCGGTGTAAAAATACCCGGGAAAATCGGCCTTCCGGAAATCGGGATGATGCGTAATTTATTAGGCAGAATCTGTTCTACAGAAACGATGGAATTAGTGCTGCTCTGCTTTTTCTGAGTTCCGTCTTCTTCTGTAATAACGACTTCTATATCTGAATTTTTGTCATTTTTCTTCTTCATAACAGTAAATATACGAAGAAAAGTGGTAAAATTCAAGGAAAAAAGGATATGGCAAAACCGCGCGAATAGCAATGGGACGAAAAAAGGTTCTGAGCGTTCACGAGCCGTCAGGTGAGTCGGAGTCCACTTACGTTCAGCCAGCTTTTTTATGTCACATTGCTATGGGAGCGATTTTAATATATTATGTACGCTATGTTGAATAATATTAAGGCCGTCGTTTTTGACATGGACGGCGTTTTGATAGATTCAGAATCTATTTGTGACGAAATCTGGGTTCGCCTCGCAGACGAGATGCACCTTCCTGACATCGAAGATGCAATCCGTGAAAACCGCGGGTGCAATACAGACCTCATGGCTTTACAGCTTAAAGCCCGTTATGGAAGCGGTTTTGACTGCCCGAAGTTTTTTAATGACTTTAGCGTTTATTTTCATGAAGTTGAATTTACTAAAGGAATTCCGCTTTTGCCTCAGGTAAAGGAAACTCTTGAATATTTAAAGAGTGCAGGTTATAAGCTTGCGCTTTCTACAAGTACAAGGCGTGTCACAGCTACAAGACAGCTTAAGGCTGTGGATATTTACGATTATTTTGATGTCTGGACATTTGGTGATGAAATAGAAAATTCAAAACCGGCTCCTGATATTTATTTAAAGGCAGCAGCTGAACTTAAAATAAAACCTGAGTTTTGTGTCGGAGTAGAGGACAGCCCTAACGGAATTAAAAGCTGTCATGCTGCAGGTTATGTTCCGGTTATGATTCCTGACAGAATTGAACCGACAGAAGAAATTAAAAAGCTCTGTTACAGAATAGGAAAGCCTGTTTCGATTTTAAAAGAATTTTTATAATAATTTTTGGGAGTTGTTTATGAATAAGTCAATTAAGAAAATCGCCTGTGCGCTTTCTGTTTTGATGGCACTTTGTGCATTTACCCAGGGCGCATTTGCTCAGGGGAACGCGGACGCAAAAAGAATTTACGAGAAGGGAAGTAAAATTAAAATTAAAATCTGGAATGCAGTCGGAAACACTGCAAAGCCTTCTGAAAAAGTAAAGGGTGCCGGTATCAGTTATCTTGTTCCATATTTTGCGATGCAGGCAAAAAACGGAGCGCCGGCTGTTATCGTATGCCCGGGCGGAAGCTATCATCATCTTGGAATGGGCCACGAAGGACACAAAGTTGCAAAGTGGTTCCAGAGCAAGGGAATAAACGCATTTGTTTTAAGATACCGCGTTTCGCAGGAAGGCTTTCATCATCCTGCAATGCTTGAGGACATTCAGAGATCGATTCAGATTCTGCGCGAGAATGCATCTGAATGGAACATCAATGCGGGAAAAATCGGTGCAATCGGATTTAGTGCCGGCGGACATCTTGTCGTTATGGCAGGTGCTTTCGGTGATAAAGTGAATGAACTTAAAAAACTCGGAATCGATACTAAAGTGAGCCTTAAACCGAATTATGTAATGCCTGTCTATCCGGTCGTTTCGATGCAGGAAGACATCGGACATGCATGGTCCAGAAAGAGCCTTATCGGAAAAAATCCGACACAGGCAGAGAGAGACGAGTTTTCGATGGAACTCCAGATGAAAAGCGATATGTGCCCGGTATTCCTTTTGACAAACAGGGATGACAGAACCGTAATGTATGAAAACTCTGTACGCCTTGATGCTGCTTTGACAAAGGCCGGCGTTGAGCACATCTTTATTTTGAACGAGAAGGGCGACCACGGATTCGGTATGGGTAACGGAAAGTTCGTCAAAGAAACGCACTGGAACGAAAGATGGCTTTTACCGTGGCTTAAAGAGGTTCTTCGGATCGATATACCGTAAAAGTTATGTCGTTGTATTTTAATTATTTTTTTTATATAATAATTCAACTTGAAATTTGAGAGGAATTGTTTTTATGGACAAAGAAGTTCGTGTAAGATACGCACCATCTCCAACAGGTTTACAGCACATCGGAGGGGTACGAACAGCACTTTTTAACTATTTATATGCACGTTCAAAGGGTGGAAAATTTATACTGCGCCTGGAAGATACAGACCGCACACGATATGACGAAAAATACGTAAAAAACCTTTATGACACAATGAGCTGGCTTGGAATTGACTGGGATGAAGGCGGTGATAAAGGCGGCGAATACGGACCTTATGTTCAGTCAGAAAGATTTGAACTTTACAAAGAATATGCAATGAAGCTTATCGAAAACGGTGAGGCTTACTACTGCTTCTGTGACTCAGAACGCCTTGACCGCATTAGAAAAATTCAGACTGAAAACAAAATGGCACCTGGATATGACAGAAACTGCCGTCATCTTACACCGGAAGAAGTAAAGGCAAACCTTGATGCAGGAAAGCCTTATGTAATCCGTCTTAAAGTTCCGATGGAAGGCGAGACAGAATTTCATGACCACATCTTAGGCGACATCGTATGGAAAAACGAAGACATTTCTCCGGACCCTGTACTTTTAAAGAGTGACGGTTTTCCGACATACCATCTTGCAAACATTGTTGACGACCACATGATGAAAATAAGTCATGTAATGCGTGCTCAGGAATGGATTCCTTCGACACCGCTTCATGTTCAGATGTATAAGTCTTTCGGCTGGGAACATCCGGAGTTCTGCCATCTTCCAATGGTTAACGGTGCAGACGGAAAGAAATTAAGTAAGAGACACGGTTCAACTTCTTTAAATGAATTCCGCGCGCGTGGTTATCTTCCACAGGCAATTGTAAATTATGTTGCAATGCTCGGCTGCTCTTATGTAGAAGGAAAAGAATTTTATACTCTCGAAGAACTTGCAAAAGATTTTAAACTTGAACATTTAAATAAAGCGCCTGCAGTATTTGATTACAAAAAACTTGAATACTACAATGCAAATTATATTAGACAGCTTTCGACAGAAGAGCTTTACAAATGGACACTGCCGTTTATTACAGGAACAGGAGATGCAACGCTCGAAATAAATCCTGAAAATCCGCAGCCAAAACCAAATGTAGGACCTGAGTTCTCTGGTGTTGCAATGGGAGAAGACGGAAAGCCTTACTGCGTTGATAAGAGCATGAACATGAGTTCTGAAGATGTAGAAAAAACATTGATGGGACTTATGCCTTTGATTCAGGAACGCTTAAAGTTTTTAACAGAAGCAGCAGAAATGGTTCACTTTATGTTTACAGAACCTGCAGTTCCGCCTGTTGAACAGCTTGTTCCTAAAAAGCTTGATGCTGCAAAGACAAAAGAAGTTCTTGAAGCAGCTGAAGATTTTGTTGAACAGTGTTTTACACTCGATCACGAAGGCTCAGAAAACCTTGCTAAGTCAAAGGCCGAAGCTCTTGGAATTAAACTCGGTGACTTTATGATGCCGATCCGTATGGCTGTTACAGGAAGCCGCGTATCGCCTCCATTAATCGGTTCGATTTTAGTTCTTGGAAAAGAAAAATCACTTGCAAGAATCGAAAAGACAATTGCGACACTTTAAAATAAGCATAAGCCTGCAGATTTCGGTTTTTCTCATAATCGTTGCGTTTATACCGGTTGCGGTAATGATGGCGCTAAGGACTTATGAAAAGCAGCAGCTTGACATGATGGAGCGTTCCAACGTACAGCAGGGGCGTCTTGTTGCGTCGGCTCTGGTTTCGAATCTGGCAAATGTCTCTGCGCCGGATGGAAAAGCGCGTCCGGTGTCAATCGATGCAGACTATGCCTATAAATTACTCGAAAACATGAACGGGCAGTTTGACTGCCGTATACGCATTATAAATAAAAACAAAACACTTATTGCAGATTCAAGCAGAATGGATGTAAAGCCTGGTGATGACGTTTCAGAAAAAACTGTTTCGCGTACATACCAGTCACAGAATGCAGAAGAAAAAGAATCCTTTATCTACAGGCTTTTTTCACTTCCGTTCCGCGTTTACAGAAAGCTTTTTAAGCCGCCGCATGCACGTCTTTACGACACAGCAGATTTTTACATCAATAAAAAAATATTTGACGGAGTAGAAGTAAACCAGGCTCTCGAAGGAAATTACGGCGCAATGACACGCTTTTCTTCCGGAGGTCAGGTTTCAATTACGATTTATTCAGCGCTTCCTGTAAAGTGTGAAGATCAGGTAATCGGTGTAGTTCTTGTAAGCCGTTCAACTTATAAAATACTTCAGAATCTTTATGAATTAAGGCAGGATCTTGCGCGCATTTTTATAAAGTCACTTGTTGCTGTCGTGCTTATCGCACTTTTTTTAGCGTTCAGAATTTCGTATCCGTTAAAAAAGCTTTCAAAGGAAGCAAACTCATGTGCCGACAAAAAGGGCCGGATTTTCTTTACGGATTTTACCGGCAAAAAACGCCGTGACGAAATCGGGGAGCTTTCGCGCTCTTTTACTCTTTTAGTTGAACGTCTCAACAAACGCATAAAATTTTCCCAGGCCTTTTCTTCTGACATTTCGCACGAGTTTAAAAATCCGCTTACGGCAATAAGAACTTCTGCAGAGCTTTTAGGTTCAGGTGAACTTGACAAAAAGGAACAGGAAGAATTAAGCCGCGCCGTCATCGATGAAGTTTCGCATCTTCAGAATCTTCTTTCCGGAATAAGAAACATTTCTAAAATCGATGCCGGAGTAGAAAAGGGCGATGCTTCCATTTCTGATGCAGAAGAAAGTATCGAAGCAAATGAGTTTATTAAAAACATCATTTTGCGTCTTAAGAAAAATTATCCGGATAAAGAAGTTGCTTTTTCTGCTGAACGGGATAAAATCCTTCTTAAAATTCCGTCTGATTACTTGGAACGTGTTGCAGAAAATTTAATAGACAATGCCTTAAGCTTCGGAACAAAAGTTAAGGTTTCTACGGCAGTAAAAGCCGTGGCATTGCATTCAGATTCAGCTTATAAAAAAGCGCAGGTACAATGTTTTGTACTTACAGTCGAGGATAACGGCCCTGGAATCCCGAAAGACTCACTCGAAAAAATCTTTGAAAGGTTTTACTCTGAGCGCGGTGATGAAAAAAAGACAGAGCATACGGGACTTGGACTTTCGATTGTAAAGGCAATTACAGATTCTCTTGAAGGCAGTATAGAAGCTTTAAGCAGCACTGAGCTTGGCGGTGCAAAATTTGAGTTCTGCGTGAGCATCTGACGGTAAACAAGCAGATTTTTTTGCATTTAAAATAACAAAATTTTGACACATTTTTGACACAATCTTTCTATATAGTTTACCCATAACAAAAAGGCCGGGGCTAAAGGTACAATGCAGTCGAAGCCCGACGCCCTGACCTTTAACGGGGGTAAAATAATGAAAAAAAAATTTAAAGCCGATTCAATTGCATTAAAGCTGGTCTTTATATTTTCAATTGTAATCGTTCTTATTGTCGCAAATCTTTTTACAGGATCAAAGCTTTCTGACCGTGAATACGAGTACAATCACGCAAGAAGTCAGATCTCAGAAGGAGCAGGCTCCAGTTTTTTAATACAGGATTCGTTTATTGTAATTCCATATTCGTATCAGGTTAAAAAATACAATTCAAAAGGCGAAACTTACTATGAAACAGCATGGTCAAGAGAGTTTATACGTCCGGTTTCTGTAAATGCATATTCAGAACTTGAAACTCAAAACAGAACTTTGGGCATTTATTCATTTCCAATTTTTACAGGGCTCATGAACTGTGAGGTAAGCTTTGATTTTAGTGAACTTAAAGCCAAAACCTACAATACTTACAGCTACGCTAATGCACTGTTCTGTGTAGAAGTTTCTGACCGCTCACTTATTGAAAAACCGGTTTTTAAAATTGGTGATAAAGAATATAAAGTAGAGTACACAGAAATTTCATTTGATTCCAGTGATTCAAAAAGTGTACGACATGGAAAATGCATTACAGCAAAAATTCCGCTTGATAAAAATCCTGTTGTAATAAAAACAGATTATAAAATCCGCGGTGCAGACAGCTTTTCTTTAAAGCTTGTTTCTCAGGAAACAAAACTCAACATAAAGTCTGACTGGCCGAGTCCCGGTTTTACAGATTTTTCTTATATTCCGACAGAAAGAAATATTTCAAAAGACGGCTTTACTTCGTCGTGGTACGTTCCGTTTGACTCAGGGGACGGCTCAAACAGTATAGGCTTCAGCTATATCCAGCCAGTGGACATTTATAAAAAGCTTCACAGGGCATTTAACTACGCTTTCCTTTTTATAGTTGTTCCGTTTATAGCATTATTCTTACTTGAAATTTTTGCAGACATTAACCTGCATCCTGTAAACTATCTTTTGTCAGGTGCAGCAAGCGTTCTTTTCTTCCTTCTTTTACTTGCCTTAAGCGAACACATGAACTTTGGTTTTTCATACGCACTTGGAAGCATTGCATCGGGTGCACTTGTCTCGGTTTACATTGCGATGATTACTAAAAAGATTAATCTTGCAGGCGTTATGGCAGGACTGTTCAGCCTTTTATACGGATACCTTTATGTGTGCTTACAGTCAGAAGACTACGCGCTTTTGTTCGGTTCAATTTTTGCCTTCATAGTGCTTGCTTCTGTAATGTTTGTTACAAGAAATGTTAACTGGTCGTCCTTGAATAAATCTAAAGAAACAGTTTTAATAGAAGAATGACAGTTGCACTTGTAGACGATGAAAAAAATGTCCGTCTGTCAATTAAGACTGCCCTTAAAAAAGAGGGTTTTGAAGTCACAGAATTTTCAAACGGACAGGAAGCACTTAACGAGGTTTGTAAAAACATTCTTCCAGACATTTTTATTCTTGACATCATGATGCCTGTAATGGACGGCATTTCGTTTCTTACAAAAATTCGTGAACGCGGAATAAAAATACCGGTGATGTTTCTTACAAGCCGCGATGAAGAGTTTGATAAAGTTTTAGGACTTGAGCTCGGGGCTGATGATTATCTTTGTAAGCCTTTTTCGGTCCGAGAGCTTATTGCACGGGTTAAAGTGCTTTTGCGTCGTGCATCCGGAATGCAGAACGAAGAAAAAATAATTTCTTCTGACAACATAACGCTAAATCTTTCTTCTTACAGTGCATTTGTTGACGGAAAGAAGATTGATCTTACTGTTACAGAATGGCGCATTCTGGAAGCTTTTATAAAAAACCGGGGTAATGTTTTAACGCGCGAACAGCTCATAGAAATTTCGTATCCTGATGATACTTATTTAAATGACAGGGCGATTGACTGCCATATAAAGCGCTTAAGAAAAAAGCTCCCGGAAAATTCAATTGAGACGGTATATGGACTTGGATACAGATTCTAGTAAAAATAAAGGTAAAGTTAAGGCTTCTGGTTTTAAACTGAATTTAATAAAGGCTGCGAAATGGATTCCGGCGGTGGTGATTGTATGCATAAGCTGGTATTTATCAGGAAAGCCGCGCCTTGAGCATTTACCTACATTCAGGAATGCAGATAAAGTGGTACATTTTTTTTGTTTCGGAATGCTCTCTTTCTGGGTCGCATTCGGCTGTAATATAAAGACTTATAAAAGGTTTTATATTCCGACGGCTATCGTAAGCCTCTACGGATTTATAGATGAAATTCACCAGAGCTTTACCCCGGGCCGTTCCTGCTCGGTTTTTGACTGGTGTGCGGATACTCTCGGGGCAGTGGCCGGAGCTGTGTTTTTTGTGTGGATTTGCCGGTGGATTGAAAAATTCAGCATAAAAAAATAGTTTTACTTTTTACGGATTTGGCTTGATAATATAAGGTATGAGAATCGGAGAAAAGGTAAAACAGTTTTTAGGAATAGGGCGCTATTCCCCATCTGTCGAACAGTATTTTGAATTATCAAATGTACGGTCAAGCATTTATCTTTCAATTGTAATCATTTCGCTTGAACTGTGGATGATTCTGAGCGCGGTAATAAGGCAGCTGACAGGGGCATCTATACGTTCAACCCAATGGCTTGTAAATCATCTTTCTGCATATTTTATTCTTCTTGTGGCAGGTCTTGTAATGCTTGTCTACGCATTATTGTATCTCAAAGATAAGAAGAGAGTAAAAAAAGCAGGTGCTTTTATATATATTCTTTTTTCTCTTGTTTCTCTCGTATTCGGAATTTATATTTCCTATCTTGATTATGTAAAAGGTGAACAGTTTATAACGCTCATTACAATGACGATTTTTGTTTTCTGTTTCATTGTATGGCGTCCGGTTTATACGATTTCTTTTTTAACAGTTGCATTTGTTTTTTTCCTTTATGTGTGTCATACTGCAATCCCTGCATCTTATGCGACAAAGGTAAATCTTTTTATAATCTGGATTGCGCTTTTGATGGCTTCCATAAGCTCATATCATCAGAAAATAAAAGAAGCTAAAAAAGATGAACGGCTTATAGCAAGCAATAATCTTCTTATTAAACTTTCAATCAGTGATGAAGTTACAGGTATTTCAAATATGACTTATTTCAGGGCACAGACATTAAATCAAATGCGTGACCCGGGTATAAATATTAAAAAAAAGATTTTTCTTTTTCTTGATATCGAGCATTTTAAATATTACAACGATAAGTACGGTTTTTTTGAAGGAAATAATTTTTTAAGAAAGTTTGCTGAAATTTTGGTTTCAACATTCAGTAATGCTGTAGTAGCACATTTTTCAAATGACAACTTTGTTGTTTTTACAGATAATGAAGATGTAGAGGAAAAACTTGAAGTTTTAAGAAGATTTGTTCAGAATCCGGACTATGAGATTAAAATGTCTTTAAAAGTCGGAGGATACAGACCAGAGGACCGTGAATGTCTTCCGGTTGTTGCATGTGATCATGCACGTTATGCATGTTACAGCATAAAAAAGCTTTATGACAGGGATTACTGTGAATACGATGCTAAGATGGCAAAAGATTTCTATAAGAATCAGTACATCATCAATAACATCGACATGGCAATTCATCACAACTATATAAAGATTTATTATCAGCCGGTAATCGATTCAAAAAACGGATTGCTTTGTGGAGCAGAAGCTCTTGCGCGCTGGGACGATCCTAAATATGGTTTTCTTTCTCCCGCAGATTTTATTCAGGTACTCGAAGAATATCACCAGATTCATAAGCTTGACATGTATGTCGTTCGAAAAGTCTGTGAGGATATTGCTGAACAGAAAAAGGACGGCAGAAAAATAATTCCTGTTTCATTGAATTTCTCACGTCTTGATTTTGAATATGTTGATCTTGCTCAGGAAGTAGAAAAGAATCTTGTGGAATTTGGAATTGACAAGAAACATATTCATGTTGAGATTACAGAAAGTGCACTCAGTGAAAATAACGAAAGGCTTCAGACATCTTTAAGGGATTTGAGAAATTCCGGACATTCACTCTGGCTTGATGACTTTGGTTCCGGATATTCTGGTCTTAACGTATTAAAAGAATATGATTTTGACATGATGAAAATCGATATGAAATTCCTTTCTAACTTTGGAAGAAATGAAAAGGCAAAGACACTTTTAAAAAGCATTGTAACTCTTGCAAAAGAGCTTGGAATGCAGACTCTTTCTGAAGGAGTCGAAACTGATGAGGCAAAGGAATTCTTAACATCTATAGGCTGCGAAAGAATGCAGGGATATCTTTTCGGTCGTCCTATGCCTAAAAATGAATTTTTCGAAAAAATTCAGGGTGGAGTATATAAAATTTAATCGTAATGTTATATAATAATAGCATTATGAAATTAAAACCAATTATTACAAGCCTTTTAGAAACAGATCTTTATAAATTCTCTATGGGGCAGGCAATCTACCATCAGTTCCCGTCGTATAAAACCCGATGGACTTTTAAATGCCGTAATGAAAATGTAAAATTTACGGATGAAATGCTCGAAGAAATCAGGGAGCAGATTAAGGATTACTGTACAATCCGCTTTAAAGAAGATGAACTTGATTATCTGGCTAAAATCGAATGGCTCCACGAAGATTATATCGATCATCTTCGTCTCTGGAAACCTCGCTATGAAGATTTTGAAATTTCTTCGGATTCTCCGTGCGGCCTTTTTCTTGAAGCAACTGGAACATGGTTGAATACTTCGATGTATGAAATTCCGATTCTGGCAATCATAAACGAAGTTTTTTTCCGCATGTCATATAACTATGACGAACTTATCGTTCAATACAGAAGAAAACTTGAACAGAAGAAAAACTGGCTCATCGATGGAACTTATAACCTTGGAAACTTTTCTGAGTTTGGATTAAGAAGACGCCTTAGTGCAGAGGCACAGGATCTTGCAGTAAAAACTCTGTGTGATTCAAACGGTAAATACAAAGATTCATTCTGTGTCGGAACATCAAATGTATTCCTTGCAAAAAAATACAACGTAAAACCTGTTGGAACAATGGCTCACGAATACATTATGTGTGTAGGACAGGGAGATCCGATGTACAATCCGGCATTCTCGAATAAGCTTGCCATGGAATCGTGGACAAAAGAATACGGTGTTTTAAATGGAACTTATTTGACGGATACAATCGGGGATAAAACTACCCATATAGATATGGGTTATACTTTCTCAATCTGCTTCAGCGGTGTAAGACATGATTCAGGCGATCCGTATGAGTGGGGCGAAGAATGGATTAAGCATTACGAATCTTATTACAATAAATATAAAGATGAACGTGTAAATCCAAAAAACAAGACACTTCTTTTCAGTGACAGCCTTGATTTTGAGAGGGCTTCAAAACTTTATGCCCATTTTAAGGACAGAATAAAAGTTGCGTTTGGAATCGGAACATACATCGCAAATGACACTGATGTAGAACCGCTTAACATCGTTATGAAAGTATCTGAATGTAACGGCCGTTCTGTTGCAAAGCTTTCAAATGCGATGGGAAAGACAATGTGTAAAGATGAAGAATATGTTGAATACCTTAAAAAGACAATTGAATGGAGACTTAATCACAGATGAGTGTTTTAAAAGATGAAGCTGTAAAATGGGTTAAGGATTATTTTGCTCAGAATGGAAATGAAGAAACAAAAGCTGTTATCGGAATTTCCGGAGGAAAAGATTCTTCGACAGTTGCAGCCCTCTGTTGTGAAGCTTTGGGTAAAGACCGTGTAATCGGAGTTTTAATGCCTAACGGTGTTCAGAAAGATATAGACGACTCAAAAAAACTCTGTTCTTTTCTGGGAATAAAAAACTATACAGTCAATATTGCAGATTCATATAAAGGTGTTTCTGAATCAGTAAAAAATGCTCTCGAAATAAATTCAACTCCGGAACAGTTTAATACAAATACACCGGCACGGCTTAGAATGGTGACACTTTATGGAGTTGCAGCAGCGATTGGAAACTGCCGTATTTCCTGCAATGGAAATTTAAGTGAGCGTCTTGCCGGTTTTTTTACACTCTGGGGGGACGGAGCAGGAGATTTTGCTCCTCTTGCATATCTTTTTGTAAATGAAGTAATTGAACTTGGACGTCAGCTGGGTCTTCCTGAAGAGCTTGTCATCAAGGCCCCAAGTGACGGTATGTGCGGAATGACAGATGAAGATAAACTCGGTTTTACTTATGTTCAGCTTGAAAAAGTTGCACGGGGAAACATTGATTCTGTTGATTCTCAGACATTAAAAAAAATAAAAAGTCGTTTTGATGCACTTTCATTTAAAAGACGGCTTTTAAATATTCCTAGTTTTATTCCGTCAGATAAAGATCCAAACGACTGGAGGTAGAGTTATGGTAGATTACACAGAAGGTTCTGGAAAACAGTATCACACGGGAGTAGGCCCTGATGATATAGGAAAATACATCATCATGCCGGGCGATCCTAAACGATGTGCAAAAATTGCTGAACATTTTGAAAACGCAAAGCTTGTAGCTGACGTACGTGAATATGTTACATATACCGGAACACTCTGTGGTGAAAAGGTCAGCGTAACTTCTACCGGAATAGGTGGACCTTCTGCTTCTATTGCAATTGATGAACTTGCAAAATGCGGAGCACACACGTTTATCCGCGTCGGAACCTGCGGCGGCATGCAGGAAGAAGTAATGGGCGGTGACATCGTAATCGCAACCGGAGCTGTAAGAATGGAAGGAACAAGCCGTGAGTTTGCTCCAATCGAATATCCCGCAGTTCCCGACATTGACTGCGTCAATGCGCTTAAAAGCGCTGCGGATAAACTTAATGCTCCGCACCATGTTGGCGTCGTTCAGTGTAAGGATTCTTTCTTTGGCCAGCATGAGCCTGAAATCATGCCTGTAAGCTATGAGCTTGAAAACAAATGGCAGGCATGGTTAAGGATGGGATGTCTTGCTTCAGAAATGGAGAGTGCGGCACTTTTTATTGCAGGACAGTTTCTGCGTGTAAGGGTAGGCTCGTGTTTTTTAGTTGTAGCAAACCAGGAACGGGCAAAGAAAGGTCTTTCAAATAAGCAGGCTCATGATACGGAACTTGCAATAAAGGTTGCAGTCGAAGCTCTTAAAACCTTAATCGAAAACGACAGAAACAAAGGAAAATAATTTCTATTAATTTGTAAAAATAAGTTGAAAAAAAAACTGCATGACATTTAAATCATGCAGTTTTTTCTTTATTTTAAGTCTTATGCCTGCAATGCAGTTACTGCTACTGTAGCAACGATGTCGTCTACGTTACATCCACGGCTAAGGTCGTTTAATGGTTTTGCAAAGCCCTGGCATACAGGTCCGATGGCCATCCAGCCGCCCATTCTCTGGCAGATTTTATAACCGATGTTTCCTGCGTTGATATTAGGGAAGATGAATGTGTTTGCATGTCCTGCAACGCTGCTTCCAGGTGCTTTAAGTTCTCCAACTTCTGGAGCTACTGCTGCGTCAAACTGGAATTCTCCGTCGAGTGCAAGATCAGGAGCAGCTGCTTTTGCAAGCTCTGTTGCTTTCTGAACTTTTGTTACAGTGTCATAGAATTTTGCATCGTTTCCGCTTCCTTTTGTAGAGAACGAAAGCATTGCAACGCGTGGTGTAATGCCTGCAATTTTCTTTGCTGTGTCAGCAGATGCAAGTGCGATGTCAGAAAGTTCTTCTGCAGTTGGTTCAATATTGATTGCACAGTCACCGAATACAGCAACGCCTTCAGGTACATATTTATTTCCGCCTTCCGGAGCAACCATGATAAAGCATGAAGAAACTGTTTTAAAGCCTGGAGCTGTTTTAATTACCTGAAGTCCAGGGCGTAATGTATTTGCTGTTGAATGACATGCGCCAGATACAAAACCGTCTGCGTCTCCTGCTTTAAGGATGAGAGCTCCGTACATAGTATGGTCTTTAAGAATTGCAGCCTTTGCTGCTTCTACATCTTTGTATTCCGGTTCGCCTGTTTTTTTGTTGATTTTTCCTTCGCGGGCTTTAAAAAGAATCTCTGCATATTTGTCTGCATTTGAATCTTTTGCAGGGTCGATAACTGTTACTCCGCTCAAGTCTGCGTTTGAACCGCTTGCTTTGATGTCTTCATCGCTTCCGATGAGGATGATTTTTGCGATTCCGTCTTTTACGATTTTAGAAGCTGCTTCTACAACGCGTTTGTCTTCGCCTTCGCACAAAACGATTGTTTTGCCTGCGGCTTTTGCTTTGTTCAATAATTCATCTACGAATGCCATATATCTGTCCTTCCTTTATTATAGAATGTTTTAATAACATGATTATATCAATTTACAGCAATTCTTACAACTTCGAGTGCTCCATCGTAAATCTTTGCCTTATCGTTAAGTTTGATAAAGTCAATATTCATCTTGAGAATATCATCATCTTCGATAATCGTTTTAAGTACACGATGAAGGATATCCGGTGTCGTTACTTCTTTTGTTCCGTCACCGATTTCTGAGCCTCGGATTGCACCCCATGCTTCGTGGCGGCCTACTCTCTGAATAAACAGCTTTGGAATAGGGTAGAACGAAAGCTCACTCGGTTTTGTAATCATAACATCGCAGTGACGCATGAGAAGGTTTGTTGCGTATACTGCTCCGTAAAAGTCTGAATGAAGGAATATGTGTACACCCGTAACCAGACTGTCTTTGCCGTCCATTTCAGAAATAAACTTCTGTGTTTTTTTCCAGTCGTCGTGCATTATGTAGCTTATTTTATCCTTATCAAGATGCTGCTTTAAAATTTCCCAGCGTCCTTTGTGGTCACCCATGTTAATCAGGAGAGCTGCTTTTTTATCCTGAATGTATTTTCTGCAGTATTTTGCGATGTCTGCAAATTTTAATGCCTGAGCTCCGGCTCCTCCCATTGTTAAAAGAAGACGGCGGGGCTGTCCGGTTTTAATTCTGTTAAGGCGGGCTTTGCAGTCTGCTTCGATATTGGAAGTAAGTTCATAGTCGATATAGTGTCCTGCAAGAATAATGTCATCTTTCGAAACACATTTTGTAATTGCAGGACCTTTTTCCATATTGATCAGCGTGCGGTAACCCATGTATGCAGACGGCGATTGAATCGTATGGACTGAACCTTCGACAAGCCAGAATGCAAGAGGCAGGTTATCCGGAATCATTGTAATTACGCGTTTAGTTCCGCTTAAAACCGCAGCGTGTCCTACCCATGGATGTGCTGCAACAAGAGGTATTTCCTTTGGAATTTTATTAAAGGCCGGCTTAAAAAATTCGGAAAGCATTCTCTGCTGAACAGAAGAATCAAGCGTAAGGCTTGTTTTAGAAGTTATTTTTTCCCAGATGTGTTCATTAAACCATTTCCAGTTCTGCGACAGGCGTGAAAATCCGTTATAATATCCTTCAAGAAATTTTATTGATTTTGCAATGCTCGTATCCGTAAAAGACATTAAGTCAAGAAGGTAAGATTTAAGTCCGAGCTTGTGGGCTGCGGAGGCGAGGGCAATTGCAATTCGCCAGTGGCCAAAGCCCATCCTTATTGTTCCGATTACTATGGATTTTTTTGAATTAATTTCTTCGTATTTTAAAAGCTTTCCGGTTTCAGGATCTGTCATTGCATTCTCATCGTTACGACGGACAAGAGTCCAGACATTAAAATCCTTGTAAACCTGGCCTTTTGGAATTGCGACAAGGTCCAGATCAGGAGTCTTTTTGCCAAAAAAAAGTTTGCAGATATTGACGCTAAGTCTTGTAAATATAAGTGATGATTTTGAAATAAAGTTGCCGAAGGGTTTAGAATAATTTTCTCTCATAAAGCATATTTTACAACGGCTGTTGTCACTTGGCAAGAAAAACCATACGAAAGCATATTTTATCGTATATGCCGGGTAACGCTTGACAAAATACGGTAATAGATGCAAAATATTCTAAAGTTTACATAATCCTTAAAAGTTTATCAGGAGAATCCGATGGAAGAAGACATTCTTACAATTGAAGAAGTAGCAAAATATCTGCGTGTTTCAGAACGCACTGTTTATGACTGGGCACAGAAAGGCGAAATACCTGCCGGAAAAATCGGCACTGTATGGCGCTTTAAAAAAACAGAAATCGAAAAATGGGTAAATGACCGTCTTTCATCAGGTTCAAAAACAAGTTCCGTTAATCCAAGTGTTCAGATTAAAAACATACTTTCACCGGACAGAATCGTTTACATAAAGCAGTCTACAAAGCATGATGCTTTAGTTGAACTTGCAGCAAATTTGAGCACTGCTCCTCAGGTAAAGTTTGCTCAGGAGCTCGAAACAGAAATCCTTAAAAGAGAAGAACTCATGTCTACAGCAATCGGACGCGGAATTGCAATTCCACACGTTCGTCTTTCTTCCATTACTGATCTTGTTATGTCAGTCGGAATCTGTAAAAATCCTATCATCGATTTCCAGACAATCGACGATGTTCCTGTTCAGCTTTTGATTATGATTGGTGCTGCATACAACCAGCATACATATTATCTTCAGACATTAAGCTTCTTAAGTGCAAAATTAAAGAAGACAGAACTTCGTGATGCACTTCTTGCTTCTACAAGTCCTGAAGAAGCTTACGAACTTCTTATTAAAGAATAAAAATGCTTTCACGAGAATCCAATCGGCTCCAAACGAGACGCTTTTAAGGTAAATCTACCGGAATCCATTTTTTTGTATCGCTCTGTTCCTGGGCGATGAGGCCGAAATTTACTTTTGCAGTAGTTTCACCAAGAACATAATCTGTTCCGTCAACATTTATAAGCGCACCGTTGTGTTTTACTGCAAGACCAAAAACGGCGTGACTGTATTCTCTCGAAATAAAAAGCTCGGATTTTATTCCCATATGTTCCATGAGAATGCACATAAGCATTGATCTGCTGTCACAGTCAGAACCGACACCCTGTACACTTGCTGTTACTGAAGTAAAGTCAGTACCTTTTTTATCCCTTCTGTATCCAAAATCCTGAACCCAGTCAAGAATCATTTGAATTAATTCCATTTCCGGATTTTCAAAATTATTCCGCTGTGCGATAGGAAGAAGAGCTTTGTACATATCCAGAGAAAGATTGTCGAGTGCGCTGTAGCTTTCTTTAAAAAGAAGCCTGTAAAATCTCTGCCATGCTTCTTTCCAGTTTTTCTGATTTGCATAAATAGTTAAGACAGCGTATTCACGTTCAAGAACAAAATTACTTCTGTCTATTGCATCTGCATCAATTTTAGATGACAAAACTCTGTCTGCAATATTTATTACAATCTGTTCATCTTTTGTCTTAGGATATGCAAAGCATGTAAAAGGTCCGGGGCGTCTGAAATCTTCCTTGCAGAAAAAAATGCTGTCGATGATTGAAATCATAAACTGTTCGCAGTCTTTTGCAATCTGACTGTCGGCATAAGTTAAGAAAATCATGTTTGCTTTTTCTTTAGGATTTTCTGCAGAAGGAATCTGAATAGAAAGCGCCCAGCCTGTATATTCTTTCTGGTCAGGCATTGTAAAAGTGTAGTAGGCAAGTGCACATGGTCTGTTGTACCATGAGATTTCTTCTGTAGAACAGTTTGCCTTTAACTGTGCCATTGTATCCTGCAGCTGTTCTTTTGCAGAAAGTTTTGTTTCGTCTGCTGAATATATTTTTATTGCCAGTTTTACCGGCATCAATTTTGTTTCGAAGAAAAAAGAATTTGTTTCGGGGTTAAAATCTTTAAGTTCGTATCCCTCGGGAACATCCATTGTAAAGGAAAACTGGTCAAGCGAGAAAAATTCTGCATAAGCTGAATTTACAAAAAGGAAGAAAACAGAAAATAAAATAAACAGAAAATTTGTTTTATGAACTTTTGTCTGTGTTGCCATTTTTTACCTCTTTTTATATAGTAAAATCAATGAACGATATTTCCATTATATACGAAAATTCTGAAATTATCATTATAAATAAACCTCAGGGCATTGCCTGCCAGGGCGGGCAGAATATTGCACACCCGCTTGATAAAGAACTGCCTTTACAGCTTGGGTATCCTGTTTACCTTGTCCACAGGCTTGATCAGGAAACAAGCGGGCTTATGATAGTCGCAAAGTCTCCAAAAGCTGCTTCAAAGTGGACTTCCCTTATAGGTCAGAAATCCGTAAAAAAGGAATACGACGCACTCTGCATAGGAGTTCCCGAAAAACCAGAGGGCACTTTTAGATCTTCTATAGTTGAGCATGGTGTAAAAAAGGATGCCCTTACATTCTATAAGGTAAAAAAATCATGGACAGAGGATAGTTACATCCTTTCCCATATTCACCTCACTCTCGGAACAGGGCGTATGCACCAGATAAGGATTCATCTTGCAAAAGCAGGCTTTCCGATTGCAGGCGACGACAAATACGGAAATTTTAAGGCAAATAAGGATTTAAAAAAACTCTGCGGAATAAAACGCTTAAAACTCATAAGTTCCCGTCTTACAATCCCTGTTGACGGTAAAGAGATGATATTTGAAATTCCTGCCGATTTTAATTAAAATATAAAGAGAATTTTTTTATATAATCAGTTCATATTTTACTAATTTTTTTAAAATCCTCTTGACCTTATTGTTTATTTTCTATAATATGTGATTGTACATTTTAATTACCTTTTAAGATGGACTCGTGTGAACGGGTCTTTTTTTATTATTGGAGTTAATTAGTGGATTATGTTTCATTAAAATCAATTCAGTATTATCCGGAAAGTGAACCGCTTGTGTCGGGTCTTGGATATATTCTTGTTGATTTAAAGATTGTTCCAGCTAAAAGCACTGTAAAAATCAGTGCAGTCATTGCTTCTAAAGATTCTTCAAAAGACATTGGTGTTGAGGACTGTTCAAAAGTTCATCATGCTCTGCTTCCACGTTTACAGGCTCTGCTCGGAACCGAAGACACTTATATGGAAGTGACATCTCCCGGTATGGACCGTAATATTAAAAATGCTGCGGAGTTTGAAATTTTTAAAGGACATGAAGTTCGTGTCTGGGATAAAACTGTTAGTGACTGGGTCGGCGGAATTATTAAAGAAGCCGATTCAAAAACTGTATCTTTGGAAAACACTGATACAAAAGAAATAAAAACTGTTAGTTTTGAAAATATCGCGAAAGCTAAATTTATATACGTGTAGGAGGCTTTGAAAAAAATGGCTTCAGAAATGGGCGAGGCAATCCGCCAGTTAATGCAGGAAAAAGGAATCTCAGAAGATTCTGTAAAATTGACAATTGAAAATATGCTTAAGGCAGCTTACAAAAGAACTTATGGAACTGCTGATAATGCAGTTGTAGTTTTTGAAGATGATCTGTCTGATGTAACTATCTACTCAAGAAAAACTGTAGTTGACGGTGTTTATGACCCGATAATCGAAATTGAACTTGAAGAAGCAAGACAGCTTGATCCTGAATGTGAAGAAGGTGATGAAATTGATATTCCTGAAGATCCTAAAACATGGGGACGTTCAGCAGTATCAACAGGTAAACAGACTGGTCACCAGGGATTAAATGAAAGTTTTAAAGATAATCTTTACAATGAATATAAAGATAAAATCGGTGAAATCATCATCGGTTATTATCAGCGTGAAAAGAATGGAAATATTTATGTTGACCTTGGAAAGGTAGAAGGAGTCCTTCCTGCCAAGTTCCAGTCACCACGTGAAAAATATGAAAAGAATGAACGTATCAAGGCGCTCATCGTAGATATTAAAAAAACAACAAGCGGAATTCAGATTGTACTTTCAAGAAGTGATCCGGAGTTTGTACGCTCGATTGTTGAACTTGAAGTTCCAGAAGTTTATGACAAGACTGTTGAGATTTACAAAATTGTACGTGATGCAGGCTACAGAACAAAGATTGCAGTTTATACAAACCGCGAAGATGTTGATCCTGTTGGTGCATGTGTAGGTCTTAAAGGAAACAGAATTCAGAATGTAATTACGGAACTTCTTGGTGAAAAAATTGATGTATTAAAATATGACAGTGATCCAACTGTATTCATCAAAAATGCTTTAAGTCCTGCAGAAGTTTCTAAAGTTGTTATTCTTGATGCAGAAAAGAAACAGGCTTTAGCAATTGTTCCTGATACACAGTTCTCTCTTGCAATCGGTAAACAGGGACAGAACGTTCGTCTTGCAAACAGACTTTGTGACTGGACAATTGACGTTAAGACAGAAGAGCAGGCTGCTACTATGGATCTGTCAGAATTTGAAAGTCGTAAAGCAGCTATCAATCTCTTTAAAGATGATGATGTACAGGAAACAATCAATGCAATTGCAGAACTTCCTGGAATTGATGTACGTGTTGCAGACATTCTTAAAGAAGCAGGAATTGCAGATGTCCAGCAGTTTGTAGATGCATACGAAGAAGATGCTCTTAAAAATATCGAAGGTCTTACAGCAGATGATATAGAAGCTGTAAACAAGATTATCAATGAAAATGTAGAATTTGTTGAAGAATCAGAAGAACCTTCACAGACAGAAGCTCCTTCTGAAGCAGACGCTCAGGAAAATGCCGAAGGCGATGCTGAAGAAGAATATTTCTGTCCTGAATGCGGCGCAAAAATTACTCTTGATATGACACATTGTCCTAAGTGCGGAGTAGAGTTTGAATTTGAAGAGGACGAAGAGTAAGAGGAAATAAAAGGAATATATGGCTGAAGAAACAGAAAAAAAAGCGGTTGTTCACAGAAAGGCTGCCGGAACAAAACCGGCTGCACCATCTGAAGATAAGACAAATCAGAGTTCAGGTACAACCCAGAAGAAAAAGGTTGTCATAAGAAAAAAGGCTGCAAGCCCTGAGAAAAAGTCAGTAAGTCCGGCTGCAGAAAAACCGGCTCCTAAAACAGCAGCAGCTTCTGAACAACCAAAGACAGAGAAAAAAACTTCTCCAGAAGCTAAGCAGGCTCAAAGTTCTGCCGCTCAGAAACCGTTTAAACGAACAGGTTCCTTTGAAATTAATTCAGCTCGTCCTAATGTAAAAGCAGGAAATCTTTCGGAACATTCTTCGCGTTCCGGTTACTCAAATAGAGATGGCCGTCCAAATTCCGGTTCTTCCTTCCAGCGCCGTGAAGGTGGTTTTACCGGAGCTCAGGCTCGTCAGGGATATCAGAACCGCGAGCGTGATGGACAGGGCCGTGATGGAAGACAGGGTGGTTTTAACCGCGATGGTCGTCAGGGTAATTTTACCCGTGATGGAAGACAGGGCGGTTTTAACCGTCAGGGTTCCGGTTTTGGTGGACAGAACCGCGGGGGTCAGGGTGGCTTTAACCGTGGAGGTCAGGGATCTTTTGGCGGGCAGGGAAGAAGTTTTGCCCCACCACCAGATAATATTACAACAAACAAAACAGCGGCTAAGAAAAAGTTTACAGGTAAAAAGCAGACTTACAGCCGTAAAGACAGAGAAGAAGCTTTTGACGAAGATAAGTTCTTTGAGACAAAGAAAAAGGTTGAAACTCCTGCAAGCGTAGTTCCAGCAAAGATTGATATTATGGAATCAATTTCTGTATCGGACCTTGCCCGCAAGATGAACCTTAAAGCTTCAGAAATTATCGGAAAACTTATGTCGATGGGAATGATGGTAACAATCACTCAATCAATCGACTCAGATACTGCAACACTTTTAGCTGCAGAATATAACTGTGAAGTTCACCTTGTATCTCTTTATGATGAAACTGTTATTGAATCAGATTCAACAGGCGACCAGAATATGGTTCCACGCCCGCCGATCGTAACGGTAATGGGACACGTTGACCATGGTAAAACAAAAACTCTTGATGCAATCAGAAAGAGTCACGTTGCAGAAGGTGAAGCAGGTGGAATTACACAGGCAATCGGTGCTTATTCTGTTACAACTCCAAAAGGTTCCATTACGTTCCTTGATACACCGGGACACGAAGCATTTACAATGATGCGTGCACGCGGTGCTCAGATTACGGATATCGTAGTACTCGTTGTAGCCGCAGATGACGGTGTAATGCCTCAGACACTCGAAGCCATTAACCATGCAAAGGATGCAAAAGTTCCTATCATCGTTGCAGTAAACAAAGTTGATAAACCGGAAGCAAATCCGGAACGTGTTAAAACTCAGCTTAGTGAACTGGGTCTTACTCCAGAAGAATGGGGTGGAGATACTCAGTACGTTCATATTTCAGCTCTTAAAAAAGAAGGTATCGATGATCTTCTTGATGCAATTTTATTACAGGCAGAAATGCTTGAACTTAAGAGCGCATGGGACTGCCGTGCAGAAGGAAAGATTCTTGAAAGCCGTGTAGACCAGGGACGTGGTGTTGTTGCTACAGTAGTTGTTCAGAAAGGTACGCTTCATCAGGGTGACCCGTATGTTGCAGGAATTTATTCCGGCCGTGTACGTGCAATGTTTGATGACAAGGGTAAGAGAATCCAGGAAGCCGGACCTTCTACACCTGTCGAAGTTCTCGGTATGGAAGAAATGCCTAATGCAGGTGATCCGTTCCAGGTAACAGAAAGCGAAAAAGATGCACGTGCAATTTCTTCAAAGCGTCAGGAATTAAAACGCTACGAAGCAGCTAAGGCAGTTAAGAAAACAACTCTTGAATCTCTTTACAGTGATATTGCAGACAGCGAAGTTAAAGAACTTAAAGTCATCATCAAAGCTGACTTGCAGGGATCAGCCGAAGCTCTCAAGACATCACTTGAAAAACTTACAACAAGAGAAATCCGTCTTAACGTCATTCACTCAAGTGCCGGTGCAATCAACGAATCAGATGTTACACTTGCAGCAGCTGACTCAAATGCAATCATTATCGGATTTAACGTTCGTCCTACTCCAAAAGCAAAAGCTCTTGCAGAACAGGAAAGCGTAGAAATCAGAAAATACAATATCATCTATAAGTGTGTGGAAGAAATTCAGCAGGCTATGGAAGGTATGTTAAGTCCTGATACTAAAGAAGAAGTTATCGGTCAGGTTGAAGTACGCGATACATTTAAAGTTCCTAAAATCGGTCTTATCGCAGGTTGTTATGTTACAGAAGGTCTTGTTAAAAAGACATGTACAGTTAACCTTATCCGTGACGGCATCGTAGTATTCAACGGAAAGATTGCTTCTCTCAAACGCTTTAAAGATGACGCAAAAGAAGTTCAGAAGGGATTTGAATGCGGTATCGGTCTTGTTGACTGGCAGGATATCAAAGTAGGCGATACACTCGAAGTTATTGATACTGTCGAAGTTGCAAGAAAACTCGGCGATTCGATTGCTAAAGAAAAAGAAGCTAAAGAAAATTCAGAAGCAGGTAAAACTGAGTAATGGGTGAATACAGACTTCTCCGTCTTGGAGAGCAGATACGCGGAGAAATTGCAAATATGCTTCTCCGTTCGGAAATAAAAGATCCTCGCGTAAGTCAGTTTTTGACTATAAACAGGGTAGAGGTTGTTTCTGACCTCGCTTATGCAAAGGTTTATGTATCGACATTTATGACTGATCAGCAGCTTGAAAAAGGCGTCCAGGGTTTACAGAGCGCTGCAGGCTTTATTCAGTCATCGATTGCAAAAAAACTCTGCATAAGAAAATTTCCGAAACTTACTTTTGTTGCTGATACAAGTATTAAAGATGGCTTTAACATGGTTAAAAAGCTTGATGAACTTGCGTCAAATGATGCCCGGATTAAATCGGACGAAGAAAACTAGCTGATGGAAAAAAACAGTACAGTATCCGGAATAGTTCTGCTTGCAAAAAAAAGCGGAATAACAAGTTTTTCTTCACTGTATTCAGTAAAAAAATCTCTAAATACATCTAAAGTCGGACACACAGGAACTCTGGACAGTTTTGCCCAGGGGCTTTTAGTTGTCTGTGTAGGAAAATTAACACGTCTGGCTTCCCACATTACTGCTTTTAATAAATCATATGAGGCGGTAATTGAATTTGGTAAAGAAACCGATACTCTTGATCCTACGGGGAATGTAATAAAAACTTCCAGACTTCCGCTTTTATCAGAACTTAAAGATGCCCTCAAAAAATTTTCAGGTACGATTGACCAGGTACCGCCTGTGTTTTCAGCGCTTCACGTTGATGGACAGCGCGCAAGCGACCTTATGCGGAAGGGTAAAGAAGTAAAGCTTAAATCCAGACCGGTTACTGTTTTTGACTATGAAATCCTTGAAGTAAAGTTAGAAGACGAAAAAGTTAAGTATGCGAGAATCCGATTTGATGTAAGTAAGGGAACTTACATAAGGTCGCTTGCGCGCGACATCGGAAAGGAATGTAATTCATGTGCTTATCTTACTGGACTTTTAAGAACTAAAGTCGGCTGCTTTGAACTGAAGGATGCGTCAGGTTTTTCTCTTTTAAAAGATTTTACGATAGATAGCGTTCTTAATGAAATTAAAAGCAAAGTATATAGTGAAGTCAATGACAGAAATGAAGACGATAAAATTTTAAATGAAGAAATACGTGAAAAGATAAAGGTAATGACAAGAGAGACCTCTGAATACTGTGGACTTACTCCGGTAACGATTCTTTTAAAACATGAAAATGATTTTTATAACGGAAGATTCTTAAAAAAAGAATTTTTTTCGGAATTTAAGGAAGCGGATAAACTTGCTGTCTTTACTGAAAATGATGCTTTTGCTGGAGTTGTAAGCTGTAAAAATGGAAAAATCATTTATGAATATGTATTGAGCTGTGAATAAATCTTTTCTTGCACAGATCTTTAATTAAATTCAATATTAAATTTTGAGCCTTTAGAAAATTTCTGGCTGTCTTCGAAGTGACAGATTATATCAGTTGATGTTATTTCAACTCTTGTCATGATATTGTTTATCGTGCACTGGTATACGCCTTCCGGTGGAATTGCCTGTGTGATTTTTTCTTTTGGAAAAACATATCCGTCATTTTCAAGTTCAATTTCCAGGGAATAAGGCCGTTCAAGAAGTTCTTCTGCTGTTGAAAAAAATCTTTTTAAAATGATTGAGCGTATGTAGGAAGAACTGATTCTTTCCGATTCTGTTCCATTATCGTAAAAAACGTTTTCGACAAAATCGTATTTTAAATTATTGTTTTCTGCAAAATACTTTATGGAAGTTGCATCAGTTGAACCTTTGTATCCGCATCTAAAGTCAATTCCTTCTGCGATGTATTTCATATTGCATGCATTAACAAGCATCTGCAAAAATTCAATTCCTTTGAGAGATGCAAACCCGTCATCAAAGTCTACAATGATTGCAAAATCCAGACCGAGCTCTTCAAAATAATTGAGGCGCTGATTTAACGTAGAAAGGTCGCCTTTGTAATCGTCAGAGTGTTTTACGCTTGGAAGAGGGCGTTTAAATGAAACCACACCGGATAAAATTCCGTTTTTTCTGCAGTTTGAAACAAGTGTGTTAAGGAGAAGCCGGTGTCCTTTATGAAGTCCGTCAAAGCTTCCAATGGAAATTCCCGAACCTGTTTTAAAAAAACTTTGAGTATAGTCGTTTTCGATATCTTTTTTTATCTGAACCCAGTCAAAGACTTTCATACAGTTAATTATACCACAAAAAACATATTTTTTACAGTTGGGCCCGAAATTAAGCGGGATGTCATCTTACGGGTAAAATTCACTTTATTAAATCTGCGCAATGATATATAATAAATTCATTAAATTTCTTTGATTTTTTTGAGGTTTTTATGAACGAACGCGTCAGTGCCTTTCTTTCTAAACACAATTTTGTTCAGCATATTGATATTGATACTCTGTCAAAAGCTATTCTTTCTGACATGAGAAATGGAATCAGCGGTAAAGATTCTGATGAAGACATGATTTTGACATGGACAAATACACCTGAAAACCGTATTACCGGTAAAAAGGTAATCGTTATTGATGCAGGTGGAACTAATTTCCGTTCGTGCCTCGTTTCATTTGACGAAAATGGCGTTCCGTCTATTTCTGAGCTGGAAAAAACTTCCATGCCTGGAATCGAAAAAGAACTTTCTTTTAATGAATTCTTCAATAAATTTGCAGATAATCTTGAACATCTTAAAAATGAATCTGACTCAATCGGCTTTTGTTTTTCATACCCGACAGAGATTCAGAAAGACGGAGACGGAATCCTTTTAGGCTTCTCAAAAGAGGTTAAGGCTCCTGAGGTTGTTGGAAAACCTGTTGGAAAATCTTTAAGTGATGCTCTCTGTGCACGCGGATGGAACAAACCAAAGAGAATTTCCCTTCTTAACGATACTGTAGCCGCTCTTTTAGCAGGTGCTGCAACTGCCGGAAAAGGAAAAAATTATTCTTCATATATAGGTTTTATTCTTGGAACAGGAATGAATGCGGCATATTTACAGCCTGCAATTCCTGGACTTAAGAATTTTGAAAAGCCTCAGATTATTGTCTGTGAATCAGGAAAATTCTGTCAGGTTATTCAGTCTGACTTTGATAAAGAGGTTGATTCTCATACTGCAAAGCCTGGTACTTTCCTTATGGAAAAAAGCTGTTCGGGAGCATATCTTGGACCTTTGTCATATTCAGCTTTGCAGATGGCTTGTAAAGATGGACTTCTTTCGACAAAGGTTGCAGAAAAAATCATGCAGTTAAAGGGCCTTACACTTATTGAATCTGACGGTTTCCTGCATGCACCGTTTAACAGTGAAACTACGCTCGGTTCAATTCTTGCAGAATGCGGAACCGATCAGGATTATGATGTCGTTTTTGAAATTCTTGATGCAATTGTTGAACGTTCCGCACGTTATTCTGCAGCAATTCTTTCTGCATGTGTCGTTCAGTCAGGAAAAGGAACTGATCCATGCAAACCTGTGTGCATCCTTTGTAACGGTTCAACTTATCATAAAACATTTAAGGTTTATGAAAGGGTAAAGGGATATCTCGAAGAAATCTTAACCCGACAGAAAGGCTTAAATTGGGAAATTGTCGCTGTAGACAACGACATTACGCTCGGTGCTGCAATCGGTGGTTTAATTGAACACTAAAAAGAATAAAATCGTCCTGCTGTTTTTAATAATGACAGCAGGCGTTTTTTTTAATGCCTATTCAAATGGAAAAAATACACGTTATATATTAAAGACAAAATATTTCGATATCATTTACCGTAATCCTTCAAAAGCGACAGCTGTAATGATGTCTCAAAAAATTGATGACATCTATATTGAAATCAGAAAGTCTCTTAAAGTCGAAGATTTTTATACTTTTAAAAACTTTCCTGTTTATGTTGAATATTCAACCCAGGACCTAAATGCATATTATACTGAATATCCATACAGACACATTGTTTTTTATGACACTCCGCCGTCTGCATATACCGACCTTACGAATTTTGAAAATTCAGTTCTCGAAGTTTTAAAGCATGAACTTGTTCACGCGGTTTCTTATAACGTAAAAAACGGTTTTAATAATTTTATAAGTGAGCTTTTCTTTAATGGCTTATCAAATGCAATTTTTACAGTTCCGACTTCGATTGCAGAAGGGATTGCTGTTCAACAGGAAAGTGAAAACGGCAGGGGAAGACTTAATGATCCTTTTGCAACTCATATAATAAAGCAGGCGATAATCGAAAATGTATGCCCGGATTTTACTCAGATTACAGGAGCAGATGACCGCTATCCGTATTCTGATATTCCTTATATGTTTGGGGGTGCCTTTACTGATTTTGTAATTAATAAATATGGAAAAGATTTATACAGGGATTTTCTGTACTGCCTTACAAATAAAGCAAATAATTATTTTGTAACCTATAAAAAAATTTTTAAAAATAATATTGAATCTGATTTTAATGAGTTCATCAATTCCATAAAAATCCCCGAAGTTACTGTAAATCCTTATGATACAGACGGAATTACGGACTTTAATTATAAGATTTATTCTAAAACAAATTGTGAAACACAGTGTACGAGTTTTATTACAAAGGAAGAATCCGGGACAGCATGGATTTCAGAGGGAAGCAAAGAAGTATGGTACTGTTCTAAAAATCAGTCTCGTGACAAAAACTCCGTAATAAAACCTGAAAAACTTTTTACTTTAACCGGTATTACAAAAATTTCTTTTTCCAGTGACGGAAGGTATCTTGCAGTTTCAGGAAGTGTAAGTTCGTTTGACAGAAAGAATACTGTTGCTGTTTATGATATGAAAAAGAACTCTCTTATTTATTTTAATAAGACAGGGTATGAAGAAGCCTGTGTTTTAAGCCACGACGGAAAATATTATTTTGCAGCTTTAAAATCAGAAAGTCAGTTTTCAAAAATAGAAATCTATTCTTTTGAAGAAAATAAGTTTTCGTATGTAAAGACAATTGAACTTCCTTACGGTAATAACGCCTTTAATCTTTCTGATGCGGGAAATCATGGGCTTGCCTGTATTTACCGCGAGGGATTAAAGTCTTATATTTCCTTATATTATATAGAATTAGACCGATTGACCGTTGTTAAAGTTCCAGATGTTATTTATATAAAAAATCTTTCATGTACGGCCTGCAATAATTTTATTACCGGACAGAACGGTTCTGTCATGACTTTTTCTTATGCCCTGAAAGACAGCCTTCCGCGACTTGGTTTTCTGACTTTAAATCTTAATGACTCACATGTAGTCCGTTCTACGATTCATCTTATGCAAAGCGATGTTTCAGGCGGAATTTATTTTCCGACGATTTATTTTTCTTCTAAGAGTCAGAAACTTCCTTCTGTAATTTATTCTTCGCATTTTTTCAGGACAGCAAAAATTTCTGTAATTGATACGGATAAATTTGAATTTTCAAAATATCAGGTCCCGTTTGAAGAAAAAGAAAATGCATTTGCTTATTCTTCAAATTCCACCGGTTTTGAAAGTATTGAAAATGTTATCGATAAGAGATTCAATTCATTTGATTACGCATTTAAAGGAATTTTTGCACCGTTCAGTACGATTATCATAAGCGACGATGCATTCAACATTACATCGCTTGGACTTCTCGGGCTTACGTGGCATTCAGATTCTTATCAGATTTCGTGTGGGTTTGATCCGCTTACAATGTGCTATGGAATTAATGGTGCGTTATTTAAATATTCTTCAACACAGAATGCGTATTTTTATCTCATATCAAACGCAGTCTATGATGAAGAAGCGTTCAAGCAGACTTACAGTTTTTCTGAGTTTGTATGTAATATTCCCTGTTTTTCACATTCAAGCATTCAGTTTATGGGAAGAAATTCTTTTTTTTACGGTCATCCTGTTGAATTTGATTTTAATCAGTTTTTTAAATCCCGTGAAAATTTAAAGACATCGACAAGTTTTTCAAGTACAGAAGCCGTTGTTTTTTCTACACTTCGTAAAAGCGGAAATGGAGCTCATGAAAAAAAAGGTTTTTATTTCGGGCCGCATATAAATTATTCATTTTACCGTTCAGTTTATGATGACACCGGGGAAATTCGTGCAGACGGGGAGGGATTTAATCTTGGTCTTACAGCAGGACTGTCTGTTTCCAATTTTATTCCGGTTGATGTAAGGGCATATCTTTTTACTGATATTTTGAGGTTTGCGAGCATTGACTGTTCAGCGGTTATTTTTTCACTTGAAGTTCAAAAGGGGACTAAGAACTTTTTCATCCCGCTTTATCTTAACAGGTTTTATTTAACGGCAGGCTATAAGGGTGAATTTTTTTATGAAAAGAAAATTTCCATGGCAGCCTTTAAAATGGATGAAGTTTGCTCCGGTTTAAAAAGCGGTCATTTTGATCAGTCTGTAAATTTAGGCTTAAATGTTGAATTTACCCTGAATACCGGGGTTCTTATAAAACTTGGAACAATCGGACTTGGAACGGATGTGGTTTTATACTTAAATGAGGGGCAGAATCCGTATATAGGAATTTTACCAAAACTATCTAGTAAACTTGTTTTTTAACCGATAATGGAGTAAAATATTATAAATAGGGGAAAAAGATCGTGGCAAAATCAGGTTCTTTAGGAAAAACAATCGTTTTACTTATATTAGTAATAATCCTTGCAATTGCAGGACTTTTATGGTTCGATATTCTGGGCGTAATTCACGTAAAGTCATTATTTGCTCCCTTTTATAAAATGATTGGTCTTCAGCCACAGACTTCCGTAACAGCAACAAATCAAAAGCCACTGGTGGCAGATCTTGACCAGGACAGACTTGATAAGCAGCGCGAATCCCTTGAAACATTCAGGCAGGAACTTGAAAAACGCGAGTCTGACATCGAAATTGCAGAAAAAAAGAACGAACAGATAGCCCTTGAAATAGAAAATCGGGAAAAATCTTTAGAAGAACGCGAAAAAACATTTAACAATGAGAAAGAAAAGTACGATAAGAAAGAAGTAAACATCGTACAAATTGCTGCAAACTTAGAAGGAATGCAACCAAAGAACGCTGTTGATATTCTGTCAAAGATGGATGATCAGCTCGTAATTGATGTCCTTCGAAAGGTTGACGAAAGAGCACGTGCCAACAATACAAGCTCGATGGTTTCTTACTGGCTTTCTCTTATGGATGCCACCAGGGCCGCTACAATCCAGCGAAAAATGGTATCTAAGCCTCTTTCAATTGATGATGAAGATGAATAGTTAATCTTTGTATCACGGTAATTTCACGGTTTATGGCTGCGTTGCAGTCTTAAAAAAAGATGGAGGTTACCGAATGCAGGGATTGAATGTAAATTTAGATTCGACCTATATTCCAGAAACAATCCGCGATACTCAGTCAGTAAAGGAATTTGAGCGGGATAATTCCCAGCTTTCATTTGTTTCCATGCTCAACAAAGAAATTCAGATGAAAGAAATTCCAGAAGCTAAAGACGCGAATGTTTCTAAAACCGACATGGATGTATCAAAAAGTTCTTCTGAAAGCAATGCAGAACAAGGCGAAAAAGTTGCTTTTGCCGACACGGATGTTAAGAAGAATCAGGATCATCAGAATAAAGACCAGATAGAATCGGAGAAAAAAGCTCCAGTTAAGACAGAAGTTCCGGCTAAAGCTGAAAAAACTTCTGATAAAACAGATGAAGCTGAAAAACGATTAAGCAGAATCAGAATGTTGAAAAACATGAATGATAACGAAAAGCTTAATAAAATTATCAAAGATTCTAAAGGAAGTGAGCTTGACTATAATTCACATAAAGTTCAGCTTGTTTCTAAAAAGTCTGAAGATACTGATCTTGAAATAATCATAGAAAATTTTGACAAGTTAAAGAAATCAACTGGCGAAAAAGACAGTGATGAACTGTTAACTGCACAGACTCTGGCTGTACAGTCAGTAAAAGATTTTTCTTCTGCCGTTAAAGAAGTTTCTAAGAAAAACTCAGATGGTAAAATTGACATTAAAGAAATTAAAAACAAAAAAGATGTTAAAAAACTTTCTGATGTAATTTCTGTAACAGATTTAAGGACTGAGAAAAAAGATGCTGCGGTTTCTGTAAAGAAAACTGATTTTATCACATCAATTAAGCAGACATCAAATGATTCTGCTCAGGTAACAATGGATTTAAACTCTCTTGCACAAAAAAATATTCTTTCACTTGATGCTCAGAGTGCAGGTGCACAGGGGTCTACTTTCCAGGCAATGCTTGAAAATCAGATAACAGAAAATGCTGCAGACTTTGTAAAGGCCGGAAACATCGTTCTTAAAGATAATAATGTTGGAAATATCAATCTTATTCTTCATCCGGAAAGTCTGGGTAACGTTAAGATAAGTTTGGAATTATCCGATAAGGTTATTACCGGAAAAATCCTGGTATCAAGTCAGGAAGCTTTTAATGCGTTTAATTCAACACAGAACAGTTTAAAAGCTGCTTTTATTGAAAGTGGTTTTGATACTGCAAACTTTGATATTGCTTATGCAAATCAGGGAAACCAGTTCGCAGAAAATCACAGACAGGATAACGGTCAGAATGAAAAACAGGCAATGAATATTTATAACAATTTTGTTTCAGAAAATTATTCAGTTGCTGAAAATTATTCCGATAGTTTAAACGATGTTCGAGATTACTCGATAAACATAGTTGCATAAAATAAAGAGGTGAATGATGGAATTCAACGGAATTAATTACAATCCAATGATGAATCTTCAGGAAAAACTTGAAACCCAGATGGCAGTTGATGCACACAACAAGGCAAATGTTTTCGAAGGTCGTCAGATTAAAAATCAGCTTGATAAAGATGACTTTTTAAAACTGCTTATTACACAGTTATCCCATCAGGATCCTACACAGCCAATGGACAATACAGAATTTGTTGCACAGATGGCACAGTTCTCATCTCTGGAACAGATGCACAACATGTCAGAAGGCTTTACAAAGATGTCTGCTTTTATGAATAACAGCGAAGCAGTATCAACACTTGGTAAGACTGTAGAAATCGAACTTGGTGAAGATAAAATAACAGGAATTGTCGAAAGTGTAACTCGCGGCGAAGTTCCGCAGGTTCTTGTAAACGGCAACTATTATAACTTAGAACATATTAACAGAGTATACGGATACTAAAACGAGGGTAGCTATATGATGAGATCACTTTATTCTGGTGTATCAGGAATGCAGAATCACCAGACAAGAATGGACGTAATTGGAAACAACGTTTCTAATGTTAACACATGGGGCTTTAAAAAAGGTCGTGTTGATTTTCAGGATATGATATCACAGCAGCTTTCGGGCGCTGCAGCACCTACTACAGAAGTTGGTGGTGTAAACCCTAAAGAAGTTGGACTTGGTGTTCAGATTGCTGCAATCAATACAATTCATACACAGGGAAACCTGCAGACAACTGGTGTAAACACTGATATTGCAATTCAGGGAAACGGTTTCTTTGTATTAAAACAGGGCGATCAGTCATTCTACTCAAGAGCTGGTGCTTTTAGTGTTGATAAAGAAGGAACACTTGTTAATCCTGCAAACGGTATGCGTGTTCAGGGATGGATGGCCCGTCAGGTAAACGGCCAGTCAATTATCCAGACAGCAGCTACACCTACAGATTTAGTAATTCCATTGGGACAGAAAGATCCTGCACAGGCTACAGAAAACGTTAAGTTCCTCTGTAACTTAAATAAAAATACTCCTGAAATTCTTGAAGGTGCTTCTGAAGAAGACATCCTTAAAGGAACATGGAACACAGAATTTAAAATTTATGACAGCTTCGGTAACGAACACCTTCTCGCTGTAGATTTTACACGCGTAGTTGGAAATCCTAACCAGTGGCAGGCAAGAGTTCGTGTTGACGTAGAAAACGAAGACTTTACACAGACACGTGTTGGTCTTGGTACTACAGACGGAATGGGAGAAACTTTCGTAATTACATTTGATAATCACGGAACACTTCAGTCAGTAACAGACTCTGCTGGAAACGTAACAAACCCTGAAGGCGAAATCGTTTTACAGGCATCATTTACAGTTCCTAATGCAAACCCTGACGAAGAAGGAAACCCTACACGTCAGACATTTAACATTAACCTTGGAACAATCGGAAGTCAGAGAAACACTATTACACAGAGTGCTGCTGATTCTTCTACAAAAGCATGGTTCCAGGACGGACATAAAATGGGATATCTTAACAACTTTAAGATTGACCAGAGCGGTGTAATCACTGGAGTTTATTCAAACGGAACAAACCGTGCTATCGGTAAAATTGCAATGGCAACATTTACCAACCAGGGCGGTCTTGAAAAAGCCGGTGACAATACTTACGTTGAATCAAACAACTCTGGCATTGCAAACATCGGTGAATCTGGAATTGCAGGCAAAGGTAAACTCTTAGCCGGCGCTCTTGAAATGTCAAACGTTGACCTTACACAGGAAATGGTTGATATGATTACAACACAGCGCGGTTTCCAGTCTAACGCCAAGACAATCCAGACATCAGATACAATGCTTGAAACTGTATTAAGCTTAAAGCGCTAAATTTAATCTGAATTACAGATAATCTTAGATAAAAAATCACTTTGCAGATCAGCAAAGTGATTTTTTTATTTACAACTGAAATCTTAAACTTGCACCGGTTCCCCAGATTTGATTAGTCAAATCATAGGTTGCATTTACATCTAGTTGAACTACTCCAAGCTTAAAACCAAACCCACCGAAAACCTGTGGAATAAAATTATCACCTGGTTTTGTTTTATATGACACTCCACCGGAATTAACTGTTGCAGATCCATTGCTCAGACCTGCCGAGGATTTCCAGCTTGAATCTGCATCTACTTCTGACCATATTCCCCTGAATCCGATAAAAGGTGTAAAGAATACAATTGTCTTTGAAAGCTGTGTTTCTGCAACAAATGTCTTTACTTCGTATTCTGTGTTAATTCCAAAGCCGCTGTTTGATTTTCCAATAGAACCTTTTGTGTAATAAAAGCCTGCACCAATTGAAAGTTTTGGCAGTGGTCCCGTACCCTGAAGAATTGCGTAGCGAAGATTTCCGCCTGCAGATAAATATTCAAGATCGATTTTGTCCAGAGATTTTCCGAGTTTTGTCGTATCCAGAACCGCAAACGAAGCACCGACATCAAACGGTAAAAATAAGCCGCCTATCTTTGCATTAAAATTTACTGTTGGAAAAAGAAAGCTGTCTGGAATTGAAAGAATGTTTACCATTTCTCCAGCTTTTTTGATGCTCGAAATGTCTACAGAAGTTATTCCTCCATCGATCCCAACTGCAAAATGCATTGGAACTGAAGGGAAAAATTTTCCTATCCATGCATCTGAATAAGTGTTGGTCTGAACCGAAGCATTTGGAAGTACATTGGATAATTCAATGGAAAAATCTTCTAAAAGTCCATTGATTTTAGAAACGTCATTCTGTGCGAATGCATTTCCTGAAAAAAACCCGATTATTATAACCGGTAATAATATTTTTAACTTCATTTTTTTGTATCCTCCGATATATAAAAAACATGTAGAAAAATATAGAGTTACATGTTCATCAATTATAGCGGAAAAAAGATTCTAATTCAAATTATACTAAATATTTTTAAAATTTACGGGTAAACTTATTGACACAAATTAAAAAAAAATATATATTTTACATCACACGCCGCGGTAGCTCAGTTGGTAGAGCGCTGGACTGAAAATCCATATGTCGTCAGTTCGATCCTGACCCGTGGCACTAAGACCGTAAACTCTAAGTTTATGGTCTTTTTTTTCACTTTAAGCTTATCTGTGTCAAAAATCCATAGTTCAATTGTGTCAAAATTACTCACTTGTTAATCCCGTTATAATAAACTATAATATAAGTATGGAATGGTTGATATTATATAGAGAGGATTTAGAACAGGCTGCAAAGGACACCAGGGATATGCTTCTTGTTCACAATATAGAATCAAATATTTTACCGATTTCTCAGATCGGGGACCTTCATAAAGAGATGATAAATGAATCTGTTAAAAATGCAACGCATTGCGTTCTTTTTGATAATCAGCTGCTTCTTGAAGATAAAGTTTCGTTTTTCTATGGATATCTTATAGGAAGGGTAAAAAAGTTCTATTCTCTAGATAATGAATGGTCTGAGAGCATGAATTTTTTTAAGAATGTTTTCCTTTTTAAAGGAGAAAGAGCTCTTGTTAAAGCACTTGAAAATCAGCTTGATGCCATTAAGGAAGAAGAAAAATCACGACAGGCTTTTTCTAATCTTTTTAATGAAGGAATTCCTTATACAGCAGATTGCTTTGCTTATCACATTGCAAAGAACAATATTAAAATCTGTCAGGATTTTGTCGATGCAGGAATAAGTATTAATGCCCGTACCGAAGAAGGAACTCCGATGCTTAATATTGCCATACGTGCTGAACAGAATGAATGTGTAAACTGGATTCTTTCACAGAATGTAGATATTGATGCTGTTTCTGACGACAGAGGTTACTCTGCTGTAATGGATGCAGTATGGAAAAACAATTATGAATTGACAAAGCTTTTAATCGAGAGAGGTGCAAATCTCAACTTTATCAGTCGCGACGGTCAGTCAGTTTTAGTACTTGCAGTCGGTGCCGGTAAATATGATATTTGCAAGCTTTTAGCAGAATCGGGCGCAGATCCTGATATCAAAGACCAGATGAATATGTCGGCTTACGAATATGCAAAACTCTTTGGCAGAAAGGATATTGTTGAGGTTCTGGAAAAGTACCATAAATCGTAGAGTAAAAGAGATAAAAAAACAAATGAAAAAAAACAAATTACAAAAAATCACAGTTGCTTTTGCCGGAGGCGGTACCGGCGGACATATCTATCCTGGACTTGCAATTGCAGATGAGTTAAAGACTATATGCAAAGAGCAGGGAATAGATATAAATATCGTATGGATTGGTAATTCATCCGGAATGGATAAGAATATCGTAGAATCAAATCTTGGTTTGGACTATTTACCTTCAGTAGATAAATTTTATGGTATTCCTTCCGGTAAACTTAGAAGATATTTTTCTTTTAAGAATTTTACGGACTTGTTTAAAATTGCAGCAGGCTGTATTGCAGCATTTTTTATTCTTCTTAAAATTAAGCCTGTTGTTTTGTTCAGCAAGGGTGGTTTTGTAAGCGTTCCTCCGTGTTTCGTTGCAAAGCTTTTAAAGATTAAAGTTTATACGCATGAATGTGATTTTACTCCTGGACTTGCAACAAAAATAAACAGTCGTTTTGCGACAAAGATTCTTTTGTCTTATGAAGAAACAAAGGAATTTATGTCAAAGGATTATGCACAGAAAACTGTTGTGATGGGAAATCCTGTCAGACCTGTTTTCTATTCAACTGATTCGAAAATCGGAAGAGATTTCGTTAATTTTGGATATTCAAAGAAAACGAAACCTGTTCTTTTTGTTATGGGTGGTTCTCTTGGTGCAAAGCAGATTAATGATCTGGTTTTCGAAAATCTTGAATTTCTGTGCAAGAGATTTTATGTAGTTCATCAGACGGGAATTAAAAATGAAGAAAGTCTTCCTGAAATTCCTGATAATGTAAAAGACAGCTACAGACAGTTTTCTTTTATCTATGAACAGATGCCGCATGTAATGGAATATGCAGATGTAATTCTTTCCCGTGCGGGGGCAAACAGTCTTTGGGAATGTGCTGTGCTTAAAAAACCGCTTGTTCTTATTCCACTTTGTGGAGCTGGAACAAGAGGTGATCAGCTTGATAATGCTGAATTTTTTGAAAAGAAAGGTGCTGCAATCGTATTGACAGGCGAGTATGCTGCATCGGATCCATTAAAGAATGCATTGAGTGCCATGCTTGATGCAAAAAAGCGGAAACTCTTTTCAGAAGCTATGGGAAATCTTCTTGATAAAAAGAGAAGTGCGTGGAAAATTGCAGATTTAATTTTTACTGATTGTATAAAAAATAAAGATAAGGAAGGTTAATAAATGCCATTTGGGATTACACCTGTTGATATCTGTTTTCTTTTAATTACTCTTATTATCAGTATAAGGGCAGCGATTAAAGGCTTTATCGATGACTTTTTTGGTCTCGGTACTTTTATCTTCGGTGCGTATTTTGCATACTTTTTTATGCCAAAGCTTTCACCATATCTGGAAGCCTGCATGAATCCAACTATAGCAAAAGTTCTTTCATTCCTGCTTATTTTTATAATAATATTCCTCATTGTTAAAATAATTCAGCTTGCATTAAAATCTGTATTTTCCGGAAGCATTTTAAAGAGTCTTGATCATGGTCTTGGTTTTCTTTTCGGAATTGCAGAAGGTTTTTTTATAATCGTTCTTATATTCATCATCTTTGATGTATTGAGCACATGGTTCAGTTTTCCAATTATTAAAGAAAGCCTTTTTTACAAGTATTTTAACGGTTTTATAAACAGTACAAGTTCTAAATTGATGGAGAGCGCTTAATGTACGAAAATCTCCTTTACCAGAATGCAGATTCTCTTTTAAGTGATGATATCAAAAATGACAGGCTTCCGGGTTCTATTTTGTTTTCTGGACCTGATGCTTCTGGTAAACTGACTGCAGCATTTGAAACTGCAAGAATTCTTTCGTGTAAAAACAAACCTCAGGGGCAGTGGAAGTGTACCTGTTCTTCATGTGCAGCTCACAGGGCGCTTTTAAGTTCAAATGTAATTTTACTTGGACCAAGAGACTGCAGTCTCGAAATTTCTGCTGCCAAGAAGACTTTTTTAAATGCGTTTTTAAATTCTCAGCACGAAGATGCTGCGCGCTATCTTTTTTTGAGAAGTATAAGAAAGCTTACTTTGAGATTTAATCCTGTTTTATGGCAGGACAGCGATAAACTTTCAAAGATTTCGGCATATGTGCAGACTATCGATGAACTTCTGGAAGAAATTGATTTTCCACGTGAGCTTCCTGATTTTGATGATCTTGCAAAAATATGTGATAAGCTTGAAAAAGAAGCACAGGCTTTTGAAGAAGAATTGATGTATGATTCAATTTCGATTGCTCATATCCGTAACCTTTCTCAGTGGGCACATATTTCTCTTGCGGAAGGAAAAAAAGTTGTAATAATTGAAAAGGCAGAGAGAATGCTTGAAGGTGTTAGAAACGCGCTTTTAAAGATTCTTGAAGAACCGCCGGAAAATACAGTATTTATTCTGACAACCTCTAAAAGGAACTCTGTAATGCCGACAATCCTTTCTCGGGTCAGAACCTATAACTTTACTGCAAGAAATTCAAACGAATCTCACGACATAATTGATAGAGTCTATCACGAAAAATTCGACGGAAGCATTGAACAGTATTTACAGCAGTTTTTAAGTGTTTCACCTGATCTGATAAAAAAATACGCTTCAGAGTTTTACGAAGAAATACTCAATTCTCATATGCCTGATCTCGCAGAATTGATTAAAAACTGCAGCAAGTTTGACCCTAGAACGATTTTGAAAATATTTTTTGTACATCTTTATGATATTTTAAGGGGAGCATTGAAAAATCCTCGTGCTGCTGAAGCAAGTTCAAAATGTACTAAAGCAATAAGTGAAGCCTGGAATAATATTACAATTTATAATCAGAATGTCCTTTCCAGTTTAGAAACTCTGGTAAAGGAAATTGCACTGATTAACCGTCAGAGTGAGAACGCATTGTCAGAAGCTTATGTCAAACTATAATAATAGAATTTCAGAAAAGATTTCAAAACTCTCGGATTCTCAGATACAGAGCCTGTTTGAGGCAATGAGTGCTGATAATCAGATGTTAAATTCCATCATTCAGTCTCTTACTTCGGGAATTCTTATTGTAAATAATGAATGGATTCCGCTTCTTCATAATAAGGCTGTTGAAAGATTTGTTCGTTTTGTAAAGGATCCCGAAGATGCAAATACAGAAAATCTCCGTTTGTCTGAAATTGTAAAGGATCAGGATATTGCTGAATTTTTTAAAGAATGTTGTGAACAGAATAAAACCAATGTTTCACAGGAATTTACAATTTCAAATAGCGGCGGTTCTGTACGATTTGTTACGATTACGGTAACTCCGCTTTTAAGTAATGAAGAACTCGCCGGAAGCATTATAATTTTCCGAGATATTACAGAAAAAAGAAATCAGGAAATTCTTCTTCACAGAATGGAAAGCCTTGCAAGTCTTACTAATCTTGCCGCAAGTGTCGCGCATGAAATAAAAAATCCGCTTGGTGCAATCAGTATTCATATTCAGCTTTTACAGAAAGCAATTGAAAAGGCGCGAAATGATGACAACCAGATTCCTGATCAGAAATTTGTTGAAAAATACCTTGATATTGTTAATGAAGAAATTGATAACCTTAATAAAATCGTAGTGGATTTTCTTTTTGCTGTCCGCCCGGTAAGTGCAAAGCTTGAACTTCTTCATCCAAATTCAATTCTCGAAAAAACAATCGACTTTCTCAAGCCGGAATATGATAAAGAAAAAATTGATCTTAATGTTGAACTTTGTAAAGAAGATATACGTCTTTTAATCGATGAAAAACTTTTTAGGGAAGTAATTGTAAATCTTTCACAGAATGCAATTTATGCAATTAACGAAAACAAGTCTACCAGAAAGGGACAGATTTCAATAAAAACATTCATCAAAGATGACCGTTATCATATTGAACTTTCTGATAACGGTTGCGGAATGTCAGAAGAAAAACTTTCTAAGATTTTCGAACCATATTATACGACAAAGGCAACAGGAACAGGCCTTGGGCTTACAATGGTTTATAAAATCGTAAAAGAATTTTCAGGTGATATAAATGTGTCTTCGGAAGAAAAAAAAGGTACTACATTTTTTATTACGATACCGGTTCCTCAGCTTGACAGACGGCTTTTGTCTTTTGATGCAGGAAAATCTGTAAATAAAGATAATGCAGGTTAAGAAGGTTAAAAATGAAATTTACACTTTTAATTATTGATGATGAAAAAAATATCCGCGAAGGACTTGCTGCCAATTTTGAGATGGAAGGCTATAACGTTAAGCTTGCAGAAGACGGACAGAAGGGTCTGGATTTAATTGCTAAAGGCGATATTGATCTTGTCATTACGGATCTAAGAATGCCAGGTGTAAGCGGAGAGGAAGTTTTAAGAAAAGTTGCAACAGAAACTCCAGGAATTCCTGTAATTGTTTTAACGGGACATGGAAGCATTGATGCTGCAGTTGATGCAATGCGAAACGGGGCATATGACTTTTTGACAAAGCCTTTAAATCTCGATCAGCTTACTCTTATTGTAAAAAGAGCCCTTGAAGCAAGGGAACTTTCACTTCAGCACAGACAGTTGAAGCAGGAAGTAGAAAATAAGCATGCTCTTGATAATATAATCGGAAAGAGTGCAGAAATGCAGAAAGTTTTTGAGCTTATCAAAAAGGTTGCTTCTTCTAAAGCTTCTGTATTGATTACAGGTGAAAGCGGTTCAGGAAAGGAAGTGGTCGCTGATGCAATTCATAATCTTTCTTCCAGAAAAGATCATCAGTGCATTAAAGTTCATTGTGCGGCCCTTAGTGAAACACTTTTGGAAAGTGAGCTTTTCGGTCATGAAAAGGGAGCATTTACTGGAGCCGACAGTCTTGTAAAGGGCCGCTTTGAGCTTGCCCACAATAGTACGATTTTCCTTGATGAAATAGGAGAAATAAATCCGAGTGTTCAGATAAAGATTTTGCGTGTGCTTCAGGAAAAGGCTTTTGAAAGAGTAGGTGGGACAGAAACTATCAATGTTGATGTAAGGATTGTAGCTGCGACAAACCGGAACCTCGAAGAAGAAGTTAAAAAAGGAAATTTCCGCGAAGATCTTTATTACAGATTGAATGTAATTCATATTCACGTTCCACCTTTAAGAGACAGAAAAGATGATATTCCACTTTTGATTGCGCACTTTCTTGAAGAGTTTTCAAAAGAAAACGGAAAGGATATAAAAGGAATTGATGCGCGTGCTAAATCTGCAATCTTTAACTATAACTGGCCCGGCAATATCCGTGAACTTAGAAACTGTATTGAAAGTGCAGTTGTAATGTGTTCAGGGGACGAAATTACACTTGAAGATCTTCCTCCGAGTGTAAGTAAGGCTGGAACTGAACAGTCAATTTCAATTCCTGCATCAGCAACTCTTGAAGAAGCAGAAAAGATAATCATACTTCAGACACTTGCTGCAAATAAAAACAACAAGTCTAAAACGGCTGAGCTTTTAGGAATAGGAAGAAAAACCTTACACCGTAAACTTGAAGAATACGGTGTAAATTGTGAAGAAGATTAAATAACAGTTCCGCTTGGAATAACAGCATTCTTTCTGATTACAATTATTCCATCTGCAACATAGAAGTTACCGTAATCTCCGTTGTCATATTTTTTACCGCTTACGTTTATCGAGCAGTTATCACCGATTCTGGCATTTTTATCGATAATTGTTTTTGCGATATGACAGTGTTTGCCGATTCCCATATTTGGTGTATTTGATTTTGCATTTGCTTCTTTTTCTTCATCAGATTCGTAAAAGTCAGCACCCATTGTAATAACACCATCGAGCACTGTTCCACTTTCGATGATTGAACGAAGACCGATTACAGAATGTGTAATCATTGAGTCTGTAATTACACAACCATCACTTGCAAGACATGCAGTTAAATCTGCGTGATTCATTTTACATGGAGGAAGGTTTGTAAGCTGTGTAAAGATTGGTTCCCTTTCATCATAGAAATTAAACTGTGGTTTTACATTTGTAAGATCAAGTGTTGCCTCATAGAAGCTCTTGATTGTTCCGATGTCTTCCCAGTAACCGTCAAAAATATACGAATTGATTTTTTTAGATTTGATTGCCATCGGAATGATTTCTTTACCAAAGTCCTGCTTGTCATTGTTTAATACTTCTTCCATTGTATCTGCGTTAAAGATGTAAATACCCATTGAAGCAAGATATTCTTTTTCTTTAGGAAGCATAGGATCACGCGATTTTTCAGGAATCTTCCAGTCATCAATGTTTAAATCCGGAGCAGGTTTTTCCATAAATTCTGTGATGCGGTTGTCTGCATCGATTTTCATGATTCCGAAGCCTGATGCATCGCTTCTGTTAACTGCGATTGTTGCAATGGTTACATCGGCGCCGCTTTCGATATGTTTTTTCATGAATTCTTTAAGATCCATGCGGTAGAGCTGGTCTCCGGAAAGAATTATGTAGTGTGTAGGCTTCTGTGTTTTAAAGTGAATGAAGTTTTTGCGTACTGCATCAGCAGTTCCTTCGTACCATCCGGAGTGCTCGAGTGTCTGTTCAGCTGCAAGAATTTCTACGAAGCCGTTTGAGAAACGGTCAAAGTTATATGAGTTTGTAATGTGAAGATGGAGCGAAGCCGAGTTGAACTGTGTTAAAAGGTAAATCTTTTTAAATCCTGAGTTAATACAGTTTGAAATCGGGATATCAACGATACGGTATTTTCCACCGAATGAAACGGCTGGTTTAGATCGCTCTTTTGTCAAAGGATAAAGGCGGGTTCCTTTTCCACCGCCAAGAATAAGACTTAATACTCTTGATTCATCAAACGCTTTTGCCATAATTGTACCCTCCAAGGTGCTTCAATAAAGTTTTTATCATGAATTTTCTGCTATTTTTAACTTTTTTAGTTATCTAATTATATGACTGAAATTACCAATTTGCAACTTTTTTCTATAATATATGATGAAAATTCCCCTAAACTCAAAAAATCAAAAACCGATAATTAAGGTAAGATTTCTAATACGAGGGGTAAATTTATGATTCGAGGATGGTATACCGGCGCAAGCGGCATGAATGTCCAGCAGCAGCGCCTTGATACAATTGCTAATAACCTTGCCAACGTTGATACGGCAGGTTTTAAAAAAGACGTTACGTCAGTAAAAGCATTCAGCGAGCTTCTTTTGAGAAGACAGGATGCAGACGGTGTTTACGAGAATTTCTTCGGTTCTGCAGATGTTGCACCGATTATAGGAAAACTCGGTACAGGATGCGAAACAAACGAAAATTTTGTTGATTTTACAGAAGGCTCGCTTCGTCTTACAGATACACCTACAGATTTTGCTCTCCATGGAAAAGGTTTTTTTGTAATTATGACTCCGGAAGGAGAAAGATATACACGTAATGGAAACTTTATGATCGGTAAAGAGGGAATCCTTGAAACTAAAGACGGATATCCGGTTTTGGGTGAAAACGGATACATCTATCTTGAAGACGATAAGTTTAAAGTTAACGAAGACGGAATTATTTTAACAAAGGATAATGAAGTTGTAGACAGATTCCGCTGTGTAAGATTTGACAATGAACGTTATCTTAAAAAGATTGGAAACAGCATGTATCTTGATAATGATGTTTCAGGTCCTGCTCATATTGCAGAAGGGGACGAAAGACCTCAGTTCATTCAGAATTACATGGAAACTTCCAACGTAAATGTAGTAAATGAAATGGTTCGTATGATCGAAGTAAACAGAGCTTACGAAGCTAACCAGAAAACGATTCAGTCAGAAGATGCAATGATGAACACATTGTGGAACCGTGTTGCATCTGTTCAGCGTTAATAAAGAGGTAAATGAAAGATGGTAAGAAGTTTGTGGACAGCCGCTACAGGCATGAACGGACAGCAGGCAAATATTGATGCTATTTCGAACAACCTTTCAAATGTAAATACAACAGGTTTTAAACAGCAGCGTGTTGAATTTGAAGACCTTATATATCAGAACCTTAAGCTTGCCGGAACTCCTGCAACAGAAGATACAGTTAATCCTGTAGGAATTCAGCAGGGTGCAGGTGTTAAAGTTGCAGCAACTCAGAGAGTTTTTTCTCAGGGTTCTTTGCAGGCAACTGGTGTAAAGACTGACGTTGCAATCGTTGGTGAAGGTTTTATGAGAGTTCAGCGTTATGACGGAAGCTACGCTTACACACGTGACGGTGCTTTAAAAGTTGACATGACAGGACAGCTTGTAACTTCTGAAGGTCTTCGTGTAATGCCGGAAATTATTCTTCCAGAAAACTTTCAGATTGACACTCTTACAATTACAGATCATGGTCTTGTAACAGTAAAGGTTGCAGGTGATGACATTCCTGTAGAAGTTGGTCAGCTTGAATTATACCGCTTCCCGAACCAGGTTGGTCTTGAAGCAATCGGTGACAGCCTGTTTAAAATTACAAATGCATCAGGCGATGCAATTCCAGGAATTCCAGGTCAGGAAGGAATGGGATTTTTTAAACATGGATTTCTTGAAATGTCCAACGTTTCGGTTGTAAACGAAATGGTTCAGATGATTGTTGCACAGCGTGCTTACGAGTTTAACTCAAAGGCAATCCAGACATCAGATTCGATGTTGAGCGTTGCAGCAAACTTAAAAAGATAAGTTAGTTTAATGTGGGAATAAAAGGGGAAAAATCATGACAGGAATTACAGGACTTGGAAATTTAACACAGAGCTCTACAGTTATATCACAGGCAAGACAGAACGCAGAAAACAGTCGTTTTGACGACCTTGTTAAATCTGCACGCAGTTCTGTATCAAGTGATAAGGTTGTAAAAAGCGACACTCGTCTTAACGGTGATATCGCATCTGATTTTTCTCATTCTCACGTAAACGAAGCAGATAAAACTGCCCGTGTGTCAGGCTTTGCGGCAAACACAGCAAAGGCACACGGCAAAAAAATAATTGATAAAACTTCCAAACTCTACGAAAAATCTCTTGAGCTTGAATCTTTCTTTGTAAAGATGATGGTAGACTCAATGAGAAAAACAGTTTCTAAAGCACAGGGCGAGGGCAGCTTTGGTCAGAAAATGTACGAAGACATGCTCTATGATGAATACACTACAGCCCTTACAAAGAATGCAGGATTCGGAATCGCAGATGCGATTTACCTTGAATTAAGCAGATAGAATAATCCTTCTTCTTGCACCAACAGGTCTTAATACGATATACTCATTTTATGACTAATCAGTTACCGGAAAATCTTAAAGACGTTCATATACATTTTGTTGGAATCAAGGGCACCGGAATGGCAGCTCTTGTAGAGATTCTTTATCACGCAGGCGCTGTAATTACGGGAAGTGACGTTTCTGAGCGCTTTTACACTGACGAGATTATAGAAAAACTCGGCCTTAAAGCCCTTTCTTTTTCAGAAAACAATATTACAGACAAAATACAGTATGTAGTTTATTCATCTGCATATAAGCCCGATAAAAATCCTGACCTTATTGCCGCAGTAAAAAAAGGAATTCCATGTCTTTTATATACCCAGGCTCTCGGAAGTTACAGCGGGCGTTCATATTCATGTGGAATCTGTGGCGTTCACGGAAAGACTTCTACAACCGGCCTTACGGGAACTGTGTTAAAGGAGCTTGATTTACCGGTTCAGGTTCTTGCAGGAAGCGTAATAAACTCATTCGGCGGTACATGTACTTATACTTCACCGCTTGTAAAAAGTTCAGACAGCAAAAATATTTTTGTTGCAGAAACGTGCGAATACCAGAGACATTTTATGTCCTTCTGTCCTAAAAAGATAATCCTTACTTCTGTAGAAAGCGACCATCAGGACTATTATCCGACTTACCAAGATATACGTGACGCATTTGTCGACTATATCTGTAAGCTTCCTCAGGGCGGGCAGCTCATCTACTGTGCAGATGATAAAGGCGCTGTAGAAACTGCAGATATTGCAGCTAAAAAAAGGCCTGATATAAAAATGATTCCTTATGGAACTACTGCAAAGGGCGATTATCACCTTACATTCGGTAAAGTAGAAAATGAAAAAAACTGCTTTGAGCTTGACCTTTTTAAAGACTGCGGGGGTCTTGCAATTGCAGTTCCGGGAAAGCATGAAGTAATGGATGCAGCCGCTGCTGTTGCTTTATGCTGTGAGCTTTTACGCGATGCTTCAATTGATCCTAAAGACCGTTTTAACAACATTTCAAGAGGGCTTATAAACTTTACAGGCGGAAAAAGGCGCTCAGAAATTGTAGGCCGCTTTAAAACAAAATCGGGCAACGATGTAGTTGTAGTAGATGATTACGGCCACCATCCGACAGCAGTAAAAACAACCCTTGAAGGCTTCAGGGAATTTTACAGGGGCAGAAAAATAATTGTTGACTTTATGAGCCATACTTACAGCCGCACTCAGGCGCTTTTAAAGGAATTTGCTTCATGCTTTGCAAGCAGCGACGAAATTATTCTTCATAAAATATATTCATCTGCACGCGAAAATCCTGCAGATTTTAACATAACAGGCCGAACCCTTTACGAAGAGGTTTTAAAAACCGGCATCGAAGAATCCAGAGTTCATTATTTTGAAGAAATTCTTGATGCAAAGGATTTTGTACAGGAGATCCTGGATAAACCGCTTTCAGAAAAATATCCTGACGGATATCTTTTTGTTACGATGGGAGCAGGCGACAACTGGAAACTCGGTAAGGCAATCCTTAATTAGTCTGCAAGTTTTTCTATTTTAACCTGAAGGACTTTTTTAACCGTAGATTTCATTACTTCTATCCTGCAGTTTTCATACTCAAAGGATTTACCGCTTGCAGGAATTTCTCCAAGGTTTTCAATTACCCAGCCGGAAACAGTGCTTGCGTCAAAATCTTCGACTTTACTTTTATCGATTCCGAGAATGTCAAAGGTATTATCAAGCGGTGCGTTTCCGAAGAATATATAAGTTGAATCATTTAATTTCTTGTGATAATTGATTTCTTCATCGTGTTCATCGTAGATTTCACCGACAAGCTCTTCGAGAATATCTTCGATTGTTACAATTCCCATGGTTCCGCCGTATTCATCAAGCACGACAGCCATCTGAAGCCTTTTTACCTGGAGTGTACGCAGAAGCTTTGAAATCTTTGTGTGTTCAGTTGTAAAATAAGCTTCCTGCATTACTTCCGTTATGCTTCGCTTATCGTTTACATAAAGATTATAAAAATCTTTTTCGTGAATAATTCCTACTATAGAATCTATTGAACCTTTATAAACAGGAAGACGTGAAAAGCCCGTCCTCTGAAACATCATTTTTATTTCATCTAGAGAAGATTTTATGTCAACGGCTGCAATATTAACGCGGGGAGTTAAAATATCTTCTACTTCAAGATCATCAAATTCAATTACAGAACGTATAAGATTAGTCTCATCCTTTTTTAATGTTCCGTCTTCCTGAGCTTCTTCTACAAAAGTCATGATTTCGTCTTCTGTGATGATTTCTTCTCTGTTCAGCTTGAATACATGCGAAATTATGAATTTCCATGCAGAAAAGATAAGGTTTATCGGATACAGAATGTAATAGAAAAGTATTACTACAGGGTAGAAAGCCATGGAAACTTTTTCAGGATAAGTCTTTGCAATGTACTTTGGTGTAATTTCTCCGAAAATCAAAACTGCAACCGTAATGACTGCAGTCGATACTACAGTTGAATCCAGTTTTGAGTCCAGAATGATCATCGCGAAAAACAGGGTAGAAATTGCAGATGCAGAAAGGTTAACGATATTGTTTCCGATGAGAATCGTACTTAAAAGTCTGTCATAGTGTTTTTCTGTGAGATTTAAGACAGCGCCTGCACGTTTGTTTCCGTTTGATAAAAGTGTACGGAGCTTGATTTTAGACGCACACGAATAGGCGGTTTCTGTAGCCGAAAAGAAACCGGAAAAGAAAACCAGTATAATTAGAGAAATGAGTAAGGACCAGGACCCGGCGGGCATAAAATGATTCACCTCAAAATAAAAATAAGGGGACGAAAAATCCTCTTTTTGTATAAAGATAATTATAACATATAAGTTAATTCTTGTCATTATTCTTTATAAGAAGTAAAATACCCTTATCAGGAGTAAAATTATGACATCAATGACGGGGTATTCTTATATTGAACAGACCGGTGAAAACATAAGTGTTTCAGTGGAAATTAAATCTGTAAATTCAAGGTTTTTAGATCTTACGATTAATCTTCCGCCGTTTTTAAATCCGCTTGAAAGTTTTTTCCGCGATCTCATTACTCAAAAAGTAGTCCGTGGAAAAGTTGATGTTTTTATCCGGATAAAGGAAAATGAATCTGACGTAGAAATTAAAGCCGATAAAAAAGCTGCAAAAGCATATTATGAAGCTGTAAAAGAGATTTCTGATTCACTCGGTTATATACAGGAGATTCCGATAAGTTTAATAATTTCACAACCCGGGGTTTTAAATTCCTGCAGAAATTATGATGTTGAAAAATACAGGGAAATTATTCTTCCTGTATTCAATCAGTCTCTTGATGTGTTTATAAAAGACAGAATGCGTGAAGGCGAAAACCTTAAAAAGGACCTTCTTGAAAAACTTGTTAAACTCGAAGAATGTGCTTTATTTTTTAAAGAATGGCAGCCAAAAATGGAAGCCATGTTTAAAGAGCAGATTACAAAAAAATTTAACGAGCTTCTGGGCGACAGTGCAGATGAAAACCGCATCATGACAGAAACTGCTGCAATGCTTGTTAAATATACGATAAACGAAGAAATTGTCCGTCTTTTAAGCCATCTTAAGGCAATGAAAGATGAAATTAACAGTAATCCTGTTCCGGGAAAGAAACTCGATTTTATCTGTCAGGAAATTAACAGAGAAATAAACACTATCGGAAGTAAAAATCAGTTTACAGAAGTAGGGACTATGGTAATTACGGCAAAGGGTTCAATCGAAAACATCCGCGAGCAGTCCAAGAATATTGAGTAAAAAAGTACGTCCTGTACTTTTTTACTCTGCAGTATTTGCGTACGCAAAACTGCAAGGCGCGCACATCGTGTGCGCTTACATCACTGGAGGAAATATGGCATATAGAGTAAAACCTGGAAAAGAACTTAGAATCGCAATCTCAGGAAAGTCAGGCTGCGGAAACACAACAATCAGCACAATGCTTTCTCAAAAACTCGGAATTAAACTTATCAATTACACATTCCGCCAGCTTGCTGAAGAAAAGGGACTTACACTCGCACAGGTTATAGAAAATGCAAAGACAGATGATTTTTATGACAAATATGTAGACAGCCACCAGGTAGAGCTTGCCCGCGCAGAATCCTGCGTTCTCGGAAGCCGTCTTGCAATCTGGATGTTAAAGGAAGCAGATTTAAAGATTTACATTCATCTTGATGCAGAAACAAGGGCTGCAAGAATTTTAAACCGCGAAGGCGGAGACTTACAGGAAATTAAAAAGTTTACTCAGATGCGTGACTCAGAGGATTCAAGAAGATATAAAGAGCTTTATAACATCGACAACAGCGATTACGATTTTGTAGATATGGTCTTAGACTCAAGCATCGACAATCCTGAGCTTCTCTGCCAGCATGTTATCGACAGACTTTTAAAAATGGATCTCATCGAAGAGGTATAAAAAAAAGCACCGTCTTAATTGAACTTAAAAGTCCTTTAAGCGGTGCCTTTCTTTTGGTAAATATATTAATTAATATTTAGAATCAGCGTAGCCAATCCAGCCTTCTTTTTCGATAAGAGCTTTTTCAAATCCTTCGAGTTTAAAAGGATAGCTCTTAGAAAGAGAACCTGCGATAAGCTTTACTTTCTGTGTTCCATCATCATTAATAACAATTTTACATTCTGTATCTTTATCTGCAAATGTCCTGAACATATCTTCAATGGATTTTTTATCCATCTCGATTGCAAGCATTCCACAGTTGTACATGTTCTGACGGAAGATGCGTGCAAAATTTGTTGCAACTACAACATAGATACCATTTACTTCGAGCGCCCAAGGTGCGTGTTCACGTGAAGAACCACAGCCAAAGTTTTCCCTAGTAATAATTACTTTTTTGCCTGCTACATCTGTCTTTGGATTAAAGCCTTCAAGCTTTAGATCTTCAAGAAGATATGGTTTTAATGCCTGCTTTGTGTTTTCAGTCAGGTATTTTGCAGGAATGATTTCGTCTGTGTTAATATCAGAGCGATCCAAAAAAAGTACTGCACCACCAAATTGTTTCATCTCTCTAGCTCCTTATTCATATAGAGGTGAATTTGTTATAGTTCCGGCAATAGCTGTTGCTGCAGCCGAAGCCGGACTCATCAAGTGGACCATTCCACCTTTTCCCATTCTACCATTAAAGTTGCGGTTTGTGGTAGAGGCACATACTTCACCTTCTGCCAGTACACCGTTACTCATACCAAGACACGCACCGCATGTAGGATTTGTTACACAGAAGCCGGCATCCATAAAGATGTCGATAATTCCTTCCTGTAAAGCCATTTTGTAAATCTTTGGAGTAGCAGGGCTTACAATACCGCGCACTCCCGGAGCAATGTGCTTGCCTTTTAATACTTCTGCTGCAATACGAAGATCGCTTATGCGTCCGTTTGTACAGCTTCCGATATAAACCTGATTTACTTTTGTACCTGCAAGTTCACGTACAGGTTTAACCTGATCAGGCTTATAGTTTATTGTAGCAAGAGGTTCGAGATTTGACAAATCAAATTCATAAGTTTTTACATATTCTGCGTCATCGTCAGAACGCCATTTTTTATAGTCTTCGATGGCTGCTTCTTTAGAAGGGTAGTCATCCTTAATGAATTCCCAGAGGTATTCAACAGTTTTTTCGTCTGGAAAGCAGATCCCGCTTGTAGCACCGGCTTCTACGGCCATGTTACAGATTGTCATTCTTTCTTCCATTCCGAAGCTGTCAACTACAGGTCCTGTAAATTCTACTACACAGTTTGTAGCACCGTTTACACCGATTTTGCTGATTAAAAAGAGGATTACGTCCTTTGCGTAAACACCTTTTTTGAGCTTTCCGTTAAGAACGAATTTAATTGAATTCGGTTCTTTAAATGAACATACTCCCTTTAAGATTCCGACTTCAAGGTCAGTAGTTCCGACTCCGGCAGCAAAAGCACCGAATGCACCGTGTGTACAGGTATGACTGTCTCCCATTATTACTGTAAAGCCCGGGCGTACAAATCCTTTTTCCGGAAAAATTGCATGGCATACACCGTTTGCACCGATGTCAAAAAAGTCTTTGATTTTATTTCTGCATGCCCAGTCACGAAGAATCTTTTCCTGAGTAGCTGTCTTAGAGTCTTTAGCAGGAGTAACATGGTCAATAACTGCCTTGATTTTAGAGCAGTCAAAAACGCGGTCTTTATTACGTTCAACTAAATCTGTAATGGCAATTGGAGTTGTGATTTCATGACAGAAGACACGGTCCAGTTTTAAAACATAAGTATCTTCAAATGGTTTTTCTACGAGATGTGATTCGAAAATCTTTTGAGCGATTGTCTTTCCCATTGTAAATAATCTCCCTGTATTTTTAAGTTATATTTAATATATTAAATATTTTTAAATCTGTCAACAAAAAAATATGCACCGATGCAGTCATCGATGCATACTATTTTTCATTCGAGGTATTATCCTAAAACCTGAACGCCATTAGCTTCAATAGCTGAATTGATTGCAGCCTCAACGCCTGCAACTCCCTCATCAAAATCAACAAGAACCTGAGCCTTAGAAGCATTTGCTTCACAGTGTGTAACACCAGCTACACCACTAACTGCAGTTCCAACTTTATTTGCAGAATCGTCATCAAACATTCCGGCAACATAGATTTTCTTTTGCATTTTCCAATGCTCCTAAATTAATCTATACTTATTATATATATTTGAATTGTATTTTGCAAGTTTAATTTTGGAGATATGCAAATTTTTTTTGACCAGGACAGTGTTGAACTTTGTTATATTCAGGTTGAATTTTATCTGAGGCAAAAATTGATCTGTACTGAATGGATTAAAAAAGTCGTGTGGGCCTTTAAGCCTGGGTTTTCCCGAGCTGGCCGCAAGCTCCTTTTATTGTTCTTCCGCGTCTGGTTCTTAATGTAACATTAAGTCCTGCATTTTCAAGAATCTGGACAAATGAACGGCATTCTTTTGCATCAGGTTCTTCAAAGGGAAGGTTATCAATCGGGTTCCAGGGAATAAGGTTTATGTTAACATCAATTCCGCGTGCAAACTCTATCATATGTTTTGCACTTTCTTTTCCTGTATTTTTGTCATGGAGAAGGGCAGCTTCCAGGGTGACTCTTCTTCCTGATTTTTGTGCATAGTAATTTATTGCCTCTCTGAGTTCTGGAAGCGGATTTCCTTTTTGAACAGGCATTAAAGTTTCACGAAGTTCTTCGTCTGCCGTAGTAAGGGAGACTGCAAGTCTTATATTAGGTCCATTGTCGGCAAGATCATAAATTCCTTTTATGACTCCGCAAGTGCTTAAAGTGATTCTTCTTGTAGAAAGGTTTCTTCCATCTTTTGAACTTAAAATATCAATTGCCTTTCTGATTGAATCAAGGTTCATCATAGGTTCACCCATTCCCATAAAGACAATGTTATCAAGTGTTCCGGCTTCCTCTTCCAGGTACATGAACTGTTCAATTATTTCACCGGGAGTTAAATTTCTTGCAAGACCTAAAGTTCCTGTCTGACAGAAAGCGCATTTCATTGCACATCCTGCCTGACATGAAACACATGCTGTTTTTCTTTCATTTTTATCTGTAAGAAGAACAGTTTCAATAAAAAGTCCGTCTTTAAGTTTTATCTGAAGTTTTACAGTGCCATCAGGATCGCGTAAAACCTGATTTACAGTTGAACTCCGTATCTGTGCTTTTGCTTCAAGCTGATCGCGGAGCTCTTTTGAAAGGTTTGTCATTTCTGAAAAACCTTTTGCATGAGAATAAATCCATTTAAAAATCTGCTTCGCACGGAATGACTGTTTTAGTTCGAGACATTCCGTGATTTCCTGAGAAGTAAGTCCTGTTAATGAGATTTTATTCATAACAAAATTATATCAGAAAAGATTGAACTTATGAAATACTCTTGTTGTTTTTTACTTTATCGAGGGCTTCGTTAATTGCCTGACTTCTTAAACCGAATTTCTGGAAACTTTCAAGGGCCTCAATCGCTTTCTGTTTTTGATTCAGTTTCAAATAACTGTCTGCTAAATCGATATAAAGTCTGTAATTCTTCGGATCATTTTTGATGAGCGAATCAAGACGCTCGATGCTTTCTTCATAACGACCTTCACCTTTACAGATTAAGGCAAGTCCAAGGGCAGCATAAATATCAAAGTCAATATTCATTGCCTTGTTGTAATATTCTGTTGCAGTTTTATAGTCTCCTGTATTTCTGTATGTATCACCTGCACGTGTAAGAATTACTTTATTATTTGGATCAAGTTCAAGAATTTTATTCCAATATTCAACAGAACGGTACTGCTGGTTCATTCCGCGGTAACAGTCTGCGAGACCGAACAATGCGTAGAAATTTTTCGGATCACTTTCGAGAGCTTTTTCAAAATAGTAAACTCCCTTGTCGAATGTTTTTAATTTTCTATGGCAGTTACCGATTGAAGTCAATACACGAATATCTACGGCACTTGGATTAAGGTCAAGCATCTTTGTCCAGTAATACAGTGCATCACGATATTCTTTAAAGTCATAATGCAGGTGTCCAAGTCCAATCAGGGCATACGGATTATTTTCTTCCATGTCCAGAACTTTAAGATAAAGCTGTTTTGACTTTTTAAAGTCACGGATTTTTCTGTAAGCATCTGCAACGCGGGTTAATACTGTAATGTTTCTGTCATCGTGAATAAGATACTGTTCCCAGATTGTAATAGCTTTATGAAACTGGTTAAGTGCTTTGTAACAGTCTGCAAGGCCGAAAAGAGCATAATTATTACCTGGATGATACGAAAGACATCTTGAATAATAATTGATGGCATCGTTGTAATGATTGAGTTTTCTTTCTGAATCTCCTAATCCTACGAGGGCATAGTTGTTGTTTTCCTCTATGTCAAGGATTTTTGAAAATTCATCTTTAGCTTCCTTGATTTTGTTTTCCTTTAAAAGCTGATAACCTTTTTTTGATAACTCTGAAATCTCATTTGACTGTTCATTTTCCAGGTCTTTTGTCGGGTCCAGAGCATCCAGATCCGGGTTTTGATTAACATCTCTCTTCTCTTCCATTTTTTTACATCTCCTGAATTGTGTTGTATTATTAAATATTATCCTCTAATAACATGGATATTGTTTTTGCAATTTTGTTGTATATAGGTTCGGTTTTACGGTTGTTGTGTGCAAGCAGATAAAGTTTAAGTGCTTTAAGTTCTTTTTTATCATCTGCATACTTGTCTGCAACTCTTGTCAGACCGTCTGAATAGCCCGTTGTGATGAATATTCTTCTTGCGCCTTCTATATTTCCTTCATTAAAAAGAATGTTTCCCTTACGATTAAGAATAACCTTTTGTTCTGAGGAGAGTGTATCAACAGGGTGGTCGGTTACTTTTATAAATCCTTCCGGAATCTGTTTTTCTTCCAGCAAACTTTTTGTCTCTTTATTCATAATCTTCCTTTATACTATATATTATAATGGTATCATAAAAATACTAGAAGTCAATAGAGCAGCGTGAATTATTTTTCATTTGTAAGTATAGAAATCTACGATGGAACGGCCGTAAATTCTCTGATCTTTTCTGTAAAGATTACCTATTTCATCGCCCATAAAGTGTTCTTCCGGCCTGTGAATCAGTATAGTTCCCCCTGGGTTTAAAAGCATCCTTTTTCCGGCTTCTTCTACAAGCTGCTCATGGAATTTATACGGGAAGGGCGGATCAAAGAATATGTAGTCAAATTTATTTTTACATCGCTTTATAAATAGCTCGACTGCCATAAAATGGCACTGAATCTTAAGGTTAAGCTCTTTTTCCGTTATAGAAACGTTTTCAAGGACCGTCTTTATTTTAATCTTGTCTTTTTCACAAAGTTCAACATGTGATGCACCACGTGAGGCTGCTTCTATTGCGATTGTCCCCGAACCCGAAAAAAGGTCTAAAAAGGATTTCCCTGATAAGTCTCCTATTATCGCAAAAACGGATTCGCGCATTCTGTCCATTGCGGGACGAATTACGCCTTCAGGACATTTAATGCTTCTGCCGGATAATTTTCCACCTGTAATTCTCATAGCTATCTTTTTTTAGAAGAAGAAACATTTAGAGACCAGTAAACAGAATCACGAACGAGATTGCTGTTTTCTTTTGCATAACCGAATGCGTTCTTTTTTTCGAAACTGATTATGTAAGGGTCTGCTCCGTTTTCAAGTAATAATTTTATTACATCCGTTGAACTGTAATTTGAAGCTGCATACATTAATGCAGTTTTCCCATCAATAAGTTTATTTATATTTTTAATATGCGGAATGAATGGTTTTATGATGTCTGCCGGCCGTTCATGGGAGAGGGCAGTGATAAATGCATTTGTCAGATTTAATTTTTCATTCTGCGCATGTTCTATGATAAGTGACATTACCTGTTCGTTTTTACAGTAAACTGCTGCGATTGTAAGCGGTGTGACTCCGTATACATTCGGTTTTTCGTTAAGAGATGAACCGTATGAGAAAAGAAGTGCAATGATATCCGGAGAATCTGAATAACGGCATGCATACATTAATGGTGTCCAGCCGTCTTTATCTCTTGCATCTGTTTTTGCTCCTGAATAGAGAAGCTTGTAACAGAGTTCAACATCACCGGCAATGATTGCATTCATTAATCTTGTTCTTCCATTCTTATCTTTTGCATCAGGATTAGGAATGTTTTTTATTTTGACATCTTCTGCCGTTACCGTTAATTCTGAATCCATGTCATCAAAAAGATATTCAGGACGGTTTTTATTATAGTGATCAATTACAGGAAGTTCTTCAGAAGCGGGTGCTACTGTAATTGTTTCAGGTTCAACCTGGAGAACTTCTTCTGTTTCTTCTGCTTCAGTAACTTCTTCTTCGTCTTCGGTTTCTTCTTCAATTTCTTCCGGTTCGTATTCTGTTTCTTCGTCTTCAACAGCAACAGCAGGAAGAACTTCTGGCGGTTCTTCTGCAATCTGTTCGTATACTTCAGGTTCAGCTGTTTCTTCAACTGCTTCTTCTGCAATTTCTTCAGAAGTCTCTTCCGTAACTTCTTCGACAGCGTCTTCTTCAACTGTTTCTTCAGTTACTTCTGCAACTTCCTCAGGAGTTTCTTCGGTTTCTTCTGCAAGCTCTTCAGGAGTTTCTCCAGCTGTTTCTTCTGTAACTTCTTCAGGAATTTCTTCTACAGGTTCTTCTGCCGGTGGTTCTTCTTTAACTGCTTTTGCAGGGTCAGAAGCATATTCAAGAAGCTTTTTATATGCTGTTGTATTTTCACCTGCATAATCAAATGAAGTTTTTCCGTCTTTATCTTTTACTGTGCAGCGTTTTGCACGTCCACTCTTTGTGAGGGCGTTAAAGCATATGATTTTGTCGATGATTCTGGGATCTGACTGGTGTTTGCATGCGAACATGAGGGCAGTTTTTCCATAGGCATTTTTTATGTCAGGACTGCATCCTGCCTTGAGAATTGCCTCTATAACCTGAATGCTGCAGTTATGTTCTATTGCAATCATAAGGATTGAATCTTTATCAGTGTTATAGCTTACAGCGGCAAGATTTGAATTTCTTGTAAGAATTTTTTTTACATTGGCTGATGAATCTGCCTCAATAGCACGAATAAGATCGTTTTTATTGTAGGAAAAAGCCGGGAATAATGTAAAAAGCACTGAAAATGCTGCCAAAATTCTTTTTATTTTATTCATACTTCTATTATATATAGCAAAATCCCACCGGTCAAGTATTGACTATTGGCGACCATTAATGATATTATTTTTGAGTTATACCATATAATACATAATTTTAAAGATTTATATAAGGAGTTCCCATGTCAGGACACAGTAAATGGGCCACAATCAAACATGCAAAAGGTTTGGCCGATGCAAAACGTGGAAAGATTTTTACAAAATTCATCAAGGAAATTTCTATTGCAGCTCGTATGGGTGGTGGAGATCCTAACTCAAATCCACGTCTCAGAACAGTAATCATCAAGGCAAGAGCCGCTAACATGCCTAAAGATAACATTGAACGTGCTATCAAAAAAGGTACTGGTGAAGACGGTGCAACAGCATACGAAGAATTAGTATATGAAGGATACGCTCCAGGTGGAGTTGCTGTAATGGTTGAAGTTCTTACAGATAACCACAACCGCGCTGCAGCTGATGTCCGCAATATCTTTACAAAACATGGTGGAAACCTTGGAACAACAGGTTCTGTAAGCCGTATGTTCCAGAGAAAGGGAACTATCGAAATCGATGCAGAAAAAGCAAGCGAAGACGAAGTAATGGAAATCGCTCTTGATGCAGGTGCAGACGATGTAGTAAACGAAGACGGAGTAATTACAATTACAACAACTCCAGATGCATTTACAGCAGTTGCAGATGCAATCGCAGCAAAAGGAATCGAAACTCTTTCTGCTGACGTAGGAATGGTTCCAGATGCATATACAGCAGTAGATAAAGATACAGCTGCTAAAGTTCAGAAGATGATTGATAAACTCGAAGACAACGACGATGTTCAGAACGTTTATCACACAGCTGAATATCCGGATGACTTTGAACCGGAAGCTTAATATAAAAGTTTTTTAATGATAAACAGAGCCCGACGTAATGCCGGGCTTTATTGTTTTAAAATATATATTATAATGAAGTATATGAAAAAAAAGGTACCGGACTTTGAGCCGCTTCCAGGTTCAGAGGTAACAGTTAAAAAAACTTCTCGAAAAAAAATCAGACGGGTTTTGGGAATTGACCCGGGGCTTGCAAATACAGGTTTTGGAATCGTTGATTTTTACGAAGGCAGATACCGCATGGTAAGTTACGGCTGTATTACTACAGATTCAGACCAGGTGCACGGTCAGAGACTTCTTACGATTTACAACAGACTGTGTGCCGTTATAGATGAGTTTAAGCCGGATGAGGCTGCAATGGAAACCCTTTATTTTGCAAAGAACGTTACATCTGCAATGGGAGTAAGCGAAGCGCGTGGGGTAGTATCGCTTTGCCTTGCACAGCATTGTATTCCCCTTGGTGAATATACTCCTAACCAGATTAAAAAAGCAGTTACAGGAAATACAACTGCAGATAAAGAACTTGTTCAGAATTATGTAAAGCTTCTTTTAGGACTTAAAGAAGTTCCCCGGCCGGATCATGCAGCAGATGCACTTGCAGGTGCTGTTACTCATATTCATTCATCACTAAGATAAGCCTGATTTTTTAATTAGTTGCTTTTTCCCATTTTTTTTGATAGTATCAGAAAACTAATATAAAATAAGGGGTATTCAAAATGAAAAAAATCTTCACTGTAATTTTATTTACAGCACTTTGCGCTTTTGGTTTTGCGCAGAGTAATTATTCTACGCTTTATGAGCAGGCAAAAAAATATGAAAGTGAAGGGCGTTTGATTTCTGCCCTTGGAACATATTTTGATGCAATTGAAGCAGAACCTTCGGCTAAAGCACAGGACGCCATTAATTCACTTGAAAAAATTTCTTCTATAATTGAAGCAGGTGTTTTTAAACGTGGTGGAAATGTCAGCGACTCTGACATCTATCAGGCATGGGCTGCATTGTGCGCTGATTATCAGTTGTATTTTATTGAGCATAGTCCTTATGCATTTGGTATCAGTCTTCCTGTTAAAAGTGATGTGGACAATGGTTCAAAAACCTGTTCTTACACTTTTACACTCAGAGCTTTTTATTCTGATAAATATAAATTTATCAATAAAGTTCTTAAAACCGGTTACGACAAAATCAAGACTTCTGACTGGAAAGATGTCTGGAAGGATATCCTCAGTTATGAATGTTATACAGTTTCTTTTAAAATTGTAGATTCAGAAAATAAGAATATATTTTCAAGCGAAAACGCTTCTGTAAAACGTGGAAAAGCTCGTAACGTTTTTGACTATAAATTTACAAAAGCAGATTCTAAAAAAATGCAGCTTATTGAGTCAGGTAATTTTTCAATTGTTCCTACAAAGGTTTTCTTAAAGACTACAGATTTTGGACAGGGCGAACTTGAATTAAAAAATGTTCGTTTTGGAAATTTCGTTTCTATTTATAAAAATGTAAATCCTTTAATTGCAGTAAAGGCACTTCCTTTTGTAAAACTTATAAAAGTTGAAGGCGGAAACTTTAATATGGGTAGCAAAGATTTTGACGAATCAGAAGAGCCTATTCATTCTGTAACGGTGGATTCTTTTGAAATGCTTGCAACAGAAGTTTCTGATGAATTTTATGCTACTGTAATGCAGGAAAAAGTTTATGGAAAATTTCCTAAGGCAGTAAGCTGGTTTGATGCTGTAAAATTCTGTAATGAATTAAGCAGAATCTACGGATACATTCCATGCTATGATATTAAGCCAAGCCTGATTGAAGGTATTGATGATGTATTCCTTGTAAAAAATGCAAACGGTTTTAGACTTCCGACAGAGGCAGAATGGGAATATGCAGCCCGTGGCGGAAAAAATCAAAATCCATATCTTTTTTCCGGAAGCAGTAAAATTGCAGATGTTGCCTGGTATAAACCAAATTCAAGCAAGATGGAAGAAGTTGCAGGAAAAAAGCCAAACTCACTTGGCTTTTATGATATGAGCGGTAATGCTGCCGAATGGTGTTATGACCTTTATCAAGCATATTCATCTGAAGCGCAGTCAAATCCAACTGGAGCTGATCCAGAAACTACAAGAGTTTTACGTTATGTAGTTCGCGGTGGAAGTTTCCGCGATGGTGAAGATGCATGTCGTGTTACTGCAAGAAAAGCAGAAACACCAGTGGCTCTGGAAGGATTTCGTATTGTTCGTCAGATTCCAAAAAAATAAAATGTAAACCGCTATAAAAATGGGACAAAAAAGCCAGACAGATTTTCTGCCTGGCTTTTTTTTAAGCGATTGCCTTTTCATCAAGACATTTTTCAAGTTCAGCCTTGAGTTCATCCTGGTTATAACCTTTCCCGATAAATACAATCTGGTTTTCACGGTCACCGAATTGTTCATCCCAGTTTTCCTTTACATCAGGATTCTCTTCGAGAAAAGCTTTTTTCTGTTCATCTACAAGTGCATCGACCCAGTAAGATACCTCCATTACAGAAGAATTCCTTCCTGCCTGTTCAAAAAGCTGGACGTCTGCGTCTGCATCAGAAAACCAGATGTATCCTTTAGCACGGATTAATTCCTTCGGATAACGGTTTTTTACAAAATCTGCAAAGCGTTCACGGTTAAAAGGTCGTTTTTCTTCAAATACAAAACTTGAGATTCCGTATTCGTCAACACAACCTGTGCTGTTATTATTTAAACTGTTTACTGCTTTTTGAATTGCAGAAGATGAATCAATCTGATCAAAGTTAAAGGGTTCTTTTGTCGTTATTTTTGAAAGTTCAATACTGCCGTTTATACTGTGATAAATTGGTGCTTTAGGTTGAAAGTTTCGCACAATTGATTCAACTTCTTTAAGCTCAGATTCGTTAAGAAGGTCGCATTTGTTTAACACTATAAAATTACAGAACTCTATCTGATCAACAATTAAAGTTGATATTTCTTCATCGGTAAGATTGTTCTGGTCAAGCTTTTCTTTGTCTTCCTGTCTTTTCTTTAAGTCACAAAGAAATTCGCGGTAGATTCTATCTGCATCTACAACAGTTACAATAGAAGTAAGGTAAACATTTGTGTCAGGATTGTCTTCTTCGTAAGCAAGAAAACTTGCAGCAACAGCCCCCGGATCACTTATTCCTGAGGCCTCTACAAAAACAACTTCAACACTGTCGATTGCAGAAATTTTTTCTATCTGTTGAATAAATTCATCACGAAGGGTGCAGCATATGCATCCATTCTGGAGTTCAAACATCGGGCATTCTGCAACGTTTGCTCCTTCTTTTTTAAGAATTTCAGCATCAACATTAATACTTCCCATATCGTTTACAATAAGAGCAACTCGTCTTTTTTCCTGACGCAGAAGGTTATTTAAAAGAGTTGTCTTTCCCGAGCCGAGATAGCCTGTAATGAGTACGACAGGCTTTTTATTTTTTGTGTTCATTTTATCTTCCTTTTATTTTTTTTTCAGCTGAATTTATAAAAGGAACTAAATTGAAATTTTAACTTTCTGTGATACAAGTGTAAAATGAAGGAATAAAATAGAGGAGAGAATAAATTCAACTATATAAAAAACTTTTGTGATGCTTACTGAAAATGTTTGTACTGGATTTATTTTTTTTGCGGAATGAATAATTTCAAGGACAATACAGACAGGACAGTTGTCTTCATGACAGTGGTTTTCGTGTCCTGCATGGCTGATTTCAAAGGCGATTGCTGATAAAATTGAAAGAATAGTAAAAAAGAAAATGACTTTGAGTTTATTCATTTTAACTAAAAGTACATAAAAGACTGAGAAAAGTCAATTGAAATTGCAAATAATTTGCAAATTTTTAAGCATTTAGAATTTTTACTGCTATGGATATGAGAAAATGGCTGCTTCTTCCAGAGGAAGAAAAATCATGACTGCAATAAAACTATTCACTTATTTAGTATTTTGATTTATAATTAGTTTATGTTCAATTCAATTACAGGAATAATAACGGGAAAGTTTCCGAAACAGGTTTTTATAGATACTAACGGCGTGGAATGGGATTTATGCGTTCCCGATTCTAATCTTGACATGCTTGGGCCGGCTGGAACAGAAGCAAAGATTTATACATGGCTTCAGCATACAGACCAGATTATGACGCTTTTTGGTTTTGCAAGCCGTGATGAACGTGACGTTTTTCTTGATCTTTTAAAAGTTGACGGACTTGGTCCTAAGGGCGCTGTAAAGATTATGAGCTCTGTGTCGTCCACGCGCCTTATGGATATTTTAGAGCGCGGCGATTTAGAAATGCTCGAAAAAATTCCTGGGGTTGGTAAAAAAACTGCCGGTAAAATGATTTTAACGTTAAAGGGAAAGCTGCGTTTAAGCGAAAGTGCAGCATCTTCTGCCGCATCAGGCGCGGCATCTGCTTACAGCGATGTCGTAACATCTCTTGCAGGAATGGGCTACGATAAAAAAATGGTTGAACAGAAGCTTGCACAGCTTGTCGAAGTTCTTACAAACGACAGTGACTTTGCGGGAAAAAGCCAGAAAGAAAGGGAAGACATTCTCTTTCGCCGTGCCATTGTTGAACTGGCGTAATAAGGCGCACAGATTTTGCGGACTTTATTTGTGCCGGAAAAATCAATATCTCATCAAAAGAAATTTAGTAATCCATATCAAAGCTGAATAAAGTGCAAAAATTACAATAAATAAAATTACACGCTTTTTATAGTTTTCTTCGAAGGTTTTTATAATCTGTGGAAGGTCGGGAATAACTGCAGCTTCGGGAATAAAGTTTTTAACGACATCCAGCCCGTAAAAAACTTTTCGTATTTCAGGATATTCTTCTTTTACAAAGGCAGCGACGCCCTTTGAAATGCTTTTGTTTTTAAAAACCTTAGTTACAATTTGATAAGTCATTTTTCCGTATTCTTTAATGTATAATCCGATTCGTACCGCAGAATAACAGAAGACTGCAGAGAAAATTACGCATGCTGTAATTTTTGAAGGTATTGCCCCAAACGGCTTAAAAATTAAAATTGCACAGCCAGAGGCATTTGCAAGAAAAGTCCATACTGTGTTTATAACCGTAGTCTTTAATAGTTCTGAAAGATGCATGTCGATTTTTTCGTAACATGCTGAATATATTTTCTGTTCAATTTTTTTAGAAATTTTCGGAATGGCATATCTGGAAACTTCACGGAATACTAAAAGAATTACAGAAACATCATCAACAAGTCCAAGACCCGGTAGCGCATCCGGAACCATATCAAGCGGCAGGATAAGATAGAGAAGAGCACCTGCAATCGTAATCTTTAACCTTAGCGGAACATCATTTGACTTTAGCTTTTCCCAGAGGTAAACGACCTTGTCCCAGATTTTTTTTACAGGACCGCGCTTCATTTTGGGAAGCTTCCGGTCGATTTGTGAAACGTCCGATTCTGTTGCGGTCTGTCCGAGAGATTCTGCTTTTTCTAAGGCTGCATTTGAGTTGAATTTCATACTAATGCCTGTAAATAGATTTTATAGTGAATGAGTTAATTCTTCAACTGTGCAAATTTGCTACTGTAATTCAATCTAAAAATGTGATATAATAAAAGAATGAGTAAAAGCAAGGAAGATTTAAACGAAGACTTTTCTGCTATAGTTCGTGCAGATTTAAAAGACAGATTTGATGAGCAGGACAATAAGCTTCGTCCGGTAAAACTTGCAGATTTTCTGGGACAGGAAACTGTAAAAGCAAATCTGTCGACTTTTATCGAAGCTGCAAAACAGAGGGAAGAGCCTTTAGACCATCTTCTTTTAATCGGGCCTCCGGGGCTTGGAAAAACAACGCTTGCTCAGATTACGGCTCACGAGCTTGGAGTAGATTTTAAAGTAACTTCGGCTCCGGCTCTTGATAAACCAAAGGACTTAGCCGGAATCCTTTCTACGATTACACCGCGCACTGTATTTTTTATAGACGAAATTCACCGTTTAAAACCTGCAATCGAAGAAATGCTTTACATTGCAATGGAAGATTTTGAACTCGACTGGATTATAGGCCAGGGAGCTGCAGCAAGAACTGTCCGCATTCCGATTCCACCATTTACACTCGTTGGAGCAACTACAAAAGCCGGCAGCGTAAGTTCGCCGTTAAGGTCTCGCTTTGGATTTATTCCGCGGTTTGAATTTTATACACAGACTGAACTTGCTTCGATTATAAACAGGTCGGCTTCGATTCTCGAAATTGCAATTGACGAAGAAGCATCGATGGCGCTTGCAAAATGCTGCCGTGGAACTCCGCGTGTTGCAAACAGGGTTTTACGCAGAATGCGTGACTTTGCCCAGGTTGCAGGGCTTAAAAAAATTACAGAAGACATAGTTAAAGAAGGCCTCTGCCGTCTTGAAATAGACCAGATCGGATTGGAAAAATACGACAGGGAAATCCTGCGTTCGATAATCGAAAACTTTGGAGGAGGCCCTGTGGGCGCAGAAACTCTTGCAATAAGCATCGGCGAAAGCATGGACACTCTCGAAGATTATTATGAACCATATCTCATCCAAAGCGGGCTTTTACAGAGAACCCCTAAGGGAAGAATCGTAACAGAAAAAGCGTACACACATTTAGGATTAAATCCTCATGCCCCGTCTTCTAAAGGCGGCCAGGGAAGTCTGTTTTAAAAGAAGAATCACACGGATTGGAAACGTCTAACGATGTTTCTTTTTTTTAATTGATTCAGTCTGATTTAATTAATTTACAGGCTCTATAGTTAAGACTTTAGATTTATGATAATATATCCTCTATGCTGACTTCTGATTTTAATTTTGATTTACCCGAAGAACTCATTGCCCAGCATCCAAGCGGGGTGCGCGGGCAGGATAAACTCATGCTTTTAAACCGCTTGACAGGTGAGGTTGAACACCACATGATGGACGATTTACCGGACCTTATCGAGCCTGGTACACTCATGATTTTTAATAACAGCCGTGTACGCCGTGCACGTGTTTACGGTATTAAAGAAACTACCGGGCGCGAAACAGAGTTTATGTTTTTAAATACGATTGATAAAGAATGCTGCATCTGGAATACAATGGTAAAATCTGCAAAAAAGCAGAAGCCTGGAATGAATTATAAATTTCCCGACGGAACTGTAGCGCAGATTATCGAACATGAGGGTAATGCGGGAACTGAATTCCGTGCTTTAAAATTTGATTTTGCGATTGACGAAGACTGGTTTGAGAGAAACGGACACATTCCGCTTCCGCCTTATATTAAGCGTGGTGATACGGAAGAAGATTCTGAACGCTACCAGAATGTTTATGCAACAGACACCGGTTCTGCAGCATGTCCAACAGCAGGGCTTCATTTTACAAAGGAGATGCTCAAAAAGCTTGATGAAAAGGGTATTGAACGCCGCTTTGTTACACTTCATGTAGGGCTTGGAACTTTTTTACCTGTTCGAGAAGAAAATATTGAAAATCATAAAATGCATGAAGAATGGTACACAATTCCAAAGGAAACTGCAGATGCAATCAATAAGGCAAAAAAAGAAGGTCGTCCTGTTTTAGCAGTTGGAACTACAAGTGTAAGAACCCTTGAAAGTGCAGGACAGAAAATAATTGCAGAAGGCGGCATTATAGGTGCAGACGGTGAGTGGGTAAGAGCCGGAACATCATCTACCAGCATCTTTATGTACCCAGGATATAAATTTAATGTAGTAGATAAAATGTTTACAAACTTTCATACGCCCGAAAGCACGCTTATCATGCTTGTTTCTGCTTTTGCAGGCCGCGAAAACATTTTAAACGCCTACAAAACTGCCGTCGACAACAGATACAGATTCTTCAGTTACGGTGACTGTATGTACATCCGTTAGGTTTTCGCCTGGAGCATACGATTTATGTGTTATGTCAATTCATGCAGCGAGTAAGCAATAAGATTTAAGAACTGCTGCTTTAGCATTGAATTATAAATTTTGTCTTTTCCACATTCTTCAAATTCTTTTTTCGCGATAGAAAGAAAATCTTCAATAATTGATTTATTGAGAGGAAGTCTTGTTCCAAGATATTTTGTTTCGAGTGTCTGACTTTGGAAAATAAAAGGTCCTGAAAAACAGAGCCGTAGATTTACAAGAACATTTTTTTCTGTATCAGCAAGAAAGCAGAATGACGCAGAGTTTGGTGAAAGCTTAAACGATGGTCCTAATCTTCTGAAAATCGCAACATTCCAGTCTTCTGTCGGAACGCGGATTCCGGTAAGTACAGATTCTGGCGGTGTTTCTGCAAGTTTCGAAAGAGGAATAATTTCAAAACTTTTCTGAGTTTTAAACTTAAGTGTTGTATTTAAAGCGATGAGCGGTGCAACAAGAGAAAGATGTGAATCTTTTGCCATGATGTTTCCGCCAAGAGTTGCCATGTTTCTTATAGCATGATTAGAAACAGATTGAACTGCTTCATACAGAACTGTTGGAAGATAATTCGGGCCTACATGAAGTATGTTATTTAAAGTAACACCTGGTCCAAAATCAATATAACGTTCATGCTTATTCATAAAGTTAAGTTCGGAGACATTTCGAATTGTAAGACTTTTTTCGGGAAGTTCACCGATATAGGTTGCACCACCGATAATCTGAAGATTATTTACGGTCTTAATTTGATAGAGAACATCATTGATGTTTTTTGCTTCAAAAATCATGTGTGTATCATTTGCCATTTTTTCTTAACTTTTCCCTGTCAAAGTGAATTGCATATGCATAAAGAATTCCGTTTATAAATGTATCTTTTTCTACACAGCAATCGTTTAATCTGTCTGTTATCTGTGCTATTTTTTCGCGTGTAGGCTGAACTATAGTAGTAAGAACTTCATATGCGGCAAAAATCTTTCCGGCATTGCAGTAACCGCAGAGTGTAATTCCTGCCCGGTCAAAGCCTTTCATTATATTCGAGTAAATTTCAGATTTTGAAAAATGTTCAAGAGTAGTAATTGAACAGTCTTTTATAATTCCAACAGGAATTCTGCAGCTAGCAACGGCTTTTCCATCTATGAGGACCTGACACGAGCCGCAGCTTGCCATATTGCAGCCGTGTTTTACGGAAACAAATCCGAGTCGGCGGAGCACGTGAACTAAATTCTCTGACGGGTCAGCTTCTAAGACTGTGTGTACATCATTTAGAATTACCGGAATTTTCATTTAATGAGAGCTCCTTAAAAATATCTTCAGCGCGTACTGGAAGAACACTTATTTCATGCGAGATTGCCTGAGATAAAGCACTTGTAAACGCACTTGGAAGAATCCTTGAAATTAAACCGTCAATTTGAGTTGATTCTCTTTCAGAATTCATAAATGTTATCTGAATTTTATCGTAATCGATAATTTCATTCTCAACAAGTTCAGAAAGTGTATGCTGGATAGAAAGTCTTACTGTATTTTTTGCAATTGTCGGCAAAACGATTTTTCCCGCATTTATAATTACATTGATGTTTTTAATAAGAATCCTGTAAGTAAACGGATCAAGTGCAACTTCACATATTACAAGACCATACGAAGTCGTAAAGAATGGAATGCCCGAAAACTTTTCTTTATTCCAGAGTTTTTTCTGATTTGCTGTAATGCTCTTTGTAGAAGAAATAGGAAGCGGTTTATGAAACTTTTTTGCCTGAATATCAAGACAGCATTTTTTTAATAAATAGGTCATGATGGTTAAGTTTGAATAAACTGATTCTGGAATTGCCTGTCCGTCTTTAATATCAAATTTACTGGTAAGTTTAACCTGCTTAGGGTCTATTTCGAGAATCTGAGAAGCTGTATTTTTCCAGATTTCGAGAGTAGAAGAAGATGGCGGCAAGGCATCAATTGTAAGTGAACCGTCTGTTTCGAGAGTTACGGTCATTTTCTGGTTGCATGCAAAGATGTTTGTTCCATAATATCCGATTCCGTTAAAGCCGCATGCTATTCCGATTCCACGTGCAGGAACACTTGTAATTTTTGAAGTGTTTATAGAGCGGTCCTTTGCTTCGAGACTGTAAGAAACAAATTTTCGGTTAAGATCGCTCTGCTTTTCCAGAGCTTCCATTCCTTCACGGAATCTTTCGCTTGTAAAGTTAAAAGGCATTGCAATTTTTCTTTCAAAGTTTTTTAGCCGTAACTCTGCCGGTAAAAATCCTGCTGTCTGGCATATTTTTTCTATCTGATTTTCAATTGCAAAGAATGCCTGTGAATCGATACTTTCAATGTTAAACGAAACCGGCGGATTATTTGATTCATATGCTTTTGCAATTATTTCCAGATTTCGGATTGAATAGATATTATTTGCCGCAATAACAAGACGGTCAAGAATTTCTGCTGCAAATGGATTATGATATCCGGAATCAAGTTCAATTAAAATCTGATTTGCATCTATTATCCCATCCTTACGGACTGAAGTCCTCATTTTTATCGTAATTGGACTTTTTTTTGTAATAAATTCAACATGCTCATGACGGGAAAGAATAAGCTCTACAGGGCGGCCTGTCTTTATCGCAACGAGTGCAGCCTGAATTGCAAGAACAGTATTGATCCAGATTGTATTTGTGTGAGGGCTCGATGAAATTGTCTTTTTTATAAAAATGTTTTCTGTATTAAGATTAAAAACTCTTTTTACATTGTCCTGGAGATGCTTTGGCCACTGAGTCGGGGTAGAAATTGTAAGGACATTTTTTTCATAAGTGACAAATGCCCCGTTTGGTTCATTACATGAAGGAGCATTTAAAACAGAAGTCCATGTTCCACGGATGTCCCAGTTTTTTTTCGGAAAAGACTTTGCAAACTCTTCGGTTTTTTTAGCTTTTCCTGTTTTTATAAATCTTTGTGCATAAGGATATTCTTTTTCCTTTGTCTTTGGAGTGATTTCTCTTTCTATTTCAATCTTTACTTCTCGTGCAAGTTTTTTAAGTGCATAAAAATCAGGGCCTGCGACAATTGCAACAGGCTGACCTCTGTAAAAAACTTCTTCAGATGCAAAAATCTCTGTCTGAATGTCGAGAGTTTCTACATAATTCTGTTCACCTAAATCTTTTGCAGTAAAAAAATAAAATCCTTCAGGAATATTATCAAGACTTAAAGTAAGAATTTTTCCCTTTGTCGCAGGACTTCGTATTATTTTTGCATAAAGCATATCTGAAGTATGCAGATCGCTGTAATACGTCTTTGGAAGCTGAGTATAAGTCTGTTTTATTTCCTGTTTTCCTTTTGTTTTTTTAGATGGCATGGTGCTCACTTCCGATTTTCTTTACTGCTTCAATTGTATCAAAAGCCATTCTGTCTGTCATGTCCGGCCAGAGAGGCAGCGTTATTGTTCTTATAAATTGGGACTGGGAATTTGGAAAGTTTTCTTCTGTAAATGATGGATCAAGATTCTTCCAGTAAGAAAAATGAAAAAGCGGAATAAAATGCATTGAAATTCCAATTCCATTTTCCTGAAGAAGATTTGAAAACTCATCGCGGTCAATCGTGAGTTTATCAAGATTAAGACGCATAAGATAAAGATGCCATGCATTTCCTTTTCCGTCAGGCGGAATCTGAACAAAATCAACATCCTTAAAAGCCTTGTTGTAAATATCTGCGATGCGTTTTCTTTTTTCAAACATTTCCGGAGTCTTTTTTAGCTGAACACGTCCTATTGCAGAAAGAATGTCAGGAAGATTAAACTTATAGCCCGGAGCTATAATGTCATACTGCCAGCTGGCTTTTGGAGAAGTGTAGCGGTCCCATGCGTTTCTGTCCATTCCATGAAGCCGCATTTTCTGCATTGTGTCAGCAAGTTTTAAATCTTTAGTAACTACCATTCCGCCTTCGCCAGTTGTAAGAGGCTTTGTAGCATAAAAAGAAAAAATTCCTGCATCTCCGATGGAACCTGCATATCCTGAATCCGTAAGGCTTGGAAAAGAGTGAGCAGCATCCTCAATTACATAAATTTTATTTTCTGGAGTTGAATATTTTTCTGCAAGTTCAACTATTCTTTTCATATTGCATACATTTCCTGCAATATGAACTGGAATTATTGCCTTGATTACAGTCTTTTTTGTTTTTTGATTTTCAATTAAAATTTTTTCGATATTATCAGGATCTATATTATATGAATTTTTTTCTATGTCACAGAAAATTACATCAGCGCCGAGATGTTTTGCACTGGACGCTGTCGAAACAAAAGTGTAGGGGGTTGTAATAACAGAAGTTCCTGCTTTTACTCCGCACGCATTGAGTGCAAGAATCATTCCGCTTGTATTTGAGTTAACGGCAAGACTTACTGTTTTTTCAGAATTTTCAGGGAGAGCACTGTTTATAAAATTGGAAAATTCTTTTTCGAAAGCTAAAGTTACGTTTCCAGTTGTAAGCCACCCTGAACGAACGACATCGAGAACAGCTTTTTCTTCTTCTTCATTGATTGACGGTCTTGAAAACGGAACTCTTAATTTATCTGGCATCTGATTCCTCTCTGATTCTAATCTCTAAAAAGCGTCCGGTATTTCAGACTGATTTTCTTTTAGCTCTGGAATTACATTTTGAAGTGTTTCTTTAAGCAAAAGTGCATTCCTGTATTTTGAACTGTCTACAGATGGAGAACTGAAACAGATTTCTTCAAGATTATGTAAAAGTTCACTAAGATTAAATTTAACCGGAATGGATTGCAGTTTTAAAATCTTCGGATATTCTGTAGGCTGCGGATTTTCTTCTTTTAACCAAAGAGGTTCTGTAAGCCTTTCTCCTTTTCTTACGCCGGTGTAAAGTATTTCGATATCCTTTCCGCTTTCCAGACCGCTAAATTCTATAATGTGCTCAGCAAGATCCTTGATTTTAACAGGTTCTCCCATATCAAGAAGATAAGAAAAACCGTTTTTACCGACTCCGCCTGTCTGAAGAACAAGAGAACATGCTTCTGGAATTGTCATGAAAAATCTTTCCATTCGTGGATCAGTTACTGTAACCGGGCCACCATTTTTTATCTGTTCCATAAAAAGCGGAAGAATCGAACCGCGTGATCCGAGAACGTTCCCAAATCTCACGAACATAAAATCCTGTTCAGTTTTTCCAGTTTTTTCAGCAGCATCAAGTAAAAGTTTTTCGCAAAGATATTTTGAAGCACCATAAATAGAAACAGGGCTGACAGCTTTATCTGTAGAAATAAGTACGAATTTTTTAACACCAAATTCAATTGCTGCATCAAGAAGATTTTTTGTTCCAAAAACATTGTTTTCAATAACTGCAACCGGATTTTCTTCCATCAGCGGAACATGCTTGTAAGCTGCACAATGGAAGATTACATCGCATTTCGTATGAGAAATGATATAGCGTACATATTCCCGGTCCTTCATGTCACCTATAATCGGAACAATAGTTGCTTTTTCGCCGACACCTTCCTGCTGCAAAACTTTAAGTTCCCGGTTTATCTGATAGATTGAATTTTCTCCGTGCCCGAAAAGGTAAAGACGCTCAGCACCTCCACTTAAAAGCTGTCTTGCAAGCTCTGATCCTATGGAACCTCCTGCTCCCGTAATCAAAACACGCTTTCCTCTAAGGTAGGAAAGGCTTTCTTTTAGAGAAATCGTTACAGGAGTCCGGCCAAGAATATCAAGAGGGTCTATTTCGCGGGCCTGAATTAAATGCGCAGTTCCGTTTACTACCTGACTTATACTTGGAAGAATCTTTATGTGTTTAAATCCATTTTTCTTGAGGCTTTCGTATATTGCTTTGATTTTTTCAACTTTTGCACTCGGAATGGCAATTACAGCTTCATCTGAGTCCGTAGATTTAAGAAGGTGTATGACATCTTCAATAGGGCCTAAAACCGGAATCCCGTCAATGTCTTTTCCGATAAGACTTTTATCATCATCAAGAAAAGCCGCTACAGAACCGAAAATCTTCTTCCGTCTGATATCTCCGGCAATCATCTGGCCTGCAAAGCCTGCACCAATTATATAAAAATGTGAAACCTGTTTCTTAATCATTCAACTTTATAAAATCCGAAAAGGATTACCCACCTTCTTAAATAATAACACACAAAGCTTATTTCTTCAATTTGAATTTTTAGAGAGATTTGAACTTTGTTCCTTATTTGGAAAATATTTCTCTAAACAAAAATTTTCAAATACCGATACTGAATATGTATATTGGAGTTTTTATATGAAAGTGTATAAAAAATTAATTCTTCCAGCTGTTTTAGTTTTGGCCGGTTCTTTTGTAAGTGCCGCCTCTTTTTCTCTTCAGGTAATACAGATAGACGGTTCGGAAAATGTTGTTTTTGACGCTTCATATATGATTGAACAGGCTATATTGGACTTTTTTTACGAGAATTTATACATAGTTTCTAACAGTCCTGTGATAATCAAGAAGAAAAATGAAGATATTACGGCTGAAATTCAAAAATCATTTGATGCGGCGGTCGAAGGAAGCCTTGATTTATTGATAGAAGCTTCGGTTTACTACAATCTTTCAGACTCAAATAACCCTGAGGAGGCCGTTATTTCAAATATTGAAAAGGTCGAATGGAAAGTAATTAAATTGAATGGAAATGCTGAAATAGCCAGAGGAACCTCTGTTCCGGGTAAAAAATACCGGAATGATGATGACGGGCTTTATTTCTTTGCTAATGAAATTGCAGCTGATATAAAAACTGCTATAGATTCAAAGGGTGGTAAAAAATGAAAAAATTCTTGTGTTTAACATTTGCAGTATTTTTTGGAATTGTAATGACTTCTTCAAGTCCTTCGTTAGACGGAAGGGCTATCGTTGCAAATAAAGGAGATTTTCCACCAGGACTTTTTGCTAAAACCGTCGGATATCTTCCGGGTGACAGTATAAGCGTTACAAATCCTGCAAATAACCAGAACGTAGAAATACTTGTAATTGGTTCACTTGACCCGTCAGAAGGTGTTGCAGTTCTTTTAAGCCCTGAAGCAGCTGATGTTCTGCAGATTAAGAAAAATTCAAATATGCTGGTTAAACTCACAAAAAGAAACGGCGAGCTTGATGAAAATGCAACAGGAACCTGTGTAGTAACTCAGGCTTCCGGTGATTATGCATATCCGGTTTCAACTGCGGCAGATGATAAAGAAGACGAAGAAGAAGTTGAGCCTTTCTCTTATCTGGAAGATGAAGAAGAAACAGAAAATATCGAAGATGTTGAAGACGTAGAAGATATCGAAGATGTTGAAGAAATTATTGATGATGAGCCGGCTGAAGAAGAAGTTGTCGGAGAAGATGTTGTTGAAGATGAACCGGTTGAAGAAGAAGCTGTCGAAGATGAACAGGAAGATGTTATCGAAGCTGTAGAACTTGATGACGAAGTTTCTGATGAAGCAGATGAACTTTCTAAGGGTGATGAACCGGTTGAAGATGAAGAAGAAGTAGATGATACTCTTGATACAGATGAAGAGGAAGAAGTCGAAGATGTTTATACTCCTGTAGAAGAAGGAATTGAAGAAGAAGAACTTCCGGAAGAAGATACAACACCACAGGTCGAAGATGATTACACACCTGTAGAAGAAGAGGGTGTAGACGAAGAAGAACTTCCACCAGAAGAGGATACAACACCACAGGTCGAAGATGATTATACACCTGTAGAAGAAGAGGGTGTGGACGAAGAAGAGCTTCCACCAGAAGAAGACACAAAACCTCAGATTGTAGATGATTATACAGCTCCAGAAGAAGAAGGAATCGAAGAAGATGAACTTCCTCCTGAAGAATCAATCGAAGAAGAAGAGGAATTGCCTCCTGCAGAAGATACGGAAGAAATGGAAGAAACAGAAGAAACAGAAGAAACAGAGGATGACTTCGAGTCCATTATTCTTGTTCCTTCGGAAGAAAATCCACCTGAAACAGAAAAGGTAGAAGAAACAGAAGAAGCTGTAGAAGAAGTAATTGCTGAACAGGAAGAGATTGCAGTACCGCAAGAAGTTTCTGAACCGGAACCTGTTAAGCCTGTTGATAACGTTCCTGTTGAAAATAAAGAATTTGAAAAAGGAAAATACTATATTCAGATAGCAGTGTACAGCAAAGAAGAAAACGTTCAGGAAACTGTAAATAAATATGGTAAAAAATATCCGATTATAGTTCAGAAGAAAAACGGTAAGAATTACGTATTCGTAGGACCGCTTACAACTGATGAATACGGTGCCGTATTACAGAGATTCAGGGCATTCGGATTTAAAGATGCGTTCTTAAGAAAAATTAACTAGAATAAAAAAAGCGGCTCGTATGAAGCCGCTTTTTTTATCGATTCCAACTGTAAAGAAGTATATTAGAGTTTCGCGGAGCGAAACTCGACAAACAGTTAACAAGTCCATTAAGGTCTGGAAACCCAATTTACATTGTTTATGGAGATGGGGGGAATTGAACCCCCGTCCGAAAAAGCAACACAGTTACATCTACAGGTTTATCGGTGCGAGGTAGTTGTCGGGAGACGGTAGCAGCACCACAAGCGTCGTCTCCGTATTCTGATTAAAAGTCCCGCATAAAGATCAGGCACGATATGCAGCAAGTCTTGGTTTGGTGACAGTAATTCTGACGGCTCAAGACCGTGCAGTCAGATTACCGTGCTCTGCTTACGCAGCGAGAGCAAACTGTGAATTAGATTCGCCAGTTAATTTTTTTCTGCCTGTTTAAGGAACATGCAGAAAATCCTACCTGCAGTAAAAGCATTATCTTAATCGTCGAAACCGGTGCACCCCCAAATATCTAAATAAAAATAATAAATAAAAATGCACTTGTCAAGTTCGAAAGGCTTTAAATTAAGCCTGAGTCTCTTCGCCTGAAAATTTCGTACTTAAATATGAAAGCGCAGTTCCGAAGATAAGGCATAAAACATATGAAACAATTTTTATGGCTGTAAAATCATTTACGCGGGGCCACATTGTATAGATTGAACCTATTATAAGCCCTAATATTACTGCATATGTCTGGTTTGGAACTTTCTTTAAAAGAAGGCTTATTAATTTTGCTCCAGCAAGTAGGCCTATTAAAACACCAGCTCCATTCGGTAAAAGGAGAAACAAAGCCTGCAGTGCTGTCTTTTTTACAAACATCGCAGGAATTGAAGTTATGATAATAGGATATATTCCAAGAATCAGCATTATAAGAGAACCGCTTATTCCCGGAATTATCATTGCAACAGCTCCTAAAATTCCACCGATAAAGATTTTAATTGCAAGAGGTAAAGTCCATTCAGGAAGGGTAGAAATTGTCTTTTCTACAGTTCCATAGCGTGTCTGTAAAATTGAAAAAAGAATTATCAGGATAATTCCTGTAAGTGCACATAATATGATAACTGCATTTTTTGTAAAATCAGATTTATTGTCTTCTCTGTTTTTTTTATTGAATGAATACTTTGCAAGAAGCGGAATACTTCCTATGAGAAGTCCTGTAAAAAAGAAATTAGTCTGGTCAGGACAGTTCCTGTACAAAATTGTAACCAGTTTGCTGAAAAGTAAAATTCCACTTAACATTCCGAGTAAAACAGGAACAACAAATTTCCAATTCTGTAAAAGTTTTTTTACATTGAATGTAATTGCATTTACAAATTTTTCATAAATATTAAAAACGACTATTAATGTTCCGCCAGAGACACCCGGAATTACATTGGCAATACCGACAAAGATTCCGATAAAAAAAGTTTTAATCATTTCAAGCATAATAAGACTATAATAAAAAAAACCGTCTGAATCAACAGACGGTTTGAAAATCTTTAATCAAATAAGCTTTAAAAGATTAGTGATGTTTCTGCTGGAATCGTTTAAGCATTGCTACACCGTTTTTCTTTCCGTTGTATACAAAGCCGCCATCCCAGTATTCGAGGGCTGCGAACAATGCGTTACCACCGTCCTGATCATCACTCTGCTTTGTTCTGAATGAAACATAATTAGAAAGCATTTCATAATTCTGTTTATGAAGGGCCTCAATTCTGTTTCTGTTAAATTCATTCCATTTGTCAAGATCTTTAAAACCTTCGCCTTCATCTTCAACGATGATGTGTGCGTGAGTAGGGCTGAATGAATACCATACCGTTACTTTTTTATTAACATCACAGTTGTTTCCATGTTTTACGGCATTTTTAATTACTTCAGAAATCTGCTGTTCAAGGAGGTTTAATTCCTTAATTTCTGTTGGTGCAGACTGTACGATAAGAAGTGTAAAATATCTTATCTGACGGAAATCTGAAGGAAATTCTTTTTTTAACATATTTGTTTTGTCGAACAATGGATCATTGTCGTCTGAGCGTAATTCCTTAAAACTATCCATGGGTTACCTCTTTAGTCTTTAATCATTAAAAGTGCTTCTTCAACACTGTTTGCAATAGGGAAATAACCCATAAGCTTTGTAAGTTCAATAACTTTCTTTACAGAACCATGAACATTTGAAATAGCAAATTTTAGATTCATTTTTTTCATTGTTGAACAGATGTAAATAAGGGCACCGATTCCGGAAGAGTCGATATAATCTACCTGTTCAAGATTGATTATGAAATTCTTTACGTTTTTTTCAAGCATTTTCATAACCAGTTCCTTGAGCTTGTATGAATTATACAAATCCATTTCCCCGTTCACATCGATGATGTAAATCTCTCCGTTTTTACGTATTTTAAGTTCCATAACAGAAGCTCCTTCCCATTATTTAATCTTGATGACCAAAAGGGATTGGTCATCATGCAGAGCGGCATTCCCGCAGAATTTTTTTACATCATCCTTTATCTTGTTTGCAATAGCTTTTCCGTCTAAAGAATGATTCTGTTTAACTACTTTTTCAAGGTTTGCCTTTGAATACTGGCGGCCATCGCCATTTAATGCTTCAAGCAAACCATCCGTACATGTGATGATTATATCACCAGAATTTACTGATATTTCTTTATCGGCATATTCAGTGTTTTTCTCTACACCGACAGGCTCCTGAGTACCAGAAATTGTCTTTAATTCACCTGTTTCTCCGCCGTAAATAAATATCGGGTTAGTACCACCTGATGAATACTGTATTTTTTTATTTATGCTGTCGTAGATAACGAGTGCAACACTTGCGAAGTGGTCTACAGTGTTATTTTCCGACGCAATTCCACGGTTAGCCCAGGTAAGGATGGTACCTGCAGTCTGGGTAGTATTAACAAGAAGTCTTACAAGTGCCCTTAACTGGAGCATGATGTTCATAGAGTTAAGGCTCTTTCCCGTAACGTCTGCCATTACAAACGAAATACGGTCTTTTCTAGGTACCATTATATCATAATAATCACCGCAGATGTTTTCTGCAGGGTTAAATAAAGTTCCGATTGACATGCCCGGGACAGAAGGAATCTTTGCAGGAATAAGCTGTTTCTGAATATTGTTTGCAATTTCTCCTTCCTTTGCAAGGCTGAATCTTTCTACAATTTCGTTATGAACTGAAGTTGCCTTAACAGAAGAAGCAACGAAATCACCGAGACGTTTAGCACAGTCAAATTCTGCTTCCGTAAAGTCACCGCTTTCCGGATTTTTAGAAAGTGCCATAACTCCAACAGGACTGTCGTTTACATAAAGCGGAACAAAGATATATGCTCCAGGCTTCAGGAAATCTTCGTCACCATTTTTAAAGATTCTGGAATCTTTATTTGGCTCATTAATCATCTCTGCATTTTTTGCAGATAATATTTTTCCGAATATATTGTCTTTAAGATCAAACTGCATATAGCGCATGTTCATTTCTACGCGCTGCGGTTTGTGAGGAATGTTCTCAGGAATCTCATAACACGGAATAAAGTTTCCGGTAAGGTTTTTTACATTGAGAACATCTTCAAAATCATCAAGAATTACAACGAGAACTCCGTCTGCGTGGGTAAGTTCAACAATCTTTTTCCCAAAATTTTCGAGGAGAGGAGGAAGCCCCTGAGGATTGTTAAAACTTTCTGCCGTTGTAAAAATAAACTGTCTGTTTACATCAAGAAGAGAAATGTCTTCATCTTCGTAAATGATATTCATTCTTTTTTGAGTGATGCTTGCTGCAGAAGCAGACTGACTTTTTTTTGTCCGTTCATCCTGCTTTAAAAATGCCTTAAGAACAGCATAAGGAAGCATTAGAAGAGAAGCAAGCAGAGTCATCAAGTACAAAAAAGCAGGTTCTTTATTAAGATATGTAAATACCATACCCGAAATAAGTGCCGCAAGTGCCAGAAAGAACACAAAACTGACTTTTGCCGTTTTTCTTACCATAATAACAACAAGAAAAGCAAACACTAATAACGTCAGAACTGCAGAGCCTATTAGGGGAATAAACGCATATTCACTGTTAAGCAATTTTTAACTCCTGAAAAATTCTTATTTTTAATTTTAACATACTAAATTATACCCGTCAAGAAATAGTTTTTCCGTCGTCAATATTGCGTTTTAAGAGCTTTTTACTGACAAAATTTGAAATTCTGTGGAAAAAACCTGTTCCGTAGGTCTTTTTAAAGTCCTGGGCCATCAAATCTATAGGATAATCTTCACCAAATTTCTTTTTTAAGTCATCCCAGTATTTAATCATCCATACATAAAGGTCACTTATAGTTCTGTGGTGAAATTTCCCCATAATCCTTGCATTGTTTATAACCTGAATAACCGGCATGTAAACCTTTTCAAACCAGGAAAGAATTGCATCCTGCATTGAGATTTCTTCTTCCTGATTCATATTAATATAGTACTTGTGTGTAAGGATGTGATTGTAAATTACATCGTATTGTCCGGCTGTTGTAAAGTCGAGACACCAGTAATCAGTTATGTCACCGAAGTTTGTCTCAGAATAGAACACTCGTTTTTCATAATTGATAATCTGTTTTAAAAGACTTTTCATTGAAGTTCCGGGTTTAAGTTTGATTTCACTTTTTAAACTTACGACTTCTGCATCAATAAATTCTATTCCGCGTGCTTTTGCAACTGAGATTCTGTGATTTCCGTCGCGGGCAAAGTAAAGACCTCCAAGTTCATAGAGAGTTACAGGCGGAAGAATTACATTCTGTAAATGTGCTCTGTCGATGCTTTCCCATCTTGCTTTTAAATGTGCATTTTTCGGGAAGAACTGATTGTCAAAATCTTTATACCGTCCTTCACTTCCAACAATGAGGGAGACAGGAACGGCCTGCATTCCCTTATATGTTTCATTATGAGGTTTTAAAATTTTTTTCAAATCAGACAGGGCAATAAGACTTGCTTCTTCCGGATTTAGAAAATGCTGAATCTCGTTTACAAGCGCTTTATTTCTTGCTTTATAAAAATCGTCATCTGTCTGCTGTTTAAAAGATATCGAAGGCATGTTTTCTCCTGCAAATAATTAATCTTTTATTTTTATAACTGGAATTTTTGAAATATCCAAAACAGGTAAATCAATTACATAATGTCCATATGCATTGACTACAACAGTTTTTTCATAAACGGATATTCTCGGTTCAACAAGATCATAAAGATGTATATGACCATGAACCATGTATACAGGTTTGAATTTTTTTACAAACCAGTTAAAACATCTGAATCCCTGATGACAGTTATCTTCGTGATCATGAACATGTCGTGGAGTCGCATGTGTCAGAAAAATATCAAGATAGCGTCCATAAAGAATTTTATTCATTATGAGTTTTGGGATCATCTGAATTAATTTAAATTTCATTGCAAGTTCAGAATACTGATTTAGACCGTGGTTATAATCTTTTGAACCTGAAACACCTGCAATTAAAAGGGGAGTTTCTCTGTTTTTTCCTGGAAGCGTCCACTTAAGCTGTCTGTCAGTAATGACTTTAAATCCCGCGTAAAGTGCTCCGTGTGTATGAGAGTCCGTGCAGACAGTTTGAGAGTCTTTAGGAAGATAAGAGTGAAAATATTTAAACTCTTTAAGATTATGGTTTCCAAAAATAAAATATGTCGGCTTGTTTAATGTACTTACAATAAAGTCGATGTAGTCCATGGGAAGATCGCCTGCACATAAAACACAGTCTATATCTTTAAATGTATCTTTGATGGTGTAGTTATAAATGAACGGGTCAATTAAATCGGATACAATCAGAATTTTCATTTTTTCTATTTGGTTTTCTATTTGGATGCTTGATCAAGTATTTTTTCTAATTGCTCTTTTCCGATAAGTTCGCAAGGTCTGTTTTCTGCAGTTGCGACTGCCGAACGTGTAAAGCCTGAACTTGAAAGTATAAAGGCTTTTGTGCAGTTCTGAGATTTTATTTCGTCAAGTGATTTTCTGATTACAGCATCTTCGATAGGATCTGCTTCACGGAAGAACTTGATAAGATAAGCCTGTTTTCTTACGCTTCTCCAGTCTGAATCGCTTGATTCTGTTGCAACAATCTGACATCCCCATTTAGGAATGTTGATCTGTTGAGGTTCAAGCTTGAGTGCAGCAAGACAGACTTTACGGCACATTGTAACGAAATTTTCTTCTGAAGAGGTCAGGTATTCCTTTAAGTTGTCGTTTGCCTGAAGATCTTTATATTCAGAAAGTTTTGCAGCAACATCGCGGAATGTTCTGTTTCTTGAATAAATTAATTCCCACTGTTCAATTGCTTTTTCGATGTGGCGGGTCTTTTCGTAACATGATGCAAGAAAATATCTTGCATAAAGTGTTTCCTGTTTGTCTGCATCTTTTTGAGAAGCTATTGCCCTTTCAAAACAGTTGACTGCGTTATCAATGCTGTTTCCCGCCATATAACAGGTTCCGCATTCGATTAAAGATTTCTGTCTGAACTCTGCATCGCGTCCTGCTTTTTCAAATGCTCTTACGGCGCCTGGATAATCTTTGTTTTCTTTTAAAATTTTTCCGAGGTAATAATATGTAGAGAAAGTTTCCGGACTCAAAGAAATTGCAAGATCGATTTCTTTTTTCGCTTCCTGAAACTGTTTTGCCCTGAAAAGAAGAAGTCCTAAAGCTGCATGTGCTTTGACATGACGGCGGTTTAACTTAATTGTTTTTCCGTAAAATCCGAGAGCCTGTTCGTATCTTCCTTTTGAATCATAAAGTTTTGCTGCGTTGTAATAATTTTCTGATTCGCGTGGATTTAATTTTGTAAGGAGAAGATATTGTTTGAGTGCTTCATCCGGCTGATTGAATTTTAAATATAAGGGTGCAATCTGTTCCCTGAAATTAAGTTCAGGAAGATTTTCATCAAAGACTGCATGCTGGTCTACAAATTTTAATTCCATGAGAGCAAGTTCAGACTTTCCGTCTTTTAGATATGCTTTACCAAGATAATAGTGAGCGAGATAATCCTGAGGATCTTTCTGGATGAGTGTCTTTGCAAGTTTTATAGCCTGGGCGATTTTTCCCTGTTTAGTGAGGCGGTTGATGCTTTCTACCTTTTTAGGCGACACGACCGATTTTATTACAAAAACCAGCAAAAAGATTACCGCGACAGCGAGAAAAAGGATAAAAAGAATTGTACTGACATTCATTACTATTAGCTCTCTCCAAGCTTATTTATTCTATCATCGCAAAATTATATTGAAAGAATTACTTTTTTATGAGATTATGTCATATATGAGAGGAATTTACAAGAGAGCATTTTTTACTTTTTCTCTATTTCTCATTATGAGCCTGGGATACAGCCAGCAGATGAGTCCGGGAATGAAGCTTTTTATGCAGAATAAGCCGGCTGCAGCTATTCCTGTCCTTGAGGGGGAATTAAGGACACCGGGAGCAAATCCGGATCTCTATAATTATCTGGGAATTGCCTATTCACAGGTTGGAAATTTCCAGAAAGCAATAGAAGTTTACCAGAAGGGTCTTGAAGTTCTGGGGACTGACAAAAAAGTCCTCTATTATAATCAGGGAAATGCTTACTATAAAGTTCAGAATTATGAAAAAGCTGCAGAATGCTATTCTATGACTATAGTTGCAGATCCTTCATTTGCAGATCCATATCTTAACAGGGCAAATTCATACCTTAAGACAAACAGGCTTGATGAATGTATAAAAGACTATGAAACATATATCGATCTTAAACCTAATGATCCTCAGGAGCCGAAAATAAGACAGCTTCTTGATCTTTTGGGCAGGGAAAAGGATTTTCAGATAGCAGAACAGAAACGCAGGGAAGAAGAAGCCCTCCGGAGAAAGGAAGAAGAAGAACGTCTTGCGAAAGCACGTGAAGAACAGGAAAGAATTAATGCTCAAAAGCGTGCTGAAGAGGAAGAAAGGCGCAGAAAGCTTCTGGAAGATGTTGCTGCATCTCTTAAACAGTCTTCAGATACGACAAATATGTCTGCTGGTGCAGAAGATGTTTTTGATTACGATGATGAATCTGAATTAGACTGATATATTTGATAAAAGGGTGGAGGGAATATGGCAAAAAGTACACCGGTTTCTAAAACAGCAAGGACAGTTTCTAAAGGAAAGACTGCCGGAAAAACTGCTGCACAGACAAAAAAAACTCAAACTGCAAAAGCTGCTTCAAAATCAAAAACAGCTCCTAAAACACGCACGGCATCATCTGCTTCAAGAACTGCATATAAAAATTATGACAGGGAAATAGAACGGAGCAATCAGGAAATTAAGGCTCTTCTTACAACTTCTGCAGAAGAAGCGGAATACTATCAGAGGATTGAAGAAGAAAATAAGAAAAAGGCTGAAAAACCTGACTTTAAGAAAATAGGAATTATTGCGGGTGCAGTTTTAGCTGTAATTCTTTTATTGATTCTGCTTGTGCGCGGATGTTCGGGAAGAAGCGCTAAAAATGACAAGTCACGTGAAAATACAATCCGTGTTGCAAAAATGTACATAGAAAAAGACCAGCTTGAATCGGCAAAGGATCTTCTTGAAAAGCTATTGATTGAAAATCCTGATGACGAAGAAGTTCAGGTTCTCTTTGATGAAGTAATTCAGAAACTTAAGGAAGCCGGAAAGGAAGGTTCGACTGTAATAATTAATAACACAAGTCCGAACGGTCAGGTTCCTTATGACATTAATATCAATACCGATGAGCTTACAAGTGCCCTTGATTCTATGAGCCGGGAACTTAATGCGGCTAACGAAAAGAATGCTAAAAACCAGGAAGCGATAAACAGGCTTCTTGAAGCGCAGACTCAGAATGAGCAGGAAAAGAAGGCTCAGGAAGCTCAGAAAAAACAGGAAGAGGCAAAACGCAGGGCAGAAGAAGAGGAACTTGCAAAGCAGAATAAAAAGAATGCTGAAAAGATTAATAAGATAAACGAAATGATTAACCAGGCTAACCAGAGCCTGAATTCCGGAAAATCAAGTGATGCACTTAAAAAATATAATGATGCAGTAAGCCTTCTTCCGATTGAACAGGGAGAACCTAAGTTTTCTGCCAGCAAATATTCAGAAATTGCTTCAAACCTTTATGATGCGGCAGAAAGGGAAACAAATCCTTCTGCAAAAACTACGCTTATGAAGGAAGCTGTAAACTATGCACAGAAGGCAATTGAAAAAGATCCGAATAATGCAAAGGCTCATTTTATTCTTGCAATGAATGCTGAAAATGAAAAGAACGATTCTCTTGCAGAAAAAGAACTCGAGCTTGCAGCTCAGAATGATCCTGGAAACTATCTCTATTACTACTATCTTGGAAGGAGACAGCAGATTAACAGGAAATATTCACAGGCAAGGGCTTCTTATAATACTTCAATCAAGCTTAATAATAAGTTTGAATCTTCATACTTTAACCTCGGACTTACATGCAAGGCACTTAATCTTAATAAAGAAGCTCTCTCTGCATTCAGAAGTGCACATACAGTAAACCCTCAGCATGCAAAAGCATATCTTGAAGAAGGAAGACTTCTTTACAGAACTTTTGATGATATTAACGGAGCAATTACAGCATTTGAAAAAGTTATTTCACTTGAACCGGATAATCTCAATGCAATTAAAGAATGTGGTTCTGCTTATGCAGCGCAGGGAAAATATGTTCAGGCAGAAGAAAAATTCAGAAAAGCAATTTCTAAACTTGGTTCAATGGATGATCCTATAACTTTTTACAATCTTTCAACTGTTTTATATAACCAGAATAAAGTTGAAGAGGCTGTTAAATACGCACAGAAGGCATATGATACAAAAAATCTCTTAAAGAACAATAAAGAAAAAGCAATGGTCGTATACAACTTTGCTTTGATAAAGGAAGGAACAGGAAATAAAGATGATGCAATTCTTCTTTATAAGGAAGTACTTACACTTGATCCTTCTCATTCAAAGGCAATGACAAATGTAGGAATTATGTATCTCGAAATGACACCTCCTGATGTTGATATGGCACTGGGATTCTTAACAAAAGCGTATCAGCTTGATAAAAACAGTTTTGAAATTAGCAACAATCTTGGAAGTGCATACTTAGAGAAAAAGGATTATCAGAACGCAATTGACTATTACTTAAAGGCACTCAGCATAAATTCAAAGGACAATAAGGTAAGGACAAATCTTGCACAGGCTCAGGCAGAAGCAGGCCAGTTTGACAATGCAAAACAGACATACATCGAAGTAATTCAACAGAAGCCTGATAACTACGAGGCGTATATAAATCTTTCCAAGGTTTGCATTGCACTTAAAGATACTGTAAGCGCTCAGGCATATCTTGAAGCACTTAAGAAAAAGAAGCCTGAATACAAGGCTGCAGAAGTTCAACAGCTTCTCGATACTGTAAAACAGTAATCAGGTTCTTTTTACAAGTTCAAAAAGCTTTTCACGGGTGATTGCTGTCCATATCGGTCGTCCGTGAGGGCAGTGCGGATCTTCAAGTTCCAGGGCCTTTTCGCACAGTTCTAAGGCAGTCTGTTCATCAAGATAATATCCGTCTTTTACTGCAGCCTTGCATGCTGTAGTTGCTGCAATATGGTTAAGGATTTTGTCCGGGGCAGTTTTGTCATCTATAAGGGCTTTTACAAGTTCATCTTCAGAACCTTTCCAGCGTTCATGAACTGCATTTATCTGCCATTTTCCGTTTCCGATATTTTCAATTAAAAAGCCGGCAGTTGAAAGCGGTTCAGCAACAGATTCAAGATAAGAATCATCAGAAGGAGATCCTGTTTCAAACTCATACGGCACTAAAAGCTTTTGCGGCATTGAGTCCGAATTTAGGATTTTATTGTAGAGGATTCGTTCGTGTGCTGCATGCTGATCAATCAAATAAAGTGTATCGTCTTTTTCTGCAACAAGGAAAACTCCGAGTGCAGTTCCAAGATATTTGACACTTCCGTCTGATATGACATCAGTTTTGCCTGAAGGTGAAAACTGCTTTGAATACGAGTTTATTTCTGCGCTTGTCTTTGATCTGTCCATAAAAATAGAGCGCATGTCAGATGATTCATCTGATAAAGCCGATGCAGAAAGCGAAGAACTGTAACTTTGTGATTTTCCGGAAGATGAATAAGACGGTCTTTTATCTGAGATTCCGCTTTTAAAAAAGTCATTTGTAAATGTATTTTCATAAAAAGATGCGTCTTCTGAAGAATTTAATGATTTTATAGCATAGCTTCTGTAGAATTTCTGTGTCGTCATACTTATGCTGTGATGAAGCTCACTTATATCTTTAAATCTTACTTCTTTTTTTGCAGGATGAATATTAAAATCTACAAGGTCAGAATTTATCGTAATAAACAGACAGGCTACAGGATGGGTGCCATTTGGAAAATATCCCTGACATCCATATTCAATTGCCTGCATGAGTGAATATTCCTGAATTTTTCTGCTGTTCACAAAGATACTTATTTCTTTTCTGTCTGAACGGTAGATAGAAGGATCGCAGATAATAAGTTTGTAATTCCACTTTGAATCTGATGCAAAATTTTCAAGTGTAAAGAATAAATCTTTTTTAGAAGAATATGAGCATGCATCTGTAAATCGTTTCTGAAGACTGTCTGTCTTTGGTAAATCAAGTTTTAATTCTCCGTCAGAATAAAATCTGAATTCGATATTATAAAACGGAAGCGACTTTTCAATAAAAGTGTTAAGACACATTTTTCCTTCTGTCGCAGCACGTTTTAAAAACATTCTGCGTGCGGGAAAATTTTCAAAAAGGTTTTCGGCTTTTACAACAGTTCCTTTTATCGGAGAACATTCTGTTATTTTATTTTTATCGGTTAGACTTGCTTCACACTGATAGTTTCCTGAATTGATTGTAAGGTTTGAAACAGAAGCGATGGAAGAGAGTGCTTCACCTCTGAAACCAAGTGTGGTAAGGGAAAGTAAATCCTGTTCTGTAGATATTTTACTTGTTGCGTGAGAGGTTGCGGCAATTTCAAGATCTTCTTTTGTCATTCCTGAACCGTTATCACTCACACGGATTTTTTCGATTCCTCCATCTGTGATTTCGACTGTTATGGAATCTGCGCCGGAATCGATTGCGTTATCCATTAATTCTCTTATGATGGCATTAGGTCTGTCTATTACTTCACCTGCTGCAATTTTTCTTGCAACTTCGGGAGGAAGAACTTTAATACGACCTTTTGTGCTCATTGACGTGTTCCTTTAACAGGTTCTCCGCTTGAACCGGTTTCTAAATCTGCATCAGAAAAAAGATCAAGTTCTGGAACTTGAGTTGAATCAGGAGCCGGCTGATTCATAAGAATCTGAATTTTCCCTTCGATTCTGTCTATTTCTTTTTCCATTCCTTTTGCAAGAGTAATTCCTTCTTCAAACGATGAAAGTGCATCTTCAAGAGAAATATCTTTGCTTTTTATCTGTTGTGCTATTTCTTCAAGTCGCTGAAGATTTTTTTCAAAGTTTTTCATGTTAACTCCTATAAGCCTGTTACGGAAGCTTCGATTGTTCCGTTTGCAGGAATTATTTCGATTTGAGCACCAAGTTTTGTGTCTGATGGTCCTCTGATTATTTTTCCGGTCTGCCTGTCCCTTACCATAGAGTAGCCTTTTGCGAGAATCAGTTTAGGACTGGATGCTTCGAGAATGTCTGCAAGTTTTTCGATGTAAACTCTTGTGTCCTTTAATCTTTGACTCATGTTCTGGAGAAGTTCTTCTTTTGCATTATCAAATCTGAAAAGCAAAGGCTGTTCAATTGTTCTGAAGCGGTTTTCAAGGTTATCAAGAGAAAACTGTTTTACAGTCGATTTTAAATTTTCAATCCTGAATTTTATAGCTGAATAAAATTCTTCCTGTTTGTTCTGAAGATAAGATATTACATCTGACTTTAACGGTGTACAGAATTCTGCGGCGGCGGACGGGGTAGAAGCCCTTTTGTCGGCTGCAAAATCGCACAAAGCCCAGTCGATTTCGTGACCGACTGCACTTATTACAGGGATTTCTGATGAGGCAACAGATCTTACGACAATCTCTTCGCTGAACGGTAAAAGGTCTTCAAGTGACCCGCCGCCGCGGCCTACGATAAGGACATCACACATTTTAAAACGGTTTGCGGTCTTGATCTGATTTGCGATAGACGGAGCTGCATCGGCTCCCTGTACGATACAGGGAAAAATCGTAATTGAAACTACAGGATTTCTTCGTCTTATAATCTGCATGATGTCTCGGAGGGCTGCACCGGTTGCGCTTGTTACGACGCCTACGGTTTTCGGGAAAAGAGGAAGCGGTTTTTTTCTGCTTTCATCAAAAAGGCCTTCCTGTGCAAGCATTCTCTTTCTTTTTTCGAGCATCATAAGGATATTGCCTTCACCGGCAAGTTCCATTGTATTTATGACAATCGAATAAGTTCCTCTTGGTTCATAAACGTCGAGACTGCCTGTACATCTGACAAGCATTCCATCTTTAGGAATAAAATTCAACTGACTTGCACGGAATTTAAACATTACGGCATTTATCTGGCATTTATCGTCTTTGAGTGAAAAATACAGGTGACCTGTGGAATTTGGTCTGTAATTTGAGATTTCGCCTTCAATTGTGAGGCATGGAAACGATTCCTGGAGCATATTTTTGAGTACGCCGTTAATCTGTGATACTGTATAGACTATCTGCTCAGGCTTTATAAGCTGTTCCATTTCCATAGCACTGATTTTATACAATCCAATTAACTTATTCAACTGAAAAACCGATATTTGAAGCAATGAAAAGTCTGATTATTTTATTTGCTGCAGATTGCGGCGGTTATGGTTTTGAAAAGTCGTTTGACTCAAAAAGTGCCTTCTTTAAGACTCTCGAATGGGCCTCTGAACTTAAGTCTGATGGCGATATATGTGTTTTCTGCACTACGGAAAACAAAAATGAGGTAAATTTACAGGTTTCAGATTTTAAAGCTGAATCAGGCTTTAAAAACAGCATTTTTCTTGCAGAAGAAGAACTCTGGGACAATACAAAACTGTTTAAAAACCTCTGGAATTATGCAGATAAAGCAAAGGCAGATTATGTAATTTACAATTATGCTTTCTGTCCGTTTTTAAATATTGAACTTACAGAAAAACTTATTTCTACTCACGAAGAATACAAAAGTGAATACAGCTTTGCAGACGGATATCCATATGGTGTCTGTCCGGAAATGATGGATAAAGGACTTTTAAAAATCCTTGCAGAATTAATTAAGACAAAAGATGATCTTAAAGATAAACTCGTTTGTAAAACTTCTGTCTTTGATCTTTTAAATACGGACATCAATTCATTTGAAATCGAAACAGAAATTTCTGACATTGACTGGCGTCTTTACAGATTTGATTTTACATGTGACAGAAAAGAAAACTATATAGCATGTTCAGAATTATATAAATCCTTTGTTTCAATGCCAGAAGAAGATAAAAAAAATGTTCAGAAAGTAATCGGTCTTGCTTCTGAAAACGTAAAGGTTTTAAAGACAGTTCCTGCGTTTTTTAACATTCAGATTGAAACAGATGTTTTGTCAGAAAGCCCGTATAGTGCTTATACAAAATTCCGCGATAAATCTAAACAGAGAATGAATTTTTCGGATTTTAAAAATCTTGTAAAGCAGATTGACGGAATAAACCCAGATGCAGTTGTAAGTCTTTCTCTCTGGGGTGAATGCGTAATGCATCCTGATTTCTTTGCTTTTGCAGAAGAAGTTGTAAAATATGAAGGCTTGAGTCTTTTGATTGAAACTTCAGGAATTAATTACAGCGATGAAAAAATAAAATCTGCGCTTTTCAAATTAAAGGAATGCTGTAAAAATATCAGACAGAGAAGAAACGGTTACAGCCCTGTAATGTGGATTGTAAGTGTTGATGCAATGAGCCAGAAAATCTACGAAGACATTCATCCTGGAATGCAGCTTGTCAATGCAATTGAATCTGTAAAGCTTTTAAACTCGATTTTTGCAGGTGATGTATATTCGCAGTTTTTAAGACTTAAGCAGAACGAAGATGAGCTTGAAAGTTTTTTCAGGACATATAAAGAAAAAGATTCTGTTTCGGGTGGAAATTTTATAATTCAAAAATATGATGATATGTGCAAAAAACTTCCTGACTGCAAGAGTGCAGACCTTTCTCCTGTAGACAGACTTCCGTGCTGGCATTTAAGACGTGATATGAACATCCTTTCAAATGGCGATGTATGCATCTGTAAAAATAAATCTTTTGAAAAATCTGTTGGAAATGTATTTACCGGTTCTGTAAAAGAAGCATGGGAAGCAATGGATCCATATCTCGAAATGCAGATAAAAAAAGATTACTCTAATGATTGTGAGGCATGCGATGAATTCTATACCTTCAATTTTTAATGAAAGAGAAATCAACAGAACTATACTCGGTGGAAAAAGAAATTCTGCAGAAGCAAAAATGGATGTTTCTGTAATTCTTTTAAATAGCGGTGGAAGTCATTTAAGGCTTCAGAATTTAGAAAATCTTCAGAACTGCGGATTTGAAAAAGTTATTTCGATGGAAACAAATTCCGAAAACTACAACTTTGAAGATTTTATAAATAAATTTCCGAATACAAAATTTATAATTCCGCAGGAAAAGGTTACTGACGGAGATTTAATTAATATAGGAATGGCAGAAACTGATTCAAAATATGTACTTGTTCTAAGAGATACGATTCAGATTTCAAGTTTTATCCTTACTTCAAATACAGCACAGAAATTAATTGAAAAAGATGCTTTCTGTTATGTTCCGAGAATGGCAATTGATGAAAAAAGTCTCTCAGTCAATTTTATGCCTTCTGTACAGAAAGGAGTTTTTAAAGTAGATTCAACTCCGACTGTAACTGATATGCTTACGACTCTTTATCCACTTGATTATATCGGAATGTATAAACGTCAGAAATTTATTCAGCTTGGTGGATTTGATTATACAATCGAAAGCCCTTACTGGCAGAATCTTGATCTGGCTTTCAGAGCATGGCTTTGGGGCGAAAAAATTCATGTTACGACAGGTTTTCAGATTTCTTATTCTGGAGAATCTCCTGTTGAAGATACGACAAGTAATCTGAGTCAGTTCAGGTTTTATCTTAAAAATCTTGCTCCGGTTTTTAAGCTTGATCACGGTGAACTTCCGAAATCCGCATTTTTAAGAACTTTAAGACGTTCTCCATGCGGTTTTATTGAAACACTGCATCAGTTTAATGACGCAGTTTCATGGACTCAGAAAAATCAGTATAGATTTAAAATGGACGCAGCAGCATTGATCAGCTCCTGGGGTGAAATAAAATGAAAACCATCGTTATAGTCCAGTGCCGCTTATCTTCTTCAAGATTACCTCAAAAGGCTTTGTATACCATTGATAAAAAGAATGTTTTGACATGGGTACTTGAAGCTATGAAAAAAGTTGAAGCAGATGATTATTTTGTTGCATGTGATTATGACTCTGCGGATGGGCTGTCAGAAACTGTAAAGTCATGCGGCTATAAACTTTTTGCCGGTGATAAAGACGATGTTTTAAACCGGTTCTGTAAACTTATTGAAAAAGAAAATCCTGATATAGTTTTAAGGGCAACTGCAGACAATCCGTTTTTATTTTATGATGCAGCATCTTCTTTATTAAAATTATATACGAAAAAATATTACTACGACACAGACTATATTACATATAAGGGACTTCCTCATGGTTCTGGAATTGAAATATTTAAAGCTTCTTCACTATTAAAGGCTCAAGTATTGACAGATTCTCTTTATGATCACGAACATGTAGGTCCGTCCCTTTACAACCATCGTGACATTTTTAACTGTCTTTTTCTTGATAGCCCTCAGGAATATAATTACCCTGAACTGCGAACAACAATAGATACATATGCAGATTATATTAGAGCCTGTGACGTCGTGGATTTTCTAAAGGGAAAAAATATCGACTCTCCATATAGAGCATGTGATATCGTAACTGCGTTAAGTACGGCAGAAATTGCAAAAAAAATTTTATATATTCCAAGTGTAAAAAAAGGACAGGGGACAGGACACTTCAGACGCTGTGTTGAACTTGCTCAAAAAACAAAGGGATGTGTTTTTCTTGAAGATATAAAAGAAAGAATAGACTTGGAAAGTCTTACAGAAAACTTTGATGGAAAAAGAATTATTACAAAGCTTCCGCTAAAAGATGAATATGATCTTATTGTCTGCGATTTATTCAGTATGACAAAAAAAGAAGCAGAAACCTATGCATCTCTCGGAAAAACAGTTTTCCTTGATGAAGGAAGTAAATTTTACAATTATTCTGATTATCTTCTTGATATAATTCCTTCGTATAAATTAAAGAGAAGGGCAAATCTTGTTGATCCGCTTTTTATTTCTAAACCAATAAAAGTAAAAGAAGAATATCCTGTAAATTCAGCCGTTAAAAATGTTCTTATTGCCTTTGGTGGAGAAGATCCGGCAGATCTTTCAGAAATGGTTTTAGATTCGCTCAAGAATTTTGAAATCAATATCACTGCGGTTTCTCATAAAGATTTAAGTAAATTGAATATTACAGAAACGACAAAGGCTAATATCGTGGTTACGCAGAATATTACAAATCTTAAGGATGCTCTTTATCATTATGATCTTGTAATTACTCATTATGGACTTACTGCTTTTGAATGTGTTATGAGTCGTACACCTGTTTTACTATGTGCAACTTCGTCGCTTCATAAAAAACTTTCTGACAATTATGGATTTTACTGTCTCAAAAAAAAGCAGATAAATGAAAAAGAATTTGAAAAAATCTTTTCGGATATCAGCATTTTAAAAGTAAACAGAGAAAAAGAAGAACATCAGAATCATCATCTTTCAGAATTTATTTTAAATCTTGCAGAAGCTTCAAAATACTCGTGTCCTTTGTGCGGTCACAAAGGTATTCATGATAAAATTCTTTTTAGAACGGAACATCATACTTTTAGAAAATGTTCGAAGTGTTCGATGAACTATATTTCCTTTTCTGATGACAGTGAAAAGGTAAAATATACAAAATCGTATTTTGCAGATGAATATAAAAACCAGTACGGAAGAACTTATCTTGAAGATTTTGATGCAATCAAAAAAAACTGCATTCGCCGTATTGAAAATATAGAAAAGCTTTATAAAAAATCATCTCTTAAACCTTCGAAAAATATCCTTGATATAGGATGCGCTTATGGACCGTTTTTATCAGCTGTGTCTGATGCATCATGGACACCTTTTGGAACAGATATAGCAGAAGATGCCGTAAAATACGTAAATGAAAAACTGGGATTTAAAGCCGTAAAGGCTTTTTTTGCCGACATCGATTTACAGAAAGAATTTGGAATTGATAAACTTGATGCTGTTACGATGTGGTATGTAATTGAACATGTAAAAGATTTAAATTCAACCTTAAAAGCCATAAACGGATTATTAAAAACGGGTGGAATTTTTGCTTTTTCAACACCTGATGCAGGCGGTCTTTCTGCCCGTACAAATAAAGAAGGTTTTTATCTTTCAAGTCCTAAAGACCATTACACACTCTGGAAACAGAAGAAGACTGAAAAGTATCTTAAAAGATTTGGTTTTAAGGTTATTAAGACTTATGCAACAGGAATTCATCCAGAAAGGCATCCGTTTATAAAAAGGCATAATCTTTCTGAACAAAGTATTATCTATAAAATAATTAAATTTTTAATCACAATAAACAAATATGGCGATACTTATGAAGTGTATTGCCGTAAAACAGGTGGGATAAAAGATGGAGAGTAAATCGGTTTTAATTCTTGGTGCAGGGCTTATGCAGAAACCTGCCATTGAAAGTGCAAAAGAGCTGGGACTCAAAGTGTTTGTAATAGACGCAAACCCGGATGCAGTGTGTACAGGTCTTGCGGATGTTTTTAAACAGATAGATTTAAAAAACAAAGAAGAAATTGCAGATTATGCAGTTGAATTAAAAGAAAAACATAATCTCAAGGCAGTTTTTACAGCCGGAACGGATTTTTCTGCTTCTGTTGCCTATGCTTCTGAAAAAGCAGGACTTCTTTCCCATACTTATCAGGCTTCGATGAATGCAAGCGATAAAGTCCTTATGAGAAAATGCTTTAAAGAAGCGTGTGTCCCATCACCTGAATTTATTCAGATACATCGCAGTAAAATCTGTGAAGTTCTTACAAAGGAATATGTCCAGACGTTTTCGTATCCGATGGTTGTAAAGCCAACTGATAATATGGGTGCGCGCGGCTGCAGAATGATACGCAGTAATGATGAACTTTTATACAGTGTAGAAGAGGCTGTAAAAAATTCTAGAAGCGGAAACTGTATTCTTGAAAACTATATGGAAGGCCCTGAATTTTCCATCGATGCTCTTGTCTATGATGGAACCATGACTATTACAGGTTTTGCTGACAGACATATTTATTTTCCTCCGTATTTTATCGAAACCGGTCATACGATGCCGACTAAAATTGAAAAAAGAAAATATGATGAACTTATAAAAACTTTTGCAGATGGAGTTAAAGCTTTAGGGCTTACCCGTGGAGCTGCAAAGGCTGATATTAAATATACTCATCAGGGAGCGATGATAGGAGAAATTGCAGCCCGTCTTTCAGGCGGTTATATGTCAGGGTGGACATATCCATATTCATCAGATTTTAATCTTACAAAAGCTGCTTTACAGATTGCTATGGGTGATACTCCTGATGAACTTGAAAAAAACAGAATTCCGCTTGATATAGAATCTCCATTTAAGCTTTTTACAGTTGAATCAAAAAAGGTAAGTGCAGAACGTGCCTGGATTTCCATTCCCGGAAAAATTAAAAAGATTATTGGGCTTGATCAGAAATGTGATGAAAACATAATCCGCAATATTCTTCCAAGATGTAAAGAAGGTGACGCTGTTACATTTCCTAGAAACAATGTTGAAAAATGTGGAAACATCATTTCTGTTTCAGAAGACTATGAAACGGCTGTAAAATCCTGTGAAGGTTTTATCAAAAACATAGTCATTGAACTTGAAAAAAACAATCCTGTTACTACAAACTTCCTTGAAGGTAAAAAACTGAAGCAGGAAAAAAAGTTTCCGCCAAATGCATTCAATCTTTCTGGTGGTGTGTTAAAGCTTTTAGAAGTTGAACTTAAGAAAAAAGATGAATATATTCCGGAAGGGGAAAATGTATTAAATTACATTCCCGAGATATTGAACAAACCTGAGATTCTTGAACTTAAAGACTGGAACCATCTGACATTGAAAGAATCTTTAGAAAAGTTTAATATTCTGAAAAAAGGACACAAAAGGATAGAGTACAGAAAGTTCTGGCTTTATCTTATTCGCGGGGGAATTCAAGGTGCGCTTTACTGTGCTTAAAAAGAAATATTTTTTAGTACTTGCAGTTTTATTTTTTCTCTTTAAAAATGCGGCTGCTTCGACTGCTTCAAAAAATCTTTTGGACGAAGCTAAGAAAAACGGAATTTCATTTTACTGGGATTCACTTTCAAATACCGGTATTCTCGAGAAAAATGGTCAGCATATTACATTCAGACCGGATCAGAACTTTGTTCTTCTCAACAGTTTAAAAGTTTCTTATGTAGATCCGCCGGTGATTACGAACGGTGTTCTTGAGGTTACAGATTCATTTTTAAACGAAATTGACGGTTTTTTTGATCAGAAAGTTTCGGATGAAAATTTAAAAATCGGTGCCATTATCATTGATCCGGGGCACGGTGGAAAAGATCCCGGTGCAAGCATGGTTCATAAGATAAACGGGAAAAATGTTACTGTAAGAGAAAAGGATGTAAATCTTGCTGTAGGTAACATGCTCTGTTCAATGCTTTCAAAAGCATATCCCGATAAGAGAATCATAATGACAAGAACGACAGATGTTTTTCTTACACTCCAGGAACGGACTGAGATTGCAAACTCGGTTAAGCTTAAAGATAATGAAGCTGTAATTTATATTTCAATTCATGTGAATGCTTCACTTGATAAAAAAGCAAAAGGTTATGAAGTCTGGTATCTTACTCCTGGTTACAGAAGAACTGTTGTTGATAAAAATGTAAACGATAACCCGCAGGTTAGAAATCTTTTAAACTCGATGATGGAAGAAGAATATACGACAGAAAGTATTCTCATTGCAAAATTCATCATGGATGGAATGGCAGCTCAGGTAGGAACAAAGACTCAGTCAAGAGGAATTAAGGCAGAGGAGTGGTTTGTAGTTAAAAACTCAAAGATGCCAAGTGTCCTGATAGAACTGGGATTCCTTACAAACTATGAGGAAGCATGCTGCCTTAACGATAAGGCGTACTTGCAAAAGTCAGCGCTCGGGATATATAATGGTATATCCGCTTTCGTAACTCATTTCGAACTTTCACGCGGATTTACAGGAACAAAGTAATGAGCACATTAAAGTTGAAAAATTTCAAATATGAACAGAATGAAGTTAAACTCTGCCTTGCATGTATTGCACTCTGTTTCTTCATTTCCTTACTTGGATATATCCTTTCACGCCCGGGAAAAAGATATGACTTTATTTTTGAGTCTTCAGATACCGGGGCGCTTGCAATTGAACACAGATATCTCCCTCACAGAAACTACCCGGAAAGTGCCGTTTTATACGCAAATGAACTTATGCTTGGCCCGGTTACAGAGAGATTCAGGCTGCTTTTTTCACAGGATTCAAGGGTAATTTCGTGTTTTGTACGTGGAAATACCCTCTATATAAATATTTCAGAACAGGCACTCGAAATGACGGGAAACTGTTCCGATATTAAAAAGGGCATAGAGTTATTTAAGAAAAACATCAAGAATAACTTTGGCAAAATAAATTCGGTAGAGATGTACATTGATAATAAGAGCGTTTACGACTACGAGACGGCCGCTTTTGACGAAAAAAAAAGTTGACAAAATCCGTTAGTTAGTAGATACTATTATAAACAAAACAAGGCTACATCTAATAGTATATTAAAGGAGTTTCTAATGAAGAGAACTTTAACTTTATTGGCATCAGTATTGTTGCTTGCTGGTTCTTTATCTTTCGCCGACGAAGCAATGTTGATCGACTTTACATTACTCGATCAGGATTGTATCCAGGACGAAAACACAGGTAAGAATACACAGAACAAACGTACTGTTATGGATTTTTCTGTTGCTGCAGGTGCTACATTCACTGAAGATCAGAAAAACCTTATGAAAACATCTTTGGCATTGCCAGAATGGGAAATCGACTTGAACTCTTCTGCACGCAATGTTGGAAGTCTTGCAGAATCAAAAGTAGTTGCTGCTCCAGTTAAAGACAGCGCTAAAGTACCATTTGCCGGAAAGAATGTAATGGGTGTTCGTGTAATATTCCCTACAATCGCTGCAAACGCAAATGCTAAAATTGTTCCTCCATTTGACATTCCAGCTTACGAACCATTAGCAGATGCAGATGACAATGGTAAACGTCAGGAACAGACTGACGAACAGAAAGCAAGTGGAAAGACTCTTTTTGAAGAAGGTTACGGACTTGTAAAGAACGTTGGAACTGTAAAATCTATTGCTGTTACAACAATGGGTATGAACTATCCACACGGACTTTATGTTCTCCTTAAAGACAATGATAATATCGAACGCCGCTACTTTATGGGCTATCTCGCATTCGACGGTTGGAAGACACTTGTTTGGAACAACCCACAGTACATCACTGAAATCCGTCAGAGAGAAATCCGTGTATATCCAATCTATCCACGTGGACTTCCATTCGTTAAGTTCTGTGGATTCCAGATTACACGTGATGCAGCTCACATCGGTGACAACTACATCGGATATTTCAAAGATGTAAAGATTATCTATGACAAAGCACTTCTTACATCTGACCGTGACATTGCTGATGAAGACCTTTGGGGAATCATCACAAAGAAAGAAAATGCACGTCAGTATGCTGAAATGCAGCGCTTTGGAAACACTCAGGTTAACCGTTATCTTGAAAAAGAAAAGATGGCTACAGAAGAAAGTTTCTCTGATAGCTTAGGTGATGGTGCTTCAGCACAGAAAAACGAAGGTCAGGCTGCTAACTAATTAACTTAGTTAACTGATAAAAAAAGGCGCTTCTCTGAAGCGTCTTTTTTTTCAGAATTTTCTGGAGATACTATAAATGGATTCTACGATAAGGGTACCGGGAAAACAGGCGATAAAAGAAAATTACGAAAAGTATCGTAAACTTTTTTCGGCCATAATGGATAATATACAGAAAAAAATCAGTAAAGATATTTCATTAAATCCGAAACCCGTATACAAATCAAGGATAAAATCTTTTGACAGTTATTATTCAAAACTTCTTCGATTAAAACCAAAAGAAGCTTCAGAAAATGATGCTCTCGTTTGTCTTACTGATATGATGGGCATAAGAATTGTATGCGCATTTCTGGAAGATATTTCGACAGTAGAAAATCAGATCAGAAAAAAATATGCAGTTAAAGAAGTGGAACATAAAGGTAATCTTCAGAATGTAAAAGAGTTCGGTTATGAATCGACACACATTCTTATTGAAATACCAGAAGATTGCAAAGAAGTTTCATCAATCAAGGATGAAAAAATAAGAAACCTTCCTTTACCGGAAAATCTTGTATGTGAGATTCAGGTAAGGACTATTTTACAGGATGCATGGGCAGAAGTTGAGCATGAACTTATTTATAAAACGGAGTTCACTCCATTTGATGCTCCTTTAAGAAGGAAAATGGCATCTGTTAATGCAAGTCTTAATCTTGCTGATATCATATTTCAGGAAATTCGTGACTATCAGACTAAGCTCCAGCGGGAAGTTGAAGAGCGAAGAATGACCTTTTATGAGCAGGCAGATAATATTACAGAATCTGCAAATAAAGACCTTAACTTTAAGAAAGAAGAGCATAAAGATATAAACAGGGTATCTCCTTTTGTACATGGAACAATAGACGATATGATTCTTGCGGCAATTCATGCGCATAACAGTGGTGACATTCCGGAAGCAATCCGTATCTATACAGAGATTCTTGAAAATGAAAATGCAAGTGATAAGACTGTTCTTTCGGTTATTCATAAGCACCGCGGTATGGCATATTTTGCACAGAATGATTACGAAAAGGCTCTGTCTGATTTTAAAAAGAGCAGCAAATATGACCCGAAAAGTTTCCGCTCTATTTACTATGAAGGAATTGTTTACAGTGTTATGGGTGATACTGACAGTGCCCTTAAATGCTTTAACCGTTCGCTTGAAATTAATGAATTTCAGTCGCATGCGTTATTTAGAAGGGCACTTGCTTATTACAACAAAAACGAGTATCAGAAAGCTTTAAACGATCTTAATGCGGCAGAAAGTCTGGGTCTTTCTTCTGACGAATGTAAGTCTCTGCATAAAAAACTTGTAGAAAAGTTTGATATGGGGCTTTAATATAAAATTCAATTTTTTTGGATAAATGATATTGACTTAAAATATCATTTTTGTTATATTACGACAGTCAGCAAAAGTTGACATTGTATGTCTCCTTCGTCTAGTGGTTAGGACATCGGGTTTTCATCCCGACAACAGCAGTTCAATTCTGCTAGGAGATGTAAGGCCTGCTAAATGCAGGCTTTTTTTATTGCCGGTGGGGTTTTGGGGTGTCAGATCAGGAAGAATACAAAGTAGTTCAACTATTAGATTCTCAAAATGCAGCATCTTATATAAGTAACGGTGGGGCTCTTTCGAAATTCAGTGACAGTTTTGAAGAAAGAAAAAGTCAGATAGAACTTCTTAAGGCAATTACAGAAGCTTTTAATTCGAATCAGATTACAGCATTTGAAGCTGGAACCGGAGTTGGAAAATCTTTTGCATATTTAATTCCTTCAATTCTTTGGGCTGTAAATAACGAAGAAAAAGTTGTAATTTCAACAGGTACTATAAACCTTCAGCAGCAGCTTTCGGAAAAAGATGTTCCGATGGCGGAAAAAATCACAGGAAAAAAAATAAAGGCGGTTCTCCTAAAGGGAAGACAGAATTTTATATGTCTAAGGCGGTTAAAAGATTTAACTTCGGAACGTGATCTTTTTAATACAGAGGTTGAAACTCTTGATCACATTGTTGAATGGTCGAAAAAAACTAAAACAGGTTCGTTAAGTGAAATTACTTTTGAAGTTCCTGAAAATTTATGGTCACGTGTTAATTCAGAAAGTGATGCATGTATGGGACTTCGATGCCCTATGAGGGAAAAGTGTTTTGTAATGAAGCTTCGTGAATATGCGCAGAGTGCGGATATCCTTATCGTAAACCATCATCTTCTTTTTGCAGATATTGAAGCAAGAATGAACGGTGCAGGTTATGAAGACAGTGCTGTTCTTCCACCTTATTCTCATATTGTTTTCGACGAAGCTCACGGAATTGAAAATGCAGCAACAAGTTTTTTCAGTGAGAGCGTAAACAGATTTAAAATCTTAAAACAGTTGAATCTCCTGTATCGCCAGAGAAAAAATTCTCTTGCCGGTTATTTTTTTACATTGCAGGCTTTGTCTGCAGGACCTGACTGTACTGCATCGGTTGCTGATGCGATTAATGAAATTAAAAACAGTATTTTAAATCTTGAAATTGTCGCTTCTGATTTATTGCATGATGATTATACAATGAAACTTGACCGGATGACATCTTCAAAATTTGCACCGGTGATTTCTCTTCTCCTTACACTTGGAAACAGCATTATGACTTTTACTGGAATCGTTAGAGGTGTGATGGAAGAAATCCCTGAAGATAATCAGACAGAAGGAGCTTATTGGGAAGCAAAATCAATTTTAAATCATCTTGAATCTCTTGCAGTTACATGTAAAAACTTTTCTGTATGGGAAGAAAAGCCGGAAACGGTTTACTGGATTTCAAAATCAAAAGTGAGCACACAGACGGAACAGAATAATCCGTATTACATAACATTCACTCAGACGCCACTTGATATTTCAAAATTAATGAACAATGGTGTCTATGAACCGATGAAGACAGTTATCAATACTTCTGCTACTTTGCAGATTCAGAATAATTTTGATTTTTTCTTAAAGAGAAGTGGAATTGCACTTGCTGAAAATGAAAGGGTTAAGACCGGGTATTTCCCGTCGTCGTTCCCTTATGATAAAAACGTTCTTTTTGCAGTTCCTGATGACATACCGTTTCCGCAGAGTCTTGAATTTCAGGGAAGTGTTAATAAGGCTGTTGTCCGTCTCATAAAGGCTGCAGGTGGGAGAACACTTGTTCTTTTTACCTCTTATGAATCCATGAAGGCAACTTATACAGCAGTCAAGTCAGAAATGTATGATGCCGGAATTGAACTTTTAAAGCAGAGGGATGATGACAGATTCCGTCTTTTGGACAAGTTTAAATATGATGACTCAAGTGTTCTTTTTGCAACGGATTCTTTCTGGCAGGGAGTTGATGTTCCTGGTAATTCTTTAAGTCAGGTTATTATAGTTAAACTTCCGTTTACTGTTCCGAATGATCCTGTTTTTGCAGCCCGCTGTGAACTTATCGAAAAGCGGGGAGGAAATTCTTTTGCTTCATTAAGTATCCCGGAAGCGATTATAAAATTCCGGCAGGGATTCGGAAGACTGGTAAGGCGTTCTACAGATAAAGGTGCTGTTGTAGTTCTTGATAAAAGGCTCTGTTCAAAGCCATACGGTAGGAAGTTTATTGACAGTATTCCGGAGACAAAACGGATGTATGCACATCTTGATGAAATTGTTTCAAGTATTAAAGAACTTCTTTCTGAGTGATAATTTAATTCTTGATTTTAATACTGATACTAATTAAAATAGGGTAATTATGGTTTTAATTACAAATATTGTGACAATTGCAGCCTGTGTATGTCTTTTAGCATGGCCTTCATTATTGAATATAATCTTTTATCCCTTTTCTAAAAAAAGGATATGTGTAAAAATTTCGGACTATATTGTACATCGCTGTGCTCCGCTCCTTTTTGCGATTTTAAAGGTATATAAGCATTTCAGACTTTCATATTCAAAAGAGAATTTTGAAAAACTGCCTGAGCAGTTTATTGTAATTTCAAACCATCAGAGTCTTATGGATATTCCGATTTTTATGACTTTCTTCCCGGATAAAGATGTGCGCTTTGTTGCAAAAGAAGAACTTGGACGTCACGTTCCGCTTATTTCAGAAATGCTCAGAAGTCATGAGCATTGTGTGATCCCGAGAAAGGGCGGTGCGGGAAAAGCAATGCGCACAATCGAATCTTTTGGAAAAAGAGTTCTCGAAAGAAAGCAGATTCCTATTATTTTCCCGGAAGGAACAAGAAGTAAAGATGGTGAACTTTTAAATTTTTACAGCGCTGGATTTAGAAAAATTGCAGAAACTACAAACCTTCCTGTTGTCGTGTGCTGTCTTGACAATGGATATAAAATAAACGATTTTATGCATGTTCTTGAAAACATTTCAAATATTGACTACAAGGTAAAAGTAATCAAGATTTATGAAGCGCCTAAAAATAAAGATGAACAGGTAAAGATTCTTGAGGAATCAAAAGTATTGATGCAAAGACAACTGGAAGAATGGCGAAGATAATAAAGGCAAAAAAAAGGGCTGCGATGGCAGCCTTTTTTTAACGTTAAAATTATTTGAAGTCCTTTGGACGTCTTTCTGTGCGATTGCACTTTGTGCACTGCGCAACATTTCTAAGTCTTCCGTTTTCAAACATAGTTTTCATAACTATTTCACCCTGACAATCAGGACAAATGAATTTCTGTGTTGCAACGGTTGTACGAGAGTTTTTACTGGCTCCTGCCATCTGTATAACCTCCAATCGATTGGTTTTAACATCTTAAAGATTATAAATAAAATTGTCAAGTGTACTTTGTCTACTATTGACAATAACACTGGTATTTTGGTAATATAACTCACAGTTTTTCAAATTGGGGGTCATCCTTTGGCTAGAAATCAGACATCAGCTCAGAAAGCTTTTAGACAGAGTGAAGCAAGACGTTTGCATAACAAGGCAATCAAAAGTGAATGCCACACATATGCAAGACAGTTTGTAGAAGCTTGCCAGGCAAAAGATCAGGCAGCTGCTCAGACTAAATTAAAGACTCTTGTAAGTACACTTGATTCTGCTCGCAGCAAAGGCGTTTTAACACGCAATGCTGTATCACGCAAGAAGTCTCGTATGACAAAGCTTTACAATGTGACTTTTGCAGCAGCAAAATAACTTACAAAAATACATTGTATAAGATGTGATTTGTTTCGCATCTTATACAAAATGTATTAAACTGCTTTTTATGGAGATTACAGGTGGCAGACGATAAATTAACAAAAATTGATTTAGTTGAATCTGTATATCTCAATACAAAAATTGAAAAGCAGCAGGTTCAGGTGGTTGTTGATAACTTGCTTGAACAGATTAAATTATCTTTAGAAAACGGAAAGACAATTGAACTTCGTGGATTCGGAACTTTTGAAAACAGACTCAGAAAGGGTCGTTCAAAAGCGAGAAATCCCAAAACAGGGGAAATAGTTTCAGTTGAACCACATTATGTGGCTGTTTTCAGAGCAGGAAGAGAATTAAAACAGTCTTTATTTAACCTTCCTGTAAACAGCGATAATTCAAAATAATCTTAATTAATAATCAGAAAATCATAGATAAATTAGGTTAAAATATTTTTGTTGCTAAAAATGCATAAACTGATTACAATAAATTTATCTGATTTGGGATTTTTTTATGGAGAACGAAAAAAAGAATTTTACAGTTCTAGGTTCAGAGACAGAGTTTGACGGTATTCTCGAATTTACCGACGATCTCAAAATTAACGGAAGATTTAATGGTACGATAGTTGCAACTGGAAATCTTGAAATTGATAAAGCTGCTATCTGTACTGTAGATAAAATGGCTGCTAATTCAATCATCATTTCTGGAAATGTGACAGGAAATATTGAAGCAGCCGAAAGAGTAGAAATGTGCAATGGAAGTAAAGTAAAAGGCAACGTTACTACTGCACGTCTTAGAATTGCAGATAATGTTGAATTTGAAGGTCAGGTTACAATGCTTGAAAAAGAACCTGATGTTGATTTATTCTCTGTTGCTTCTGACGAATTTAAGCAGTCATTGATTTTAAAATCAGATACTGAAAACTAGTTTTTAATCTAATCCTTGTTTTTTGAAAATCATTAAAATTGTTTTTTATATTAATTCATTTATTTTTTAATGGAGATTTTTATGGCAGCATTTAAACGCCGTACTACGAAAAAGTCTGAAGAAGAAATTCAGTCTAGTGAAACAGAAGCAGAAACTCCTGCTGTTGAAACAGAAACAGATTCTGCAGAGCAGTCTCAGGCAGATGGAGAAGCGGAAGCCGCTGCAGTTTCTGATGAAGGCGGTGCGGTAAAAAAACGCAGGACAGTTGTTAAAAAGACATCAGATCAGAACAACTTTAAGGCAAATCCATCAAACGGGAAAACATTTACACCAAAGAAAGGCTTTTCAAGAAACATCCCTCAGGAAGTTGCACAGACAGAAACTCACCTTCCTGAAAGCATGCAGGATGTCGGTTCTCAGCCTCGTCTTGAAATTAACGAATTGACAAAAAAAGGAATGCAGGAACTTCGTGAACTTGCAATCCAGTATGGATTTACAGCTGATGATCTTGCACCAATGAAAAAGCAGGATTTGATTTTTGTAATTCTTAAAGCACATACAGAACACGGTGGAATTATTTTCGCATCCGGTGCTCTTGAAATTTTACCTGATGGTTACGGTTTCTTACGTTCACCACAGAACTCTTATCTTCCAGGCCCGGATGATATTTATATAAGCCCGAGTCAAATCAGACTGTTCAATCTTAAAACAGGTGATACAGTTTACGGACAGACACGTTCTCCAAAGGAAGGAGAAAAATTCTTCGCACTTTTACGTATCGAAAGTGTAAACTTTGATGAACCTCGTGTTGCACAGACACGTGTTCCGTTTGAAAACCTTACACCGCTTTATCCGAATGAAAAGCTCAAGCTTGAAACTGTTTCAACTGAAATTTCAACACGTATTGTTGACTTATTTGCACCTATCGGAAAAGGTCAGCGTCTTTTGATTGTTGCGCCTCCAAAAGCTGGTAAAACAATCCTCATGCAGAAGGTTGCAAATGCAATTACAACAAACAATCCTGAAGTTTATCTCATCGTTCTTTTGATTGATGAACGCCCTGAGGAAGTTACAGAAATGGAAAGAGCCATCAAGGGAGAAGTTATTTCTTCTACATTTGATGAACAGGCAACACGCCATGTTCAGGTTGCAGAAATGGTTCTTGAAAAGGCAAAACGCCTTGTTGAACATAAACGCGATGTAGTTATCCTTCTTGACTCAATTACACGCCTTGCACGTGCTTATAACCAGACGGTTCAGACTTCTGGAAAAGTACTTTCTGGTGGTGTTGATTCAAATGCTCTCTTTAAACCAAAACGCTTCTTTGGTGCAGCAAGAAATGTTGAGGAAGGCGGTTCGCTTACAATTATTTCTACGGCACTTATCGAAACAGGAAGCCGTATGGACGAAGTTATCTTTGAAGAGTTTAAAGGAACCGGTAACTCAGAAATCGACCTTGACAGACGCCTTGCAGAACGCCGTCTTTTCCCTGCAATCAACATCAAAAAGTCAGGAACAAGAAAAGAAGAGCTTTTGCTTACAGATTCTGAACTTCAGAGGCTATGGATTTTACGTAAAGTTCTTAACCCGATGGAAGATGTCGAAATTACAGAACTTATTCTTGACCGCATGAAAAAGAGTAAGACAAACGAAGCTTTCCTTGCCAGCATGAACGCAGGAACGGCTGCGGTTGACTAATTTGTTGTATTTTTTTATACTTATATAATATTTCTTGTGGTATTATTTTTATATTTTCAGCTGACGGTGACGGAATGATAGATGTTCCATTATTTGGGCAAGCTAGTGGTGGCCGGGCGTAATACAGGGCAAGAAAGACAGGAGTTATTAAATGAAAAAGGATATTCATCCAGAGTACACACTTACAAAGATTACATGCGTATGCGGTAATGTAATCGAAACACGTTCAACAGTTAAAGATATCAATGTTGAAATTTGTTCAGCTTGCCACCCGTTCTTTACTGGTAAGCAGAAGCTTGTTGACACAGCAGGTCGTATCGATCGCTTCAACAAACGTTACGGAATTAAAGAAGAAAATAAATAATTTTAATCCGTTTAAAATTTTCTGTTATTACGGAAAGTGTTGGGATTTTGGTTTTGAACTCAAACTAAGACCACAGACTTTTTCGCGGATGCAGAAATAAAAAAAATAAAGCGAGTTACGAAGTTAACCGCATAAGGGGTTCCTAATGGCACTTACAAAAGAACAGTCAGCATCACTTGTATCAAAGTTCGGTGCTAACGAAAATGACACTGGAAACACAAAGGTTCAGGTTGCTCTTCTTACAGCAAGAGTTGAACAGCTTACAGCTCACATCCAGAACTTTCCAAAAGACAAGAGCGCAAAACGTTCACTCTTAAAAGTAATCGGTCAGCGCAAAAAGCTTTTGAAGTATCTCCAGAGAACAAATCTTGAAACTTACCGTGCACTTATCAAAGAATTGAATTTGCGTAAGTAGTTTTTAAGGTTAGAAAATCCTGCTTCCTTTTGTTAGGAACAGGATTTTTTATTTAAGTGCAAAAAATTATTAAACCATGAGGGGATAAAAAGAAATAAGATAGGAAACAAGATAAAAGGAATTAAAACAGATTTCTGCTTTAATAAAATTCAGCTTATAAAAATAGTTTCTTTTATTTTGTTTCTTGTTTTTCTTTTGTCCTCTTTTGAAAAATATAAGGAGATTATAATGTCAGTAGAAAGAGTGACTTACAGACTTGGAGATGCCGATCTCATTCTCGAAACAGGAAAAATCGGTAAACAGGCAAACGGTTGTGTTTATGCACAGTGGGGCGGAGCTGCAGTTATTGCAACAATCTGTGCTTCATCAAATGTAACAGAAGGACAGGACTTTGTTCCTGTTACAGTTGAATACAACGAAAAATTTTATGCTGCTGGAAAAATTCCAGGCGGCTTTGTAAAAAGAGAAGGACGTCCAAAGGATAAAGAAATTCTTGTATCACGTTTGATTGACCGTCCTATGCGTCCGCTTTTTGAACCATCATTCGGACATGAACTTCAGATTGTTCCTACATGTGTATCTGCAGACGGCGAACACACACAGGATATTCTTGCAGTTCTCGCAGCAAGTGCAGCAACATCAATTTCTGACATTCCGTTCCACGGACCTGTTGCAGCATGCCGTATCGGATTTAAAGATGGAAAATATATCGTAAACCCTACATTCAAGGAAATTGAAGAAGGCGATATGGAAATCGTTGTAGCCGGAACAAAAGACGGATTTACAATGGTAGAAGGTGGAGCTAACGAAGTTTCAGAAGAAGTAATGCTTGGTGCTCTTGCAGAAGCAGAAAAGTTCATTAAAGAAATGTGTCTTCTTCAGGAAGAACTCGTTAAAAAATGCGGAAAAGAAAAGCTTCCTCTTAATCCTCTTGATATTACACTTGAAAATGCAGATACAATCGAAGCAGAAGCAACTCCATTATTAAAGGAAGCATGCTTCCAGAATGGTAAGCAGAACCGCGGTCTTGCAGTTTCTAAGGTTATTAAAGAACTTACAGCTAAACATGAAGAACAGCTTTCTGATCCTGTTCAGCAGAAGCTCTTTATGACTTTGATTGATGACATTCAGTATAAGCTTTTAAGAAAATCAATTCTTGATGACGGTGTCAGAATCGACGGCCGTAAGACAGATGAAATAAGACCAATCACTTGTGAAATTAATGTACTTCCACGTCCACACGGATCTGCTCTCTTTACACGCGGTGAAACTCAGTCACTTGCTGTTTGTACACTCGGTACAACAATGGATGAACAGGTTTACGATGATATCGATGGCGACAGAAGTGAACACTTTATCCTTCACTATAACTTCCCGCCATACTCAGTTGGTGAAACAGGAAAGCTTACAACAGGAAGACGTGAAATCGGTCACGGAAACCTTGCACGCCGCTCGCTTGCTCCAATGGTTCCAAACCGCGAAGAGTTCCCTTACACAGTTCGTGTAGTTTCAGAAATCATGGAATCTAACGGTTCTTCTTCACAGGCTTCTACATGTGGTGGATGTCTTTCTATGCTCGCTGCCGGTGTTCCGATGAAGAAAATGGTTGCAGGTATTGCAATGGGTCTTATCACAGAAGCAGAAGGTGACAATCCTTACGGACGTTATAAGATTCTTTCTGATATCCTTGGAGAAGAAGATCACCTTGGTGACATGGACTTTAAGGTAGCAGGAACAAAAGACGGTATTACTGGATTCCAGATGGATATCAAGATTGCCGGTGTTACAACAGAAATCATGAAAAAGGCTCTTGAACAGGCTCGTGTTGGCCGTATGCATATTCTTTCTATCATGGAAAAATGCATTGACAAACCGGCTCCAATAAGCCCTTATGCTCCAAAAATTCTTACAATGAAAATTCCTGTAGACAAGATTGGTGCTTTAATCGGACCAGGCGGAAAGAATGTAAAAGCCCTCTGTGCACAGTATGGAGTTACAATTAATACAGACGATGACGGAACTGTAACAATCTACGGTAAAACTGGTACTTCTGCAGAAGAAGCTAAAAAAGCCGTTAAGGGAATTACAGAAGATCCTGAAGTTGGAACAATTTACAATGGTGTTGTAAAGAGTATTAAAGACTTTGGTGCATTTGTAGAAATCTTACCTGGTAAAGAAGGCTTGTGTCATATTTCTAAGCTTTCACGTGGCCGCGTAGAAAAGGTAACTGATGTTCTTAAAGAAGGACAGCAGATTCCTGTTAAACTTCTCGAAGTTGACCAGAGAGGCCGCCTCCAGCTTTCTTATATCGATGCAATCGAAGAACAGAAATAGTGTATGACTGACGCTTCGTCATACAGGCAGTTCCCGTTTTTGTGGAACTGCCTTTTTTTATGGAAATTATTGTTTTTTTATAGTAAAATAAATTCATGAAAAAATTTATTCCTTTTATCGTATTTGTATTGGTATTTACTGCATGTGGCATGGATGGTAAACCAAGTGCTTCAAAACAGGCTGTTCTCAGTGAATCTGAATGGGCAGGAAATGGATTTAACGATGCTTCCCTTTATAGAGCAGGTTCTGAAAATAAAAAAGAAGATGGTAAAGACAGCCGGGATATTGCAGAAGAACGCAAGCTTGTAAGAAATGGAAGCTTAACTATACAGGTTTCTGATCTTAAAAGTATTTCTTCAACAATTAATGTTCTTGTAGAAAACTATGGCGGCTATATTTCAAGTTCCACAGATTATAGCAATGAATCTAATTATGTAATCCGCATTCCGTCAGATAGATTTGATGAAGTAATGAATTCTTTAGATAAAGTCGGAAAAATTCTTTCACGCTCTGTCTCTGCAAAGGATGTAACGGATCAGTTCTATGATTTACAGACACGTCTTGAGACTAAAAAGATTCTGCGTGATAAATATAATCAGTATTTGCTTAAGGCTCAGAATGTTAAGGATATGCTTGAAATTGAGCGTCAGTTAAATGATGTTATTTATGATATTGAATCAATTGAAGGATCTTTAAAACTTTTGAACAATCAGATTGATTATTCAACAATAACCATAACATTCCGAACTCCAGAAAAAACATATAGTCCTGACTATACAATAAATGGAATTTCTGTAAAAGAGGTTTTTTATGATGCAGGAAATTTCTTAGTTTCTGTTTTCTCATTCTTAATTTATTTTATTATTTACGGTGTTCCTATACTTGCTGTTGTTGCTCTTTTATACTGGCTTTTACTTGGAAAAATTGGTCTTTTAAAAAAGTTTTTTATAAAACTTCGCGGGAAAGTAGAGAATAAGGCAAAAAAATGAATTTAATCGATATAAAATGTGTCGCTTTAGATGGCGCTGTAATTCCTGAATATAAAACCAAAGGAGCGGCAGGCTGTGATGTATGTGCTTTCCTTTCTGAAAGTTTAACTCTAAAACCGATGGAACGTTATGCAGTTCCAACAGGGCTTTATTTTGAAATACCGGAAGGCTATGAAATTCAGGTTAGACCGCGTTCGGGTCTTGCAATTAAAAACGGCATTACATGCCTTAACACTCCAGGAACAATCGATTCTGATTACCGTGGCGAAGTAAAGATTATCCTTGTCAATCTTGGAACAGAAGATTTTGTAATCAATAACGGTGACCGTATAGCTCAGCTTGTTGTAAGTCCTGTGACGGCAGTAAATTTTATAAAAGTTGAAAAACTCGATGAAACACAGAGGGGTAGCGGGGGATTTGGTTCTACCGGAAAATAGAGTTTTTTTGAATCTTAAAATAAATGAATATTAAAGAAAGAGCATTAGAAATAAAAGAAGTTCTCCAGGAAAAATACATTCACATTTTGTTTAAAAAGAGAATGTTTAAAGACAAAAGTCTTTTGAGGTATGTTTTAAAAGAACTTATGATTTATTTTCTTTTAATGTTCGTCGTTTTCTTTTTTATTTTCTTTGTAAATCAGATTCTCGTAATGATGCTTAATCTTCTTGGGAAAAATCTGCCTCTTGGTGATGTTATTCTTCTTATGTTTTATTCTATACCTTCAATTATTTCGCAGACTGCACCTTTTTCTCTTTTGACTGGATTTTTAATGTGTCTTGGCAGGATGAACTCTGATAATGAAATTTTAATTTTGAGGGCCTCTGGACAGAATCCCAGATTGATAATTCTTGTTCCTGTTCTAGCAATCGGGCTTATTGTTTCCGGTTTTTCTTTTTTTGTAAATGATTATCTTTTACCTGTAGGACTCATTAAATACAAGGAACAGTATCTTATAAGCATTTCGCGGAATCCTTTTATTGAGATTGAACCGAATTCAGTAAAAAAGCTTAATGAAAATACAATCATCACAGGTGATGTTAAAAACTCAGAAATTTCAGATATTGTTTTTATTGATCGTGATGAAAATCATAATCCAAGAATTATTTTCGGTGGAAAATCAAAAGCAGATACTTCAAATGAGAATGGTGTAAGCATGCAGCTTTCTATTTCTGATGCTTCTGTTATTACTCTGGATGCAAAGGATAAGAAAAAATTCAGTTTGATAACTTCCGATATGATGAAACTTAATATTTTTGAATCTTCATTTATTTCCGGAAATAACGAAATTCAGCCTAATGAAATGACTTCTTATGATGTTTTAAAAGAGATTAAAAGGATAAAAAAGAATCCAAATCATACAAGGGAAGAACTTAATCAATGGGTTATTGAATTTAATAAAAAATATGCTCTTTCTTTTGGCGCGCTTTTTTTTGCATTTCTTGCACTTCCGCTTGCGCTGCTTTTCTGTAAGTATAATGGAATTGCTGTAGGATTGACGCTTGGTTTTATTATTTCCGCTCTTTACTGGTCTTTAATCTGGATATTTATGCTTGCCGGTTATAGAAACGGTTTTAATGGTTTTTTTGCAATGTGGATGCCTAATATTCTTGTCGGAATAGCGGGCCTGTTCTTTTACATCCGTATGATGAGGCAATAGAAATGAAGCTTGTATGGTATATTTTAAAACAGATTTTGCCGCTTTTATTCATCATTCTTATTATGTTTATTTTCGGTTTTGTAATTGCAGATCTTTTTATGAATATCTGGAAATATATTTTTAATAATGTTCCGGTTGTTACTGTTTTAAATATACTTGCTTTATATATTCCAAAAACAGTAACGTATGCTTTGCCGCTTGCACTTCTTTTTGCAAACTGTTATATGCTTGGAAATCTTGAGTCACGGAATGAGCTTGTTGCATTTTTTGCTTCCGGTGTTTCTTATGTAAGGTTAGTAATGCCTCTTATAGTTTTTGCTTTTATTCTTGCGCAATTATTTATTCTGTTTGATGATAAGGTTGTTGTACAGACTTATAAAAAGTATAATGAATTGAAAAATACATCTTTACATATTAATCAAAAGGAAACTAACAGTAATATTACAATCAGAAGTGAAGATGGAAAAATTATTTATAAGGCAGATCTTTATGATGCACGGGAGAAAAAACTCCATGGTCTTATGGTTATTATAAGGGATGAGGAAGCAAAGTTTTCCTCAATTGTAAAATGTAATTATGCAGTATGGAATGAGGATACGGACAAATGGGCTTTGTCTTCTCCGGTCGTTTATAAAATCAATGAGAATAACGATCTTGAAAATGTTAACATAACTTCTGAGATTTCAGATCTTTTAGTTGAATCACCGGATACATTTAAAAATAATGAAGTAGATGTTGAAACGGTCTCAATAAAAGAAGCAAAAGAATATTTAAGATATCTCCAGAGAACAGGTCTTCCCGGCGGAAAAGCTTATTCTGTTTACTACAAAAAGTTTTCTTTTCCTTATGTAATGCTTATTGTAACTTTTCTTGCAATCGGTTTGACTGGAAGAACAAGGAAAAATGCTTTAATCATCAGTTTTCTTTTTTCACTTATAGCATCTGTTATGTTTTATGTTTTGCAGATGGTTACGATGCTTCTTGCTGAAAATGGTTATATTGCTCCGGCTGCCGGTGCATGGCTGCCTGTTATTATATTTATGATATTAAGTTTTGTTCTTCTTAAAAATTCAAAAACGTAAAAAATAAGGAACATGTATGGAAAATATATTCAAGATAACTCATAAGAATAAAAATTCAAAGGCAAGAACTGGCGTTTTAACATTGCCGCATGGAACCGTGCAGACTCCGGTATTTATGCCGGTTGGAACAAATGCAACTGTAAAGGCAATTACCAATGATGATCTTAATGAAATAGGTTTTGAGATTATTCTTGCAAATACGTATCATCTATATCTTAGGCCTGGTGCAGATTTAATCCAGGAAGCAGGCGGGCTTCATGGATTTTCAAAATGGAATAAAAATTTTTTAACCGATTCCGGAGGATTTCAGGTTTTTTCACTTTCTAAGCTCAGAAAGATTACTGATGAGGGCGCAAAATTCCAGAGTAATATTGATGGAAGCTATCATATGTTTACACCGGAAAATGTTGTTGATACTCAGGTTAAATTTAACTCGGATATACAGATGCAGCTTGATGTATGCTCTGGCTGGGGTGTTTCCAGAAAAGAGGCTGAAGAAGCTTTAAGGATAACTTCTGACTGGCTTTTGAGGGCAAAAAAAAGATGGGAAGAGTGCCGTGAAAATGGTTATAAGGGAATTCTTTTTCCGATTGTGCAGGGAAACTTTTTTGAGGATTTGAGAAAGAAAAGTGCAGAGTTTGTTTCATCGCTGGATATGGGCGGAATTGCAATAGGAGGCCTTTCTGTAGGAGAACCTAAAGAAGAATTCTCTAAATTTCTGTCCTATACAACTGACTTCCTTCCGGAAGATAAGCCTAAATACGTAATGGGAATTGGAACACCCGACTATATTCTTGATGCAATTTCTAACGGAATTGACATGTTTGACTGTGTTTTACCTACACGAAATGCAAGAAACGGATCTTACTTTACACGGGATGGAATGCTTTCCATTAAACAGGAGCGTTTTTTGCATGATGACGGCCCTGTAGATCCTGAATGTAACTGCAAAGTGTGCAGGACATATTCACGTTCATATTTAAGGCATTTATTTAAATCTTCTGAAATTTTAAGCAGTATTCTTGCAACTTTTCACAATTTATATTTTTTAAATAATATGGTAAAAGAAGCCAGAGAAGCTATTAATAATGACAGATTTGACGAATATAAAGAGGTATTTCTGTCGAGATTTAAAGCAGGAGCAATAAAATGAAAAAAATATTTTCCGTACTTGTTTTTTTAAGCCTTTCTCTTTGTTTTGCACAGGATAAAAAAGCACCGTTAAAACCGGATCCTGAAAGAGTAGAAAAAGCCGCCCTCAAGGATGAAGGTAAGAATGCTGTAGAGGAAAAAATTGATACGATACGTTATGGAATTGAATCTGAAATAGTAAATCTTATCAAATCTCTTATTGATAATGATGACCCTCGTTTTTCTGATGAACTTTATGGACTTTTCTATCAGACAAAAAGTGTAGCAGTCCGTGAAAAGATAATTGAATATTTTACACAAGAAAAGGATCCGTGTATCGAAGATTATGCTGTAGAAATTCTTTCTGATCCGTATGATACTAAAAATTCGACTGTAGATCTGCTTTTTAAATATATTTCAACTGTAAAAACAAAAGAGGCTGTTCCACATGTTTTAAAACTTCTTGAGTCTGAAGATGAAACTTATTTTTCAAATGCTCTTTCTGCACTCGGTGAAATAGGTGGAAATGAAGAAGCTTCTTACCTCATTGAATATCTTGACAGAGATGACCTTAGTGTTCCTCAGAGACAGAGCCTTATGAAGGTTCTTGGAAAATTAAAGGCAGAAGAAACTTATGACAGGCTTGCTGAAATTGCACAGGATGAAGAAGAAAATTCATTTGTAAGAATGTATGCAGCTCAGGCAATCGGTGAAATGAAAAAGACTGAAGCTCTTCCGATTCTTGTAAAACTTTTTGAGACTTCTGATCCTAACTTTAGGGTTTGCGTAATAAAAGGCGTTTCAAATTATTCAAGTAAAGAAGCTGTTGATGTAATTATCCAGGGAATTAAAGACGGACACTGGAAGGTTAGACAGGAAGCACTTGAATGTGCACAGAAAATGAATCTTGAGGAAGCTGTTCCGTATATAATTTACAGAGCAAAAAAAGATCCAGAAAAGGTAATTAAAGAAAAGGCGTATGAGGTTCTTTCAAAACTTAATACATCTGAGAGCGTAAAATTTCTTATTGAACAGATTACAGATAAAAAAGTTGACGATGGAGCAAAAGGGAGAGCGTGTGAGGCACTTCTTAAAAATACAACTGCTGGCAGGACTGAAATTGCTCAGCTTGCTGAAGAAGTTGCAGCAAATGACAGCCGAAAGCAGTTAAGATATACTGTTGGAAAACACATGTCAAAATATCCTGATTCGAAATTTGGAAAAGCCTCTTACGAATATATGTGTTCTAAGGATGCAATGACATGTGCAATAGGAATTGATATGTATGCTTCTGGAAGATATTCAGAATCTAAAGCAAAGATTTCTGAAATTGCAGAGAATCCTAAGGCTGGTGCAAACCAGAAAAAGGCGAGAAAAGTTCTTCAGCTTGATTAGGAGATGCTTTAATGACAACTGATGAATACTGGCAGAAATTTCTTAAAGAAAAAAATAAAAAGCCGGATTTAAAATATAACGGTGAATTTCAGTTTGGAATGGGTGACGATGAAGACAGTGGGCTTTTAGGCCTCGTTATTTCAGGACGTAAAACTGCGGTTACTTCTTCACTTTATTCTTTTGATATCGATATGGAACGTGTTCCCAAAAAAGGTGATTATTATATTATTACAGATAACAGCGGAAATCCTGTATGCATAATTCACGAAGTCAATGTTCAAGTTACTGCATTTAAAGATGTGACATGGGAATATGCTCAAAAAGAAGGAGAAGACGAAAATATAAGCCAGTGGCGTAACAGTCATATAGATTTCTTTATGGATGAAGGCGATATCATGGGTTATGAATTTTCAGAAGATATGCCTGTTGTTCTTGAAGAGTTTGAAGTCGTATACCGTTAGTTGCAATGTTTGCTTTTACCGGTTCTTGTGCAGTATATTTAATTTAGTTTTCGTAGAAACTGTTTATCTTTCTGTAGACTGAGTTAATTTTTTCTTTCTGTTCATCCGTAAATCTGTCATCTGCCTGATCGATTAGTGTTTCAAGAGTTGAAAGACTTTCTGAAATTGCAGTTGAGAAACCTCTCGAAACCTTAAACCAGTAGTTTCCATTATTATCAGTAAATATGCAGATAAAGCCCATTTCACGGCTTTTACTTTTTGCAACAGCAACATTAAGAATAAAATCCGTGGCATCTACAAGTTTTTGAATATCTTTTTCATTTGAAATATTGATATTAAGCTTTCTGTCAAATTTCTTTTCTTCAACAGGAATCAGATTAAGATTTGCTGCAATTTTAAAGATAAGCTCAAGTTTGTCGCCTGAAAGAAGTTCATAGCCGTCTTTAAGAAGAACTTTTCCGCGTAAACCTGATATTCTTGAATAGAGTTTATTATCTTTTGAAATGTCGTTTTCTTTTGCACATACGAGAAGTTCACCGAGAGGAAGAAATACAGTCTGTTTTCCCTTGATTTTTTTTGTCTTAAAGATAAATGAACCGATTGTAAGACCTTCTTTTTCTTCTCCTTTTTTATGCAGTTTTTCACTTTTAAGCTTTTCTTTCTGAGGTTTGTCACCTTTTGCCTTTTTAAGTGAATTTAGATTTGATTCCAGCTGTGGATCAATTTTATAAAGCTGGTTTTTCGTAAGAGGAGATACACTCATGGCAAAAATTCTGCTTGTTCTTACAATTTCACCTGCGACTATGTACAGAGGATCTGTTCGGAACATTCCGCTTCCAGGATGAATTGAAATATGGTCAGCTGTCAGTGTTCTGTAATTATCACGGGATTCACGTACGCATACAAATTGAATCATTCCGCTTGCGATGCAGCACAGGTAATTGTCTATAGAGCCTTTTGAAAGAATCGGAATTTGCTGGTCAGAAATGATTTCTGAAAGCTGCAGATTTATGTTTTCGATTTCTGCCATTACCTTTTCGTCTAAGTAATACTTTTTACAGAAGTGTTCTTTATTTTTCTGCTGGATGTATGTTCTGTAAAGATTTAAATATGCAACAAAATCGCCCTGGATGTCGCGGAAAGAATGATGGGCTTTTCTTGCATCCATTTCTTCTCCCTGCGGTAATACAAAAGGTGAGTGTGTACTTAAAAAGGATGCTGCAATGAGAACTTCTTCGAGTACATCCGGGTATTTCATTATGGATTCGACAATGATTCTTGAAACACGCGGTGCAAGCGGGAAGAGCACCATCATATTTCCTATTGCTGAAAGTGAGTTGTCATCATTGATTGCCTTAAGAAGCCTGAGTGTTTCAACGGCACCACGGATTGCTTCTTTTGAAGGCTGTGAAATAAAGTCAAAGCTTTCAAAATCTCTGATTCCGAGTTCCGACATCCTTAAAACAACTTCACTCAAGTCTGTCCTGAATATTTCTTCTATTGTGTAGCTTTCCCGGGTTTCGTAATCTTTTTTAGGATAGAGTCTGTAGCATGTTCCTGGTTGTGTTCTTCCGGCACGGCCGCGTCTCTGGTTGCATGAAGCCTTTGAAACAGGTGTTTCGATAAGGCTTGAAGTGTAGGTTTTAGGTGAATAGAAGTTAAGCTTTGCTAGACCGGAATCGATTACGGATGTAATTCCATCGATGGTTACAGAAGTTTCTGCAATGTTTGTCGAGATTATGACTTTTTTTCTTCCAAGAGGCGGTTTGTCAAAAACTTTTTCCTGTTCCTCTTTTGCAAGTCTTCCGTAAAGAGGAACCATCTGAATTTTTCTTGAAAAAGGAGCGTGGTATAATTTATTGATACAGTCTTTGATTGCTTTTTCACCTGGGAGAAAGACAAGAATATCACCGTCTGTATGATTGTACAAAATTCTATCTATTGTATTTGCAATTTTTGAAAGAAGAGCTTCTTCTGCAGTTGTAGTAAGTGTGCTTGCAGGAATTGTAGGTGAATCATATATAACTGTTACAGGATAAGTTACTGTATCAATTGTTACAATCGGGCAGCCGTCAAAATAAGTTGAAAACTGCTCTGCATTCATAGTTGCGCTTGAAACAATTACCTTTAAATCAGGACGTACTTTTAAAACGCGTTTGATAAGTCCAAGAACAAAGTCAATGTTTAAGCTTCGCTCGTGTGCTTCATCAATCATAATGACTGAATATCTGTTCATCATCGGATCAAGTTTCATTTCCTGCAAAAGAATTCCGTCGGTCATGATTTTAATCTTTGTAGTTAAATCTGTTTTATCTTCAAAACGCATTTTATATCCGACAAGACCGGGATAAGAAGTGCCTAACTGCTTTGAAATGAACTCGCTTACTGAAAGAGCTGCTATGCGTCTTGGCTGTGTAACTGCGATTATGCCGTTTTCTGAATAACCTGCTTCGTGGAGTATAACCGGAATCTGTGTTGTTTTTCCTGAACCTGTAGGACTTTGTACTACGATAACCTGATTCTGTTTGAGAGTATCAAGAATTCTCTGCTTCTGCTGGTAAACAGGAAGCGCCTGATAATTTATTGCCATGTTATAATGTCCTTAACGTCGTCTAATGCTTTTTCCCTGCTTCTTAAATACGGTTCCCAGCTTTCATAACCGTTTGTAACCAGGTACTCGTAAAATTCAGGGGACATTCGTTTTATTAAATAATTTCTTTCTTTATCTATAAAAGTTGTAATATAATCGCGTTTATGATTTGTGATATATATACCCTTTGGTGTCTTTTTTAAATTCAGCGTAACTAAAAATCCGTCACCAGTGTAATCTCTGATTGCTGTCGGATTTTCATAATTTGGTCTGCTTCTCTGTCCTGAAATTGTATTTCCAGTTGAATACAATATAACTTTTTTTATTTTTTTAGTTTTCGAATCTGCAAAATATTCTGCAGGTTTTACTACGTGAGGATGATTTGACCAGAGAATATCTACTCCTGCATCTAGAAGTTCAAGGTAAAAATTTCTGTGGTCTTCAAAGATATCCAGAATATATTCAGGTTCATCTGTATGAACTGCCAGAATAAATAAATCGCAGGGATTTTCCTGTTTTAATTTTATGACAAGATCTTTTAATTCATTATTTCCTTTTTCGTTAAATGGGAAATAATTTATTCTTTCATTTGCTGTTGAGGTATTTAAAATCTGTGTAATTCCGAGAAAGATGACATCATAGTTTTTGATTTTAAAACAGTTAAAAGTGACTGGACTTTGTGAGGCTTTTTTTGCTGTCGAAACATCCTGTTTAAGTCCGTTTATGTAAACCGGGCGATCTGTACCCTGATAATTTTCATGGACAGAATTTATCCATTGTGCCGTAGATATTATTCCGTTTACACCCTGATCATTTGTATGATTGTTTGCAACTGTTATCAGATTAACTCCGGCATCGATTGCAGCCTGGGGATAGGATGGCTGCATATTAAAATTAGGGTAGTTTTCAAAAGGGCGGTCATCACAAACAGGTGCTTCTACATTGGCTATCGTTAAGTCTGAATTTAATGTAATGTCTTTTATACCATCCCAGATAAGGGAAAAGTCCCTGGTTTTAAAATTCTGTGTGTGGCACATAATATCGCCACAGATAACTATGTTCAGATTATCGGGAGAAGTGCTTTTTACGTCTGCTGTTTCGACTTTTGTTGATGTACAGGAAAATAAAAGCAATACTGAAATAACTGTCAGAAATGTCTTACGCATGAAGATATTATATAACAAAAATCTCTAATTTTCTATAAGCACGTAAACTTTACCATTCTTTTTTTATTTGTTTTTTTTAAGTTACATGATATAATGGTAGATAGTACATCTTTGTTATACTTGATATTTATTAGGAGAAAGGTTTATGGATGATTTTTTCGAGCCTATTAATGGAGTAGGATATATAGGACAGCCTTCGGAAAATAAAGATAACGATGAAGAGAAAAATATCGAACTAGAAGAAATTGAAACACTTTCTGAAGGTGATTCAGTTTCTGAAAATAATGTTTCTACCGGAGTGGAAGCTGAAAACGAAAAACAGAATGTTCCTGATTCAGAAGAAGGATCTGTTGAAACTGATTCTTATTTACAGGAACCTGTGAAAGAAGAAATTCCTGCAGAAGAACCGCCAATTGAGCAAAGTACAGTTGCTGAGCCTGCTTATGTTGAACCTGTTAAAATTGAACCTTCAGCTCCAGAACCAGAATATGAAAAGAAATCTGCATCATCAAATAAAAAGAAGAAACAGACTCTGTATACAAGAATTATTATTCCGGCATTTGTAATTCTTGCTTTGGGAAGCATCTTTGTTTCATCATTTGTAAGAGCAGAAACAAATGATCAGATGAAAAAAACTTACAAAGATACACTTGAAAAAAATGTTCCTCTCATTCTTTTTAAAGTAAAAGAGGAAAAAGAAGAGCTTGCAAAATATGTTCAGGATACAAAACGTGGTTATGAACTTTTTTCAAGGGATGAGTCTTATATTTCCAAAACACTTCTGGACATCTACATTGAACAGTTTGGACTTTATGGAGCAACATATTCAGATAAAAAGGGAAATGTAATTTATGCTGCAGGAAAATCAACAAAGAATCTTTCACCTGCAGAAATAACATCCATTAATAGCGCAGTAAAGGGAAAGACTGCGACGTTTACTGCTGTAAAAGATAATGAAGTAATTTTTGTCTCTTCAATAATGATGGCTGATGGAGTTCTTTCATTTGAAAAAGAATTGAGTAATATAGATCTCCTCGAAAATTATGCACATCTTATGAATTGTGTAATGACAGTATTTATTGATGATCTTCGTGTTGAAACTACAATCAGAGGTGAAGACGGTCAGTATCTTGTCGGAACAAAATTGAATAACGATGAGATTTATTACAAAGTATACAACGAAAGAGAACCGTTCCATGGTGACAACAGAATTGTTGGAAGACCTTATTTAACAGTTTATATTCCGTTGGAAAATGATGACGGACAGAATATTCTTCTTTTTATGGGTGTTCCGATTCATGCAATTGAAAACGTTGCAAAAAATATTTCGGATAAATCTATTATTGTTGTAGTTATAATAATCCTTTTTGTAATTGTGGTTATCCTTCTTTCTGTATCACTGTTTGTTATGAATCCTCTTAATAAAACAGCGGATGCATTCGAAATCTTAAACGGAACATCCGGTACTTCTGATTTAACAATCAGATTAAATTCAAAAGGTAATCATGAAATTTCAAGAATGACTGACGAAATTAATAGTTTTATTGCTTCGCAGCAGTCACTTATTTCTGATGTAAAAGAAGCAAGTGATGCTCTTACTCAGATTGGTGAAAGTCTTGCGACAAGTTCACAACAGTCTGCAAGTGCAATTTCACAGATTATGGCTAATATCGAAAGTGTAAACGGTAATGTCGAAAAACAGACTGTAGCTCTTGCCGATGTAAAACAGTATTTACAGAAAAATCTTGATGCTGCTTCAAGCCTTGATATGCTTATTGAGCATCAGTCTGCAGGTATTACACAGTCTTCTGCTGAAATTGAAGAGATGATCGGAAACATAAATTCTGTTACTAATTCTGTAACAAAGATGGCTGATGAATATAAAAACCTGATGTATGTTACTGAAAATGAAAAACAGAGACAGAATATAGTAGCCGGTCAGATTGCAGAAATGGCTCAGCAGTCAAAACACCTTTCAGAAGCCAATAATGTAATTTCTCAGATTTCTTCACAGACAAACCTTCTTGCCATGAATGCTGCAATCGAAGCTGCTCATGCCGGAGAAGCAGGTAAGGGATTCTCTGTTGTTGCTGATGAAATCCGTAAGCTTGCAGAAAACTCCGGTAAACAGTCAAAGGCTATCAAGTCAGAATTGAACTCTATTACTAAGATTATTTCGGAGGTTGTAAATAATTCAACTCTTGCAGTAACAGGATTCGAAGATATTCTTAATAAAGTAAGCAGTACGGAAGTTCTTGTAGATCAGATTACAGATGCAATGAAAGAACAGCAGACTGCTTCTGAACAGGTACTTGTTGCTTTAAGAGATATTAACGATTCTACGACACAGGTAAAGGATAACTCAAAGATTATGACTTCTGGAGTACTTGCTGTAAGTTCTGCTACCGAAAATCTTTCTCAGATTGCACAGATTGTATCTGGAAGTATGGATGAAATGCGTTCAGGTGCAAAAGAGATTAATATGTCATCACAGGATGTAAATGAACTTGCAAATAATACAAAGGATAATATCCAGGTAATGACAGACATTATTAATAAGTTCAAGCTTGAATAGAAAACTATCAAAGCTGAACTTATTAATTGAACTGACTCTAATCAGGCCTGTTTATGCAGGTCTGTTTTTTTTACGAGGAATACAGAAAGTAAAAGGGCTGCGATATAAAGTGCTCCGGTAAAGATTAATACATTCTGATAGCCGGCAGGATTTACAGTCGTTCCGTTTAATTCTATAAACGAGCCTGTTTTTTCTACGATAAGATTTGCAACCTGATTTCCTGTAAGACCTGCAAATGCCCATGCCGAAAGTGTAATTCCGTGAATGGCAGAAATATTTCCCATGCCGTAATGGTCAGAAAGCAGTGTAGGTACATTAGAAAATCCGCCGCCGTATCCTGCGTTTATCATAAAGTTTAATGCAAGAACAAATGTAATGAGAATTATGTTTCCGTTTCCGTTTGCAATTCCGTTTGTAAGATAAACAACTGCAGAAAGTACAATCGAAATTATAAAAATCATTTTGTAAATTGTATTTCTGTCTTTCATTTTGTCTGCCCATGCAGAAAATCCGATTCTTCCGCCGGCATTAAACAACGCAGAAATCATGGAAATGATTCCGATAAAAGAACCAAGTCCGATACACTTAATTATCTGTTTTTCCTGAGAAATGATTGCAAGACCGCATGTGATGTTGATGTAGAACATAAGCCAGATTGCAATGTAAGAAATTACAGGTTCTGTTTTTAATGTTGCGATGATGCCTTCTTCTTTTGATTTTTTCTGAGGTTCAATCCAGCCTTCCGGTTTTGCAAGAATGAGGTGTCCGATAAACATCATGACAAAATAAACTGCGGCAAGAATGTAAAACATTTTATAGATTCCGCCGTCTCCCAGGTTTTTTAACATCCACTGCATGACAGGTGATGCAATTGCTTTAGCAGCTCCAAATCCTGCTACGGCAAGTCCCGTTGCAAGACCTTTTTTATCTTTAAACCAGAGCATTAAAGTTTTAACAGGAGAAAGATAACCGCTTCCAAGTCCGATTCCCATTATAAAACCGTAGCTTACATAGATTCCGATTAATGAAAGCTTACTCGGAGTTCCAGAAGCAAGGCATTTTCCGCCGTACCAGATGAAAAATCCTGTTCCCGCCATACCGAGTGTAAATGTAATTGTTGCAATCAATGATGATTTATGAATGTTTTTTTCTACAAGACTTCCTAAAAATGCAGCCGACATTCCGAGAAAAAAGATTGCAAAGCTGAACGCCCATTCAACGGCGCCTTTTGAAAAGCCGATATAGTTTGCGATTTCCTGACTGAAAATTGACCAGCAGTAAACTGTTCCGATACTGCAGTGGAGTAAAAGAGCAGGGATGGCGCCCCTTATCCATTTGTTCTGAATGTTTTTCATAGAACCCCCCGTTAAGATACTGTAGGTTTATATTACTATATATAGTCCCGCTTCTCAAGATATAAAAACCTTAAGGATTAAAAAGAGTCAGGGCATAAAAAAAGCCCCGCACGGAGCGGAGCTTTAAACTCTTACAAAACAAAAGCGTTCAGTAAGATATTATTTTTCATCCGCAAAAACGGATGTTTTTTTTTAGAATGAACCTGCTACGGCTACAGCGCAGGCAACGGTACATCCAACCATTGGGTTGTTTCCCATTCCCATGAAGCCCATCATTTCTACGTGTGCTGGAACTGATGAAGATCCTGCAAACTGAGCGTCTGAGTGCATGCGTCCGAGTGTATCAGTAAATCCGTATGATGCAGGACCTGCAGCCATGTTATCTGGATGCAATGTACGTCCTGTACCACCACCTGATGCTACAGAGAAGTATTTTTTACCTGCAAGGAGGCGTTCCTTCTTGTAAGTTCCTGCAACCGGGTGCTGGAAACGTGTAGGGTTTGTAGAGTTTCCTGTGATGGAAACATCAACATCTTCGTGCCACATGATTGCAACACCTTCGCGAACATCGTCAGCACCGTAGCACTTTACGATAAGGCGGTCAGGGTTTGAACCATAAGGAACTTCTTTTACTACTTTAAGAGCCTTGTCTGTTCCTTCACCGTTGAAGTAATCAAATTCTGTCTGAACATAAGTAAAGCCGTTGATGCGTGAAATAATCTGAGCTGCGTCTTTTCCAAGACCGTTTAAGATAACGCGGAGCTTGTTCTTGCGGACTTTGTTTGCGTTTGCAGCGATTTTAATTGCACCTTCTGCAGCAGCGAAAGATTCGTGACCTGCTAAGAATGCAAAGCACTGTGTTTCTTCTGAAAGAAGACGTGCACCTAAGTTTCCGTGTCCAAGACCTACTTTGCGGTCATCAGCTACAGAACCTGGTAAACAGAATGCCTGGAGACCTTTTCCGATGTTAGCTGCAGCTGCAGAACCAGTTTTGTCTCCAGTCTTTTCTGCTTCTTTAATTGCAATTGCTGAACCTAATACATAAGCCCATTTTGCATCTTCAAAACAAATCTGCTGTGTTGACTGACAGATTTCGTATGGATCAAATCCGCGTGCTTTACAGAGATCACGTGCTTCGTTTAATCCTGCTTCGCCTTCTTTAAATCCGTATTCTTTAAGAGCCTTATTCACCTGAGGAATGCGGCCTTCAAAATCTTCAAATAATGCCATAAGTCTATTCCTCCTGATTACTCTTTGCGTGGGTCGATAAGTTTTACCATACCCTGATCTGCTGTTACACGACCGTAGTGTGTGCGTGCACCTTCGATTGCTTCCTGTGCAGGTTTTCCTGCTTTAAGAGCATCCATTAACTTACCGAAGTTGATACAGTTGTAACCGATAATCTGGTTGTCTTTATCAACTGCACAAGTTTCTACATAACCTTCTGTCATTTCGAGGTAACGTGGACCTGTTTTGCGTGTTGCAAACATTGTTCCAACCTGAGAGCGTAAGTTCTTTCCGAGGTCTTCAAGAGAAGCACCAACTTTAAGTCCGTCTTTAGAATAAGCTGACTGTGTGCGTCCGTAAACAATCTGCATGAAAAGTTCGCGCATAGCTGTGTTGATAGCGTCACAAACAAGGTCAGTATTTAATGCTTCGAGAAGAGTTTTTCCGATGAGGATTTCTGATGCCATAGCTGCTGAGTGAGTCATACCTGAACATCCGATTGTTTCTACCAGTGCTTCTTCGATGATACCATTCTTTACGTTTAAAGAAAGTTTGCAGGCACCCTGCTGTGGTGCACACCAACCGATTCCGTGAGTAAATCCGGAAACGTCTTCAATTTTTTTAACCTTTACCCATTCGCCTTCTTCAGGAATTGGGGCTGGTCCATGATATGCGCCTTTAGCCAAAGGACACATATGTTCCACTTCTGCAGTGTAAGTCATGAAATGCTCCTTATAAATCTGCCGGTATTAAACCGCAGTAATTTAAGAAATTAATATAGGATAAAATACCATTTTTTAAGGACTATTACAATAAGAAAAGGAATAATTAAAGGTTGCTTTTATTCATTCAATCGGCTATTCTTCTGTATCATGGAAAAACAAAAGATTTCAAATTTTCATACACATACACATTTATGCCACCACGCAACAGGAAAACCAATAGATTACGTAAGGGTCGCAAAAGAGCAGGGCTGCTCGGAGCTTGGGTTCAGTGACCACTGTCCATATCCTGACTTACAAGAAATTAACTGGATTAACTGCCGCATGAGCGTTGATCAGATTGAACAGTATAAAAACGACATTTTAGAAGCTCAAAAAGAAGCAGATTTTAAGGTACATTTTGGATTTGAATGTGAATATGACAGAAATTATGTAAGCTGGTACCGTGACGAGCTTAAAGGACATTATGGGGCAGAATACCTTGTTTTTGGTCCGCACTGGGCAACTTACGGCGACATTCATCCTTATGCGCCAGAATTTAAGCACGATAAAAAACTTCTTGCACTCTATACCGACCAGGTTGTAGAAGGGATAGGTTCAGGACTCTATTCAATTTTAGCACACCCTGACTTATTTATGTCCGGCTGGCATGAATGGGACGATGAAGCAAAAGCATGTCTTACAGCAATTTTAAATGCGGCTAAAGATAAAGACCTTCCGCTGGAAGTAAACGGTCTTGGAATTTACCGCGGCTATATCGAAACTTCGCGTGGACCAAGGCTTGGTTATCCTTATCACGAGTTCTGGGAAATGGTTGCAGCAAGTGGGGCAAGAGTAATATGCGATTCTGATGCGCACAATCCGAACGATGTAATTTCACATGCCCGGAATTCACGCAATTTTGCAAAGGAATTTGGAATAGTTCCGATAGAGAGTATATTCTCTTGACATTAGTTTCATTTTTTTAGATTATTTAATCTATGAAAAATACTTCAGCTAAAAATAGATTATCTCGCAATCATCTGGAGACTTTGACATCATCACAGTTAATCGAACTTGCAGATGAATATGGAATTGATATTCCGGACGATTTAAATAGACGCTTCATTATTGTTGAACTTCTTGAAGTTGCAAAAGAGCTTGCAGAAAGTTCAAACTATAAAGAAACAATCAAGGAAACTGATGGAACTGCAAATCTTGCGACAGAGCTTCCTGAAGGTTATAACGAAACTAAAATCGATGTAATGCTCAGAAATCCCGTTTCAATTTTTGTTTACTGGGATTACAGTGAAGTTCAATATAAACAGCTTGTTTCATCTAAGACTCCTGTTCATCTTCAGGTTTGTTTTTTTGATGATGTTGAATCTGAGAAGCCGGAAGATACTTTTGACATTCAGATTAATTATGAAGACAGAGAGCAGTATATTTTAATTCCTGGTGGAAAAAAATATGTAAGAGTTGATCTGGTTCAGAACAGTACTTCTGCACTTAATTCTGTACTTGCAGTTTCTTCGAAAGTTGCAATTCCACAGGGTGCAGTTCAGTTCAGAAATTTCCAGCCGGGTCAGGAAACAAAGATTAAACCGATTTTAGAGTTGTCGGGTTTAAAGGCGATGCTAAAAAATCATTACAATAATTATAGACAGTCTTTTAACTAGGACAAGAGAGTTTATACATGACAGGTAAAAATATTTCATTATTAATAAATCTTCATCACCCATACATAAGAAATGCAGAAGAGTCATCTCTTGATAATGCACAGGAAAACGCTTTATTCTTTGAAAAAATTTCAAATGTATATATTCCACTTTTAAATATGCTTTCAAATCTTGAAAAGGATAAGGTTGAAGCAAAAATTGCAATTGTTTTTTCAAGTCCATTGTGTGCTTTAATGTCAGATCCTTCGATTAAAAAGCAGTATGTAAATTATCTTGATAATCTTATTGAATTCGGTAAAAAAGAAGTTTTAAGAACAAAAACAGTTAAAGAACTTAATAAGAGTGCAGTAGAATATCTTGAAAACGTGATGGAAACAAAAAGATATTTTACAGAAGTTTATGAACAGAATCTTTTAAAGTATTTTTCAATGTTCTTTAAAAAAGGAATCATTGAAATTCTTGCAACATGCGGAACTTATATGTTCATGCCGCATTATGCAGATATGAGTGAAATTTTAAATGCACAGGTAGAAACCGGACTTTATTCTGTAAGATATTATTTCGGAATGAGTGCAGAAGGATTTTTCCTTCCTGAGTTGGGTTATGCTCCTGGAATTGAAAAGACATTGCGAATGTACGGTGTAAATTATACTATCGTTCCGTCGCAGAGTTTTTTACTCGGAGAAGTAACTCCTGAAAACGGAATCTTTACGCCGGCACGCTGTTACAACTGTCTTTCTCTTTTTGCAACAGATAAAATCAACCTTAAATATAATTCAAACCCGGTATATAAAAATAAAAACAAGGACATCGCATGGGAACTTGAACCATCAGAAATTACACCGTTCATTAAAAAAGGTCAGGCCCGTACAGGTTCTGGATTCTGTTACTGGAATAATTCATATTCGGATGCAGATTCAAATTCTAAAAATTTTAAAAAACCGGAATTTATTTATAACAGTGAAAATGCAAAAAATCAGACTTTAATTGATGCAGAAGATTTTGTTTCGTCTTATAAGAGCAGGCTTGAAGAAGCTTCGAAGATTATAAAAAACAATGATGTTTCCCTGACATGTGTATTTGATGATGAAATGCTTTATCAGACATGGAGTGAAGGTCTTGTTTGGTTTGAAAATGTTGTAAGAAAATTTTCTGAAAGCGGAATTAAAGTTGCTTCTTTCTCTGATCTTCTTTATGACAAATATTCATTACAGAAAATTGTTCCTTACTTTGCTTCCGGTTCTGCTGAATCGTATGGTGAAGATTATCTTTCTAATAAAAACGGTTACATGCTTCGTTATCTTAAAAAAGCATGTGAAAGAATTGTAGATCTTGCAGAAAGGTTTCCTGATGATTCAGGCCTTAAAGTCCGTCTTTTAAATCTTGGTTCAAGAGAATTGATGCTTGCCCAGAGTTCTGAATGGGCTAAGATGATTGAAACGGATTATTATGCTGATTATGCAAAGAAAGCTTTTAAAGAGAGCATAATTGCATTTACAGCAGTGTTTGATGCGTTGGGATCTAATACGGTAAGTACGGAATGGCTTTGTAATCTCGAAAAAGAACATCCGATTTTCCCTTGGATGAACTTTAGAATTTTCTGTCCTAAGAGATAAAGAAGTACAGTAAAGTCTGCAATGCGCACTGTTACTCAAGGCTCTGGATATCTATTACTCTGTCGAAAAGTCTTTTAGAACTCTGAACAAGTTTGATGTTGTTTCTTGCAGGTGTAAATGAAGGATTTATTTCAAGACATTTTTTCCATGATTCAACGGCTTCGTCAAGTCTTCCCTGCGCATAAAATTTAAGACCGTCTTCGTAATATACTTCTGCTTCAAGTTCTCTCTGGTATCTTCCTCTGTCACCGAAATTTATTTTTAATGCAAGTGAAAAATGATTTACCGGGTTTAATGATGAAGTCAAATCAAAAGTGTAGTTCATGTCCAGTATAAATTTATTCAGTTCAATTTCTGTTCCAAGGCTTATTCTTGGATTTGCACCCTGCAGTCTGAAACCAGCCATTACTTCTACAAAGTCAGTAACATTTACATCAATTGCTGCTCCGAATGAATACATTTGAGTCTGTGAAAAATCCATGAGATTAACCGGCTGCTTAAAGTCAACTGCAATCATCACAGGTTTTATAAAGCGATAGGAGAGTCCTGCACTGATTGCTGTTGGAAGAGCATCGTCGAGTCGGATGCCCTGAGCAGTTCCGAAGCCTGTTAACGAAACTCCAAGGTTCTGTATTGCAAGACCGAATTTTAAATTAGGATCCCTGTCATCAAAATTTTTTGCAGCGTTGAACCTTAATAGAAGGCCTAGGTCTGTCATAAAAGCCACGCCGCTTTGTGCAAGGCCTGAGTTTTTTATTATCTGACCTGTTTCTCTGTCAGTATAATCTGGAATCGAACGCCATGCAGTTTTAAGGTTTGCACCGACAGCAAGGCCCTTAAAATAATATCCGTTAAAAAAAATGTATGAAGCGTTTACGATGGCTGTAGTTTCTGAATAATAGCTTGATGCCATTCGAAAACCGAAGTCATCATATTCTGTAAACGGAACATAAAAGCACTTTAACTTTACTCCAAGTCCCAGATTGTCTTTTCTGATTGTTGCAGAAATCGTTTCAATATTTGAATCTGCAATCCATGAGTTATGGAAAAAGCCCAAGGCAGTCTGTTTCAGTACACAGCTTGCAGCTGGATTGTATTCAAAAAAGCTTATGTCATCTGCTATTGCCGTAAATGCCGAAGCAAGGCTTTCTTCACGTCCGCCTGAAGGAATGTTTAGCGAAGGGAAAACTGTAGTTCCTGCGTTTTTGTCTACAAAACCCGAAAACGAATCTGCAAGTGATGAGAACGTGTCAATATAATCCAGTGCAAATGCATTAAAAGGCATGAGCCATATTGCGAGAATGATTAAAATGTTAAGAATCCGTCGGTTTCTCATCAACTGTTATTTTACCGTGTTTTGACAAAAATGTCCAATTTCTCTAGTATATATGTGTCGTTTTCAGATAAAACTGAATATATTAAAAAAGTTCAGTTTTATGCAATATATCATAAATTTTCGGTTTTTTTCTTTAATATGATTAGTTTTTTATACCGAAGATTAATAAGGGACCTTAACAAAATTTGATTTTAGGGGTACTTTTTTAGACGGGATAAGGGGAGTTAATTATCAAACGCCTTTTTTTAATACTGACAGTTTTATTACTTTCTCTTAATTTATGTTTCGCAATGGATCTTAACGAAATTGATGCTCTGATCCAGGAAACTGATTATTCTGTCGCTTTAGTTGAATTAAGTAATTACCTCAAAGATCATCCGGAGCAGCTTGATAAAGTTCAGAAAAGAATTGATAAGATTATGAAGGCGAGGGAACAGTACATAGTCCTTGCGAATGAACTTATCGATGTAATGGAAAGGGAACCGGAAAACGCTCAGAAAAAACTTGAAATTATAGCACAGCTTGAAACCGTAGAAAAAAAACCGACTGAAGAGCAGCTTCAGTTTATACGGCAGGCAAAGATTGCCGCACAGTTTACTTATTACAGGGCTCAGTTCAGGCATATTACAGAAGATTCATCGGCTGCTGTTGATAAGGGTGAATATTCAGATGCTGTCAGTAAAATCCAGAAAGGATTTACGATGTACCGTCAGGAGTTTTACGAAGATAATCCAAAAAGTGTAACAGATGGTGTTACTCAGACGGTTAATCAGATTAATGCATTATGCAAGGAATATTCAAACGCTCAGGATAAACTGCGCAATGCATACAATAACTTTTTAAAGGCAATTGAAAACTTTAATTATCGCGATGCAGCAAACACATATACTGTTTTTAACAGCGAAATGCAGAATCTTGCAAACATAAGAAATCAGGTGTACAGAAATGCAGTTTCTCTCCGTGATGTGTTTACAAGACTTCAGAGACAAAATCCTGAACTTACAGAAGCATCTTACCTTCCGTTCATATTCAGATTTACACTTGGACAGGAAAGTAACAGTCAGTCTGGAATTATCGGTGCAATGGATACTCAGTATAAAAATTACATCGAAGGAATTAAACCTGCAATTTATAATGCTGTTCAGAAAGTTGATATTGGAAGAATTGATACAACTAATGCTGCAACTGTAAAGCAGGAAGATCTTCCGCTTCAGCGGCTGGCTGCAATTTCTAATTTTGCAGATCTTGGGGTTACAGTTGATTCAATGTATTCAAAGATTACCGATGGATTTAAATATCCGGCACAGTATCCTCAGTATGACCGTTCAATGAGACATGCGTCTGATGTTACAAAATATATGAATCAGAGTTACGCAATTCTTGCTGATTATCAGAATACAAATGCAATTCTTGCAAAAATTGAAAGACCTGCTGATGCTGTAGAAGGCATCAGGTCTAAAAATTCTTATGCTTCTCAGATGATTGAATGTTCAAGACAGTATGATTTGTGTTCATCAAAAGCACTTTCACTTCTTAACGAAGAATTTTATACAGGTTATAAACAGGAGCTTGAACAGAATTCAAAAAATAAAAATACAGAAAATACAATTCTGGAATTTAAAATTCTTGATACATATTATTCAGTTATAAATAACTCACTTTATGATCTTTGTATCAAAGCTAGTCAGACTCAATGGAGGCAGACTGCTCAGTATTTTGCAAGTGCTGCAACTGATATCGTAAGTCACTATCAGGAAGAATATAATAAAGTTTCTGAAACGCTTAACAACCGTTATCCAAAAGAAGCCTTGGATATGATTATGCAGATTGAAAATGATTTGAATAATGATGCAGCAACTCTTGAGAACTGTCGTCTTACACTTGCTCAGAGTTCAATCGATAAATCATCATTCGCTTCAGAGCAGAAGGCTGTAATTGACAGCGTTGCTAAGATGAACAGTTTTAAAGAAACAGGTTCACAGACAAAGGCAAAATGTAACAGCGAAATTCTTTTAAGTCAGAGTGCGATTAATGAAGCAGAATTAAGATACAATCAGGCAGTAAATGCGTATAAAAGAAATGACTATACTGCAGCAAGAAAGAATATTGAGCTTGCAAGTTTAAAATACAAAGAATCTCTTGATCATCAGGAATCTCAGAATCTGCGTGAAGAAAGTGACCGTAAACTTGTTGCACTTGGTCAGCAGATTAACGATGCAGAAAACCGTCTTGTTGTAGCAGAAGTTCGTAAATTAAAAAACAATGCTAAAAATGAATATTATAACGGTAACTTCGAAAAAGCAGAAACTCTTTTAAATCAGGCTAAGAGCCGCTGGGCTGTTACAAACGGTGATGAAAAAGATGAAGAAATTGAAAATCTTTTTGCGCTTGTAGAAACAGCCCTCTCGATGAAAACCGGCCGTGTAATTCCTCCGACGGCACCGCTGTATCCAGAAATGTCTCAGATTTTAAGTATTGCTCACCAGTATTATGATCAGGGTGCCGCATTGATTAAGAAGGGTGAACGGGATGATGGACTTGAGGCATTGAATAAGGCAAGAAAAAAACTTCAGGAAGTTCAGCTTGTATATCCTTTAAATCAGGAAGCAAGTCTTTTGACTTTACGAATAGATCAGATAAGCGATCCTCAGGCATTTAATACAATGTTTGAAAGAAAATATAACAGCGCAAAGGCGAACTATAAGAACCCTGCAAAGATTCAGGAAGCATATTCTGATTTGAAAGATCTTGCAGAAATAAGACCGGATTATCCAGGACTTAAAAAGACTATAGATCAGGTTGAAATGGAACTTGGTTTAAAGAAGAAGCCGGTTGATTTAACATCGGTTAACAGGTCTCAGACGCTGACACGAGAGGCTCAGAGTATTATAAACAGTGCCGGCCGCAACGAAGTTCAGCTTAAAAATGCACTTGCTAAACTTGATGAAGCCATCAAACTGAATCCGAATAATGACCAGGCATATCTTTTAAAGGACAGGGTGCAGATTTCCCTTGGAGGAAGGGCAAGTATTGTAATGACGGCTGCAGATGAGGCTAAGTATCAGCAGGCTATTCAGGAACTTCAGAAGAACAATATCGTCGGTGCATACGCCCTTGTAGAACAGCTTCTTCAGAACTCTGATAACAGACGCTGTACTAAAGTTCTGGATTTGCAGAAAAAGGTAAAAGCGTTGTTGTAATTTTATGGTGTGTAAAGTACAATAGATATTGGTGGGATAACATTGCGTAAAATCAGTTTATTGCGTAAATTTAATTTTCTCTTAATGCTTTTTGCACTATGTTCAGTTGTATTTTTGCAGGACGCATTTGCTGATAATTACTACTGGGAAAATCCGGAACGTATTACAAGAGTTGACAGCCGCTTTCCGAAAGCAATAAGCAATGATTTTGCATCGGCAATTTTCTGGCAGGAAATTGATGCAAAAAATTCTGCAGTATATCTTTCGTGTTCAATAAAGACAAAAAATTCTTCATGGCAGGCATATAACAGATTTGCAGGGCCTTTCCCTTATTCTGGAGAAGTTCCTGATTTGTATTCTGCTGCAATGAATGTCAATGGAAAAATTTGTGTCAGCGCACTTTCTGATCCGAATATGGTTTCTGTTTTCGAAACAGATGATTACGGAAAAACATTTACGAGAGTCGATTTTGAAAAACAGCAGCTTCCGGTTGTTGCGCCTCGAATTTATTCCCTTAAATCCGGAGATTTTATTCTCTTTGCTTCTCTCGGAAAAGATGAGTCGTTTTCGATGCTTACATCAAGGAGCCATGATGGAATTAAATGGAATGAGTTTTCTGTTTTTGAACCGGCTAAAAATTTGCGAAACCCATTCCTTCCTGTTTTAGTTTCTTCTGAAAAAGGCGAGATGCTTTTTTTTCAGGCGCAGCTGATGAGCGGCTCAAGACTTTCTTATCAACTTTATGCAACAAGATCTCGTTCAAATGGAATGTCGTGGTCTGGAGCTGAATTAATTACGGATCAGAATTCTCTTGCAGCATCTTCTTCAGATCAGTTTACTTCTTATCATAACCAGAGACCGACTCTTCTTTATAAAGATGGGAAAACATATCTTGCTTGGGAAAGAACTCATTACAGTTCGGAAAATTCAAATATATGTTTTGCAGAAGTTGATACAAACTCTGCAAAAATAATTTCGAATGTTGAACAGCTTACATCAGAAGGAAACTGTTCACGACCTGTTCTTTTTGATTATAACGGAAAAGTAAGTATCGTGTGGTTTGATACCAGACAGGGTGCAGAAACAGTTTTCTTTGCACAAAAAGAAGGTGTTCTCTGGAACGAAACAAAACTTTCTGATTCAGGCCGTTCATCTATTTTTTCTTATCCTATTGTGACAGATGGTGGAAAAGAGATTTCATTTATATGGCAGACAAACAATACCATTTACAGACTCTCTGCAGATAACTCCGTAAGAAAACCATCTGTTACTCCGATGACATATACTGCAGGCCGTCATTCAAAAGAAGCAAAAGTAAGATACCAGGTTGACCTTCCTGCAGACAGTTCCGGCATTGCAGGTTATTCATGGATATGGACTAAAGACATAGATGAAGAAGTTCCTCATGTTTTAAAAGAACTTCCAAGGGTTAAATACATAAATGTTGAAGCAGATGCAGAAGGTGAGTATTTTTTAAAAGTGAGTGCAACTGATTATGCAGGAAACTGGTCAGAACCTCAGGTGGTTTCTTATTTTAGAGATTTAACTCCGCCACCTGCGCCGGTTATTACACTTCCAGAAGTGGATAACTTTGGATTCGTAAATTCAAATTCATTTAATATTTCATGGAACATAGAAGAAGATGTGGCTGCAGGTTATTCATGGAACATCGTTAAAGCAGAAGATTTATCGAGAGACCTTATTTCTTCAAAAAAACATCCGCTTGTAACAGATGAAAGTACGGTTAATCAGAAAATGTCTGATTTAAATTTAAAATATGACCAGTCAACCTTAGCATCTAGATTTGCACCTGCTCAAAAGAGAATCATGCAGCAAAAACCCGATGCAATGTTTGTTAATTATGCAAACGGTGTTTACGTGTTCTCTGTAAGGGCAATTGATGAAGTTGGTAATGTCGGCGAACCTTCTTATGCCGTTATTTATCTTAATAAATTTGAACCTTATACAGCAATTACACAGGTTAAAAAGTCATCTGATATTTTCGGAAATACAAGTCTTACTATTGACGGTACGGGCTTTAATTATGAAGGAATTATTTCTGATATTTATCTTACCCGGGAAAATAATACAGAAAGTACTGTTCACCTCAATTATTCAACAGGTGATTATAAGATTGTTTCAAATAACAGAATCTCGGACATTAAGCTTTCTAATCAGATGCCTAAGGGCAGATATTTTATTACTTTGAGACATACAGATCGTGGTCTTTATAAATCCAGCATTGCATTCTCTATCGAAGAAAACGGTACTGTAAAAATTGAAAAAGAATATGAATATATACCGGATTGGTTTGCATATACAGGTTCTGAAAAATTTAATGTTCAGGTTGCCTACATATTACTTGCAGTTCTGATGATTTTTGCTCTTGCAGGAATAATTCTTGCAGTCAGAGGAATTGTTACTACGGTGCGGGACTTTGCGATTGTAAATCTTGAAGTTAAGGCACTTGTAAAAGGAGATATTATGCCATTACAGAAAAAACAAAAAGCAGTTGCTTTAAAGAAAAAAGGCGGCGGACTGCGCTTAAAACTTATTTTATTTACTGTTGTACTCGTATTAATGGTTACACTCCTTGTATCCCTTCCTTTGGGATTTATAATGGTTAAGACTCAGGAGCAGAGTCTTTCTCAGGGGCTTCAGGATCGAGTAAATGTACTTCTTGAAAGTCTCTCAAGCGGTACAAAAGCATATATGCCATCTGAAAATGTTCTCGAATTGAGTTATCTTCCTGGTCAGTCGTCTGCTTTGCAGGAAGCAAATTATGTAACAATCACAGGATTTAAAACAGGTGAGGAAGATTCCAATGATGCTGCTCTTGAATATGTATGGGCAACAAATGATTCAAGAATTCTTAATGGTGAAGAAAATATAATAGATACAAATACATTTAATGCAGGTGTATCAAGGATTAATGATGAAAATATAATTCAGATTGCAAATAATTGTGCAGAAATAAATCAAAGGGCATATGAAACAGCCGGTGAAATCGGAAACAATATTGCAAAACTTAATGCAGAAGGTGCTGCACTTGCTTTAAAAACAGACAGTGTTTCTGTTGCACGTAGAAATGAAATTGCAGATATAACGACTCAGCTTACGACGAAACTTACTGATACAATGAATTCGCTTTCTATTGAGAACAGTTCATCTTATCCGCTGTATGACAGCCGGATCCTTGACAGAAGCAATACAGAATATCTTTTCTATCGTCCTGTGCTTTACAGATCTGGAAGTTCAAAGACATTTGTGCGTGGTATCGTATTTATTTCTATTTCGACAAAGTCATTAATTCATTCGATAAATGCTGCGCAGAGAACCATTATCCTTACTGCAATGGGAATTGCATTGGTTGCAATCATTATCGGTACAATCTGTGCTGTTGTTCTTTCTTCAATTATTGTAAATCCAATCCGTAAACTTGCAAAGCATGTGCGTATGATTGGAGAAACGGTAGATAAAGAAAAGCTTGCAGGCAAAGAAATTGTAATTAAATCAAAGGACGAAATTGGTCAGCTTGGTGAAACTGTAAATGAAATGACCAGAGCTCTTGTAAAAGCTGCTCAGGATGAACACCTTTTGATGGACGGTAAAGTCGTTCAGCAGACATTCCTTCCTCTGCTTGTCGACCAGAAGGGCAATAAGCAGACGACAGCTGTAATTAAAGAGGGTAATCTTGACTTTGTCGGATACTACGAAGGTGCTTCTGGTGTATCAGGTGACTACTTTGACTATAAAAAACTTGATGACAGGTGGCATGTTGTAATTAAGTGTGACGTTTCAGGACACGGAGTTCCGGCTGCGCTTTTAATGACTGTAGTTGCAACTCTTTTCCGTAAGCATTTTGAAAACTGGAATTTTTCTAAAAACGGAACTGACTTAACAAAGCTTGTATGTGCAATAAACGACTTTATTGAAGGGCTTGGAATAAAAGGCAAGTTTGCTACAATCATCCTTTCTCTTATCGATACAAAAACCGGTGATGTATATCTGTGTAATGCAGGTGACAATATCGTTCACATTTATGACAGTAAGCAGAAAAAACAGACTGTTCTTACTCTTGTAGAAACACCTGCAGCAGGACCTCTTCCTACATTTATGGTAGAGATGAAGGGTGGATTTAAATTGGAGAAGGCGCATTTGAATAAGGGTGACGTGCTTTTCCTTTATACTGACGGTATTGAAGAAGCAACACGTAAATTCCGCGATTCAAACTTTGCTGTAATGAAATGTGCAGAGCCTGGATTAAATGAAGGTGATATTCACGGAAACCACAAAGTAGGCCTTGATTCTGAGCAGATGGAACCAGAACGTGTAAGCGCAATTATAGAAGCGGCTCTTAACAGACGAACTTATGTTCTTGAAAAATATCATAACCCGATTCCGGGTGAAAGACTCGAATTTGATTTTTCTAAGTGTGACGGAACTGTAGAAGATGCAATCATGGCTCTGGCAAGTGTAGAAAAGGTATTCCGTTTTTATAAGGATCCTGATGTTACGCCAAATGACCTTGTACGCGTTGACAAAAAGATTGATGCATATCTTAGAAAATGCTTTAACCGTTACGATTATTACTGTTCTGACAGACAGGAAATTGGAGAAGAGTCTTCTTACCTGTACTATACAAATCTGAGAGAAGATGAACAGCTTGATGACCTTACGCTTGTGGCGGTAAGGATGTAGAAAAATGTCTGAATTAATTGTAATGCTGACTGAAAATGACAGGACTGTAGAAAATCCTGTAAAAACATTTTTGGATTGTAAAAGCCTTAATGTCAGCTACTGGGGGATTAAAACAGAGCCTCTTTCCAAACAGCAGATGAAGGATTTTGTTCTCAGCGTTCATTCTGCCGGAAAAAAAGCTGTTTTTGAATCAGTTACATATACTCAATCTCAGGCAATAAATGATGCTCATCTTGCAGTTTTTTGTAATGCTGACATCCTGATGGGAACCGTTTTTACAAAAGAAGCCTTTGATATATGTAAAGCTGGTGGAATCCGTTATATGCCTTTTATAGGCTTTCCGTCATTGGTTCCTTCGATACTGGAAGGTAATGTCGGGCAGATTGCAGAGCAGATCAGTTTATATAAAGCATCCGGTGTTACAGGAGTTGATTTTCTTGCATATCGACATGTTGCTTTTGACAGTTCTTTTATTAAAAAAGTTGTAAGCAGTATCGGTGATATCGATTTTTGTATTGCTGGCAGTGTTGATTCGGTTGAAAAAATACAGGAAATAAAAAATAATAAATGTGCATTTTTTACAATAGGAACTGCATTTTATGAAAATAAATTCGGAAATAGTTTTTATGAGCAGGTTAAATTTGTGTCAAGCCTTTTAGGAAATTAATATGATTCAAAAATTTTTTCCGTCATGGTATGTAAAAAGCATTTTCGAAATTGATTTTGATAAACTTTTTTCTTTAGGTTTTAAGGGATTGGTTTTTGATATTGATAATACTCTTGTTCATCATGGCGATGACTCAAACGCAACGATAGATAAATTTTTAAAACAGCTTAAGAAGAAAGGATTTAAAATTATTTTTCTATCTGATAATTCAAAAGAACGGGTTGAACGTTTTAACAGAAATCTTAAATTTCCATTTATATGCGAAGCAAATAAACCGTCTTCAGAAAGTTTTATTAATGCTGTTGATATTTTAAAAACTGGTAAAGAGTCTACAGTTGTAATCGGTGATCAGATTTTTTATGATATTCTAGGTGCAAATAATGCAGGTTTAAAAAGTATTTTCGTAAAGTTTATAAAACTTCCTTCTGAAAAATGCATAGGTTTAAGACGTTACGTAGAAAAACTGCTTATGTTTTTCTGTACGCGTTCAACTGAATTTAAAAATATGCCTGATATAAAAATTGGTTCGGAGAAAACGGTACACAGAACGAAAAAATTATTCTGCCAGCAGAATATCGTATTTTATAAAATATCTGTCTTAAAAGAGAAATTAAAGCGGCATATCAAAAATGTTTTTTCATTACAGAAGATTGCAAAAACAAAGTCGCAGGAAAAACTTTTGTATCTTATCAGTTCTTATAATTCAAAACTGATTAAAAAAGGAAAGGGAATTGATATTACAACTCAGCAGAATAAGGCTGTAAACATAAATCTTGCATCTCAAAAGATAAATGGAATTTTAATAAAGCCAGGTGAGGTATTTTCTTTCTGGCATACGGTTGGAAAGGTTTCTTCGCGGAAAGGATATAAAAAAGGACGTGTTTTAATAAATAATCACCTTGTTGCAGGAACAGGTGGTGGTCTGTGTAACCTTGCGCATACAATAAATCAAGTTGTTCTTCACAGTGAACTTGATGTAAAAGAACTTCATTTTCACTCTGACTGTCTTGCACCCGAAAAAGAGCATGTTGTTTTTTCTTCGGGAACTTCGGTCGACTACAATTACATTGACTACCGTGTAAAAAACAATACAAGTCATCTCTTTCAGTTTGTGCTCTGGTGTGACAGTGAAAAGCTTTATGCCGAGCTTAGAAGTGATGCTCCGGCAGAATTTGATTATGACCTTATAGAAGAAGACCGTCATTTTGTAAAAGAGGATGAAAAATATTACTGCCGTTCAATGATATACAGACGATATCTCAAAAAGAACACGAAAAAAGTATTAAAAAAGGAACTTCTCCGAAAAAACCGTTCTGAGGTTATGTACGATTACTCTGAAATTCCTTCAGGACTTATAAAAGTTGACAAGGTTTAATGCTTGTAATACCCCTTGAAAATCGCTATAATAGAATGAAATTAATGGAAAATTGTGTACTTTTTTGCATTAATTCAGCTTAAAGTGACTATTTTTATAAATTTAAGGTATATATATGGATTTTAAAGATTTTAATCTGGATTCGCGGTTGATGGAAGGAATCCAGAACGCCGGTTATGAAACTTGTACGCCGGTTCAGGAGCAGGTAATTTCTGCCAGTGGTGATGGAAGTGATTTGTATGTTCAGTCTCAGACTGGAACGGGAAAAACAGCTGCGTATTTAATTGCAGTTATGCAGGAAATTCTTACAAAGAACGAATGTGCTGGAAAAAAAGTTTTAGTGCTTGTTCCGACAAGAGAACTTGCTGTTCAGGTAGAAATGGAATGCAGGACTTTGTGTGAAAAAACGGGTCTTGTTCCGTTCAGCTTTTATGGCGGAGTAGGTTACGAAAAACAGGTTAAGGCAATCGAAAAGGGTGTTGATATTTTAGTTGCAACACCGGGCCGTATCATTGACCTTCAGGAACAGAAAAAACTTGATTTATCAAATGTCGGTTTTGCAATTATCGATGAAGCAGACAGAATGTTTGACATGGGATTTTATCCTGACTTACGAATTATTTTAAAGCATCTTCCTCAAGCTGAACAGAGACAGACAATGCTTTTCTCTGCAACGCTCAACACTTATGTAAAAAACCTTGCATGGGAATACACACGTGATGCAAAGGAAATTACAATCGAAGCAGAAAATATTACTGTTGATGAAATTGATCAGGAACTCATTCATGTTTCAAGTGATGAAAAGACAAAGCTTCTCATTGGAATTTTAAGCCGTGAAAAACCGGAAAGCACAATCATTTTCTGCAATACAAAAAAAGGCTGTGAAATTTTAGGAAAGCGTCTTGCATTAAACGGTTTTTCTTCTGAATACATTATCGGTGACATGCAGCAGTCACGCCGTTTAAAAGTTCTTAATGACTTTAAAGCAGGAAAAGTTTCCATTCTTGTTGCAACTGATGTTGCAGCACGCGGAATTGATGTAACTGACCTTGCTATGGTTGTAAACTACGACCTTCCTAACGAACCTGAAAATTATGTTCACAGAATCGGACGAACTGCCAGAGCAGGAAAATCTGGAAAGGCTTATACATTCTGCAGCGAAAAGGATGTTTATGATTTAATGCCGATTGAACGCTACATCGGAAAATCAATTCCTTCCCGTGTATGCAATTCAGAAATGATTGCAGAAGATAAGAGTGAAGGAATTTACATTAAGCTTGATTCTTACGGTGATGACGACAGCTTTGATAAACGCGATTCAAGAAGAGATTCAAGACGCGGTGGTCGTTCAGAAAGACGTGACGGCCGTTCATCTGACTCAAGAAGAAATAACAGACGTTCTGACAGACGTAATGATAATAAAAAAGATTCGTATAAAAAAGACAGGAAAGATTATTCGAAAAAACGGGAAGATCTTTCCAACCTCAGTTTTGAAGAACGAATGGAAGTATACAGGAAAAAGTATGCCGGGAAAAATTCAGCTTATAAAAACAAAAAGAATTATAAGGCAGATAAAAATAAAGTTCCTTCGGGCAAAAAAGTTTACGATTCTAACAAGAAGGGCGTAAAGAAGCAGGGACTTTTTGCAAAAATTAAATCGCTTTTTTCTAAAAAGAAATAGGGAGACTTGATTAATGATTACAGTTAGTGACGTAAGTTTAAGATTCAGCGAAAAACCACTTTTTAAAGATGTAAATTTAAAATTTACAAGCGGCAACTGTTACGGAATTATCGGAGCTAACGGTGCCGGAAAATCTACATTCTTAAAGGTTCTTTCCGGTGAACTTGATCACGACTCGGGAACAATTACAATGACTCCGGGTGAACGAATGGCAGTATTAAAGCAGGATCACTTTGCTTATGACAGCTATTCAGTTAAAGATACTGTAATGATGGGATTCCCAAAACTTTATGAATGTGCAAAAGCACGTGAAGCAATTTATGAAAAGGCAGATTTTTCTGAAGAAGACGGAATAAAAGCCAGTGAACTTGAAGGCGAGTTTTCTGAGCTCGGCGGATGGGAAGCAGAAAACCAGATAGAACAGATGCTTTCTGGCCTTGGACTTGAAGAAGAACATCACGACAAAATGATGAGTGACCTTGACGAAAGCCAGAAGGTACGCGTTCTTCTTGCACAGGCACTTTTTGGAAACCCTGACATTCTTCTTCTTGACGAACCTACAAACGGTCTTGACCTCGAATCTATCAGCTGGCTTGAAGACTTTTTAATTGAATTTCCAAACACTGTAATTGTTGTAAGCCACGACCGTCACTTTTTAAATGCAGTCTGCACTTACATCTGTGACATCGACTACGGAAAGATAAGCCAGTTTACAGGTAACTATGACTTCTGGTATCAGATGAGCCAGATCATGCAGCGCCAGGCAAAAGACCAGGCTAAAAAGCGCGAAGAAAAAATGGCAGACTTAAAGGAGTTTATCCTTCGCTTTGCATCGAATGCCGCAAAATCAAAACAGGCAACAAGCCGCAAAAAGATTTACGACAAGCTTGCACTCGAAGAGCTTCCTGTTACAAGCCGCAAGTTCCCTTATGTAAACTTTAAGCCGGACCGCGAAATCGGAAACAATGTTCTTGAAGTAAAAAATCTCTGCCTTAAAGAAGACGGAATTGACTTATTAAATAACTTTAATCTTTTTGTAAACAGAACAGATAAAATTGCTTTTGTCGGAATTGAACACAATTCAATTTCTGCTTTGTTTGATATTATCACAGGCACTAAAAAGGCAGACAGCGGAGAATATTTCTGGGGACAGACAACTTCTCAAACATATCTTCCACGCGACAATGCTTCTTACTTTAATAATGACTACAATATTACTGACTGGCTCAGACAATATTCACCTGATCAGGACGATGCTTACGTGCGCGGATTTTTGGGAAGAATGCTCTTTTCCGGAGATGAATCATTAAAGCCTGTAAAGGTTTTGTCCGGTGGTGAAAAGGTTCGCTGTATGCTTTCTAAGCTCCAGCTTTCGGGTGCAAACGTCCTCATTCTTGATGATCCGACAAACCATCTTGACCTTGAATCAATTCAGAGTTTAAACGAAGCGCTCACAGCTTTCCCTGGCGTAATTCTTTTTACAAGCCACGACCACGAGTTTGTACAGTCAATCGCAAACCGCATTGTAGAAATTACACCAAAAGGTATAATCGACCGCATGATGGAATTTGACGACTACAGAAAAGATGAACAGGTAATCGAAATGCGGAACAAATTCTACGAAGGAAGCGGCAAGAAGATAAGGTATTAGCAGTTTGGATTATGGGTTTACGGTTAACCTGCTTTTAAGTTCCAGAACCTGATTTATGGGGAGATTGCAATATTTAGAAACCTTTTCTGCGTCGAGATTGTCAGATAACATTGCGGTTGCCGCTTCTACGGCTTTCTGCTGCTGACCATCCTCAAAGGCTTCCTGTTTCTTTACTACAGAGGAAGAATTAAATAGCTTTCAAACAAGAAAAGAAGGGTTAGAAGTAATAGCCAAAACTGCCTTAAAATATGCAGGTATTGAATTAAAATTTGGAGTTGAAGAATGAAAAAGAAATTTTTTATAATGCTTTCTTTTTTTCTTGTTTTTTTTCTAGGTTTTTTAACCAGCAGAATATTCAGACAAATAAAAACAAATAGAGAACCTTTATTTCTTAAGTGGGGATACGATGCAAATGGAAATATTGGGTGGTACACGTTAGATGACAAAAATGGTCTGATAATTATGGGAAATTATAATTCAGAAGGTTTAGAATCATTTTCTATTTATGATGATAAGAAAGATTATCATCAATATACAGTCTTTGGTAAAACTTATGATGGTCCTATTGAACAACCAGATCCTCCTGAGTACGATGAAGTAATTGAAGTTGATTCATTCCTTGTTAGATCAGAAATAATTAATAATAAGGAACTTCGTTATTACATAGAGAACTCCGATGATCCAAAAATTATTATTCAAAAATAAGTGGAACCCCATCCTCCCACAAATAGTAATATGCTGGAATAAAGGGAAAAATGGTGTTAAATTGGCAGTAAATTTACATAAGAGATAAGGAATATGAAAAAGTTTTTTTTATTATTGTGTTTAGTCGCTTTTATTTCGTGTAAACCAAGAAATACGCAGAAAACAGAACAGATAGATACTTCTCAGAAAGAAATTCAGCAGTCTGAAGTTAAAGAAGAATTGCATTCAAAAACAGATGATAAATCTGAAAAAAACAAGACCATCTGTTACATGTATGTAAATACAATAGGTGGTATTGTTTTAAGAAGTGATCCTGATGAGAAAAGTTATAACATTAAATCGCTTTTGTATAAAGAAAAGGTTCAGGTCGTTTCTCGTGAGACTCAATCAGTTACAATATCTGGAGTTACTTCAAATTGGTACAGAGTTAGGACAGAAGACGATTTAATGGGTTATGTTTTGGGCGCTTTTCTTGAATCTAATAAAGAAGATTTAGACTTTATAGAAAAATATACCGGAGATTTTTATTTGAATGAAGAGTCAGATAAGCCTATAATCTCTATTAAATATCTTGGTACTGGAGAAGTTTCAATAACTGCTAAACCCCTTCATTTAAATGAACAGACAGAAAACAAAAGTATATACACAATTTTATCAAGTGATGAAGTTTTTAAATGTGATTTGGACGGAACTGCGACGATTCAGCATAATTTTTATATTAAAGATGATAAATTAAATTATGATTATTATTATGGCAAACGTCGTGAAGATGATGATGGAAATTTATACTACGATGAAACATCTAAAAATTATGTTCTGGTAAAAAAAGGCAAAAACCATCTTTTAAATTATTTTATAGATAATTTTACAGGTGAATTTGCAAAAGAAAATGAACCTCAAAAAACTGTTATTGTAATTGAACAGATATGTGACGATATATTTCACATTAATTTAACGTGGAAAAATTTTTCTGGCGAGGATAAAAACTTCGGTGGAGATTTTTCTTTTTCAACTATTCAAAATAAAAATAAAGTCTATGAATATTCTGCTGAAGGCGGATTTACGCAAGTATATTTTAAGGTATACCTGGAAGACGAAAAATTAAAGTACAAAGTTGCATGTTATAAAGCATATCTTGATGATGATATGAATATTACTGAAGAATATAGGGAAGATGAAGTTTATACTCTCATAAAAATTAAATAATATCTCATTTTTTTTATTTCTGTTCAGGTGCGGCGAACATTTTTAACATATTATCAAGAATGTCGTGAGCCTGGTCGCTTGAAACTTCCTGAGATGGTTTGTGATATTCAACAAGGTTTGTAGGAATTTCATCTAAAAAGCGTGAAGGAATGCAGTCTGTTACTGCCTGCATGCGCTTTCGTTTCTGGCATGAAGAAATAAAGAGCTTGTCACGTGCCCTTGTAATTGCTACATAAAAAAGGCGGCGTTCTTCTTCGATGTTTCCTTCGCCGTCCTCAATTGAACGCGCATGAGGGATTAGACCGTCTTCAGCTCCGGCAATAAATACTACAGGAAACTCAAGTCCCTTTGACGCATGAATTGTCATGAGGTTAACTTTACCACGGTCGTTTTCGTCATCTGCGTCATCACGGCTTAAAAGAGTAATGCGGTTAAGGTATGTGTAAAGGTTTGCGTCTGTGTTGTCCGGATTGTTTTCCCATGTTTCGATTGAATGAATCAAAGTATCGATGTTAAGGTATTTAAATCGGGCTGCTTTTTCGCTTTTCGGATTTTCTGCAATGAGATAGTCCCAGTAATTTATTTCATCAACAAGAGCGCGAACTTTTTTAGAAAGACCCTTTCCACTGATCATCGAAGAATTGCCTTCGATTAAATTTATAAATTCTTCGATTGCAAGTTTAACTTTATCAGAAAGAGGGGAGTCGTTCATGCTCATTAAATCTGTCATCGCTGTCCATATCGTACAGTGATGCATGAGCGCATAGTTATTGAATATTTCAAGTGTCGACCGTCCTATTCCACGGCGCGGAACATTTATAATTCTTATTAAGTTTACATCATCATCATGATTTGCAATGACACGAAGATAACTTAGTACATCCTTTATTTCCTTACGCTGAAAAAACGAAGTTCCGCCAGACATAGTGTAAGGAATGTTTGCTTCGAGCAAAGCTTCTTCTATGGGACGTGACTGTGTATTAGCCCTTATTAAAATTCCGAACTGGTCGTACTTAAGCTTTTCTTCCATCGAAATTCCCTGAATGCTTTCTGCAATAAAGTTTGCTTCGTCAACTTCATTTTCAGGCATGAAAATTTCAATAGGCTTTCCAGAATCGTTACCGCTCCAGAGTTTTTTCTCCTTGCGGTTTGTGTTGTGAGAAATTACACCGTTTGCTGCTGCAAGAATGGTTTCTGTTGAACGGTAATTCTGTTCAAGACGAATTTCCTGCATGCCTTTAAAATCTTTTTCAAAATTAATTATGTTCTGATAGTCAGCACCACGCCAGCTGTAAATACTCTGATCGTCATCACCAACGACTGCAACATTCTGGTCTGCAAGAAGATGCATAAATTCATACTGCTGGTGGCTTGTATCCTGAAACTCATCAATCATAATGTATTTAAAACGCGATTTGTATTTTGCAAGTATCTCAGGATTTTCGCGGAATATTTTTATAGGAAGCACGATAAGGTCATCAAAGTCTACTGCATTGTAAAGCTTAAGGCCTGCCTGATATCCTTCATAAAGCTGCCTGTACATGTCATTTTCGCCGTTCCAGCTTTTTCTTCCGCATTTAATATTTGAAAAAAGATTTCCTATTTTATAAACATCAAGATTATCGGCAGTAAAACCAAGTTCACGCCCGGTTTCTTTTATGAGGGCTGTTCTGTCAGTTTCATCATAGATAGAAAAATTTTCCCTCCATCCAAGGGCAGTAATTTCCTGTCTTAAAATCTTTACACCAAAAGCGTGGAATGTAGAAACAGTAAGAAGCTGAAGCTTTTTTCCTGTAAGTTCTTTTATTCGCTCTTCCATTTCCTTTGCGGCTTTGTTGGTAAAGGTAAGGGCAAGTATCTGGCTTTGCGGAATTCCTATATCAAGCATATGGGCTATTCGGTAAGTAATTACGCGTGTCTTACCGCTTCCTGCTCCGGCTATTATGAGAATAGGACCGTCAACAGTCGTAACAGCCCGGTACTGTTCCGGATTGAGTTCTTTTTTCAGTGTGTCCAAATCAAGTGAAGCCATCGAGAAATTAATTTACCATGAAAATGCAAAAAAATCCACTAAGAATAAATAACACAATACATATAAATGGTAATGTAGTTTGACACTATTGTAATATTATGCGAAAATATTCCTATTATGATAACGGAGAAGAGAAGAAAAAATTTAATGTCTCATATGATAAGGTGTTTTTATTTCCTTATTACTATTTCTACATTCTTCTTTACCATAAGCTGTCAGAATCAAGTTGAATTTAATGCTCCAATAAGAGACTGGTTTGATGAATATGCAAACTCTGCCGCAATTGAAGATTTTAAAATCGAATCAGAATTTGTAAAAGATAAAACCGGAGCTGTCTGTATTCCAAGTGACGGAGATAAGACTGTAAATTTATTGTTAAGAAATCCAAGAAACTACTCACTTAACATGAATTTTATGACAGTACTGCATGATGAAATTTCCTGCGAGCAGAACAGTTCAGATAAAAAAATAGCCAGCATCACATATTCCCAGACATATCTAATCATGCATGACGGTGGAGACCCTATTGGTGGCAATATTACAGTTTCAGAATCCGAAACAGGACGTCCATTTCTTGCATTTGAATATAGTTTAAAGTGTAATACTCCGCCACCTTCTGTAATGGGGCAGGCAGTTCTTGTTTCTTCTTCTCTTGGACAAAAGTATGTAGTATGCTTTTATCTTCCTACATCTGAGCTTTCAAGTGATACACATAAAAATGATACTCACACAATTTTTATAGATAATCAGCAGGTTGCAAGCGGAACTGTATCAGAACTTGAAGCTGCTTCTGCTCCAAGACCCTCTGATCTAACAGTGCTTTCTAGTGGTGCCTCATTTAGTAATACAGCACCTTCTGGATATACACCTTTTTATTATGTTACAGACCGTGTAATGCATGAAAATGATAACTTAAGCTGGGACATATGGCTTGAAGATGATGACGGTCTAAAATCCAGGACAATGAAAGCTTCTACCATAGTTCGAGAAGTTCACATGAGTGTAAGTGGCGGAACAAACGAAGCAGTAATTACAACACAAGAAAGTGATAACACAACTATAATAACTGCTGCTGTTGATGAAGGTACAGTTGAAGAATGGAAATGGGAATCTTCTGACACGGGCATTGCTTCTGTAGTTAAAGATCCAAATGATAACTGTATTGCAACAGTAACCGGAGTTTCTGGTGGACAGACTGTAATTAACATAACAGCTAAACTTGCTGACGGTAGAATTGTAACAGCAGCTAAGAATGTGAGGGTACTTAGTCTTGAATTTAAATCAACGTGCCCTACAGATTTTATTAAAGGACAGTCTGGCATCCAGCTTTTAACAGAAACAAAAGGTTTCCCGGCAACACCTTCTATTACATGGACAAGTTCGCATAATTTAGTTGCAACAGCACCAGGCGGAAGTGTAACTGCTGTTGCCAAAGGAAAAGCTACTGTTTCTATAAGTACAAGTTATTCAGGAAAAACTGTATTTGCTACAAAAGAAATTTATGTACATGAAGTTACAATTTCAGGTGGAACAGAAGCATTTAAAGGTGGCTCAAATATTGCCTTAACCGCAAATATTTCAAGTCCTCAGGAAAGAAATGCTCCATCAAATATTGAATATTCATGGTCTTCTGGTAATGAAAGTGTCGCAAGTGTAGGAACATCTTCTGGAGTTGTAACACCTGTTGCTCAAGGCTCTGCCCAAATTCAACTTAAAACTAAGCTTAATAATAAACAGATCACTGCAGATACAAAGATTGTAATTATTTATGATGTTGCTATGGCAGTAAGTGCTCCTACTTCTAAAGATACAAATAATGGAGATTCAACTTGGAGTGATTCTAATACATGCTATGCCCTTACAAGTCTTACTGATAATTTTAACTTGCGTGTTACAAATTCAACTTCATTCCCTCAAAATACTAGTTTTAGCTGGACAGTAACAGATGCAGATAATCACTCAACAACAAAAGTTGGAGCCTCTGCTACTGTATATCCTAATGAAGTTGGTACAATAGGAACAAATCCTACTAATAAGACAAGATGGAATGTAAGTTGTACTGCCACATTGCCGTCTGGACTTATATCACCTGTAAAAGCTCAAAGTTTTTATGTTTATAAACTTACTATCCCTTCGGTGTCGATTGTTTTAGATTCTAAACCTACTGAACTTTTACTTAATGGAGCAGACAACTATTATATAGGTTCAGGTGATTATGATAAACAATTTACTTTCTCGATAGATGCCGAAGGTTATATGCCACAAGGAGTTACTTATAGCTGGGCTGCTGTTATAAACAACGGGCAGAACAGATCTCTTGGTACAGGCAATTATCCTTCGATTACTAAAACAATAAATCTTATTCGAGGTACAACGGATGAGCTTACTCAAGACGTGACATGTCAGATAAACTGTACTTTAAGTCTTACAGGTTGTGATCCGAGATTTGATAGTACATCATTTACATTTAAGGTTCCGCTTACTATCAATGATAATCAAATAACAAAAAATAATTCAATTGATGGTGCTTATGTTGAGTCTATTGATACTCAATATAATTGTTTTGAATTTGGACCTTCAGATTTGAATATTAACTGGTATTTTTCTGTTAATCAAATGACCGGATGTGAATATGCATGGGCATATTCATTCCATTCGTTTAGTACATTTAGTTCAAATAATTATTCTGTAACCTACAAAACTAATGAACTTTGCAGTAATCCTTCATCATATGCTTATGTAGGTAATGATCTTTATTGTAAAATACGTAGACCTGGTTACAAAGATAAAGTGGTAACATTTAGGGTAGAATTCGTATTTAACCCTAATAAACCATAATTATCTTTTATTCCAAGGCTTTATCGTATCGGGTTAAAATAAACTATAGTTAGTGCCACTGATACTCTACGTCTCCAGCCATAGGCCCATCATCACCAAGTATTTGTAAATTCCATTTTATGTTTTTTTGAGATAAACGTTCGTATTGTGAAGAAAGTGCCCAACCTGTGCAAATAAAATGTGAACCTGCTGTAATGCTGTGTGAATTTCCATCAGACCAGGATACAACGTCAAGATTATTTAAATCAAATGAATTTAAAAGTCTATTATATCTACTTGGCTGTCTGTTTTCTGGAACTGTTATTTCACCTGTAATGCCATTTAAAAGATCAAATTCAAGTTTATAATATGGTGCATTACATTCCCATATTAAACATTTTCCTTCATGAAATCCAAATAAAAAAGGATGCTCAGGACCTACAAGAGGTGCAGAAGAATGTGTTTCTGGATTTTTGCAGCTGCAAATTAATAAAAGGGTAAATGAAAGTAAAAAGGAAAAAACTTTTTTCATATAATTCTCCTTCAAATTGAAAAAGTTCGTTCCATTATACCCCCCTCCTAAAGCAGTTGTCAAATATTAAACTTCTATTTCCCAATCTTTAATTCCCAGGCTTTGTGGCATCTGGTGCCTTCAAAGTCTTTTGGAATTGATTCTTCTGTGATGTCGGTGGTCATTATTACTTTTCCGGAGACTGTTGCCTGAGGTAATGCGTTTTTATCAAATACGAGTTTAGTTGAATTTGTAGAAAAATACAGAATGCCGCCGGGACTTAAAATGTTGAGGCAGTCTTTTACAAGCTGGCTCCAGTCGCGGTTTATGTCTAAAACTGTATAAGTGTTTTTGCTGTTAGAAAATGTCGGCGGATCTAATATTATGATATCATAATATTCATCATCTTTGAGTGAACCGTCTTTTGCCTTTAATGCCTTTTCCTTTAAAAACTCTACGCAGTCTGCTCTTGTAAAAATAAACCTTTCTCTATCCGTAAAGCCGTTTAGTGCCATGTTGCTTTTAGCAAGCGTAAGATATGTGTTTGAAAGGTCAACAGATTCAATAGAACGTGCTCCGCCTTCTGCTGCATAAACAGAAAAGCTTCCTGTATAACAGAAAAGATTTAGTACTTTCTTTTTTGAACATATATCACGGATTTTTGAACGGAGAGGGCGGTGGTCAAAGAAAAGCCCTGTGTCTATGTAAGAAGTTAAATCTATGTTAAAAAGCTCACCGTTTTCCTGGGTAATGCCTTTTATTTGACGGGAGTTTGGAGCCTCATCCTGTGATACGGATTTTGTATTTGAGTCTGCGCTGTCTCTCGATTGCTCTCCGGTCTCGGTTTTGCCGTTTTCTTTTTCGTACTGGTTTGTGCCTCTCTGGCGCTTTCGCATCTTTTTTACGATATGACTTTCTTCGATTCCTAAAGTTGCGGCTGCAGAGGATGCCATTTCATTAAGCCAGATTTTCTCTTCATTTTCATCCTTTTCATAAGGACGTTCGTAAAGATATAAAACAGCGTATGTATTAAGGGCAGCTTCTTTTTGAACAAGAGGATCATTTGCTGCGATTCTTTCATTCTGGTTTAAAATAAAACGCGCAGCTTCGGTTTTTGTATTTATTCCGTCTGGTAAAAACTCGTAAACATCAAGCGAAAGGGGAATTTCTGGGATATCGCGGTCATAAAGCCTGTAGCAAGAAATGCGGTTTTTTCTGGCCCATTTTTTTAATTCTTTAATTTTACGCTTGAGCCTGTTTGAAAAAAGCTCTGCCTGATACGTGTTTTTTCCCAAATTCATGTGGTGATTTTAGCACAAATTTGATATAATTAAAATATGTAACAGGCGAGAGTTAGGTTTTTCTGCTTGAGCGCTTTTGTGATTCGACTCTTTTATGCTTTATTGTCATAAGCATATATACTGTTATATAATATTCTCATGTTATTTATATTCGACATGGGCGGAGTCGTTACGACGACCTTTTTAATGGACGAACTCTATAAAAAAATCGGAATTACTCAGGAGCAGTTTAAAGAAATCTGCTGCAAAAAGCGGATGATTTTTGATGAACTTGAAAAAGGCATTATAACTCCTTCTGAGTTCTGGAGTGAATTCAACAAATCCGCTAAGTCGTATAAAATTGAACCGGTAAAAAATGACCTTTTCAGGCTTTATTTTCATCCCGTACTTAACGTCAAAACCGTAAAAATAATCAATTCACTTAAAAAAAAGCATCGCGTTGTCTGTGGAACAAATACAATCGAAAGTCACTGGGAAAACCACATGGAACGCGGTGACTATGCTTTTTTTGACCAGACTTATGCTTCAAACAAAATAGGAGAGGCAAAGCCTGACGTTGAGTTTTTTAAAGTAATTCTCGAAGCCGAGGGCTGCAGCGCCGACCAGGCTTTTTTTACGGATGACAGACTAGAAAACATCGAAGCTGCACGAAGTCTCGGCATCAACGCAGTTTTATTTACAGACGCAGACTCACTGAAAAAAGAATGGAAGAGATATTTTTAAGTTGAATTTATTAAATTCCCTAAAAAGGAGATTTATATGAAAAGTTGTTTTAAAAGATTTTTTTCTCTGGTTTTATTTTTCTGCTGTATTTCTTCTTCAAGTTTATTTGCCAATGGTGGTGTAGCGTTTGACTGGGTAGAAGGCAGTGCAGAAAAGATTACCCTTACAAATGATAAAGACCTTCACTTAAAAAAAGAAGATCTTACGCTCAAGTTTGAAGGCGAAACTGTTTTAGTAACCTGTGAATATCTTTTAGAAAATACATCAAAAGAAAAAAAAGATATTGATTTTGCTTTTAATATTCCTGTAAAGCTTGGCGGCTGGCAGACACTCCGCAGTTATCTTTTACTTTATAAAATTTATGACAACGAAAAACCGGTTTCTTTTTCTTCAAAAGAAGAAGTAGTAAATGACGATCCGTTTGAAACACATTATGATGTCTGGAAAGTTTCTAAACTTTCTTTTGAACCAAAAGAAGTAAAATCACTTAAAGTAATTTATAAAGTCAAAACAAATAATAACGGACGTTTTTGTACTGCAGATTACGACGGAAACAGTTTCAGATACAATCTTTTTCCTGCGGCAAGTTTTGGTAATGGTGTAATCGATGAGTTTAACCTTACAATCGACAAAACAGATCTTATTTTGTGCGAAGGAAAAATTAAAACAATAAGTGGAATAAAAATTGCAAATGATGATACAAAATTTGTTCAGACTTATTCATTTAAAAAATTCAGCTTAAAAAATAATCCTGAGCTTGTAATTGATTATGATATCTGGGGTTATTATGTCGGAACTTATTTAAAGAACGGTCATTACCGCCTCATTAATTCAATTTCTGCAACATCAGAATTAAAAGAAGGTTCTACAGTTTATAAAGCGGATAATGCTCATGACGGCGATTACGCAAGCTGCTGGGTAGAAGGTGCATCGGATTTTGGAAAGAGTCAAAAGCTTAAATTTGAACTCTGGCAGGGCGGTTCTTTAATTCCTCCTTTTACAAATCATTCAATAACTCACCTGTACATATTAAATGGTTTTCGACGTGATGAAAAAACATATTACGAAAATAACCGCGTCAAAAAACTTCGTCTTACAGTGTGGGATGACCAAGAGTCTAAAAGCTATGTCATTACGCTTCCTGACAGACCTTATGCACAAGTAAACGATTATAATATCGCTTATGAAGCAGATTTATTAAATTCATATTTAGAGCTAAATCCACGGAAAGTTCTTTATGGAGTTGATTATTTTGAAATCGAGATTCTTGAAGTTTATCCTGGAACAAAATATAACGATACCTGTATAAGTGAAATTATTATTTTGAATGTTCCGCAGCCATATAACTGATAAAAAAAATTATTTTAAAACAAGGACAAAACTATGACAGATTATCCTAGAGTTTTTTTAAACTCAAAAGAAGAAAGGGAAATAAACCAGGGATTTCCCTGGGTTTTTGATAATGAAATTTCACACCTTAAAGTTGCAGATAAAGACGGCAAATTTGAAAACACAGCATTTAAAGACTGTAATATCAAGCCTGGAACTCCTGTAGAGATTTTTACAAAAGCCGGTGGATTTCTTGGGACGGGTATATTCAACAAAAACTCAAAGATTACAATCCGAATTATTTCTAACGAACACGCCCAGGACGTTTACAAAGATATCGAAGGCTTCTGGGAAAAGAGAATAAGCGATGCCTACAACATAAGGCAGCTTCATTACAGTAAATCAGATTCTTACCGCCTTATATTTGCCGAAGCAGACCTTATTCCGGGATTTATATGCGAGCGCTATTGCGATCAAAATGAAAGGGTTTATTTAGTCGTTCAGTTTTTGAGCATGTCATGTGAAGTGTTTAGAAAAGAGATTCTTGGTGCACTTGAGAAAATATGCCGTCCATATGGAATTTATGAAAGAAGCGATGCTGATGTGCGTGATAAAGAAGGCCTCCAGCAGAAAGCCGGCTGGATTGGAAGTGAACGCGACGAAGTAATTACAATCGTCGAAAATGGAATAAAATTAATCGTTGACCTTAAAAACGGGCAGAAGACAGGATACTTTCTTGACCAGAAGGACAACAGAAAAGCCGCTTCGGTATTCTGCCACGGAAAAACCGTTCTTGATACATTCACCCATACAGGCGCTTTCGGCTTAAATGCAGTAAAAGCCGGCGCAAAAGAGGTAATAAGCGTCGATATAAGCCCTGAAGCAGTCGAAACTGTCAACAAAAATATACAACTTAACAACGCTTCGAGCGTAATGACTGCTGTATGCGCCGATGTCTTTGATTTATTAAAGCAGTACGAAGAAGAAAACCGTAAGTTTGATGTTATAATCCTTGACCCTCCGGCCTTTACAAAAAGCGCTAAAATGATCCAGAAAGCATACGGCGGCTATAAAGAAATAAACCTAAGGGCAATGCGCCTTTTAAACAAAGGCGGAATTTTAGTTACATGTTCATGCTCGCACTTTTTTGATTCAACCATTTTTTATGACATGCTCATGCACGCAGCTCAGGACAGCCACCGCCGCATCCAGATTCTAGAAAAACGCGGTGCCGGCCCCGACCATCCGGTTCTCCTCGGTTACCCGAAAAGCGAATATCTTAAATGCGCAATCACGAGAGTTTTGTAGACGGAAGACTGATTTATAAAAGTTGATATGTGAGGTAGAAAATGAATAAAAAAACTTTAAACATACTTTTACTTTTTGCAGTTTCAATTTTCTCGTTTGCATTTCATTTTGTTGAAGTTCTTTTACGCGGCTGGGACGACCTTTATTGGGCTACATATTTTCACTTTTCTTTTTTAATTGCACCGTTGCTTTTTATGCTCTGGCTCAATTTTACATGGAACTGGAAACTCGGAATTATAAAAAATCTGATTTTTGCTGTAAGCTACGCGCTGTGTTTTGTGCTTATTTGGTGGGCGTATAGAGAGGGCTATAATCGCTGGCTGATTTTTCTGCCCAGGTGGTACATCCTTTGTACTCTTACTTTTCCTATTTTAATTCCCTTTTTTGAAAACATTCTGCTTTCAAAAGTATTCAAACTTCCTGTTTGCTGGTGGGGTTTTATCACTGCGTTCTTTTTGCCGGTTACAGCGCATTTAATTGCCCAGCTTGTTAATCTGGGATTGGAAAAACTTATTACGTTCTTTTATTACATTAGTATTACTGATATGATTTTTCAATTCAAAACCGGTTCCATCATTTTTGCATACATGTTCGTTGAAGGACTTTTTATAGAAATCACGAGGTTTAAAAATGACAGAAGAAGTTAAAAAATATCTTGATAAAAACGGTAAGATAATCGTATGGCCTAAACGCAAGGAAGATAAAACAATTGTCACAGAGTATCTTGCCACAAAATTCGAATCCGGTAAAATTTATTCAGAAAAAGAAGTAAACGACATAATCTTAAACTGGCACACATTTAATGATCATACTTTGCTTCGCCGTGAGCTTGTTGAACGGAAATTCCTAACCAGAACTCCTGACTGCAAACAGTATCAGAAGTAAGTTTAGTGGTGTAGGATTTGAAAATAAAACGAGGTGAACAGAGTGAAAAAATCAAGTTATATTTTAATGCATGTCTTTTTTATTGCTGTCTGTTCAATTATAGGTTACTTTTATATTAATCAATTACAAGCTTATTATGTAAAAAAAGAAGAGATAAATAAATACTTTTTACAGCAACCCGAATATCCTCTCGCAAAGGCAGTTATTACGAAAAATTATGGTAAGATAAAAAGACTCTGCAAAAAAAATCCGGAATGGATAAAAAGAAGCTTTGAAGAAGAATATTATTCTGTTTTACATTATGCAGTATCGGAGGGGGAAACTAACGCTGTAAAAGCCCTTCTAAAAGCCGGAATGAATCCAAATGTAGTTAATCCTGGTGGTAATACACCGATTTTTACGGCAGTTGATCAGCTTTATGAGATGGTTAATAAAGTGGATTATTCTAAAATAGTCAGGCTTTTAATTGATTATGGTGCTGACTGTAATATTCATTTGAAACGTGGTTTTAATAGATCTGATATTGGAAATGGTGGTGAGACACCTTTGATTCTTTCTATCTGCCATTCCATTTATCTTGATGATTCAAACACAATTCCAAAGCTTTTAATCGAAGATGGTCATGCAGATGTTAATGACAGAACAGAATATGGAGTTACAGCTGCAGTCGCTGCTTTATGGTTCAGCAATTTAAAAATCGCGCACTATCTTATTAAAGAATGTAAAGCAGATGTGACAGAGCCTTTTTATTTCTGCTATGAAAATGATGAGTTGAATAAAATTCAAATTTATCCTGTAATGCTGGTTAAAGAACTTAATAATTTTCCAGAAGATTCAGAAAACCATAAATTAATGCAGGAAATTATTGCAGAGTTTAAAAACCAGGGAATTGAAGATTTTGAAAGTCCAATTCCAGATGATGTGCAGAAAATTCTTGAAGAGCATTGTCCTGCACTTTATTTTTCTACCCATTATGAATCTTTGAAAAATTTATTAAAATAAAAATATGATAAAACCTAACGAAAACTACAATTCAATTTTTCTCCTTGGGCCAACGGCTGTCGGTAAGACTTCTCTTGGCGTGCGTCTTGCGTATGAGCTGGGCTTAGAAATAATTTCTGCAGATTCCCGCCAGGTTTATAAGGGTCTCGATCTTGGAAGCGGTAAGGATCTTGCTGAATACAACTATAAAGGTAAGGACATTCGGTACCACATAATCGATGTTACAGACCTTAGTCACGAATACAATCTTTTTGACTACACAAAGGATTTTTATAAAACATTTTCTGAGCTTCAAAACCGCGCTCTGGTACCGTTTACAGTCGGCGGAACAGGAATGTATCTTGATGCTGTTATACGGGGCTACGAGCTTGCAGAAGTTCCGCCTAATCCTGCACTGCGCGAACAGATGAAGGGTGCTTCATTAGAAGAACTTGCAGGGCGTCTTCTTAAACTTAAACCCGACCTTCACAATAAAACCGACTTAAAAATACGTGAGCGTGTAGAAAAGGCTTTGGAGATTGCAGTTTACATGCAGAGTGATGAATACAAAAAAAATAAAGAAAAGCAAAAAAGCCGCCCGGATGTTAAGCCGTTAGTCCTCGGAACAACGATAGACAGGACTCTTCTTCGCGAAAACATCAAAATAAGACTTCGCGAGAGATTTGATGCCGGTATGATAGACGAAGTTAAAAACCTTCACGATAAAGGCGGCTACAGCTGGGAGCGCATGGAACGGCTCGGTCTTGAATACCGCTTTATTTCTGAATTTCTTGAAGGAAAAATTTCATCACGAGAAGAGCTTGAAGAAAAGCTTTACACTGCAATCTGCCAGTTTGCCAAGCGCCAGGAAACGTGGTTCCGCGGAATGGAAAAAAAGGGAGTAAAAATCAACTGGATTACAAAAGAAGCAGACAGGGATAAAAAATTTGAGGATGCTTTTAAAATAATAAAGACCGCGTTCCAAACCTGAAACAACGGTCTTTGTACAAAAGAGAGATCCGGAATTCTTCCCGGCGAAAGATTCTTTATGTATCCTGGTTATGCTCCGATAGCCATTTTCTGTGTATCTTCGATTTTTGTAAGATATCCAGTTCTTACACAGCTGTCAAAAAGGCTGTGGCTTATAAAATCTGTTTTAACTTCATCGTATCCATCACGGTCTCGGACGATTCTTACAACAAAACCATCATCCATTTCTTTAACGATTGTCATATAATCTGTTGATTTTCCAATACTTTTTAATGTATAAGTTCCCATAATAAACCCCTTTACATAACTAAAAATTCAACTTAAAGTACAGTTATTCCGTACACTTATATTTTCGGGTTTTAAAAAATTTTGTTTAGTATTTTTTATGAATTTTAGAGATTTTTTGAATGACCATAAAATATGCGATGCTCACATCCACCTTGCAGACTGCTATGATTCTGGAGTCAAGTTGATCATGTCTAGAAATTATTCGTGTATTTCGTGCAGTCACTCAAGAAAAGAATTTGATTTACAGGCTGAATTTATTCAAAGGATTTTACCCGATTCAAAACCGTTTATCGTAAGTTCGTTCGGTATTCATCCGCAGAATCCCGACCTTGCAAACATTGATTATCTTCAGGAACTTTTAAACTCTGATAAAATCGGTGCAATAGGAGAAACCGGTTTTGATTTTTTTACTCCTGAGTTTAAGGCCCATGCAGGAGTTCAGGAAGAAGCATTTATCATTCAGACGGAATTTGCTCAAAAATATAATAAGCCTCTTGTGCTTCATGGACGGAAATGTCTCGAAAGCTTTTTCAAATATAAAAAGAATTTAACTAAAGTTCCTGCTGTTGTTTTTCATTCTTTTATGGGAACTCCCCTGGATGCCGTTTCATTTTTAAAAAGCGGTATAAACGGATATTTTAGTTTCAGTGCTCAGATTATAAAGGGAAATAAAAAGGCTGTTTCCTGTGTAAAGGAGCTTGCTCTTGAAAGGCTTCTTTTGGAAACTGATGCACCGTATCAGACTTTAAAAGGTGAAAGCCTGACTCCGTGCGAAAGGATTTTCGAAGTCTATGACGAAGCTTTTAAGATTCGGGGAGAGAGTGATTTTGAGAGGTTTACAGAACAGCTTTATTCCAATTTTATGAGCTTATTCTGATTTCAGGTATGCATTTACGGTTTTTAATGTGTCTTTGTAAAGTGCGCAGAAACCGTTGATAAGCGGAGCAAGATTGCCTTCTGCTTTGCCTCGTAAAATGTCTTCTATTTCCTGGCCTTTAGCTGCAAGGGGAGCCGCCGCAATCTGGCGCGCAGCCCCCTTAACCTTATGAACATAGCCTGCAGCCTGTTCTTTAGACTCTAAAATCAAGTCATTCAGTTTTTTTACGTCAAATTCTGTATCCGAAACAAAATAATTGAGAAGTTCTTTATAAAGGTCTGTGTCGCCGTCCGTTAAATCAATGCCGGTTTTAGTGTCTAAAAGTTCATTCATGATTCAAATATAGAATGTTTTAGGCATTTATGCTATATTATAGGTATGAAAAAAATTAATTTTTTTGTATTGTTCAATCTTGCATGTGCACTTGTTTTTTCAATGCTGAACGTCTGCTTTAATGCTGATGTTTCCTGTCTTTCGTTTGTTGTAAGTATTGCTTTTACAGCAGCAATGTTCTTTGTTATTTATGTTAATGTAATTAAGAATGATAAGCTGAATTTTGTTTTTGCGTCTAAAAAGCTTCTTCAGTATGAACCATATGTTTTTTTACTTGCATTTATTATAAGACGTTCCGGTGAAAAAGGAACTTCTTATGCATATGATTTAATCTGTGTAATTATCTGGCTCTGTATTTTTGTAAGCGGAATTATTCTTCAGAAATTTTTTGAACCCAAACAGTTTAAACAGCTTACTGACAAAGTCATAAAAGAAGTTAAGAACGAAAACCTTGTTAAAATGCTTGCAAAGGGAAAAAACAGTTCTGGTCAGAAAGTTATGACTTCTGATTATGCAAAATGGTTTGTTTTTGAAATTATTGACTGGATTGATGCCCTTGTTCAGGCTGTATTTATGGTTCTGCTTTTTCAGATTTTCTTTTTCCAGTTTTATAAAATTCCGTCAGAATCAATGGTTCCTGAATATATGGTAAATGATAGGGTTGCAGTAAGTAAAATTACAAGTGGTCCTAAATTTCCTTTGAGCGATGTCGGGCTTCCTAACTTAAAGCATTATAATAGAGGAGATATTGTTGTATTCAGAAATCCTCATTATGTAATTGACAGAAAGTCAGAGGTAAAGACTGTACTTTCTCAGATTACTTACATGCTTACATTTACTCTTGTAAATACAAACACTGATGAATACGGAATGGTAAAGGCAGATCCGCTCGTTAAGAGAATCTGCGGTGTATCCGGCGAGCAGCTTATGATGCAGGATGGAATTTTATACACGAGAACAAAAGATTCCACTAAATTTAATCCTGTAGAAGTTGATAAAACATGGGCAGTTTATAATCTTAACGAAGAAAACGAAGCCCTTAAAAAATATATTGTAGATCTTTCAATTACTGATGAAATCTACGACGGTTTTATATATATCGAAGATCAGAGAAATAACCTTAATCTGAGTGAATGTGAAGAAGAATGCAGGCTTCTGGCAAAGAAATTTGAAGCTGCGGTTCCGGCAAAAGCTTCCCGTGCTTATTCTGATGATTATCTTCTTTCTGTATTTACAGACAACGATATTCATACACAGAAGCTTTTCTACTTTTATCCGGATTTTGCTCAGAGGCTTATTTCAATGGATGAAGGTACTGCATGGTTTAATGCTTATATGACTGACTGGATTGCAGGTTATAAAAATTTTGAAAAAGACGGTTATATCGGTGGAAATCTTTATGACGACTGCGCATTTAAATTTAATATTATGTACAAACTTGCTTTGGGAAGACTTGTTGTTTATATTGCAGAAAACATGAAAAAGCAGATTCCTTCTGAAACCTGGATGACATCAGAAGAATTACATAAGCTCCATGAAGAGCTCCATCTTCTTTTTAATTATGCAGAAATTCATGATCAGAGAAACATGCCTGTTTTCCCGGCAAATGATGAAAGCGGTAATCCACAATATATTCCAAACGGCTGCTATTTTATGATGGGAGACAATAGATTCCACTCACTTGATATGCGCCATACAGAAAAAAGATATGTTGCAAAAATTACCCGTTATGATAATTTTTCAGTTAATTATTATTCAACGATTAACCAGATGTATGTTCCACAAAAGCTGATTCTTGGTTCAACAGGAATCCGTTTCTGGCCGATTTCACGTCCTTTAAGAAATTCTAAATCAGGTAAAATAAAATAAAAGAGGTTAAACATGGGAGAAGAGAAGTACGTTAGACCGACTTGGGATGAATACTTTATGGAGGTTGCACGAACAATTGCAAAACGTGCAACTTGTGACCGCGGAAGATCTGGCTGTGTAATTGCACGAGACAATCAGATTCTTGTTACAGGTTATGTCGGATCTCCGACAGGACTTCCACACTGCGACGAAGTGGGACATCTTTTAAAGAAGATGATTCATGACGACGGTGAAATTACACAGCACTGTGTAAGAACAGTTCATGCTGAACAGAACGCAATCTGTCAGGCTGCAAAACGCGGAATTCCTCTTGATGGTGCAACATGTTATTGTAAAATGACTCCATGCAGAACCTGCGCAATGCTTTTAATTAACTGCGGAATTAAACGGGTAGTCTGTGAAAAACATTACCACGACGAAGCAGACAGTCTTGATATGTTTAAGCAGGCAGGAATTAAAATTGAGCACCTTGAAGATACTGTTCAGACTTATAAGGACATGTAATTTTTATTCCGCTCAACAGGTGAAATATGTCAGGACAATATAAAGTACCGCGTGTGATAAGCATCGGTGGAAATGGCAATACTCAGAAAATTCTTATCGGCGGGTCAAATCCTGTTACGATACAGACTATGTGGAAAGAAGGGATTGAAGACGTAATTTCAAATCCCGTACATCTGGAAAACATCCGTTCGCGAATAATTCAATTAAAATCACTCGGTTGTGATATAATACGTTTTGCTGTACCTGATATGCAGAGTGCAGAAAGCTTTGTAAAAATATGCAGCGAAGTTTCCATGCCTCTTGTTGCTGACATTCATTTTGATTACAGACTTGCACTTGAATGCTTAAAAGGCAATGTCGGTGCAATAAGAATAAATCCCGGAAATATCGGAAGCCGTGACAGGGTAGAAGCTGTTGTTAAAGGCTGCAGGGAAAAGGGAGTTGCAATTAGAATCGGTGTAAATACCGGAAGCCTTCCTAAAGATCTTGCCTGTGCCGTTGAAGAAGGAAAAATGTCACGTGCTCAGGCACTTGCAGAAACAGCTTCTCGTGAAGTCCAGGTTTTTGATGAACTTAATTTTGACCAGTTTGCCGTAAGCATGAAAGCAAGCTCGGTAGAAGAAACAATCGAGGCAAACGAAGTTTTCGCTTCTAAATATGACATTCCTCTTCATATAGGAGTTACAGAAGCCGGCCCTTTAATTACGGGTGTTGTAAAATCAACCCTTGCTTTTTCAAAACTTCTTAATGAAGGAATCGGAAGCACAATCAGGGTAAGCCTTTCTTCAACTCCGGAAAATGAAGTCATAACCGGAAGGGAAATCCTTCATGAATGCGGGCTCAGAAAAGGTGGAGTTACTTTAATCTCCTGCCCGCGCTGCGGAAGGCTTGGATTTGATGTTCACGGTTTTGTTGACAGATGGCAGAATGAACTTCTTTCGATGGATAAAGACATTACGGTTGCCGTTATGGGGTGTGTCGTTAATGGTCCTGGAGAAGGAAAGCACGCAGACATTGGAATTGCAGGTGCCGGAGATAAAGCAATAATTTTTAAAAAAGGTCAAATAATACGAACGATTGACATAAAAGATGCCGATAATGAGTTTAGAAAGGAACTTGAATCTTTATGAAAAATTTTCGTTTAAGTAAACATTTTCCAGTATTTTGTATAGTGTGCCTTTTTTTGATAAATTCTGTCTTTGCCCAGCATCCTCAAAATCCCGGAAATGAATCCTGGAAAATGCTTCAGAAAGCCCAGGCACAATTTGACCAGAAAAATTATAACAAGGCATTAAAACTTGCCGGAGACTGTCTTTCTCAGAGAAAAAAAGAAGTTGAATATCTTGATTATGTTCTTGCAAATTCGCTCAAACCGTATCAGGTAAGAAAGGTCGGTGATGATATTGACGAAGTTCTTAAAATTCTTAAAGAGCGTGATGAATACGAGAGTATCGAGATTATAAAAAAATATTTAAATATCCATGGAAAAGAATTCTTTAAACATTCAATCAAAAATTTTACAGAATATCTTCATAAAAGAATTGATTACCCGGAAGTTTATTTTTTAATTGCAAAGATTTATAAACTTGAAGGGGAATTTGATATGGCTTTGACCTATCTTCAAAAGGCAAGAGATTCTTCATTTCTTCTTGAAGTTCCGGAAGAAATTACGGATATCAATTATGCAATCGCAGATATTGCAGAATATAAAAATAATATTGAATTGCAGGAAAGAACACTTCTTTTGATTGTTGGTGATAAAGGCCGCTATGGCGATAAAGATATGACATTAAAAAATGCTCTTTTGAGAACTTCAAAATCTGAAAAAGAAGACAATTCATCAAGATTCTTTGAGCTTTACAGGATTGATGCGATTCAGACAGAAGATGCGTTTAATATGCTTACAAAAATTTATATAAATGCAAAAAAATACAAGGATGCATATCTTACAAATCTCTATTCAGTTTTAATCTGCTTTACACATATCAATTCAATTCTTGAAGAACGTGAGTCAGATTATCATTATACTGATCTTGGAGAATTTTTTAACGAAATAAAAAAATATCCTGATATCTACGAATGGTGCAATGAACATCATTTCTGGGAAGGTTTTTATAACATCTATTCACTTGGTCAGAAAAACTATTTTTATAGATTCCCGCTTGATATAATTACTGTAATGGCTTCTGATTGTCCGGAACAGTACTGGAAAAATGCTGCTTCTCAGGTTCTGTTAAAAAAACAGGACAAAGGAGAAGTTGTTCTGGGTGCAGACTGATTTTTATAAGGATTTGACTTTAACTTGTCAGGGCCTAGTAATGAAGGCCCACGCCCAAAGAAATTTCATACTTTGAAACATCCGGTCTCCATGATTCATCAATAATGTCTTTAAGTAAAATTCTTCCCATGTCAAAACCTGCACTTGCACGAAGCTGTAGAGATTTAAACTTGTGCGGGTAGGCAATTACTTCTATGCCTGCAGTATAAAATCCGTCTTTAATCGAAAAATCACGGCCTGTTACACGGTTTTTTGTAAGCGCAAGATCTATAAAAGGAACAATCTGTATTTCTGAATTGAATTTATTCATAAAATGAATTCCGATTTTATCAAAATCAAAATTCATGATGTGGATAGGAAAATCAAGATTTAAAACTACAGCACCTGGTGTGCTTGTCGAGTTTATGTCGCCAAGAAGAGTAGATTCAGGAAAGCGTTTTTCGTTTCTTACACCACGTATGTAAATTCCAACCGGCATATTCTTATTTAAGTATGAAAAACCATACAACCTCAGACTAATTCCATTATAATCCCATGAAAAATGAGTCTTTAATTCGCCTTCAAAGCCTATTACCATGTCATTAAGGTGGTAGTTATAACCTATATCCTGTCTTATAAAGAATTCAACGCCTTTACGAAAGTTTCCGTTCCAGTTGATGAGGTTTGCAGAAATTCCGTTTGAAAACAGAATTTCAGGGCTTAAAAGAGCATCGTTTCTTATGTTTATTTTTCCGTCAGGTTTCCAGTAATAAGTGTAGCTTACAGAAGGCGTATATTTTATGTCACCCCAGCCATAAATCTTTTTAAGCGTTACAGGCATTGCAAACTGAACGTATTCGCCAAATGCAAGCCTGTCATCAAATACATCGTTATCAAAATCATTTAAAAATTTCTGCTTAAATACAAGGTCGTAAGAAATCCATTCAAAAGGAAGGCTTAAAGAAAGACCTGTAGAACCGTCCCATTCTGGAACATCTTTTCCGATTGTGTAGGATAAATCAATTTCGTTATCCCAGGATGCATCTATAGGTCCGATTTTAAATGGCAGTGAATAAGATGCAATTCCTCCAAATTTAAAGTCAAATTTATCTGTGTCATCATTCTGCTTAAAAGAAAAATAAATTTCGCCTTCAAGCGGGCTTAAAGTTCCGGCAAAATTAGAATTCTGCATTTTTGTCTTAAAGACATTACCGTCATCGGAGCTGTATTTGTAATAAGGAAAAGCTACAAAGTTGTTCGAATCCTGTAAGCTTACTTTAAGTACGACAGGTGTCACGTCTTCTGAGCTGTCATCTGCATCAGAATTTGCAGGGCTCAAATCTTCACTTTCGGTTTCGTATTCAACATTAATTTCGTCAAACAGGCGAAGATTTACATAACGCTGCCTGAGCTCTGCTATGTATTTTTCAAGTTCTTCCTTTGATTTAAAAACTTTTTTTCTTGAAATATGAACCTTCTGATCAACAAACTGTTCTTTTGAAATTCCTGTGATGCTGTATTTTACATCTTTAATTTTAAAATTCTGTGCAAAAACAGAACTGCACGAGAGAATGAGTAAAATTAAATTAATTCTGAATTTTGATTTTAAAAACTGCATTTTATTTATTTTCTTTTTGAGAATTCTGTTCGTTGCGTAAAACAGTTATGTCTACGGGATTGTTTTTTGTTACAGCATAATAGATAAAGTGAATTGAACTGTAAAAGAAAATCATGAATACTAAAATTGCAGTTAAGAGAATCGAACCTTTGTCGTGTCTTAAATACATACCAAGACCGGCAGAAAGGCACAGACAAACCTGTATCGAAAGTAAAAATATCAGTGTCTGAACTTTAGTAAAGCCCAGTGCGATAAGTTTATGATGAATATGGCGTGAATCGGCAGACATAAAGTTTCTGTGTTCTCTTGTGCGGCGCCACATTGCTGCAATTGTATCAAGGGCAGGGATGCTTACAAGAACAATCATTACTAAAAGCTTGTTGTATTCAAAATTTTCACTTGAGTTGTAAAGCGGTAAAACTGCAATCATAAATCCCATAAGCTGGCTTCCGCCGTCGCCCATAAATATTTTAGCCTGAGGTTTATTGTAAACAAGAAATCCTGCAACAGCTGCTGCCATCATAAAGCATACGCCCGCACTGGCTTTTGCATTAAAGTCAGAGCTGTAGAATATGATTCCAAGTGAACTTATTATTAAAAACGAAAGCCCTCCACAAAGACCGTCAAGGCCGTCAATAAGATTAAAGGCATTTATGATTCCGATGATCCAGAAAAACGAAAGCGTATAACTGAACCAGAGGGGAAGTTCAAAATTGAATATTTTCTTAAACCTGAAATCAAAGTAAAGCACGATTACAGTTGCAATTATCTGGAAGAGAAGCTTTAACTTAGCCTTGAGGTTTAAAAAGTCATCGAGAAGGGCAACTGTAAAAATTATAAGTCCTGCAATTATGATTGGAAGTACATGAGTAATGCTGTTTGATTTTGACACTGTAAAATAGATGACTGTAGACAGTGTAAAGGCAATGATAATTCCAAGTCCGCCAAGGCGGGGTATGTTTCCCTTGTGAATTTTCCTTTCGTTAGTTGTATCGTACCATCCGAAATGTCTGCACATAAGGATAATCAGCGGAATTACTACAACACTTGTACAAAAAGAAAAAGCAACCATCCACCACATAAAAAATCTCCAGAATATCTATTTAATAGATTTTACCACATCTCTGACAAGATTGCTAGAACCTTTTTTCATGACGAGTGCCTTGCCGTTTTTAATGACGATAATTAAATCCTTTACATCGCATAATGCCACAGGAATATCAGAATAGACAAAGTTGTTTTCAGAATTACACTCGGCTGCAACATTATCTGCTCCTTGAGAAAACTTTGCAAAAGCATCCCAGCTTCCGACATCGTCCCATTTAAAGCCTGCCTTAACAGCATAAGCATTTGCAGTCTTTTCTGCGATTGAGTTGTCTATTGCAATTTTTGGTGTAACAGAATATGCCTTATTCATTTCTGGCCATTTTTTTACGTAATAAATTCCATTCATTTTTGCAAGCTTTGGAGCTTTACCGTTTTCTACGCACTCAAAAGAATTAGACACCTGAGGCTCGCATTTCTGCAGCTCTTTTTTTAAAAATTCAGAGGTAAAGCCAAACATTCCAGAATTCCAGAAATACTGTCCGCTTTTAAAATATTCTTCTGCCGTTTTTGCATCCGGTTTTTCTTTAAAGTTGTCGATTTTGTAAGTTTTTTCTGTTACTGCGCTTCCTGTCTTTATGTAGCCGTAACCTGTGCTTGCTTCTGTCGGCGGAATTGCAAAGCATACAAAATTGCCTTTTGATGCAGCTTCATACGCTTCCTGGCAGTCCTGGACAAAGTTTTCTACCGGTGTAATTACGTGGTCGCTTGTCAAAACAAGAACAGAGTGGTTGATTTGAGGGTTAAGCTTTTCGAGCATGTGACATGTAAGGATAATAGGAGCTGTCGTGTGCTTTGCTTCGGGTTCAGCAAGAACTATAAGGTCGCGTAATATCTTTTCTTTGTCCTCATCTGATACATGACCTGTAAGTTCAAGGGCATGTTTTGCGCACGATTCTAAAAGATCCTTTCTTGTTGCAATGACAATTTTTCCTTCAGGTTTTACGGCAAGTGCCCTTAAAATTGAATTCTGTAAAAGAGAAAGTCCTTTTCCAAGGCTTAAAAACTGTTTCGGGTTATCAGGACGGCTTGCTGGCCAGAGCCTTTCACCAAATCCACCTGCTAAAATTACAACATCACTAAACATATAATTCCTCACTTAACTGAATCAAGTTTTGAAAAAACATAATTGCAGAAAGTTTTTATTCTGTTAATAAAAGACACTTCAATTCTCGAAGTCAAAAAAGGAAGGCGAGGAGCATCAGCACCGCCGATTCCATATAAAATCCAGTAATCACCGCTTTTATATACATAAATTACAGACTTCATTTTTTGGGGTTTTATACATGTTATGTCACGGTATAAAACCGGAGAAGTATTTATATTTTCATAATATAAAGATGTTAAATCTGACTTGCCGCTAGAAACGGTCTTAAAATCCGCATGGTCTGCCTTTATTAAAATTTTAGATAAGATTGTTCCGAAAGGCTTCATGTAAAATTCTGCGTTAATCAAACTGTTCCAGTCTTCAGATTCTGTTTTATCAATTATTTTTGCTTCTGAATATAAATCTACCCACAAGTCATTACGTTCAGAATAATATGGTATTCCTTTGTAAGACGGAATGTCATTTAAAATTGTATAAAGTTCGTTAATTAATTCAGGCTTTTTTGAAACGGGAATTATTCTAATGATTTCTGCGATGTAATTTGGTTTTAATTCCTTAATTGATTTAAGGACGTTTTCCGTATCGGTAAGCGAAATATTTGAAACAGACTTTAAATTTTTATAGACAGTTTTTCCAGAGAGCAGCTCCTGCCTGTCTGATTGTGTAAGGTTTGAGTTAAAACCCTTATCTAAGTCAAATGTATAGTTATCTGCAAACATTATGTTACAAAAAAGGAACATAATGATAATTATAGATTTTTTTAAAATATTGCTTCTCATCTTTAGTTTCACTATATAGTAAAAACATGCAATTTGCAATTATGGTTACCATATTAAATTTCTTATAACATCAACATTTACTCTTGACAGCAGAAAAATCTCATGTTAGAAGAACAGTAAGGGAAAAAGTTTGTCAGCACATCTGGAGAAATGTATTTTGATTTTTAGAAAATTTATGTTCGGGGGGGGTACAACCGTATAGGTAAATTGTACCCGGCCTTAAACACACCTCAATTCAAAGAGATTTCAGAAAATAAAAATTCTGGAAAAGCAAAGAATTTTTTTTCCTTCATATCTTTATCAATTCTTTTATCAACAATCTTTATTACCTCATGTTCAAATCTAATCGCAGATGTTCTTCTCAGAACTTATGATGATCCCTTTGATGAAGTACCAAATGCAGACTGGTTTTCAGAAGAGAAAAAAATAGTTATAAGCTGGACAAAAGATGAAGGGGCAGATGAATATATTCTGCTTCGTGCAGAAGATTCTGTCAGCCCGCAGTATAAACAGATTTACAGAGGAAAAGGTTTAAGCTTTACAGATACATTAAGCAACGGACTTAATGTAAATCAGAGATATCTGTATAAACTGGATAAAATCCGTGGTACAAAACCATTTTATGGACAGAAAATGGCATATGCATACTGCTGTGACAGAAGCCGTGATATTTATTACAATAATACAGAAGAAAAAAAGATTGAATTAACTTCTGATATAGACAGTTTAAACCTTTATTACGGGCGTTTCTGCGACGGAACTGTAATATTTGAAGAAGATTATTTTTACGTAGTAATTCCTCCACACAGACAGGCTGAGCTTGTTTTAGAGCAGACAGCCCCATCCATGTCAACACAGTGTTATATCAATTTTACCGATAAAGGATCGCCTGAACAGACATTTCCGACAGGTTCATTAAAGCTTGAAAACAGGACTTCAGAATATCAGATAAGAAAGATAAAGCTTTCCTTAGACAGCTCCTGTGTCACAGGCTCTGGTCTTTATATTGTGACTTATAATCTTTCCCTTGCAAATATAAGCAAGTACCAGAACTGAGGTGAGTATGAAACAGTTTTTTGTATTATGTGCAGTTCTAGTTTTATCATTCAGTTGTGAGATGCCTGTAAATACAGCAGGTAATAATGGTTATGAAAGCGGCAGTACAGGTCAGATTGAAAGAACTGATGATTTATTTGTAAGCCAAAGCAGTGATGAAAACAAATATATCCTTGATGTAAACGATAAAAAATACATTAAAGAAAACGGCTACACGGTATGGACAGAGATCGGGGTAAATGACTCTTCTTCATTTGAAAAAATCACTTGCAATATGAATAAAGAATACGGAGATACTGACGCGGGTTATGGAATTATCTTTCTGTTTAACGGTAATGAGAATCATGAATATCTTTTAACTGTTCTCATCAATAATAAGCAGAAATACTGCATAGGACGTCTTAAGGACAGCAGTTTTTCACTCATACAGAACTGGACTAAAACAGAAAATCTTACAGTTGGAAATACAGGAAACGGAAATGAAATAAGCGTTGAGTATGTAACTGAAGGAAGTCATGAAAATAAATTTCTTTTAAAGATAAACGGAAAAGAAGAAACATATTTTACAGATTCTGAAAACATGCATCCGGTTTTTAAGGATACTAAATGGGGATATGCCGCTGTTATTTCTCCATTTGAAAATTTTGACATTTCAAGAGTAAGGATTATATATAGAAAAAAGTAGGAGTTTATGAATGAAAAGCAGTACAGAAAAAATTTTAAACATTGTTAATGAAAAGAATGAACAGAATTATTCAAGAAGATTTAAAGCACTCTGTATGCTCGTGATGTATGCATTAAGCTTTTCACCTTTTTTATATGCAGAAGACGATAGAAACGTAATCAGTACATCCATACAGCCTCTTGTTTCTGTAAGTCTGAATAGTATTGATGAAAAAAATACTGAAGTTTTAGAAAATGTTAAGGAAGAAGAGAATTTTCAGACTCATGAATTTTTTTCAGAAGATAAACAGAATGTATTTACTGAAAAAGAACATGATATTGTTGCACTAAATTCTTCAGCAGATAAAAATCTTCCAGAAGCAGAGATTCCGCTTGAAGCGAAAATGCTTATTACTAAAAAAGAAGGTGGAGTAGTAAAACTTGGAAAGACTGAAATTGAAATCTCTGCTGGAGCAGTAAAAAAAGATATAGAAATAACAATTGAACGTCTGGAGATTGTTAAGGAAACAGGTGAATCTATTGCCAATGTAACAGAATTAAACGGCGGTTACAGATTTTTACCAGCCGGAACAAAATTTAAAAAAGACGTTATCGTAAGTATTCCATATGATAAAGAACTTAATTCAAAACCGGAATCTCTTGAAGAAACATATACATACTTTTATGACATAAAAAAAGAAATGTGGATTGCCCTGGAACGTGTTGCTGTCGATAAAGAAAACTGCCTTATTAAAAGCAAGACAAAGCATTTTACTGACATGATAAATGCCACTCTTACAATGCCGGAAACTGCAAGTCCTTCTGAAGTAAACTTAAATAAAATAAAGAACCTGGAAGCAGCCAGGGCCGACGGACACTTAGTAAAGTTCAATTCTCCACAGGCGTCAAATACAGGAGATGCAGCCTTTAGTTTTGAGCTTGACGTTGCGCCTGGGCGCAGAGGTCTTTCTCCACAGCTTGCGGTAAGTTATTCAAGTGCAAACGGTAACGGGCTTATGGGAAAGGGCTTTGACTTAATCTGTGGAGATTTAATCGTAACAGATACAAGAATGGGCCTTCCTAAATATGACTCAAGCGATACGTATTTAAAGGACGGCGTAATTCTTGATTGTATTAATGATAAGCAGCATGTTTATATTCCTAGACGTGAAGGTTCATTTTCAAAAATCGAAAGGTTTAATGCCTGGAAGGATGATGATTACTGGAAGGTAACGGAGAAAAACGGACTTGTTAAAGTTTATGGAAAATACATTCAGTATAAAAATGTAGAAAATAACTCAGTTGTAAAAGGACTTGATAAAAATAAAAATGAAAAGGCATACATCTGGAATCTGACAGAAGTAAGTGATACATACGGAAATTCCATACTGTATAAATACAGGGAGGATAAGGGAAGTGTATACCTTGATGAAATTTTATATACAGGAAAAGACGGAAAAGAAGGAAAATATTTTGTAAGCTTTGAGTATTATGACGGAGATGAAGAGCGCGAATTAAGAAAAGACGGAAGGATTGATGCAAGAAGCGGAAAGATTATCGAAAGTAACTATTTACTTAAAAGCATAAAGACAGGATATGATAAAGAAAGTGTAAGAACATACGAGTTTATCTACGGTGAACGAACTGCTGCAAGTGAAAAGTATTTAAAAGAGTTTAGAGTCTGGAATAAAGGAGAAAAAGACAGTTACTCATACTTTTTTGATTATAATGAACTTGATTTAAATAATATGTTTGATTCACCTGTTAAATATGATGAATTTGATAACCCCGTGCAGACAGGTGTTTCCAAATCAACTGCAATAAATGGAAGTGTATCGGGAGGAGCCGGAGTAGGACGCTCAGGATATGATGTAAGGGTAACTGGAGGAGCTCAGGGTTCTGTATCAACTTCAACATCTTACAGTGATGACATTATAGCAGACATGGACGGGGATGGAAGACCTGACAGCATACATTATGATTTAAACGAGCCGGAAAAATTATTTGTAAACCTTCAGGGCGATAAAAAATGGACAATAGACTGTTCTGCATTTTCAGAAGATCAGGAACTTGAACTTGAGAAGGGGTCGGGAGATACCGGAGGCTTTACTGTATATGGCGGAGCCGGAAAGAAAGGTAAGATAAACGTAAGCCTTGGAATAAGTTATGCAAAAGTAAAGCAGAACGGTTCCTCGCGTGTATTAAAGACTGTAGCGGATATGGATGGAGACGGAAGGCCTGACATTGTGCAGAGTGACCAGTCTTTTTACCTTAAGAATAACGGAGACGGAACATTTACAAAAACATATATCATTGCAACAACAGATGCACCTGTAAAAGACTATCAGAGAAAATTAGAAAGCGAAGATGTAGAAGGATATAAAAATACATACCGGCAGCAGCTTCCGTTCAGGATATGGAAGGCTCCATATAACGGAAAGATAAAAATAAAGAATGAAGGAAAGTTTATATCTGGAAACAACAGAAAGGAACAAATCATTTTAAAAACATTCATCGGTGAAAAATCTGAATGTGAAAATAAACTGAGTTTAGCAATTGATTCTGACAATCTAAAAAAAGCAGAAGACAATGATTTAAGAACGATAACACAGAACAGTAATATATACTTCGGAATTGATGCAGGATCTGACCCTGAGAATGCAGATTTAATTTTTAAAAACAGCATTGAATATGAGAGCATACAGGTTTTTAACGATATGAATGAGCTTCCTGTATTTCTGCCAGAAAAACAGGTGAAATATGACAGGGATAATTCTTTTAACATTCAGGGTGTTTCGGAATTTGAACTTAAAACAGGATATCCAGAAGTCTGTTATAAAACAGTAAGCGTAAATGAAAATGAAGGACAGAATACAGGTTATGCGCATTGGGTAGTAACCGGAACATTGTACGATAACTGGCAGGAATTGTTGACCGATGAAATAAAAAGCATTTCATTTGCCTCAAAACTTATAGAAGAAAAAAGAGTAATTCCGAGGTATTTTACTTCGGATTTTTTTGAAAAAACCGTAGAAACAGTTTATAATCAATACAGCTTTCCGAAATTATCAAACCCGTTTTACACAGATGAGCAGCTGGATGAACTTAATACAGCTGACAAAGTAAGTTATCTTGAGAAATTTGTAGAACGGTTTAAATATGATGTTACAAAAGATCTGTATGAATACGTATCTATGGGATATGAAAGTGATCTTGCTTTTTTAACTAAATATCTATCTAAAATCGATTTCGGGAATTATCTGACTTCATATTACAATGAAGAAAAATATGAAACAGAAAATATAAAGGCAGTAATTTCCACAGGAGGCATTATATACAGGGCAGTCTTAGGTTCAGATAATCATGATAAAGAGCGTACAAGGGATGTTACGGGAGCTTTTTATGACCTCGATTATATGTATCTTGGAACAATCTGTGGGGAACGCCTTGTCCTGAATAACAAAGATAAAAAAGTTTTTCTTGGTGAAGAGGAAATATGTGAAGCAGAAGTCAAAGAAGAAGACGGAAGCCTGGAGATTGCATTTAATATATATGAAAAATATAAAATGCTTTATAAGATGAACGATGCAGAAAAAACTGCAGATAAGATTACAGAAAGCGAAGTATTAAAGATTATAGAAACTTATAAGGCAGAAGGGCAGAACGAAGGAGAAACATCAGAAGAAGAAGCGGAAGCTCTGATGAGGAATGCTTTTGAAAAATATTATGACGAGTCAGCTCACGGATATACACTTAGAGATGAATGGAAAAAAGAAAAAACTCAGGAAGATTTTACAACGGAAGATGAAAATGGAGAAACAGTAGAGGATAAAGAAGCATATCAGGAATATTTGAATGAACTGGATGAATTAAAAAAGCTCTGCATAAAGTTTTCACTTGTAAAATACAATGAATGTATCTTTAACCTTACATATATTAACAATGCAGAATACAAAATAGAAAATAAAAGATGTTCATTTTTATCACTGGATAAAAATGAACTTGAACTTGATTACAGTTATTTTGAAATTGTAAAAAACACCTGGAACAGTTTTGATGACTTTGAAAATGATAACAGATCTGTTCCCAGACAGGTTTTTGCAAATTATGAATATTATATTACCTCTGTAAAGGAAGGAAAGAAATATAGAAATGTTTTAACAAGCTTACCTTTGGATGTAAATGACGGTGAAGAAGAGAGTGAAAGACAGGTTATAGAAGTTGCCTGTGATGAAAGCTATTACGGCGGATGCAATCAGTGGTATTACGGAATCTGGAACGGAAAGGGGAAATTTAATTCATCTGCACTAAATCCTGTAAAAGGAAAAAATCTTGAAGAAATGCAGAAACAGATAGAAGATGAAAATTCTAAAATATCAGAAACTGACGAAGAGAATCTTGAAGATTTTAAAGCAGAAGAACGTGAAACAGATGAAATCATTTATTATGTTCCAAAGAAAAATGTAAGCACGCAGAACAGTGGAACAGAAATTTCAGAAGAAAAATATAATGCAGATTACATGGCATATGTAAAATCTGATGTTAATAATATACTTATTGGAAATATTTCTGCAGTTTCTGTCATCAAAGGAAAAGATCTTGAAACACAGTATTATGCGCCGTTTATTTATAAAGATTTTATTCATTGTGACAGATACGGCGGAACGGCTTTTTATGATATAGAAGGAATGGATGCATATCTTAAAGGGAAAAACCAGGATGCAGGCAGTATAAATGAAAAAGAAGGAGACGTAACTTTAAAACTTGGAGAAATAAGAAGAAGTAAAAGTTCCGGAGATGATGTAACAAAGGGATTTGAATTTGTAATGGCTGCAGAGAGGTCACTTCCTAAAATGCTTGAAAAGATTTCAAAACTTGAAGAGATCTTTCTTACTGGCAGTTCTTTAGACAGCGGTAAACTTGGTATCAGTGGAAATATAGGAACAAATGAATCATCAAGTTATACTGTAAAATCATTTCAGGATATAAACGGAGACGGAATACCTGACATACTTTATTCTGACGGAAAAGGAATTACAGTACGCCCTTCATTAAAGAAAAAGACAGATACCGGTTATAAAATTGTTTATGACAGGGAAGTTGAATATAAAAATGCTGAATACATAAGTCAAAATACAAGTATTGTAGAAACAAAAGGTGCAAGTTTTTCTGCACAGGGAAGTGTAAGTACTAAATATACAGCTGGAGGAAGATTTTTAGGAGCCTATTGTGCTGCTTCTATGAGCGGAAGTGGTGGTGGTTCAAAATCCAGCGGAGATTCATACCAGAGCGCAGGTATGACGGATATAAACGGAGATGGGCTTCCTGATTATTTTTATGACGGAAAGTTTAAGCTTAATAATGGATATGATTTTGAAGAATATCAGCCTGAAGGAATATTTACGAAAGAATTTTTAAATCATTGTGTAAATGAAGGTTTTGGAGTGAACATTCCTATAGGAAGTGTTTCTACTAAGAGTGAAAGCATGTCAAATGCAGTAGTCTCTGCGGGGGGAGCATTAAATATCGGTTTTTCAGGAACGAGAATTGAAGGAATGTTTATGGATCTTAACGGAGACGGACTTGCAGATTATGTCTATAAAGAAGACGGAAAGTGGATGGCTTCGTTTAATAACGGTAAGGGACTGAATGAAGCTGTAGAATTTAAAATTCCTGAGTGGAAATTTGCAGACGGAGATAAAACAAAACTTTTTAAGAATGCTGACAATGCTTTTGATGTTGGCCTTATATCAAAGATTCCATATGTTGGAGATGCAGTTTCAGAAAGTGTTACATATGTTGCAACGCTGAATGCTTATGCTATAAATCCTGACTTTTATAACGCGCTTGATTTATCAACAACAATTACACTTGGGATTTCTGGAACACTGGGCAGCTCATTTACAGTAGGTATTCCAATACCTGTGACACCGCTTCAGATTAACATTACAGCCTCTGCATCAGGCGGAGTAGGTGCGTCATCAGCGATTAACGGTGTAACAGTGCGTATGTTTGATATTGATGGGGACGGTTATGTCGATCAGGTAATGAGAATCCCTGGAACAGTGACAGTAGGAGAAGCATCTCTTAAAACAGGAAAAATTTACTACAAGAAAAACCTTTCGGGAAAAGCAGGATTATTAAAAACAATTACAACACCTCAAGGCGGAACAGTAAATATCGACTACGAAGGTATCTACGGAACAAAAGACATGCCTTACCACAAATATGTAATGAAATCTGTTACGGTAGATGACGGAACAGGAAAGATTCTTCCTGAAGTTGTAGTAAAAGAAAATGATAACGTAGAGCCGGATACACACAGTATTACAGTAAATTATACTTACGAAAACGCAAGATACAACAGAACCGAAAAAGAATTCTACGGCTTTGAAAAAGTGACATCAGAAAATCCTGACGGAACAAAACAGGTAACAGTTTATAACAATAATCCTGCATTCTATCACTTAAAGGGAACAGTAAAAGAAACCGTTTCATATTCAAAAATCGGCAAAGAACTTTCTTTAAGTAAAACTGAATATGATCTAAACGGAAAGTCAGCTCTTCCGGTATCAGAGACAGTAACTGCAAAAGAAGAAGACTGCGATTCTTATATCGAAGTAAAAACCACTTATGACTATGATGATTATGGAAATGTTATACGGCTTATTCAGACTACTAATAATGCCAATGATAAACCTGTGTGTGCACTGATTGATTATGAATACAAAGACAGCAGTTACATAATGTGTAATCCTGTATCGATAGAAGTGTATGACAGAATTATGCAGCCGGGAGAAAGTTCGAAAGACTTTTTGCGGAAGCGCTGCGGCTCATACACAGATGAAGGAAGTTTAAAAACTCTGCGCCAGTATTACACAGAAAACGATTATACGGAAACAAAAATAGAATACGATGATGATTACGGCCTTATCACGAAAGTAACGGGAGCACGCGGCGAAGAAGTCCTTTACGGTTATGACAGCTTAAAGATGTTCGTAACATCAGTAAGGCAGAAGGATGAGAATAATTCATACCTTACAAGTACGGTTGAATATGATGTGATAACAGGAACCGTAAAGAAGGAAACAGACTGCAGGGGATACAGCTTTGAATACGAATACGATAAATGGCAGAGGTTAGAGAAACTTAAGACACCGTATGACACGGGAAGATTGAGCGCAGTTGAGTATGAATACTTTACGCCGGTTACCCAAGAAGATGAAAGTGAAGGCGGAACAGCTCCTGAAAACGCGGCAGCTGCTTTGCGTACATACAAAACTCATCCTTTCTGGCACGCAGTTACAAAAAACAAAGTATCGTTTGATGCAGCAGATACAAAAACAATCGAGACTGTCGTATTGACAGACGGACTTGGAGAAGCAGTGCTTACTGCAAAAACAGGCGTAGTATATAAAGACGGCAATAAGGAAAAAGGCTGGAACGTGTCAGGGGCTGTTATAAAAGATGAGAAGATGAGGGTAAAAAAAACAGGGCAGGTTTATTTTGCCGGAGCTGAACAGATAAATTTTGAAAGTGATGATGTCCTTAACCTTAAGTTAATTTATCCTGCAGTAAATTTCTATGATGAAAAGGGACGCGTTATAAAGACTTTGATGCCATGGCATGAAGGCGAAACCACTGAACAGAAAACGTATTTTAGAATTGAAAGCGGATGTCAGGTTGTTACGGTAACTGATCCTGAAGGAAACAAAACAGAACAGATTCTTGATGCACGTGAGAACATTCTGGAAGTATCACGCTTTGATGCAAGCGGAATAAAATTGACTTCCAGTGAATATCAGTATAACATATTAGGAGAACTTAAAAAGGCTTTAACTCATGTACTTGGTGACAGTTCTGCAAAAGACAGTACAGTCGAAGCTGTATATGATAAACTCGGACGCAAGACAGAAATTACTACAACAGACGGCGGTACATATTACTTCGAGTATGACAAGTCATCTAATGTAACAGCAAGATCAAACTCACGCCTTTTAAACGAAGGACGAAAGATAAACTTTATCTACGACAGCTTAAACCGGCTTACAGAAAAGAACTATGAGGATAAAAACGGAGTTCCGGTTGTAACAAAGTTTACATACGGAAAATCAGGCTCGGGAGATCCTGCAGGCCTTTTAGTAAAGGTTACAGATGAAACGGGAGTCATTGAGTACACTTACGGAAAGCTTTCTGAGATAAAGAAAGAAAAGCGTGTCATGAAACAGCATGATGTAAACGGAAAGGACATAGAAGCCGTAATGGAATACGAAAGCAATTACCTCGGACAAATGGAAAAGATGAAATATCCTGACGGCGAAGAAATTACTTATGTATATGATGATGCAGGACAGATCTGTGCAATAGAAGGAAGCAACGGCGACTACGTTGATGACATAGGCTACGATGAATGCGGTCAGAGGGTTTACATCAAATACTCAAACGGAGTTTCGACAACTTACGATTACAAAAAGGAAACGAGATTGCTCAATGCGATAAAAACAAAAAAAGATACGAAACTCTACCAGAACATAAGCTACTCGTTTACGAAAAGCGGAAACATAAAAGGATACACAAACGACTGCTTAAGCGGATACGGAACGGCATCGGGCAACTACAGGACGAGCCAGAGCTATGAATACGACGGACTGTACCAGCTTACAAAAGTAAACGGAACGACAGAGCTTAACAGGCACGGTTTTACAAATCCCGAAGTATTAAGTAAATACGAGCAGAACTTTTCATTTGACAGGCTTGGAAACATGAAGACAAAGAAATCAAGCGAAGTAACTGTCACAGGCTCTAAAAAAGGAGACGACCTTAACTACGAGTTTGACTATGAAATAGAAGAAGGATATTCACACAGATACTCAAGAATAGGCCCTAGATATTATAAGTACGACCAGACGGGAAACATCATCTGTGAACAGGATTTACCTTTTACGGAAGACGACACTTCCTACACAAAAGTTGAAAAGCTTAACGACAAAACTTACGGCATGGACGAAGGCTGGGCATACTTTAGCGATGCAAACTCTGATGATAATACAGGCGGGATCTCAAAAAAGAAGATAAACCGCCGCACTTACGAATGGAACGCAGAAAACCAGATGACACAGACAAGTGACGAAAGCCTTACGGTAAACTACACTTACGGAGTAGACGGCAAACGTGCTGCAAAATACACACACTCAAGCGAGACATTGTATTTTAACGATTACTGGGTATGGCACATAGACAGCGCGACAAGAAGCCGCGGCGGAAAGGTAACTAAGAACATCTATCTTGGAACAGAGCGACTTGCAAGCCGAATCGGAAGTTACAACACTTACTATGGAGAAGAAAAGGAGAATACGTTCTTCTACCATCCAGACCACTTAGGAAGCGCACAGCTTGTAACCGATTACGAAGGCAACGAGTACCAGAGATTAGAATACACGCCATACGGTGAAACATGGATAGACTTAAAGGCAGAAACCTCGCTTATACTAAAGCTTCCGTATAAATTTTCTGCTAAAGAGCTTGATGAAGAGACAGGTCTCTACTACTACGGCGCGAGGTACCTCGACCCGAAGATGAGCCGCTGGATAAGCGCCGACCCTGCTATGAACACAGGGGAATACTTTTCTAATCCCGACGCCGGAATGGGTGGCATTTACAACCATGTAAACTTTAATCTTTATCACTATGCGGGAAACAATCCGATTAGGTATACGGATCCGGATGGAAGGTTTTTTAATAGACCACTTTACCATGAGAAACAAAATAATCAAAAGAATTCAAATATCAGCATGGGGAAGACTCCTTCAGGCAAATACGAAATAGATGAGAATGGGAATAAAACAGTTACTAAGCAAAATACAATTGGCGCATACGGATGCCTGTTTACAGAAGTATTTAATAATGCTATGACTGCCAGAAAAGAGCGCGTGGCTGAAGAAAAAAAATATAGTGAACAGCATAATATACCTTTTTATGAACCAAGCTTGAAATTCTTTGCTGAAAATGACAAGTATTTTAACTACTATGATAATACAGAGAAGAATGAGAGTGACGCAAATATGAATATCAGCAGTATAAAATCTTTGTTTGAAGATGTATCAGGATATAATGTAAAAAATATTTCTTTTTATACAGTTGGTAGCGAAAAAGGTCAAGTTACCTCATCGAATATGAAAGCTATTATATTTGCACTGAAAGAATCCGGAAAGAGATTTGTTGTGCTTGGAAAATGTCATGGTCATTATACAACTATCTTAAATTGTGATGAGAATGGAAAAGTTAATGTAGTCGATATGCAGGATCCTCAGTTACGATTATTTAATAAGGTTTACTTCGATTGGTATAATGCATATGATGTGGAATTAGAGAATCTAGGATTTTCACAAGTCATTTTCTTGGAATATTAAATTTAGGATGGTGTTTTTATGTTAAAATATTATTTAATTTTATTCATGTGTTTTATCTTGTTTTCATGTACTAAAGCAGATTTAAATAAGATAAATAAACTGTTAAATAATTATGAATTTGACAAAGTTGAAAACTTAATAATTGATGGTAAAGTTTCAGATATGGATGGATCAAAGGAACTCTTTTTTGAGTGTTTAAAAAATGAATTGATTCTTGCTGCAAAAAGAAATGATTATGAGTATATAAAAAACATTTTAGATACAAAAGATTTTTCTCAGGAGCAATATGATGAAATCTGTGAATCAATATATAACATTTACAATTCATATAAACCTATTTTAGCCTTGATTGATACAAAATTACCACCGAATACTTTTTGTGGAAGGAACACCCTTTTACAATGTGCTGTGATAGAACAGGATTTAAATTCAATTGAAAGACTAATACAAAAGGGAGCAGATTGTAATCTTCGAGATAGACAAAATGGGTATAATCCTCTTTTTTTATCAGTAGAATATGATGGTCCAAGTAGTTTTGCTATTTTTAATGTTCTTTTAAGAAAAACAAATATATCTATAAATGATTACTTTTCTGGTATTTCTAATTCAAAGAAAATGAATGTTTCAGGTTGGTATTTTGAACATATTTTACAGTTTCGCCAAAAAGATATGTTAGATAAATTCTTAGAGGAAAAAAATAGAAAAGAGATGGTGATAAACCATGACAAAACTCTTGAAGTTTTAACATGGTTCTCTGATTATGAAGATGTTGTGCCAAATAGGTTTATAGAAAATAATTTTAAAATTGATGTTGAATGTGATTATTTTTACATAGCAATTTTGAATTTGAATTATAAAATAATTCCAGAATTAATAAGTAAAAATGTAAGTCCTTTGGTAAATGGTGAAGATTTTATTCATGAATACCTTCATGCCAATCATGAAAAAGAAATCGGAATGTTTGTTCTTGATACTGAATCTGAAAATTATCATAAAATAATATCTCTTACTTCTGTTATAGATGAATATATAGAAACATGGAAAAGGAAATAATAAAGATTGCTTCTATAATTTGACAGTACTAAGATAAACTTAATGGTAATACTAAAAAGTTATGGGAAAGAGTTTATTTAAAAATAAAAAATGCGAAAAGCGCGGCCTTCAAATTGCTTTGCAATTTGAAGGACACCGCAATATAATAAAAGTAAAATGAGAGATACGGTTATGGAACAGGATGCGCATGCGCCGAAGGCGCAGACGTTAATAATTTCCACTCATGCAAACGACGGACAAAGTCCGGCGGTTGTTCCGTTTACAGAAGATGATGCATCGTGCGCCAATGGCGCACAAGTTAATAAATACCTTAAACGCAAACGGCGCGTAGCGACGTACACTTCCTACACAAAGGTTGAAAAGCTTAAAGACAAGGTGTGGGGCATGGACGAAGGCTGGGGATACTTTAGCGATGCAGGAAATTCAGAAAGTTCCGGTGGCGTTTCAAAAAAGAAGATAAACCGCCGCACTTACGAATGGAACGCAGAAAATCAGCTTACGGGAACGACTGACGAAAGCCTTACGGTAAATTATACGTACGGTGCAGACGGTAAGAGGGCAAGCAAATACACCCACTCAAGCGAGACATTGTATTTTAACGATTACTGGGTATGGCACATAGACAGCGCTACAAGAAGCCGCGGAGGAAAGGTAACTAAGAACATTTACCTTGGAACAGAGCGTCTTGCAAGCCGTATCGGAAGCTACAACACATATCACGGAGAAGAAAAGGAAAGCACTTTCTTCTATCACAGTGACCACTTAGGATCTGCACAGCTTGTCACCGACTGTGACGGAAACGAATATCAGAGGCTTGAGTATACGCCTTACGGTGAGACCTGGATGGACTTAAAGGCAGAGACGTCGCTTATCACAAAGCTTCCTTACAGGTTTTCTGCAAAGGAGCTTGATGAAGAGACAGGCTTCTACTACTACGGCGCGAGGTATCTCGACCCGAAGATGAGCCGCTGGATTTCTGCGGACCCTGCAATGAATACAGGGGAATATTTCCCTGTGGCACCGACATCAGAGGATGCCCGAAGATATAACGGCAACCTTCCGGGCATGGGCGGTATATTTAACCACATCAATTTTCATTTGTACCATTATGCGGGTAATAATCCGATTAACTATACCGATCCGGATGGAAGGGATACATTACCTTATGAAATTAAGCAAATATTTAACACAGTTGAAAGATTATACAAAATAGGTCAGAAGATTAAAAAAAATGATAAAGCGTATGGTTATCCACTTTATCAAAAAGATAATGGGAACTGTTGTTTTGCAAGAGCCTGCCTTATAGCTAAAGAATTAAGTGAACAAGGATTTGATGTTTCTTATGAATATACTGATTCTAAGGCTTTTGATTATCATGTTGCTGTATGTGTAACAATCGATGGTGAAAGATATATTGTTGATCCTATGTTTAAGGGTAACAAAGGAGTATTTAAATATTCAGAATGGATTGAACGGCAGAAAATAAGAGGTTCGTATATTAGACCAAGAGAAAGACAACTAATTGGTAATAGCTTAGAAAATTTTAATATTGCAGTAGAATATAATAATTATTTGAAAGCAACTGGGAAAACGCCAGAAGATATTTCAATTTATGAATTTAGTGCAAAATTAATTAAGGATTACCATGAAGAAATGAAACGAAAGGGAGGTACTGTAAATGAATAAGAAATTGTTTTTTCTCATTTTTTGTTCTATGCTGCTATTTTTCTCATGCAAAAGTAAATCGATGATTGTTTTTTGGGAATATAATGAAAACCTTTGTGCTGAGAGTATCAATAAATATGCAAATATACAAACGTTAAAATCAGATAATACAGTTTTATTTGAAATTCCATTTGATAAATTTGAATATTTTGATTCTGTTAAAAAAATATTTAAATTTAAAGATGATAAAGCAGCTGTAAGCTATTATGATAAGCTTGTTAAAGCTTATAAAAAAGAATTTATACCGTTCTACTGCTTTTCTATTGTTACAGATGGAAAACTTATAATACACGGATTAAGCAGACCATTTCCTCATGGTGTTGAAATATATGAAAATGACAATTTGAAAATTCCTAAGCTTGTGTTTGATGTAAATAATAATCTTAGACTTGTTATGGATCAAAATTTACAGGTATCTCAATATGGTGTTGAAATTGTTGATACAAACGAGATTGAAAAACTTATTCCAGATTGTAAGCATGAAATTCCAGATGATGTGAAAATAATAAAAGATGAAAATTATTATTACATAATACTTGATGCAAAAGAAACTGTAATTACTCTTGAATTACAAAAAGACAAATTAAATTCATTCCTTTTAGATTCAAAACCTGCAAAAATAAATACAAATTTTACTGAAATAAATGAAGGAGACTATAATTTTACTGTTAATCTTCCCGGGTATCATGAGTTTTCTTATGTATGTAAACCAGGTCAAGATGACGATATAGCTTTTTTTAATGATATCAAATGGAATAGTAAAAACGAATTAAGATTAAAAATGCTCCAGAACGGAAAGATCGAAGATCGAAATACCGAGTAGTGTGACTGAGGCTTTTACTTCAATTTTGAGTTGATATTGGTGACTGGAAAATAAGTTATGAAAAAGCACCCGTTGCCATCCCCACCCAAATTGTGATTTGGTAATCTAAAAACCTCTTTTCATTATAATTTATTCTAAATATTCCGAAGTAAAAACTAGAAACAAAAATTCTAAGGAGTATTATAATTATGGAAAGGGGTATCATCGAAAAGGTTCTTGATAAAATGAAGGAAGAACTTACAGAAAATCAGCTTAGAAAGCTTAGTGAAGTTTTTGATCAGGTCATGGCAGAAACATTTTTAATTCAGGATATCGATTATATCGAAAAATTCATTTCGGCAAAGAAAATCGAAGGCTGCTCTGACCGCACAGAAGAGTATTATAAGCAGACCCTAATGTTTTTTAAAAACAATATTGAAAAAGAACTTATTAAAGTTACTACAGATGATATTAGAAAATATCTTACTGATTATCAACACATTCATAAATGTTCTAACGTAACACTCGATAATATAAGGAGAATACTTTCAAGTTTCTACAAATGGCTTGAAGCAGAAGATTATATCATAAAAAGCCCGATGCACCGTATACATAAAGTTAAAGCGCCTGTTCTAATAAAGACAACATATTCAGATGAAGAAATAGAACTTTTAAGAAATGCAATGAGTACAAACTTGCGCAATCTGTCCATCTTAAATCTTCTTATTTCTTCTGGAATAAGAGTAGGAGAGCTTGTCAAGTTGAATAAGTCTGATATTAATTTTACGACGCAGACTGGGGTCGTCCGAGGCAAAGGAAATAAAGAAAGAATCATTTACTTTGACGCAAAAACAAAAATCAGTCTCCTTAAGTACTTAAACTCTAGGGATGACGATAATGAAGCTCTTTTTGTTTCTTTAAGGTGCTATGACATTAAACATGAAAAAAGAAGAATTACGATCAACAATATAGAAGCGCTAATAAGGGAAGAAGGCAGAGCACTTCATCTTTCAAAGGCTCATCCTCATAAATTTAGAAGAACAATTGCTACAAAGGCGATAGATAAAGGCATGCCGATAGAACAGGTTCAGATTCTTCTGGGGCATACTAAAATTGACACAACCCTCCGATATGCCCAGGTCCAGCAGAAAAATGTCCTCTATTCTTATAGAAAATATATTGGGTAAATACTATTGCTCCAATTTAATGCATATTTGCCTGTAAGCTTCATTCGTGCTATAATACACTATTATGATAGCACCAAAAATTAAAGAAATTATTACAAGTCCTGCTGCATCTGCTATCCGCAAGATGTTTGAACAGGGAAAAATCTTAAAGGCAAAATACGGCGAAGATAAAGTATTTGATTTTTCACTTGGAAATCCAGATCTGGATCCACCTGAAGAAGTATTAAAGGCAATCGAAGAAATTGCAAAAGACAGAAGTCATGGCTGCCACGGTTATATGTCCAATTCCGGCTATGATGAGGCAAGACAGGCAATGGCAGACAAGGAAACACAGGAACAGGGCGTTAAAGTAAGTTCTGACTGTGTGGTAATGGCCTGTGGAGCTGCCGGAGCAATCAACAGTGTATTTAAAACACTTTTAACAGCAGGCGATGAAATTATCGTTCCGTCTCCTTTCTTTGTTGAATACCGTAACTACGCCATGAACTTTAATGCAAAGCTTGTAGAAGTTCCGACAACACAGGACTTTTCACTTGACGTTTCTAAAATCAAGGCAGCGTTTAACGAAAAAACTGCAGCTGTTTTAATAAATTCTCCTAATAATCCTACAGGAAGAATTTACAGCGAAAGCGACATAAAAGCTTTGTGTGAAGCGTTAAAGGAATTTGGTGACAAAACAGGAAGGTATCCATATTTAATCTGTGATGAACCTTACCGTGCAATTACATACGATGGCAAAAAAGTTGCAACAGTTTTTGATAAATATGATTATTCTGTTGTAGTAACTTCATTTGCAAAAAACTTAAGCATTCCTGGTGAGCGAATCGGTTATGTATGTGTAAACCCTTCATGTCCTGAAAAACAGGAATTTATTGCAGGCGTTATTTTTTCTACACGCGTACTCGGTTATGTAAATGCTCCTGGATTTTTCCAGAAGGTTGTTGCAAAAACATGGAACGCACCATGCGATTATTCACCTTATGTAAAAAGAAGAAATCTTGTAAAAGAAGTTTTAGATAATGCCGGAATTAAATACGCAGAACCTGAAGGAGCTTTTTATATTTTTGCAAAGGTTCCTGACAGCTGGGGCGATGATGATCTAGGCTTTATAAAGGTTCTCGAAGAAAACATGATTCTCTGTCCTGCAGGAAGCGGCTTTGGAATGAAAGGCTGGTTTAGAATCTGTTACTGCGTCGACGAAAAATCAATTGTAAATTCGAAAGACGCATTTTATAAAGCAGCACATACACCAAAAAAATAAATTTATCGGAGGAGTTTTATGAAGATTTTAATGGTAAGTGCAGAGGCCGTTCCGTTTGCAAAAACTGGTGGACTTGCTGATGCAGTTTCTGCTCTGGCAATTACTTTAACCAATATGGGACATGATGTAAAAATCATCATGCCGCGTTACTACAAAATTGACCGCAGCAAATTAAAACTTCTTGAAGGTCCTCTTGGGATTCCTACTGGTGGCGGAGAAGCATGGACTGCAGTTTACGAAGCATCCATGCCTGACTGTGAAAAACTAAAGGTTTATTTTATCGACCATGAACAGGCTTTTGGACGCGACGGTGTTTATGGAACTCCTGCAGAAACAGACTTTCATGACAATCCGTACAGATTTTCAATTTTATGTCACGGAGCCTTCCAGCTTTCACGAAAGCTCGGCTGGATTCCGGATATAATTCACTGTCATGACTGGTCTGCAAGTCCGGCACTCGTTTTTTTAAAGCACATTTACCGTTATCAGGAATTTAATAAAACAGGCGGTGTTCTTACAATCCATAACCTTGGTTACCAGGGACAGTACTCAAAGGAAAGTTTTTCGAGCTTTGGAATTGACTGGGGACTTTATTATGGCGCAGGCTTTGAGCATCATGGCGGAATAAATCTATTACAGGCAGGTATTTCAAGTGCCGACATGATTACAACTGTATCTCCGACTTATGCACGCGAAATTCAGACTGCAGAAGGCGGCTTTGGTCTTGACGGACTATTGCGTGTAAGAAGTGATGTCGTACGCGGAATTTTAAACGGAGTTGATTTACGTTCCTGGGATCCTGCAACAGATAAAAGACTTCCTAAAAATTATTCATTTAAGACAATAAAGGACAAGGCAGTAAATAAAAAAGCCCTTCAGGAAAAAATGGGCCTGGAAGTAAATCCAGACATTCCGCTTTTTGGAATCGTAACCCGCCTTGCCGACCAGAAGGGTATTGCAGAGCTTTTTGCTCCGACTTACGGCTGTATGTATAATATGTGTTCAAATTTAAAGATTCAGGTTGCAGTTCTTGGAAGCGGTGAAGCATGGTGTGAAAACGAAATAAGAACTCTCCAGTCTAAGCTTCCTAACTTTAAAGCTTATATCGGCTATGACGAAAATTTAAGCCATCTTATCGAAGCCGGAAGTGACTTTTTTATCATGCCATCGCGCTACGAGCCATGCGGCTTAAATCAGATTTATTCACTTTTATACGGAACGCTCCCAATCGTAAGAAGAACAGGCGGTCTTGCTGACACAGTCGAAAATTACAATGAATCAACAGGTGAGGGAACAGGCTTTATGTTTGACCAGCTTACCCCTGATGCAATTTACAACACTGTCGGCTGGGCAACTTATGCTTATTACAACAAAAAAGAGCATATACTTAAAATGCAGAAAACCGGAATGGCAAAAACATTCACTTGGGATGACTCTGCGAAGGAATATGTATTCACTTATAAAGAAGCAATATTCAGAGGATGTTCAAAATAATTTCTGATTTTAATCAGTACCAGATAAATCTCTGGTACTGATTTTTTTTTTCTGTATCAGTATTCAAGAACCCTTTCATCGTCTGTGATGTACCAGTCGGCGATGAGTTCCGGTGATTTTATGTCTACCCAGGACATGCTTCCATCAGAGTTTACAAATACACAGTTTTCAGAATTTGAAGCTGCTTTTACAGGGAGACTAAGGCTGCGTTTGTATACGAGGGATTTTTTTGATTTTACACCAAGTGATGTAAACTGCTGCGAGCATAATTTGTGGATTATAAAATCAAAGTTAACATAGAGATCTCCTGTATAATCAGCTCCTTTTAATAATGCTGCAGTTTCGACTTTTTTGCTTTCTGCATCAAATCTGTAAATCTTTGTCTGTGATTTTCCATCTTTATCCGTAACACCGATTGCGTAAATAATCTGATTATTCTCTTTTACAGAATTGTCTACCGCAAGTGAATAAACTGAATCACAGTCAAATTTAAGCTGAACTGTTTCGTGGGTTTTTGTATTTACATAAATTAAAGGTGAATCTAAAGGCGAAGTACATGCTTTTGCAATATAAAGATCATTTTCATTAAGCAGTACTGCATCCTGGATTCCGGAACCGTAATAGAGCTCTTCAACAGCATTTTTTGAAAAATTATATCTGTTTACCTTTGAACTGTTTTCAATATAGATAAGACTGCTGTTTTGATTTGTATTTCCGCAGTATTTTAAAGTCTTTATAAGTCCGGTCGGTGTAAAGATATTTGACTGCAAGTTTTTATCCGTTGAAATTAGTGAAACAGCTGAATCTTTATTCTGCGACCATAAAATTAATTTTGTTTCAGAATCTGAATCGATTATTGAAGTAATGTTTGTATAATTTTTGTTTTCTGAAATTTTAATTATACCTTCTTTTGATTCATCAGATTTATAAACAGCTTTTTCTGTAAGGATAAAAAGATCATCTGTACCAAACGCAGCATCAATTATTTTCTGCAGATTTTTATAAGAAACAGGACTAAATACATAAAGGTTATTTTCTGCATCAAGTTTACAGTCATAAATATAACCTTTTGTAGAACCTGCGATAATTCTGTTTTCTGTAATTATAAAATCAGAAATGCTTCCTTCCAGTTTTCCATTAATATTGTATGCAATTACAGGATTTTTTACTTTTCCTTCTTCAATCACAAATTTAAATAGGGAGTGGTTTTTAGCAGAAGCCGGTGAATCAAAATAATAAAGTTCATCATTATAATTATACATTGTCGGATTTGATGCGGCTATTTCAAATGCTGTTTTTCCTGTAACTGCATCTATGATGATGATTTTTTTATCTTTAAATCCTGCTGCAAATCTGTTTTTGTTAAACAAAACCATTTTTGAAAGTGCAGATTGAGTTGTTATTCTTTTTAGAGTAGTTCCTTTTCCAGAATCTGTGTAAGTAATATGGCCTGTAATGGAATAACTCATGATTGACTTTTCTGAATTTGCTGTTTCGATAAACGATGTCATGAGAAGCTTATCCGGATATCCTTTAGCAATAGCACCGCTTGCAGGATTTATAAACAGGACGCCTTTTTCGGTTGCTGTTCCGGCCATAAGATAAGACCCTTTTTTACTGTAGTTAAGTGAAAGAATTGTATCATCAATGAGTATGGAAAACTTTTTTGTAAAGGTTTTAAGATCCCATACACTGATTATGTTTACAGAATTTTCATCAGTTTCATAAAAAGCAGCTTCTGTTTTTACAGGATTGAACGCAGTTTTTTTAATCTGTTTATCGGTTATCTGATAATGGAAACCCCTGTTTTCACTGTCCCATATTATTACATAGCCGTCTTTTCCGACTGTGTAAAATTTCTCTGGTGTTGAACTGTCCTGGTAAATTGCAATTACTTCCTTTAGATGTGGCATAAAAGAAGTTCCGGCTTGAGCAAAGAATAATGATGACATCAACGAAAGAATGATAAGTGAAAAAATCTTTTTCATTTTGCTGCACCCCATTTTGTAACAAAGTAATTAATGTCGAACATTACGACAAAAATCAGGATAAATATGATAATTGCAACTCCGATTATCTGTATTTTTAATTGAACTTTAGGCGGAATTCTTTTTCGTGTTATTGCTTCGATTAAAGCAATGAAAATTAATCCACCGTCAAAAACTGGTATTGGCAGCAGGTTCATTATCCCGAGAGATATGCTTATCAATGCACATAACTCCATGAGAGAATAAAGTCCTGTCCTGAAATTTTCTTTAAATCCTCCGCGAACAGATTCTCCGAGCATTAAAGAAATTCTTATTGGTCCTGAAACAGTTTTTGATATGTTTACACCTTTAAAAAGAACTGTAAGACTTTTTAAAGTAGCGCCGATCATTTCACCGGTTTTTAATATTCCCCGATAAATTGCAGGAAAAAGAGAATAGGTTTTAGCTTCAAGATAAACCAGTTCTGTATCATCGCATGTGATTCCTATAATGCCGTTTCCCATATCTTTATTAAGAAGAGTTTTGATTTTAAAATTTAATATTTCACCGTTACGGTCAACTGTAATATCAACTTCTTCCTTAGGTCTAAAAGAAATTTCTTTTTGAATTTCGTAGAAATATTTTATTTCAGTGCCATTAATCTTTATAATTTTATCACCCGAAAGCATTCCTGCATTGCGGGCAGGGCTTTCAACAGTTTCATCCGGAAGAATGATTCTGTTTGTATAAGTGGTGAATGTATATCCAACCATCAATACAATCGTAAAAGCCACCACCGAAATTACAAAATTAGAAAAAGGTCCTGCAAGAGCGATTAAAGCCCTCCGCAAGGGATGAACACCGTAAAGAGATGTTTTGGATGCATTTATCGTATCAGAATTATTTTCAATTGCATTTTGAAAGTCGTTTTCTCCTTCCATTCCGCAGTAACCGCCAATTGGTAGAAGAGAAAGTCTGTATTCTGTTCCTTTATGCATCTTTCTTAAAAGAACAGGTCCCATCCCGATTGAAAAAGTAAGAACTTTAACACCATTCAGTTTTGCAACTATAAAATGTCCCAGTTCATGAAAAAAAACTATAACGTTAAGACACAATAATCCTATTACAATGTCCATAAAATTTCCTCTGCATATTTTCTTGCTGTTTTATCTGTTTCAAATACATCGTTAAAATCTACCGGTTCCTTTGAAAAATCCTTTTCCAGAGTTTTTTGTGTTACAAGTTGAATTTCTGTAAAGCCGATTTTTCCTTTTACAAATGCATCAACTGCAATTTCATTTGCAGCATTAAATGCAATTGTATATCCGGCATTTTTCTTAGCAGCTTCGTATGCAAAACCGAGCATAGGAAAGCGTTCAAAGTCCGGTTTATAAAAAGTAAGCTCTTTATTAAAAAGGTCAAAACTGTCTAAATAGTTACCTGTATTTTTCGGATAAAAAAGGCTTTGCAAAATCGGATGTTTCATGTCAGGGTCAGAAATCTGTGCATAAAGCATTCCGTCATTTGTCCTTACAAGCGAATGAACATAACTCTGTGGATGAACAACGACTTTTACATGTTCAGTATCAAAATCAAAAAGCCGGGTTGCTTCTATTACTTCAAGACCTTTGTTTGCCAGGGTAGCAGAGTCTATTGTAATTTTCCGGCCCATATTCCATGTCGGGTGTTTTAAAGCATCCTGTAAAGTTACAGCCTTTAACTGTTCAGCAGAATAATTTCTAAAAGGTCCGCCGCTTGCAGTTATTATGATTTGACTTACATTTTCTTTTCCGCACTGGTTTATGAGACAGAAAACAGCCGAATGTTCTGAATCTACAGGAATTATTTTTGCGTTGTTTTTATCTGCAAGTTTTTTTATCAGGGGCCATGCCATTACAACCGTTTCTTTATTTGCAAGAGCAAGGTCAATTCCGTTTTCGAGAACAATTTTACTTGGAGCAAGACCTGCGCTGCCTGAGATCCCGTTTACAACGATGTCTGGTTTTGTTTCATCGATAAGACGTTTTATGCCGTCGATTCCGTCTTCGCAGAATAATGTTGAACTGCATTTAAAATGATTTTTAATTGATTCGATTTTATCCCTGCTGGAATTTGCAGAAATTCCGACTACCTTAAAATCGTCCTTCATGTTTTCTGCGATGTCGAGAGTACTTGTCCCGATTGAACCTGTTGCACCTAAAACTACAATCTTTTTCATTAGAAGAAATATTTTACAAAGATATAAAAGAATGGTGCAGACATAAGGATTGAATCAATTGAATCCAATGCACCACCTCTACCTAAAATAATATTACCGCTGTCTTTACATCCGCTTGAACGTTTAAAAACTGATTCAGCCAGGTCTCCGATAATACTTGATGTAGAAATACAGATTGCAAGGATGATTAGTTTTACAGGGGAAACATCTGGAAAAATAAAATCTTTAAAGAAAAATTTTATTAAGAAAACTATAAAAAGTGTTCCAAGATATGAGCCTGCAAAACCTGCGATACTTTTGTTAGGACTTGCTGCAATTATTCCTCTGTTGTTTTTACCTAGAGTCATTCCGAAAAGCCAAGCGGCAGAATCACTTATAAATACGAATACAAAGAAAAGACATATGAGAATTGTTGCATCATCTAAAACGGTAAGTCTTGCAATAAATGACGGAAGAAATCCGCTGTAAAAAACAGTAAGAACTCCATTTGCGATTTTTGTATTTGAATCTTCGAAGTCCTTTACAAAAAGAACCTCATAAGCAAAAACAGCCATTATTGAAGTAATAAAAACTAAATCTACAATTATAAAATCGACTTCAAATAATCCGCAAAGATAAGATGCAAGCGGAATTATGACGCTTAAAAAAATCAAAAGAGGTTTTGGAATTATTTTTCCTTTTTGAGAAAGCATGTTGCATAACTCAGAAGATGCAAGAAAAGAGAAGACTAATAATAATAACTGGAATAGTAAATGATTTAAAAAATCCGGGATAATGACGGCAATTACGAGCGGAATACCTATAAAAAATACGATTAATCTCTGTGCAAGTTTTGGCAATTTATTTTATCCTTATTTACGCGTTTCCAAACCTTCTGGTTCTCCGGTAAAATTCATTTATATTTTCTTTAAATTCTTCGGGTGTGTAATCCGGCCACAAAGTATCTGTAAACAGGAATTCCGCATACGCAGAATGCCACATCAAAAAATTGCTTAACCGTTTTTCACCACCAGTTCTGATTAAAAAATCAACATCCGGTAATTCTGGAATATCAAAATTATCAGAAATTAATTTTTCATTTACATCTTTTTCTGCAACCTTCGAAGAAACAATTTTTTTAACGCTTCTTACAAGTTCATCGCGGCCGCCGTAATTTATTGCAAGAATAACTGTAAGCCCCGTAAAATTTTCTGTTTCTTTTTTTGCCTTTATAATTTCTTCTGCAACATCATCTGGAAGTCCTGCAAGGTCTCCGATATGTTCAATCCGGATTCCGTTTGCTTTATAAAATTCAAATTCTGCCCTAAGATGGCCTCTTATAAGTCCCATAAGATAGCCGACTTCTTCCTGAGCACGTTTCCAGTTTTCAGTTGAAAAAGTGTAGAGAGTGACATACTTTATATTCGACTCAGCACAGGTTTTGACAATTTTTTTTGCAACTTCAAGTCCTTCTTTGTGACCTGCAGTTCTCGGAAGACCGCGATTTTTTGCCCATCTTCCGTTACCGTCCATGATTATCCCAACATGAACAGGAGGCGTTAAGTTGTCAGAAACTTGTGCTGAACCGGACATAAAGGATTAGTCCATTATCTCTTTTTCTTTTGCATCATAAATTGAATTTATTTCTGCAATGTATTTGTCTGTTGTTTTCTGGAGATCGTCTTCCATCTTCTTTAAGTCGTCTTCCGTAATTTCTCCGCCTTTCTGCTGTTTTTTAAGTTCATCATTACCGTCACGACGGATGTTTCTGATGGATGTACGAGAATTTTCTGCAATACCTTTTGCCTGTTTTACAAGCTCCTTGCGGCGTTCTGCAGTCAATGGTGGAATTGCAATTCTGATGACTTTTCCATCATTAGAAGGATTAAGACCGAGATCAGCAACCTGAATGGCTTTTTCGATTTCAGAAATGAGGCTTTTATCAAACGGCTGAATGATTATGCTTCTTGCTTCCGGAATTGAAATAGTAGCAACCTGACTTAACGGAGACTTTGTTCCGTAATAGTCAACACGGACTTTGTCAAAAATAGCTGCAGAAGCACGTCCTGTTCTAATTGCATTTAATGAATCTTTGAGAGCAGCAATAGTTTTGTCCATGCGCTCTACACTTGTTTGATTTGACATATTTACCTTCCCAAATTATGGTATTCAAATATTATAACACAAAATCCCAGAAAAATCAAAAAAGCGGTATCTTCCTATAATTTTTATAAAAGAAAGATACCGCTTTGTTATTTAATAATTACTTTCCAAGAACGAGGAGTTTTGTTGTAACGAAAGAAAGTTCAGCACCAGCTTCTTTTGCAACCTGTGCAAGTTTAGCGGCTACAGAAACTTTGTCGTCTTTAACAAACATCTGGTCTACGAAGCAGCTTTCTGCAAGAAGCTTTTTAATCTTTCCAGCAAGAATTCCTTCTTTAACATTGTCCGGTTTAGATGCCATTTTCGGATCGTTATCCATCTGTGCTTTAAAGATTTCTTTCTGTTCGTTAATAAAGCTTTCTGGTACATCTTCTTTTGTGATGTATGCAGGTGTAAATGCTGCAAGGTGGAGACAGCAGTCGTAAGCAAATGTCTTAACAGCTTCTGCATCAGAACCTTTGATTACAACACAAGATGCTGTCTTGAAATCTGAGTGAACGTATGAAGCGCCTGCACATCCAGCAGGAATATCTACTACAACTACGTTTCTTACAGACATGTTTTCACGAATCTTAATCTGAAGATCTTCAAGAAGTTTTGTGTGTTCATCAGAAACTGATGTAAGTCCTTTTTCTACTGTTACGTCGAGGAGTTTTTCTCCAAGAGCGATAAAGTCTGTATTCTTTGCAACGAAGTCTGTTTCACAAGTAAGTTCAACAAATACAATTTTGTTATCAAGTTTGCGTACGAAAATGCGTCCTTCTGATGTTGCTCTTTCAGAACGTTTTTCTACAGCAGCAAGTCCTTTTTCCTTAAGAATTTTTGCTGCTTCTGCTTTGTCGCCGTTAGCTTCGATAAGAGCCTTTTTACATTCCATCAGGCCGGCACCTGTAGATTCTCGCAATTCTTTAATATCTGCTGCGCTAATATCCATATATGTGCTCCTGATTATTTATAAAGTTTGTCTTCGTCAACGAGACTGTCTTTTTCATCAGCCTCAACATCTTCTTCTTTCTGTTCAGTTGGCTGGTAGTTAGAGTAGTCAACGATTTCTTCGTCTTCGCTCTTGTTAACTGCATCTGTCTGAACATTTTCATCATCGTCATTAAGGTTTTCGATAATCTTAAGACCTGCTTCGTTATCAGCTTCGATTACTGCATTTGCAATGATAGAAGTGAATAATGTGATTGCGCGGATGGCATCGTCGTTACCAGGAATAGGGTAATCGATTCCTTCCGGATTACAGTTTGTATCTACAACAGCAATTACAGGAATACCCATTCTGCGTGCTTCTGCAACAGCAATCTGTTCTTTATGTGTATCAATGATAAAGATTACTCCAGGGAGTTCTTTCATTTCTTTGATACCACCAAGGTTTTTTTCGAGTTTTGCTTTTTCTTTCTGGAGAGAAGAAACTTCTTTCTTTGTGAGGTTACCAAATGTTCCGTCTATTTCCATCTTTTCGATTTTCTTAAGACGTGCAAGTGATTTTTTGATTGTAGAGAAGTTTGTAAGCATACCACCAAGCCAGCGGTTGTTTACATAGAACATGCCACAGCGTTCAGCTTCTTTCTGAATGGCCTGCTGTGCCTGTTTTTTAGTTCCAACAAAGAGAACTGATTTTCCTGATGAAGCAATTTTTCTTACAGCTTCATAGCTTTCGCGGATTGCAGCGATTGTTTTCTGCAAATCGATAATGTGGATTCCGTTTCTTGAAGCAAAGATATACTTCTTCATACGTGGATCCCAACGCTTTACCTGATGACCAAAGTGTACACCAGATTCAAGCAGACTTTTCATGGTTACAACTGCCATGATAACTCCTTCACCGGTAAATTTAACTGACACCGCATTAAAAAAAAATTCAACGCATAAAAATCAGAATTTACCACCTGACTCTATTACTCGTGACAAACAAAAGTTTGCCCGGAAGAATTTCGGTTTGCAATTAGCGGCCAACAGTCGTTTTGCAAATCCGGCAGAGATGATTTTATACTGAATTACTCCAGTACCGAATAACCCTGCGACTTTAAGATATCATAAAGTTCAAATATAGGCAAGCCTACCACACAGCTCTGGCTGCCTTCGATTTTAGAAATAAAGCATGATGCCATTCCCTGAATACGGTAACCGCCTGCAGCTCCGTGCCAGTCGCCTGTTTCGACATAAGCTTCGATTTCACGCTGTGACATCGGATAAAATGTTACTTTTGTAACTGCAGTTCTTGTTGAAGTTGTTTTTTTTGCACCGTTATAGAGTGCAATAGAAGTGCAGACTGTATGTGTTTTTCCCTGAAGGGACTTTATGAATTCGAATGCTTCGTCCTGATCAGAAGGCTTTCCGTATATTCTGTTGTTCAATGCAACTACTGTGTCAGCTCCCAGAACCCATGGTATTACCTGTTTGGGTGGAAGAGAGTGAACTACCGAAAGAACTTTTGAACGTGCAAGACTTTCTGTAAGTTCAAGAGGAGATTTTGCAGTTGTAAGATTTTCATTTACATCCGGCATGATAACCTGAAAGGGGATGTTCATCATTTTTAAGATTTCCTGACGTCTTGGTGATGATGATGCAAGAATAATCGGATCCATTTTTTTTACCTCGAATATCAATTTTTTTCAGATTGACTTTTATCTCAATTGTATATATTTTACAAAAGGATCTGAGAGATTAGCTCATTTGGATAGAGCGTTGGCCTCCGGAGCCGAAGGTGGCGGGTTCGACTCCCGCATCTCTCGAAAAAAAAAGGGTTGTCTGCAACTGAAACCAGACAGCCCTTTTTTATGTAATCAGAACAAAATCAGTTTTTGTTTGAATTATCGTCTTTCTTTTCTTTACTGTCTTTAGAAGATGATCCGGAATTGTTTCTCAACAATTCAAGAGCTCTTGTTCTTACAGGGCGAACAAGTCTGTAGTCAGCAGCAATTCTTGACAATGAATCGATAACCGGTTTTTTGTTCTTTGTATTTGGGAGAAGCTTTTCATAAGCTTCGATGATTTCGTATGCAAGTGAACTTGTAGGGTTAAGTGTTTCTACACGGTTAGAAATGAATGCGATTGTATCTGTAATTTTGTCATCATCATTGTAACCGATATTTCCGAGAGCACGTACAGCAGCTGTCAAAACCCAAGGTTCATTGTCGTAGCGTACAACATTTGCAAGAATGTGAGCTGCTTCTTCCGTTCCAACTTTTCCAAGAATATCACATGCTTTAGCACGGATGTCAGGGTAGTTGTTAGACATTCTGCCTTTTGTTCTTGACTGAGTTGAAATACCTTCGCCCGAAAGCTGGTTCAATGCAGCAACCATGTCAGGTGAAACATTTCCGCTGTCTGCAGCAGCCTCGAGATACTGTAATGCAACAAGCTTGTTGTCTCTCTGATCCGAATTTGCCATTTCTGTAATAACAACATCTTCAACGCTGCTCATGTATTCGCTTTCAACAGATGTTTCATTTTCTTTTTTAGACTGAGCATACACAGCAGTAGCAACGAACACAGCTACTAAACCTGCTGCCATAAGCTTATTGATTTTCATATGATCTCCTGTAATTAAAACCTTATTTCTATATATCGGTATATATACATAGAATTATAAGGTAACTGAAATAAAAATTCAATCAAAATTTTATACAATCCGGCTGCGGAACTTTTCTGGATTGAAAACCCCGGAGAGCCGCAAAGGGTTACAAAATCATTATAGTGTAGGGATTTCTACAAGCCATTCTCCGTCAACTTTCTTAAAGTTGTAGAAAATAACCACATCGTCACCCCTGACCTGAACTGCCTTAATTGAAGAAGCCGACAGATAGCGGATTTCGTCAATTTTTCTTCCTACTCTTGAAGGAATAAATACATAATTAAAATAGTCTTCAAGGTTTTTAAGCTGAATTCCTTTTACAGGCAGCTGCTTTGACGCAGTTGAAAGGTTCTTTTTCTGTGACCAGTAATTGATGGAATTCTGGTCGATATATGAAAGCCATGACTTATAGTTCTTATCTTTCATGATTCCGTTAAGTTCATCAATTTTGGCAAGAATGATTTTCTTGTCCTTTTCGTATGTGTCTTTAGAAACGGTCTCTCCCTTAAGGTCTCTGGTAGCTCTTTCATATTCTGAATCAGAATTTGATTTTTGAGAAACTTTTGCCGGAGTTTCAGCCCCTGTATTTTCTGCATTTGCTGTTACACAAGATACAGCACACAAAGCGAGTACAACAGACATAACTGTGTAAACAAAATAATATTTGATTTTCTTCATATCTATAATAATACATCTCTTGTCCTATTTCGTCAAATCTGATATTTTTTACGCATGGCTAAAGCTGTATTTCCTGGATCGTTTGATCCACCGACATTCGGACATCTGAATGTAATTGAAAGAACAATTTCTCTTTTTGATGAAATCGATGTAGTCGTAGCTGTTAACCCGGAAAAGAATTATCTTTTTTCTGCAGAAGAAAGGGTACAGATGCTTTCAGAACTTACTAAAGATTACAGGAACGTAAAAATTCATACATGGCATTCGCTTATCGTTGATTATGCGGTACAGAGCGGAGCAACGGTATTACTGAGGGGAATCAGAAATGCAACAGACTTTGCATACGAGTTTGACCTTTCTCTTATCAATCATTCGCTTAATTCTTCCATCGATACGATTTTTGTTCCTACTGAACAGAAATATGTAACGATTAAGTCAAGTTCAATTAAAGAGCTTGCAAGGTTTGGCGGTGACGTTTCAAAAATGGTTCCTGAACTTGTTGCAGAAAAACTCAGGGAAAAATTTAAATAAGTGCGGAAAAAATCTGAAAAAATGAATTTTTTTTGACAAATTTGCTAAATTTGTCAAGTTTTTTATGACATTTTTTAAAAAAGTGTTTGACAAAAGTTTATACAATAGTATAATGAGTTGACACTCTAGGAAAAAATGTTGTATGATACCGCATTAAATTAGAGAAAACTAGAATAGTGAGGTTTATATATGGCAGTACCTAGATCAAAAACATCAGCAGCCGTTTCTAAGAGACGTCGTGGTATTAATATGCGCCTTGAGGCCCCTCAGCTTGTTGAATGCAGCAACTGCGGTAACCTGGTTCAGTCGCATCATGTATGCCCGAAATGCGGTTTTTACCGTGGTCGTCAGGTTATTACACCGGAAACAAACGGCTAATTAGGAGTAAAAAAGATGGACGAATTGTTCAACAAAATCCAGAAGCTTATTTCAGAAAAGCTTGAAATCGATGAAAGCAAAATTACTATGGATTCTTCTTTCCGTGGTGATCTTGGAGCAGACAGCCTTGATACATACGAACTCGTATATGCAATTGAAGAAGAACTCGAAGTAGGAATTCCTGATGAAGTTGCAAACGAATTTGAAACAGTTCGTGATGCATACGAATTCATCAAGTCTGAACTTGCAAAAAAATAAGTTTTAATTTTTGTAAAATTTTTACGGAAAAGAGCACAGGTTTTTCTGATTGGAAAGTCTGTGTTTTTTTTTGTGATTTTGTGTATAATTAAAAAGATTCTGTTGTAATGCGGAGATGATGTAAATTATGAAAAGTCTAAAAGGAATTTTTTTCGGAGCACGACAGGTTTCTCAAAGCCGGCGGAATGAGCTTATCGATTTCTGCAAACCGCTCGGAATAAAATTTAATGATATAGATTTACTTGATCTTGCATTTCATCACAGATCGTACTCAAACGAAAACATTCAGCATAAAAGATACAATAACGAACGCCTTGAATTTTTGGGAGACTCCGTTTTAGGAATGGCGACTGCAGCTTTTTTATACGAGGATATGGCAGAAAATCCTGAAGGAGATCTTGCAAAAATTAAAGCGGCAGTTGTTTCTGAAAAGGCACTTGCTCCGATTGGACTTTCTATTGGTGTTGACAGAATGCTGGTTTTGGGAAAGGGCGAAGAGATGACCGGCGGAAGGAAGAAGCATGCGCTGATTGCAGACTGTGTCGAAGCTGTAATCGGTGCTTACTATATTGATTCCGGTTATGAAAAAGCCCGTGACTTTGTATTAAAATTTATTGTTCCTGAAATTCGAAAAGTTCAACAGAACAGGGGAAATCTGGATTATAAAACTCTGCTCCAGGAATATTTTCAAAAGCAGAGCAAACAGTGTCCGTATTATGAACTTATAAAAACTGAAGGTCCGGATCATGATCAGAAATTTTTCGTTTCGGTTCATCTTGGAGAAAAAGTTTTTGGTCCGGCTTCGGGAAAGAGTAAAAAAGAAGCAGAGCAGAAGGTGGCAGAAATAGCATATGAAAAAATTAAATAAAAAATCGATAATAATCATTTCGGTTGCAGCAGCATTTACTGCAGCTTTAGTAATATTATTTTTTGTAAGAAGAAATACAGGTGTTAATTTATCGAAAAAATTAAACACAGTTTATGATTATGCAGCGTTTGATAAAGCAGTAAGCGAAGCAGGGTATGAAAGAAAAAACATAATTTATCCGCTTCCTTATTCATATTCAAGCGGTGATTTAAAGATAAATGCTGAATCTGCAATTCTTATCAGTGCAGATACTGGTGACATTCTTTATGAAAAAAATGCTGACCAGTTAATTCCGCCTGCATCAATGACAAAATTATTTTTGATGTACACGGTATTTAAACAGATAGAAAACGGGAGGGCGTCTCTTGATGATGTTGTTCCGATTCCGGAAAGCTGCTGGGCAAGTAAAATGCCTGCAGGTTCTTCTTTAATGTTTCTTGGAAAAGATCATATCGTAACTCTTCGTGAGCTTATGAGCGGTCTTGCAGTATGTTCCGGAAACGATGCAAGTCATGCAATTGCATTATATCTTTTCGGAGATATCGATAGTTTTATTGAAGAAGTAAATCTCTGCATCAATAATCTCGGACTTGAAAACACCACCATTGTAGAACCTTCCGGCTACAGTGAAAAAAATACTACGACTGCACGTGATATGGCAAAATTTGCAAGATGTTATATAAGGGAATTTCCTGAAAGTCTTTCTTTGTTTCATTCATTAAAGAGAATAATCTATCCGCGTCAGGAAAATCTTCCGAAAACATATCACAAAAGGGATCCACAAAGGTTTAATACAAAAATTCCTGATGAGATATGGACACCGATGAATCAGTCAAATACAAACAAACTTCTTAAAGTTCTTCCTGGATGTGACGGATTAAAAACAGGACATATCGATGAAAGCGGTTACAACCTTGCGCTTACATGCAGGAGAAACGGAGAACGTTATATTTCTGTAACAATGAAAGGTCCTGGGAAAACCTTAAAAGAAGGTGATGCTTTTAGATGTGCTGACGGCGAAACACTTCAGGAATATGCTTTTGATAACTTTAAGAAGCTTGATGCAGTTGATTCGCAGTTTTATGTTCCGCTTTTAGGAGCTAAGGAAAATTCTGTTAAGCTTGTTTCTCCATTTGATGTTAAAACTGTTGTCCCTGTTTATTTATACGACAGTCTTAAAGTAAAGGTTGAAAAACCTTCATGTCTTTACGGAGATATTGAATGTGCAAAGCAGTACGGAAAAATTACAATTGTAACTGATGAAGATTTTGTTATTCTTGAGGCGCCTCTCATAGCAGTAGAAGACATTAAGAAAAACAATGTATTCTTAAGGGCTGTAGATTTTCTGGTTTATAAGACTATAAAAAAGGCTGAATGATTGAATAATTTTTTTTAACCTTCTTGACATTTTTTTACGTATTCTGTATATTAGCAACATAACAAATGCGGATGTCATATAACGGCTTATTATCTCAGCCTTCCAAGCTGATGACGAGGGTTCGACTCCCTTCATCCGCTCTTCTAGAGCTCGTCTTCCGGACGAGCTTTTTTTATGCCTAAATCTTTATGTTATAAGGATTTAAGTGTATGGGGGGATGTAAATTATTTAATTCTATTAATATTTGTGACAAAAAATTTTTGAACAAATAAAGGAAAAATAAATTGAAACAAGAACAATATGTTAGTGAAAATGTCAAATTAGAAAATATTACTTACTCTAAGGCTGAATGTTTAATAAAGAGATACTTAGAAAAAATAAATAATTTAATTAAACTTGAAAGTAATAGAATAAACTCGTATTTAATAGATGTCTATGGAGATGCAATAGATTATTTTATCAATGAACCAAATATATCTTTTTTTGAAATAAGTAAGATAACTTGTGAAGAAACTAAAAAGTTTTTTATTGTATTGTGTGCAAAAATTGAATTGCCATTTTATTTTGAAATTATTATAGATTCTAATGAAGTAAGATTTTCTGAAAGGGAATTTCTGCATGAAAAAAAAGAATTTAATTTAGATTTTTATCAATTATCTATTTTTCAAAAAACTTTCATTTTAGGGTTCGACAAATATATAGAGGGAGAAAGAGTTCCTTCGTTTACAACATTATCAAAAGTTGTTAGAAGTTGTTGTTTACCAAATGAGTTAATAATTTATCTGTTATTAAAATTTTGTGTAGATAACAAAGTTGTTTCAGGGCCCGTAATAACTTTTAATTCGTCCTTAGCAAAAAATAAAGAAATTTTAGAAATTGAATCAATAATCAAAGAAATACAAGATAATCATATTGAAAATACAAGTGGATTAAGTAAAACGCTTATAGAACGAATAGAAGCAATACATCTTTCATTTAAGAGTGAAGATTTTTATGAAATGGACATTCTTAGTTTAGAAGATGATGATCTTGAAAAAATGACAACAAATAAAATAACATCAAATATTTCAATAAATGATATTCTTTTTGAGCTATATAGTAAAGAAGTCGAAATTATAGAAGATTTGCACAAAATAAAACTTAAAATCTTTTCTGCTTACTTAGAAATGTGTTCTTATGAAATTGAAAAGAATAATATTGTAAAGAATATGTTTACTAAAGATAGTGTAAATTATATACAAAATGCAGATAATATTATTGGTAGACTGATTTTGTTAAACAGTGATTATTTTACTTCTTTATTTAAACAGAAACAGAAAATTGACTTTATGAAATTAGTTCTATTTCCAGACTTTTTATATAAGCTAAAACTGTTAAAAGAATCTGCATTAACTCTGAATAATCTACATGTAATGGAAGATGAAAAATGTTATTCTTTATTACTAAATTTTGAAAAATACCAATATGCCTATTATTTAAATTCTATCGAAAAATCAATGAATTTATTTAAATTACTATTTCCTTTATATGTCATATTTTTAGTAGATTCGTATCCTGATATATATAAAGAAATTGCAGAGAAAGTTTATTTAATGTTTCAGGATATTTTCTTTGGAATGTTAATCCATAAAATCGTAATACAAAATCATCCTGTCCAAAATGTCCCTGAATTGAGAGGTAGTGATGATTATTCTACCAGACTATTAATATATTTTTCATTGCAGAATGGATTTGTTTATATTCTGAGATTAGATTTTCCTCATAAAGGCCAAGTTTTTTTTCATATAAATATTCAAGAAGCAAATGGGGACAAATTAGTGGATTCGTATTGTCCTGTGCAAAAGGAGTATATAGATTGTCTAGGAATTGATGAATCAATACTTGAAGGTTTATTTTTTGAAACAGAGGATAAGTATTGGTTTAGATTAGATTTTGAGTCACGGCTTAAAGAGTGTGAATCAAATCTATCTAAAACTCAATTAAAAAAACTTAATGAATTATGCAAAGAACAACAGCATTGTTTTATTTCTGATTGTGATGAACAGCAAATCCTTGATTTTATGAGAGATTACATGCAGATTTTTGAATTCTTAAATAATAATATTTCAATTAATGATGATGTAGAAACAATTGATATTAAGAAAAATGACAAGGGAGATTCAGACTTTTTATTCAAAATTAGAAAGTCATTACAGTTTTATGATAAGTTACAACAACTGTTTTCAATTCCAGAATTTATATCTCAAACTGAAGCCGCTGAAAAAACTATTATAGATTTAGCAAAAGATATTTTCAAGGATAATAAAGAGTTTGAATTAGATGAGATTTCGTCGTTAGAAGAATTATTTGTTTTTTTATCAGATAATTTGTTTATATAAATATAATGAACGCAAAATTGTATTGTAAAAATATTATGAAACAATTGAATCAAATCATTTTTTTACCGTTTTTAAACAGTACTATCTGGAATTCTTAGAAATTAAAAATATAACTAAATCTGTTTATACAGAACGTATAATTAAATTTATAAATGAAGAATTAACAAATACAAGGAGTAAATAAATGAAAACACTTACAGAAGAAAGAATAAAAGATGCAATTGAAAAATTTTATGGTGCATTAAAAGCTGATGAAAATGATAGGTATAAATCATGGGAACATTGTTATAAAGTATTTGGTGAAAATCAAAATAATACAACCGAAGAAATTGTTGATTATTTATGTTTAAATTTAGCTTTCTATTTAGCAAGCTGGGGTATGTACAGAGGTTCTTCTTTTCTTTTACAAAAGGATTATAAAGTTCATAAAAAGGCTGTATTAGAAATGCAAAAATCAGAATACAATATTCTTCGTAATGCTACACCAGAACAATTACTAACAGAAGAATACAAAATGAAAGTTTTTAATTTGCAAGGAGAACTTGAAAAAATATATCAAGAAATAAAAGATTCTGTTTCAAAATCAAAAACTGATGTATCAGATACATTAATTACAAAAATTATTATGGGAGTATTTGGATGTGTGCCTGCATATGATCGATATGTAAAATACACTTTAAAAGAATACGGATTAGGAACAAATACTTTTAAAACTTTCATGTCTTTAAGAGAGCTTTATGAGCTTTATAATAAATATAAAAATATAATTGATTCTGAAAGATCTAAAATAAATTCGTATGGATTCGAATATCCTTATATGAAAGTTATCGATATTTTTCTTTGGCAAATTGGATATGATGATGATATCGAAGGAAAATTAAAAAAAGTTGAAGAAGAAGTATAAAATACTCTTAAAAAAATCATAATGAATTTTGGAGCTGATCGGACATGAACCGATTAGCACTACAACGCCATTGTAGCGCTAGCCAAGGGAGCTACATCCCCGGGTTGTTTGTAATATATTATAAAATTAGAAAAAATCATATTGGCTCTTAATCATATCTTCACACATTCAAACACACTGTTAATAGTGTTCAGTCTTACATTGTAAGCATGAGAATACAGGGTAAAGACTGCACACTGACGGTATTAAAAGACAATGAATTTATTCCAATACCATACAGCGAGGAAACTGTAAGACAAACGTCAAAAGGCTATTCTTTGCCTTCGTGTATCGGACAAAGGAACAGGGATAAAACAATTGTTACTGGAAAAAAAATTGAAGAAAAATTATTGATTTTGTTCCAACATTATTTCTTCTGCAAGATAGGCATCACTCAAACAATGAAAGTCGCTGATGCCTTTACTCATAAGCATGTATGTGTTTGATTTATAAAAAAGCTCCATAGCTTTTTCTTCATCAATGTTTGCTTTTTTTGCCAGAAGGGAAATTATTCGTGCGTATTTCATCTGCAAAAGAGTAGCGTCTGCTGTCATGCATTGTCTCCTTTTGCTTCGTAGCTGGATTCAAAGTGTAAAAGATTATCTATGACTTCCTGATTAATAAAGCAAATCTGATTATTTGGCTTTTCAAATTTAAGGCGCTGCAAGGCTTTTGATTTATCTATGAGGCCTGTAAAAAAAAGTTCCACAGTGTTGAAGACTTTATCGTTTGCAATTCCGCCTTCGATGATGTCGTAATTCTGATATTCCTTTGAACCGTCACGGCAGGCAAGAACGAAATCAAGCCATTCTTCATTGTATTCTGTAAATTTCTTATAGCGGTATTTTTTCAGAATGTCAGTATCATCAAAATTGTAGATATTAATGATGCCTTTTTTACCAAGGGAAATAAAACGCTGAACCCATTTTTCTGCCTGACTCTGCATACTTGTTGTGTAAAAGCCTTTGCCAAAATCAAGGTTATCACGACCGTAAGAAACAAGTGGTTTATCTACAATAACTGTTGAACCGTGATAGAGCTTCATGCAACAAGATTCCTTTCTTTAAGGACAGAGATAATTTCGTCAACTATGTACTGCTTACTTTGTGTATGAAGAGCTTCATAAGAAGGAATAATATATGAATGAAGGAGGCCTGAAGAATTGAGAATCTGAAATAATTCTGAACCAGATTTACCAAGTTCTTTTGCAACATTTTCAATGCAGAAAACTGAATATTCTATCTGTTTATCACTCATAGGGTACCTCCTTTCAAAAGTATCTATATAAATAATATATCACATTTTTTGATTATTTGCGATAACAAAATAAATATATAAAACTTCGTTGAACTTGCTTCTGCGAAGTCGCAGGGAATTGGCCGAAGGCCAAGGGGCGCAGCCATTGAGAATAACTATAAGTCGAAAAAGAGTGGTGGATAACGGTATCTGGCGGCGTATTAAAATGATTCCTTTTAATGTAACGATTCCGCCGGAACAGAGAGATAAAAATCTTACGGAAAAGCTGATTGCGGAAAATGCAGGAATTTTGAACTGGCTTATTCAGGGCTATGCGATGTAAAAAAGGAAGGTCTTGGGGAGGAGCCGAAGGCTGTGCGGGAAGCTAATGAGGAGTATAGAATGGATTTGGACACAGTAGGAACTTTTATAAATGACTGTCTTGAAATTGACGGCTCTTTGAGCTGGCGGCTTCATACTAAGGTTTTGTATGAGACTTATATCAAATGGTGTAATAAAAACAATGAGCGTGTGATGAGTCAGAAATGGCTTGGTATGAGAATGAGCGAAAAAGGTTTTAAGCGTGTCATTACAAATGGACAGCGGCTTTGGTGCGGACTGGCTGTGAAGATGCAATGGAAATAGCTTATTGCGAAAGGCTCTCCCCGAAGCAGAGGGCGTGAGAGTTGGACATCGGAGAGAGTTTGGAGGCTGATTACAAGTGAAAAAAATGGGGATTGCTATAAAAACAATCCCGTGGTAGCGACCTCAGATAATAATACCTTCGATGCATCTTTAAAATATAATAAAATTACAAGAAAGTCATTCAACTTCTAGTTGAAAAAAATTAGGGCTGAACATGACAGCTCAGCCCAGGGTGGAACTAAGTAAAGTTCCATTATTAATATACTACAAAATAATAGATTAATCATTCAACTTGTAGTTTAATTTTTGCAGCAACCAAATTGAACTTTATTTAAGGCTTCCATTAATCCATTATATGTAAGTTCTTTTATTGGTTGTTTTCCAGGGGCGTAGCTGCACCAGTTTACTTTTTTATCCCAGGAAACAGAACAGAACTCTGTTGGTTGCTTGCATCCTGTAAGGCAGGACGGAGACTGGAAAGGCTTTTCGCCGGCAATTGCTGAAAGCTCTTTTGGTGTTGGCTCACAAGTGAAGCGGCGTGGAATAAGGATTATTCTATCAGAGGTAATTTCATTTGCGAGTAAGTCTGAATAAATTTGTTTTGCTTGTTCAAGATTGAAATCAGAAACAAGAAGATTAATTCCAGATTTTATTCCTTCTACAGCTATTTTTTTTACCATCTTTATTACACGTTCAACTTCTGTTTTAATTTCAGGATGATGAATTGTTAAGTGAACTTTATCCGGTTTATTTTGAAGAAGTTTTGAAAAAGTTTCATCTTTTTCCAAAGGTAAACCATTTGAAGTTACTGATACATACATCTCTGACATTAAGCCGGAAATCAATTCAAATATCCCATCATATTCAAATGGTTCACCACCACCAAAAGAGACAGCATCTATTCCATGATTATGTAAATCGAGAATAAAAGGTATTAATTCTTCGACTTTCCATAACACGTTTCCTTCTTTGGTGGAATGGTTGTAGCAGAAGTCGCATTGTTTTGAGCAGTAATTACTTAGGTCTATGGATATTCGATCAAGCATTATTATAAAGCACCATTTAATATAATAGGTTCCGCACCATCTTTATCTTTATCCTGGTCTTCAAGAATATAACAAAAGCCACCTTCTGTTTTGGGAAACTTTGTATAAGTTCTATTTTTATTTGTTAAGTCACCACCAAAATACCAATGACAGATTGCATACTGTGCAATTTGAAAACCTGTACATTCCGAGAACTTTACTGGAATACGAATAAGCTTATTCCTTTGTTTTTCAGAAATCTGATTTTCCTTAAAAGGAAACTTTGGGATATTCACTCTTTTTGCTAATTCACTGTATGAATCATATGGTTGTTTATATACATAAAAAGGTAAAGGCCATTTTATTTTTCCATCTGCAAATTCTTCTTCTGTATATTCATCTACATAAATATGTACAGCACGTTTTACAGTTTTATAAAATGTATTTAGTGTACGTTCACGATATGCTTTTGGTTCAGCATAATCATACAAATTCCATATAAAATATATACTATGTTTATGTGATAAACAAAAACTTACTTTATCAATAAATACTTCTAGAAACTCTTTTTTATTAGCTTCATCAACCTGAACAAAGATATCATGTTCATCTTCTATATCATATTTATCAGGAGTAACAGAGTCAGCCATCAATTCTTCAATTTGTTTATCAGTCAATTCTAAATATTCAATTGTATCAGAATCCTTTTCACCAAAATCTTCTTCTGCAGTCATCAATGAGGAAGAACTTTCTTCTGGAATATCAACAGGCACTGGACCATTTTCATCGAAATCAAATAAAGCAATATTTCCTTCTTCATCGACAACAAACCATTGGGTGCTCATTGAATGAGTTGCTGGAAACTCTTTAGTGGTTTTCATATTCTATTCACCTCCTGATTATATTATAGCATGAAGAAACAATTTTGCATTCAACTATTAGTTGAATGATTTTTATATATAGTTATAGTATTTTATTTATAGCGAGGGATTTGAACCATTAGGTGGTCCCACGCTGAACGTGATTGTTTTCGCACAATCTAGTCTAAACGTATTAGACATTAGAGCCTTCCAAAAGATCCTCGTTATACATAGATTAATAATTGGGGTATCACCCTTAGGCAATTGGAGCCTTCTGGATGCTGGTTATTAATTTAGTATGGTGTAAAAAGATTGAGGAAGGCTCTTTTTTTTTATATTTGGAGTGCCGTTCTATGACACTGTAGTGTGCTATGATATTATATAGATAGGAGGTCTTATATGGGAACAGGATTCAAATGTATTTGTAATAAATGCGGAGAAGAAGAATTATTTCTTCTTGGCTGTGGAATGATGTCGCTTGATGGAAAAGAAAATGTCCTTTTTGTTTGTCCGGAATGTGGGACCTGGAAGTATGAACTTATAGGAGAAGACTGTAGTCGAAAAATAAAATGTCAGAACTGTAATAAAATTATGAAAAAATTGACCTGGAAGAAATTGGATGCAGCATTTGAATTAAACTCTGAGTTTGAAATGACAATAAAAAAAATACCTTATTTAGAAAAACTAAAATGTAAAAAATGTGATGGTAAACTTGAAATACAAGATAGAAGAATTCTTTGGGATTAGTTTTCAACTATGAGTTGAATGACATTCTTGTAATTCGTGTAGATAATATAATTGCCGGTGCGGAAAAGGAAACTTTTCTCGACACGGGCCTTTATTTACGGTAGATAGGCAATATTGATTAAGAAAAACAGGAGGTAGCAAAATGAAAAAGACATTGGAAGAACTTTATACTCGTGAACAATTTCGCACTGTTGAAGAATTAAAAAAGACAATGGATTTTAAATATTGCCCTGTAGTTTTTTCTGCTTTTGAAATGGTTAAATATGGTGATTATACAGATATTCGAGCTTTATACCTTTCTAAAGTTTGGGAAGAAGCTTATCGAATTTGTTCAAGTGATGGAATTACCTGGTTCTTTGATGAGCATTCCTGGCTTTATGATCCTGATAGTTATTTTAGAAAACTTGTTTTTACCGGATATGATTATAAAGGTGAAGTAAAGAAATTTTGGGAAGCATTACAAGATGTTGCAGATTCTGGAAAGATTAAAGTTCAAGAAAAAATTGAGCCTATAAGAGAAGGATTGAATTACTGTACAGGCTTTGAAAAGAAAGGAAATATTTCCCAAAAAGATGCTGCAAAAATTTACTCCTGGAAATGGGAAGAAATCAAAGATTATTTCTTTGAGCTCCCTGTTGATATGATTGCTCTTCTTAATGGAGAAGAAATGAACCAATGTACTGTGAGAGATTTACCTTTATTTGAAGCTTGCAAAAAAGGAAATATAACTAAAATTAAAAAAGCAATAAAAGATGGCGCAAATGTAAATGCTATAGATGCCAAAGGACATACTCCTGTACAAATTGTGACTGATCCTGGATGGTTTGTTAATATAGATAGAACGAATAAAATTATAAAACTTCTCGATTTATTATTATCTAATGGAGCAGATATTAATTTATATGGATTTGAAAGATCAATTTTCTGTCATGATATAATTCATAATTCTGTTGTATTTAGTAGCAGTTTGCTGGAATATGTTTTGTCAAAAGGTGCAAAACCAATACAAAATTATTCAATCTGTGATTTAATGAATTATGATACTAACTGGAAATACGCTTCTTCTGCATTCCAATATCTTAAGAAAATTGGTGAAGACCGATTTTTATGGGATTGGGAAAAAGGTGATGATATACAGTATGAAATAAACCATACTAAATCCGAAAAGAAAAAACTTAAGCTACAAAAAGAATATGATGAGTCAACTTCTTTTTATGATGAATTAGAAAAAGATCAAAAAAAATGTCTTGAAATTCTTAAGAAAGCTGGTTGTTCATCTGAATATATTGATGGTTGGTCTGAAGAAAAAGTTGAAGAGTATGAAAAACAATATTTTTCTCGGTTCGATAAAATGAGCAGAGAACCTGTTGAATATTTATTTTCAAAGACAGCAATTATTCTTTGTGGTTTACCATCTTCTGGAAAAACTACATTTTATGAACAGGAGCTTGAACAGGACTATCCAAGAGTTGAGATACTTATAGGAAATAATGATTCTGAAATGATAGATGAATATATTTATCAACAAAAATCATTTGTAATTGATGGTAGATTTATAACAAAAGAATCTCGGGCTCCTGTTTTGAAAAAACTTAAAGAAGCTGGTTATCATATAATATGTTATTATCTTGATTATACTCTTGATGAGATTATAGAAATGAATGATTGCAGAGCTTATGAAGAACGTACTCCGGTAATGAAAATTAAAACCTTTGAAAAAACTTTTGAAAAACCAAAGCGGAATGAAGGCATAGATGCCTTATATTTTGTAAACACAAAAGAAGTTTGGGCAAATAGTGAAAAGACTAAATGGAAATATAAAAAAATTGGAGATTCAATAGATTAGATTTATTTAGACAGGAGAGCTTATGAAAGAAAATACGATTTACTATCTTAGTAAAATTGGTGGACTTTGGAAAAAAGAAGAAGGAGAAGAATTCTTTTTTTCAGAAGAGCTTCTTGATTGGGTAGATAAAACAGCTCTGTATTATATATGGAATCACAAACCTGATACTAATAGTTCTGTAAATGAAAAAGATGTAGAAAAATATGTTCAAAAATGTATTGAATTAGGTAAAAAAAATAATAACGAATCAGATATAAAATATTGTTTTGCTGATGGAGGTGCAGTTTTTGCTGTTGATAAAAAAGGAAATGAATACTATGTTCTTGCAAACATGAAATTACAGCATGCTAAAAAAGGGACAATAAATCCTGATTGGATGATTTATAATGCTCTTAATGAAATAGAAGCTAAAGAACATGCTCTAGGAACAATATTTACAATAAAAAATAGTTATACAACTATGGATGAAGATTATTCATATCATTTTTCAATTTTCAACGATGGTTCACTTTATGTTCAACAAATGGAAAGTTATTGTTATGAGAAAACTTATACTACTGTTGAAAAACAAAAGTCTGAAGATTTTAAATCTAAAGCTCTAACAATAATTAAAAGTTTTGAAAATGAGATTAGTGAAACATGGGCTGACTGGTTTGATAATAAAAAACCAGATGGAAGCATTTTTTATTATGATTTTTCAATTTGTAAAATTAGTAAGTTTCCTTTTTTTAAGAAAATGACAAAAGAATTGAAAAAACTTATAGATGACTATTATCCTAATGAAATCAACTGGTCTATTAGTATTAATAACGAATATAATGGAATCTAAGGGAGAAAATTATGACTAAAAAAGAACGCGAAGAAATAATCAAAGAAAACTCTCGTATCATGAATCTTGCAAGTGATTTAGATTTCCCCTGGCTCAAGGATAATATAAAAGAAGTACCACCTGAAGATGAATGTACGGATGATGATTTGCATTATCCGGACGATGAAGACAACACCGATGAGTTTGCGGACCGCTATGATGAAAACGAAGACCAGAGTGATATGCCTGATGAAGAAGCTGTAAATGAATATCTTGAGAAGAATCCTCTGGACTTATGCTATTACACTTTTATTCGTAAATATAAAAACTGGGTAAATGAAATAAAGAAATACTGTGAGATATTTAAACAGCGTTATGGTGTTTATCCTAATATGTTTTCTGCTAATAGAATTACTTTTGGCAGATTTGAAGATGCTTTTGATGAATATTATTACAAGCCGGATCAGGATGAATATTACGACAAGCGCCAGGAATATGGTTTAGATTATGGCAACGGTATTGATAAATATCCTGACGAAGCTGGAGAATGCTTCTTTCATGGTGAAGGCTATAAGCTTAGAATGATGGAAAATTCCTGTTATGGTTCTGGAGTAATTAAGCTTACACGAGTACATGGATTTTTATCAAACTCAGAGGATTCTCATTACATGCTGCCAGTTGGAGCTGACAGAGAAAAATCTGCACATCCGGTTATTGATATGGCAGCAACTGGAAAACACCTTGAAGAAGTTATGAAAGAAGAAGGTGTTAGTCCAAAAATCTTTGCACGTATTATGGGCTGGGAAAAGCCACAGGCTATTTACCGCTGGTATTATGGTGAAACGCTGCCAAGTATTGATACGCTTTCTGTTCTTTCTAGGATTTTGAATAGACCGATTGAGAGTCTTTTGGTAACTAGAGAGATTCAGAACTAAAGAGGTATGAATGGCAAATTATGATAAAATAAAACCACAGAAATTGATTCTAGAATGTGATAATGATACTTCTGTAACTTTCATTGATGAAAATAATAGAGTCCATGAAAGATTTAGTGAAGAAGGTGAATTTGTAGATTTATATCTTATGGTTATTTCTTGCTTTGAACCAATCACTGATGAAGGAAGTGTCCTGACTTGTTCTTGTGGATATCCAGAATGTGCCGGTTTTTATAATTTTACTTCTAAGATAACTGATACTGAAATATTGTGGGATATTAATGATGGAGAAGATTTATTAAAATTTGATAAGAATCAATATATAAGTGAAGTGAAAAGTTGCGTAGAAAAATTATTGGATATATGTAAAAAAGAACCTGAATGTAATATTACTTCCGATGATTATTTTTATAATCGGGTATCTTTAGAGCAGGTCGAATTATATTATACTGTTTTTACAAATGAAGCATTAGCTAAGAATCGAGAAAAACCAAGACACAAAGTTATTGTAACACCTGAGGATAATGTTTTTCTTATAACCTCTGACGGAAAGAAAGTTACAATCAGTGGTAAAGATATGAAATTTAATGATTCAGATATTTTTGGGCAGCCCTTAATTACCTGGTTAGATACAAATTATATTTTAGAAAAAACTAAGAAGAAAGATAAAATCAAAGGTAATTGTAATAAAGAAAATAATCTGGGAATTAAAGTAGCAAAAAATTTAAGAGCAAGTTTACCTGATGCTTTTGATGTCTGGTATCAATATAAGAATGCTAATAATGATGAAATTATTCAAATTAAGAGAGAAGAATAATTAATTTAGTATCATATCTACAAAAGATTCTGGTGGTATATTAATCCTTTACTAATTCAGGAATCTTTATCTGTAATTGATAATACGAGGCAATATCTGTTTTTATATATAATTCGCCTTTTAAATCTATGAATAAATCATCAGCTTTTTTATATAAATCTGATGTATCTATTTTATTTTTATATTTTTGATATAAGTCTTTTGTTATTAATTCTTTAGGAATTTTATATAATTTTGCGGTAGTATGCATTCGGTAACTTGCAGGACCTGAATGATAAATGCTATGGCTCCTGACACGTTCTTCAATCTGATTATTTAATGATACAAAACGATTATCAATTTTATTTTCAAGTTTTTTTACACTTTTTTGATTTAGGTCAAAATAATGTAAATCAATTTTCATTTCAGAAGAATTAATTAGATCTTCCTCAGAAATCTTTTTGCTATAATCATCAATATGCATTAAAGAACCTGGATATTTTTTTTCAATATATATTTTCTGAAATATGTCCCATTCTATAATAAAAAGATAGTTGTCTGTTAAAGCAATTAAGAAATCTGGCTTATCAATCTTATCAACAAACCACATATTGAATTGTGTCTTTGTAAAAAAGATTTCTCCATATTTTACTTCAATAGCAAATCTATCATTATTTTTAATTGAATCGTTATAGCCAGGACTGTAGATAGTTGAAACATCTATAGATGGTCCTGAACGTCTATAAAAAACAATGTCTCCAGGAACTTTCTTTGTACCATCGGGATTTATGTAATCAGGCAAACGATTGAATTTATTTAATAAATAAATACTGCAAAAATGATGCTCTCCGGGATTTAAGGTTGTATTATAAAATCTTTTCTTATAGTAAGTGATAGTAATTTCTTCTCTAAACATATTGGCCTCCGATTAATTTTTAAGCTGCCATTCTTAATTGCAATGGTTCTGAGTTATCATTTTCTTCAATATCTTCACCATCATCTGGTCCAGGATTAGTTCCCAAAGATAACTTATATAATCCTTCCTTATATGTTTTACAATCCAACCAGAGAATTGAAAATAGTGGTGTTATAAATAAGCCATCATTTATTTCTACCGGCATTGTTTGAAGAGGATAATTCTCAATAGACTTATTAATGTCAAATGTTTTCCAATCAAACTCTTCTTCTAAAGCTTCATCTGTACAAGGTCTTTGCATACTTTCCTTATAGATTCTTTCGACTTCTGCAAAACAATTATCGTATGTTACTGGATTAGCTGTCATAAAATTGGGCCATTTATTATATTTTTTCTTGAAGTCAATTGCATTACGGATTATCTGAACTTCCCAATTTTCATATGTAAAAAAAGAACCTGTCATTGTAAAAGGAATTGAATCGCAAACAATTTTTGTTCCATCTGGTAACTGTGATAGTTCTTCAAGCGTATAGATTTTATCCATAATATTCTCCTTTTATATTTTACTTCGGTTTAAAAAATAAAGATATAGAAACTTCGAAATGAATGCTTTTGAATGTTTCTGAGAATCATTATAAATGTCAAGAGTGCCAAATAACGACACTCTGAAATTTTTTTTCCCCCGTGCCCCCAATAGCGCTACGCTTCTAAGCGTTGCAGGGAGAAAAAGAAGAAGCGTAGCTTTGTGGCAAGAAGAAAAGATATGCGTTGTTTGCAACGTATAAAAAAGCTATCCGTTGCGAAAGCGTTGCTTGATATGAATTAGTTTGAATTATATCTGTTTATTCTTGAGTGTATTTGAATTGCTGATTTTTTATAATTTTCTTTAGCAACGCTTGTTCTTAAAAAATTAAAATCATTTTTATATGAGATATAGGACTATAAGAAAAATACGCATATAAGACTATATGCGTTGCTTTCATTTAACGTCAGAAAATGAAACTTTTTGGACCGCTGCGCGCGCTCCCCCCGAGAGTTTTGAAATTATTTGTTTATAAAATAAAGTCCGACCAGACAGATTATAGCACCTGCAATTTTTGAAAGGCTCAACTGTTCTTTGTATAAAAAGAATCCTAAGAAGATCAAAACAACTGCAAGAATTGTACTTGATACCATGGCAAGGGTATTTACTTTCCATCCGGCTTTATAAGCACAGATGAATCCGACTTCAAGTCCTGTAATTACGATTCCAAGAATTATAGTTGCCCAGTTAGTTAGTGTAAAAGTTTTGAAGCTTGGATGACCTTTTGATGTGACGAGGAACATCACGAATGAGAAAACAGAAGCAACTGCATAAGTAACAGTCATCGAGGCATAAGTATTCATTGCTTCAGGGATTCCTTTTGCGCAGATTTGATAAACTGTATTTGCTGTAACGATTAATAAAATTGGCCAGATGTATGAAAACATGATGAACTCCTTTTGTAAAAATATGTGTCCATCTTCTAAGACCTAACGATGAGACTGAATGCCTAAAGCATTCCTACCCGGTGGCAGTAAATTAATATTATCAGATTTCGGTAGATGCCTCAAGAATTTCGCTGAGCGGAAGACGCGTCGGGAGCACAAGGAGGTGCGACCAGAGCGCCTGGGGCGAAGGCCCTGTGCGATTGAGGCAATCATTTTTCCCACACAAAAGAAGTTTCCAAAAGCCGCCCTTTACCAATGCACTGAGCATCTTAAAACTGCGGGACAACTGTAATGTTGAGTAAAAAGGGTGCCCCCTGTCCCCCCTAAGCTTGGATTACATTCCTATAAATCTGTTTCCTTATATAGCCATTGCATTATATTTTAAGTGCAACCCATCCATATTGAGGCTCTTTATTTTTCCATTCGTAACTCGGAATTAAAATCTCAATCCAAGGTGCTGTGATTTATACTTGTAAAACGATTTCACATCCCAGTACTATCCTGAAAATATTTTTCTTGCATTATCAGGTTGTCAATATTAGAATAATCTGAATGTGGTTTTTATATGGAGGAACACAATTTTATGGATAATTTCGTTTTTTACAGCCCTACAAAATTTGTTTTTGGGAAAGATACAGAAAATCATGCAGGGGACCTGGTTAAAGAATTTGGTGGAAGTAAAGTGCTTCTTCATTTTGGGGGAAAGTCTGCTGAAAAGTCCGGACTGCTTGATCGTGTACGCACTTCATTAAAGGCTGCTGGAATTGATTTTATTGAACTGGGTGGCGTTCATCCTAATCCTCTTGATGAATTGGTATATGAAGGAATCGAACTTTGTAAGAAAAATAATGTTGATTTTATTCTTGCTGTAGGCGGTGGTTCTGTAATTGACAGTTCAAAGGCAATTGCAATGGGTGTCTGTTATGACGGTGACTTTTGGGATTTTTACAGTGGAAAAGTTCAGGCTGAAAAAGCTGTTCCGGTTGGAACTGTTTTAACTATTGCCGCTGCAGGAAGTGAGGGATCTGGAGATTCAGTTATAACAAAAAAAGACGGAATGGTAAAACGCGGTGCAAGTGGTGAATGCATACGCCCAAAGTTCTCAATCTTAAATCCGGCATTAACTCAAACTCTTCCTCCTTACCAGACTGCATGCGGTGCAACTGATATCATGGCTCACGTATGCGAAAGATATTTTACTAATACAAAAAATGTTGAAACAACTGACAGACTCTGTGAAGCAGTTCTCATGGCGATGATTCATGAGACTCCAAAAGTAATTGCAGATCCAAATGATTACGAAGCAAGGGCAAACATCATGTGGGCTGGAATGGTTGCGCACAATAACATTGTCGGTGTAGGCCGTGATCAGGACTGGAACAGCCACGGAATTGAGCACGAACTTTCCGGTCTCTATGACTGTGCACATGGAGCAGGTCTTGCAGTTATCATGCCTGCATGGATGGATTTTGTATACAGTCATGACGTAATGCGTTTTGCCCAGTGGTCGACCAGAGTGTGGGGATGCAGAATGGATTTTGCAGATCCGGAATCAACTGCACGGGAAGGAATTAAAAGATTCCGTGCATTCTTACATTCAATCGGAATGCCTGTTAATTTTTCTGAACTTGGCGCAAAAGAAGAAGATATTCCAACTCTTGTAAAGAAGTTTGGGCTTGGGGATGGAAAAACCGGTGGATTTGTTCACTTGAGTTCTGAGGATGTTGCAGAGATTTACAGAATTGCTGCAAATGCATCTCTTTAAGGAGAAATGATGAAAGCATTATTTATTGGTGGGACTGGAACGATAAGCATGGCAATTTCAAAATTGCTTCTGCAGAAAGGCTGGGAACTCTGGCTTATTAATCGTGGAAACAGAAATGATGTTGAAGGACTTGAAAAAGCTCATTTTATAACCGTTGATGTTAATGACGAAATTGCAGCAGGGACTGCACTTGCAGGAATGGAATTTGACGTTGCATGTGACTTTATAGGATTTGTTCCTGCACATCTTGAACGTGACTACCGTCTACTGAAAGGAAAGGTGCGTCAGTTTATGTATATAAGTTCAGCATCTGCATATCAGAAACCATGTGCAAATTATCTTATAAGTGAAAAGACGCCGCTTGCAAATCCATACTGGGAATATTCCAGAAATAAAATTGCATGTGAAGAATATCTTATGAAACTTTACCGCGAAGAAAATTTTCCGGTAACGATTATAAGACCAAGTCATACTTATGATGAAAGAAGCGTTCCTCTTGGTGTTCACGGAGAAAAGGGAAGCTGGCAGGTTGTAAAGAGAATTAAAGAAGGAAAGCCTGTAATTATTCATGGAGACGGAACAAGTCTCTGGACTATTACTCACAATTCTGATTTTGCAAAAGGCTTTGTCGGTCTTATGGGAAACATTCACGCAATCGGTGAAGCAGTTCAGATTATGAGCAGTGAATCACTTACATGGAATCAGATTTATCAATGCATTGCGGATAGTCTTGGAGTTAAATTAAAGGCTGTTTATGTTTCTTCTGAATATCTTTCGAAGCATTCGAACTATGATTTTACCGGAAGCCTTATCGGGGATAAAGCAAATTCAGTTGTATTTGACTGCAGTAAATTAAAATCTCTCGTGCCGGATTTTGTTGCGGTAAAAAGAGCAGATCAGGGGATTAGAGAAACAATTCAGTATGTTTTAGCACATCCTGAGTGTCAGGAAGAAGATCCAGACTTTGACAGGTGGTGTGATGAAATTATTGAAAGGATGAAATGATGGTAGACGTAAAGGGAAAATGGGCTTTAGTTACAGGTTACAGTGCAAGCAAAGCTGCTCTGGATAAAGTGACAAGTGACCTTGCAGGAAAACTTGATGGAACGGATGTCTGCATTAACCTTTAAGTAAGAGCATAGGAGGAAAATATGTTTTGTAAGAGCTGTGGAAAAGAATTACCTGATGGAACAAAATTCTGTCCTGATTGTGGAACTTCGCAGAATGTAACGGCAGAAAGTTCTGGCGTTTCTAAAAGAAGCAGAGCGGTTGCTGCTTTGCTTGCCTTTTTTTTAGGAGCGCTTGGAATTCACAGGTTTTATGTAGGAAAAACCGGAACAGGTATTTTACAGATTCTGTTGACATTCTGTTTCGGAATCGGGGCAATCTGGGCCTTTATCGATTTTATCATGATTGTTTGCGGTGCATTCAGGGATAAAGAAGGTCTTTTAATTACAGAATGGGATATGAAATAATTAATGATTTTTTTTAAGGCACATAGCAGGATATTACTGCTATGTGCCTTTTTTTTAATCTTCTTCGTCTAATTCTGTTTTGTCTGCCTTATATTCAGAAAATTTCGAAATCATAGGTTCGATATCTTTTTTGTGAATTTTTCTGTCGACATAGTTTTTTGTGATTCTTGAAACGAGTGGACAGAGGGCAATTACACCTATAAGGTTTGGAATCATCATCAAGCCGTTGAATGTATCAGATAAATCCCATGCAAGATCAAGCTTCATCGTACATCCGAAATAAATTACGATTATAAAAATTACCTTATATATTATTTGAAGCCAGTCACCGAGATGAAGACATTCGCTAAAAATATACTGCCATGCTGTTTCTCCGTAGTGGCTCCATCCCAGAACTGTAGAGAAGGCAAAAAGTAAAATTGCAAGTGCAATGAACTTAGGTCCAAATCCCCCGAATACTGTTGCAAATGCTTCTCCGACAAGTCCAGGACCTTCATTCTGAGAAATCATCAGACCCGTATTAAGATCGACAACTCCTGTTGAAAGAATTACAAAAGCAGTCAATGTACATACGATGATAGTATCTGCAAATACTTCAAAGATTCCCCACATGCCCTGGCGTACAGGTTCTTTCACATTTGATGAAGAATGAACCATTACAGAAGAACCAAGTCCTGCCTCGTTTGAAAAAGCGCCGCGCTTAAATCCCATTGTAATTGCTTTTTGAATTCCATATCCGATAACACCACCTGCTGCAGATTTTGCTGCGAATGCTCCCTTAAAGATTGCAGAAAATACAGAAGGGACTGCAGAAATGTTGGTAAAGAAAATTATGAGGGCACCAATGATATAAATTATTGCCATAACCGGAACGAGTTTTTCTGTAACGGCAGCAACTCTTTTTAATCCACCGAGAATTACTACAGATGCTATTACTACAAGTATAAAACCTGTAACCGGAGCAGGAATATTAAATGCTGTATTCATGTTTCCTGCAATTGAGTTTACCTGACTCATGTTTCCTATTCCGAAACTTGCAAGTAAACAGAAAATGCTGAAAAGTACTGCGAGAAAGAATCCTATGTATTTCATTCCACGGTAACTGCCGAGACCATCTTTAAGGTAGTACATGGCACCACCGCGCCATTCTCCATTAACTCCTTTTCTGCGGAAATAAATTCCAAGTACATTTTCAGAATAATTAGTCATCATTCCTAAAATTGCCATAACCTACATCCAGAAAATTGCACCCGGACCGCCTGCGATAATCGCTGTTGCAACACCTACAATGTTACCTGTTCCGATTGTCGCTGCGAGGGCAGTACACAGACTCTGAAACTGTGAAATGGCTTTGTTTTCCTTACCGGTATGTGCGGTAATATTTCTATCCTTGAAAATTGCACCAATGGTTTTCTTTATCCAATGGGGAAAATGTGTAAACTGAAATCCTCGGTTTACTAAAGTCATCAAAAGACCTGCAACAAAAAGAAGGGTAATACCAAAAGTTCCCCAGACAATATCGTTTACGGACTTGTTGATGGTTGTGATTGTTTCTATCATTAGAGCCTCCAGAGCAAAAAAAAGAGGCAGAACTGGAAATACAATTCTGCCTCTTTGCAGTATAGTTAAATTGTAGGGGAATAATTGAATAAAGTCAACAAAAAATGATAATCTATAACCAGTGAGAATTTTATGATGAAAAAGATTTTAACCTTATTTTTATTTTTGACTGTTTCTGTATCTGTTTTTGCCCAGACATCTGATTATTCAGATGATAAATATGATGAGCTGATTAAACAGGGTGATTATGAGGCCGTTATTGCTTCTGTTACCGAAACAAAGGAATCAGATTTTTCTGCTTCTGACTGTTTTTATCTTGGGCTTTCTTATTTTTCTCTCGAAGATGACGCCAGGGCACAGAAGTACTTAAAGCTTGCTGTAAAGAAGGCTCCGGATTATATCAAAGCCTATGATTATCTTGCAGGCTCATATTTCTTTTCTGGAAAAAATGATGATGCATTAACATATTATCAGAAATGCATTCTGCTTGATTCAGAATATTTTCATGCTTATAAAATGATCGGTCAGATTTATGAACAGAAAGGTGATCTGGAAAAAGCTTATGAAAATTACGTTCAGTATTATCAGCTTCATCAGTCTGCAGATTCATCTTATTTTCTCGGTAAAATTCTTTATGAGTTTGGCGAGTATGAAGATGCAAAAGCTTATATTGAATTTTGTGTAAAAGAAAACAAAGACAATTTTAATTATAATCTATTAATGGTCGGAATTTATTATGCACTTGAAGATTATGATAATGCAATGACTTATAAAACAAAGCTTCATCAAATCTGGGAAAAATCAGAGGATGAAGAGATTAAAAGCATCAAATCATTTTTCCTGTTTGCATTAACTTATGGCGAATATGAAATTGAAGTATTTGAAAAACTCGATAGGACAGAATCTGTTTATAATTTCTTTTCTTGTTATGTAAAATCAAATGGAAAGGTTGTAAAAAGGGTTAATCTTGAATATAACAAATCAAAACAGCCGTATCCTTATACAATTACAATTGACGACATTAAATCCAATATGCATATGACTTCAACCGTGAGCATGGATATAATTCCTGAGTTAAATGTGTGCATTATGTATTTGCAGCAGGCTGTTGATAACGAGCTTACAATCGCTTATAAAACCCGCGGAATTAAGAAATAGGGCCTGAATACTGTACATTTTTGGCAAAATGGAGACTTCTCCTAAGTTTTAAAAATTATTTCTTGAAATATGGAAAATTCTGGAATAAAATATTTTTAAAATTATGGAGGTATTCATGAGTTCTAATGGCTATTATGGTCCTAATGACAAGCCGCCTTTGAAAAAGTGGATTCCGCTCAGTTTCCAGCATGTATTTGCCATGTTTGGTGCTACGGTTCTTGTTCCGCTTTTGACAGGCCTTAGTACATCAACTGCGTTATTTACTGCAGGTACAGGTACTTTGATTTACATTCTCATTACGGGTGCAAAAGTTCCGGCTTTCTTAGGTTCATCTTTTGCATTTATTCCAGCTCTTATTGCAATCGGACAGACTTTCGGTGCTCCTTATGCAATGGGTGGTGCAGTCTTTGCAGGTTTAATGTATGCATTGGTTGCTTTGATTATAAAGTTTACAGGGAAAGGGTGGATCGATAAGGCTCTTCCTCCGGTTGTTATCGGTTCTGTAATCATTGTAATCGGTTTGGGGCTTGCACCTACAGCTATCAAGGAATTTTTCTATGTCGGAGCAAGTGGTGCTCAGGCAGATTATTCCCTTGTTTACGCAAGCATCGGTCTTGTGACTCTTTTGACTGCTGTAATTGCAACAATTTTCTTTAAAGGCTTTTTTAACACACTTTCTATTCTCATAGGTCTTCTAGGCGGATATTTCTTTACTCTCATTATGGGAGCATTTTTCCCTGCTTACAGACTCATTGATTTTTCTGGTGTTGCAAATGCAAAATGGTTTGCGCTTCCATTCTTACATGCAGATGAAGGATTAAACACTCTCGGATTTTCATGGATCGCTCCGCGTTTTGCTCTTGTTCCGGTTTTAACTTTTGTCATCATTTCTATTTCAACAATCTGTGAACATCTTGGTGATACTCTTACAACTTCTAAAGTTGTAGGTCAGGATTTTTATAAAGATCCAGGACTTCACAGAACATTACTCGGCGACGGTGTTGCAACTGCATGGGCAGCTTTGTGGGGAGGACCTCCAAACACTACTTATGGTGAAAACATCGGTGTAATGGCAATTACAAAAGTTTATTCAGTATGGGTAATCGGTGGTGCAGCTGTTATTGCAGTTTTACTTTCGTTCTGCGAAAAATTCGGTGCTTTAATCAACACAATTCCAACTCCTGTACTTGGTGGTATCTGTACTTTACTTTACGGTCTTATTGCTTCAAGCGGATTAAGAACAATCGTAGATGCAGGTGTTAATTATCAGGATAAGAGAAACCTTACAATTTCTTCTGTAATCCTCGTAATCGGAATCGGTGGCGGTGTTTTAAAATTTGCTATCGGAAACAGTTTTAATTTTGAACTTGGCGGTGTGGCTCTTGCAACTGTTGTAGGTATTATTCTTAACCTGCTTATTCCGCAGACCAAAGTAACAGAATAGACTAATCTTTTCTTATCTTATCTGTACCGGTTATCTTGTCGATGATGATGCTTACTTCTTCGATCAGGATGCCGGTATATTTTTCGATGTTGTCAATTATGTACTGCTGAAGTTTGTAGATTTCTCCAGTAAGCTGTTTGCCGAACGGAACATCAATTGTAATTACAAGTCTGTATCCGCGTGCATTTGTCTTTATTGAAAATTTCTTTATCCTGATATTCGAATCAAATTCCATAACACAGTGCATTGTCATCTGAGTCAGTGCAGCTTCTGAAATACTGATTCTTCCTTTTTTAGAGAATTCTGGAGTAACAACAGATTTTTCAAATGTCTTTGTTTTATTTCCGCCAAATTTTCCAGAAAAGAAAAGTTTTGGTTTTGAAAAGAAAACTTTTATTGAATCATAGAAAATCTGAGAATAATTTCTTTTTATTTCAATTGCAGGAACAGGAATAACATGTTTTCCTTCTACCTGGCGTGATCGTATAGCCTTGTCAATTTCTTCACGTGTTGCAATGTCTTCTATTTTTATTATTTTAGAAGGAGGCGGAAGCTGAAGTCTTGTTGCAATTTTTATAACCATCTTTTCTGAGGTTCCGAGTAGAAGAATTTTTTTGATATGAGATTTTTTTAATATTCTTGCAATTTCGTCGCGGTGTTCTTTGTCATCAAATAGTGCAATTCTTACAGCACCCATGTATGTTTTTTCTGTCTTTGCTGATTTTCCACCTAAGATTTTGTCATCTTTAATTAAAAGTCCGTCATCGATTATTGCATCAATTCCATATTTCTGCGCAAGGAGTTTCGATTTAAAACTTTTCCCGGTTCCGCTTTCACCGACCAGAGCCATTACAGAGACGCCTGAAAATTTTTTAAGCAAATTACTTAATGAATCCATACATTATATTATAAGAGAGCTGTCCCAATTTATCAACGATTGTATTAAAAATTTTTTAAATGAATCGTTTAAAGGAGCTGTAATTTCTTCCGGAACTTTTATCTCGTTGTCTTTTGGGAAAAACAGTTTATAAGCATGAAGAAAAAAATCCTGTTTTTCGTTTACAGGTTTTGCTCCGTATGCTGTGTCTCCTAAAAGCGGGAATCCGTTAAAAGAGGCCTGACATCTTATCTGATGTTTTTTCCCGGTGAGAATTTCAAACTGACAGAGTGTTATATTGTTTCCCTTGTATTTTCCGTAAGAAAGAGGAGTGCAGATTGTTTTTGCATAATCTGTTTCATCAGTTCCGTATGGATCAATTTTCATCGTATAGAAATTTGAATTGTGTGTTTTTGCAGGAACGATATAATTTTCCCAGACCTGTTTTTCCTTTAATTCATTTTCAACTATTCCGATGTAGAATTTCCTTACGTTTTTTTCTTTTATTGCATTTGAAAACCATTTTGCACCTTCCAGATTATTTGAAAAAACAAGAAGTCCTGTAGTTTTTCTGTCCAGTCTGTGAAGTGGTCCGGGCACAAACGAAAGTGAATTTTCGTGTTTTTCATTTCTGTATATTTCTTCGATAATTTCTGAAATTCCATTTTTATCGTGGACATTTATATTAAACGGTTTGTTGATTATTTTAATAAATTCATTCTGAAAGATAAAATCAAGTTCAATGACCTGTTTTTGTTCATGCTGAATTTTATCAGAAACGGCCGTCTTTTCTATGTTAAGCCTGTCGCTTTCCAAAAGGAATTCTGCTATGGAAATGCGGTCTCCTGCAGAAATGCGCTTATTTACTTCTGCTTTTCTGTCATTTACGCGTATAAGTCCCTTTCGGATAGCAGAAAAAATTGAGGAAATTCCTGAATTCCGGGCCATTTTACGGACAACTTTGTCGAGTCTTCGTCCTTCGTCGTCTGTTCCGGCTGTAAAAACCTTAAAATTCATAACTTACTATATTATATCAATTTTTACGTGATTCCACTAGACAAAAATTTTCCACATGGTAAAATATTAATAATATGTTTTTAACTATAAAAATTAGACTTATGAAACTGTTTTTGAACCCGGTTTTTCTTTCATGCGTATTCAGCTGGTTCTTTGCACAGTTCATCAAGACAATTATAAATTTGTGCCTTAGAAAAATCCACAGTATAAGTGTGCTTTTTGAGTGCCTTATCTGGAAGACTGGAGGCTTCCCATCGAGTCATACGGCCCTTGTAACATCTTTGTGCACATCGATAGCCTTTAGAAACGGTATTGATTCTGATATTTTTATGCTTTCTGCATGTCTTATGATGATTACGATTCGGGATGCACTTGGCGTACGTCGTTCAAATGGAATTCATGCAAGAACGATTAATCAGATGGGACGTGAGTTGAGCGAAAAGAATATCATTAAATATAAACCTATTAAAGAAGTCTTAGGCCATAAACCTATGGAAGTTGTTGTTGGAGCTTTACTTGGATTTTTTATCGGCCTTGCTTTTTCGACTTTGTAGAACAGGCAGAAAATGAATAATATTAAAAAATACATCATACCATCTGCAACAGTCTGTCTCATTTTTATCCTCATGCTTTTTTTGCGGACGGTTCCCGTTGCAAAATTATGGAAGGGTTTTTCTGTTTTATATGTTCCGGTAGAAACTGAACCAAAAACCGTTTTAAGTGTTTTAGATGAATGCGGATGTAAAGATACAATTTCTTATTACAATCAGAGCATTCCGTTTTTAAATCCGTATCTTCCTGTAAAGGCAGATTATTCTGACTCATATCTTTCGAGAAGAAATTCATATTTTTTTGATAAAGACAGAAAGGTAATGATTTATTATGTTCCTGATGCATATTCAAAGCAGGCAGCGAAAGCCGTAAATACGCTGATAAAAGAATATAAAATTGATGCAGGACTCGACGGAAAATCTTCTTTTCCGCTTGTTACCCCAATCATCTGTATAATCGCAGCAGTCTTTTTCTTTTTATCTTCAAAACAAAAAAGAGTTTTTTTTCTTGCTGCACTGTTTCCACTTATCTATGCTTTTGTAATGCCGTTTTATATCAATGCTTCATCAGTCTGTCTGTGTCTTTTTGCAGTCTTTTTGTGTCAGAAAGTCTGGAGAAGGAAAAATGGCGTTAAGTATGTTGTTAAAAATCCGTATCCTGCAGTTTTATTTACTGTAAGTTTAATTTCTTCGTTTGTTACATCTTTTGTATCGGGCTTTCTTTTTATGCTTACATGTTTTGCATCGATTTTAATTCTTTCCATGCTTGCAAATTTTCAGAAGGACTGTGATTCAAAATTAAGATTCAACCCTGTATTGATAAGACCTGCAAGACTTATGAACATGATATGCTTGAGTTCACTCAAAAAAGGGCTTATAGCAGTATTCTCTGTAACAGCACTGTTTGTACTGTATATAACAAGTGTAAATCTTTTTACCATTTCAAATTCTCAAGACTTGTCTTTTCCTATGCCGACAAGATATAATACTGTAACGGATATTCCGGACTTGGATGACTATGTCGTATGGAGCTGGAATACCATTACATTACCATACAGATCGTTAAATGAACCTTATTCTGATGTACCGGAAGAAGATGAAAGCATTACGATTCAGAGATTTAAGAACACAGAAGACGGTGTAAAGACAACAGAAGAAGTTGTATACAAATTTAATTCTGAGTTTAAAGATCAAGTTTTAAGTTCGATAGATATGTTGGAATATCCTGCAATCGAAAAACTTATGAAACAACAGGGAAGAGGTTATTCTGTTGATTATTCATACGGTACGGGAGAAAAATTCAGCAAATCCAATATTATCTTGATGCTTATTATGATAATTGTACCGTGTGGTATGTTAATTTATTATTTGGGAAAAAGAAAACGATATGGCAATGCTTACTGAATATGCAAAAAAAGATAAAAATCCGATTTTAAAATCTACAACAGGATTTTTACCTGCAAGAATTACAATTCCTCTCTGTCAGGAAGACGGTTTTGAATGTACAAACATCGTAAAGCCAGGTGATACTGTAAGGGAAGGTCAGATTATTGCAGATGTATCCCGTGAAATATACGGAAAAAAATCTTTTGGCGCTGCAAAAATTCATTCTCCGATTCCGGGAAAGGTAATTGATATTAAAAACTGTACTTATCCGAATGGAAAGCAGGGTAAGGCTGTTGAGATTCTTCTTAATGGTAGTTTTACATATCTTGGAAAGCCACAGACAGTTTTCGACTGGAAAAACTATTCTCCGGCAATGCTTTTAAGGACTGTAAGCGAAGGCGGAGTAATAAATACATTTACAAACAATTCATGTTCTTCTCTTGAACTTGATATCAATAAGATTAAAGATGAAAAAGACAGAAAACTTGTCGTAAGGCTTTTTGACGAAGATCCGTCATGTAAAACAGATTCAATCGTTGCAAGAAGTGATTTTGAAAAAGTTGCTACAGGTATTTTTATTGCAGCAAAAATTGCAGAAGTTAACGAAATTGTAATCTGTTATGCAAAAAATACAAAGCTTCCTGCAACATTCAATCTTGAACAGAAAGAACTTTTCGGTTCTATGCCGATAACTCTTGTTGAGGTTGATACACGGTTTTATCCGGCCGGCGGAAAGCACGATCTTTTAAAAGCATACTTTAAGCATAAAAAGATTTCTTCTTATGATAAGAACATTGAAAATGCAAGTCTTTTTACAGACGCTACTACTATGCTTCATGTTTATAATGCAGTTGTCCTTAATCTTCCTGTAGAAACTGTAAATATTTATGTTACAGGTGACTGTCTTCAAGCAAGCGCTCTTTTAAAAGTCTGCATAGGAACATCGTTTAAGACAATTGCAAAACAGTGTGGCGGTTTTACAAAAAAACTTGGAAAGATAATCGTTAATGGACATATAAATGGTGTTGCGATAAATTCACTCGATACACCTGTTACAAAATATGTAAAATCAATTTCATTTAATTCCAGACAGGATAATTATGACAGAAGCGTTGGTTTCTGTTTAAGATGCGGAAGATGTTCAAGTGTATGCAGTATCGGTTTAAGTCCTGATGTAATTTATTCAAAGGTAATAAATAATATTCAGGTTGATCCGGTTTATCTTAATTCTGTATCACTTTGCAATGAATGTGGTTTATGTAGTGCAATGTGTCCTTCGAAATTACCTCTGGTTCATGTAATCAGACTGTTAAAGGGTGGGGTAAAAGAAAATGATCAGTAAGCTGAATATGAATAAAATGTATAAAATGGTCAACATAAGTCCGTTTATAAATAAAAAATCAACTTTTTTAACATACCTTATGATTTTTGCTGCAATCGTTCCTCAGATAATTATGCTTTTTGTTACAAAAAGTTATGATAATCTTCTGATAATACTTATGGCAGTGCTTGCATGTTTCGTAACAGAAATATTCAACTTTATAAATCATAAACATGTTAAGCTTTCCATATTGATGTGTTTTTTAAAAGGATCTTTAATCGGCTTCTTTCTTCCTGCAGATTATCCGGTAATCACTGTATTTTTTATAACGCTCATTACTATGCTTTTTATTAAATACGCTTTCGGAGATCTTACGGTTTCATGGATTAATCCGGTTGTAGTAACTGTTGCAATCTGCTGGTTTATCGGAAGGGTAAGTTTTCCTTCTTTTTTAGTTACGAGAGATTTTCTTGCATCTAAAAATCCTTCGCTTGTTTTAATTCAGGAAAATGTTTTTCCGACTTTTCCTTTTGATGAAAAACTTACCTCGATGTTTAATGAATCGACATTCAGCCTGTTTGGAGTTTCTATTCCACAGGGATATGTTTCTTTGTTCTGGGATAACCAGTCTGTAATTCCTGCATTCAGATTCAATTTTCTTACGCTTTTGTTTTCTATAGTTCTTCTTTCTATAGATGTAATCAGTTTTGAAATTCCGTTTACATTTTTAACGGTATATCTTTTGCTTGTTAAATATCTTTCTCCTGTTTTTTCAGGTGGTGTCCCGATGCAGGGTGATATGATTTTAGCTTTGCTTACAAGCGGAACTTTATTTGCTGCATTTTTCCTTATGCAGTGGTTTGGAACAATTCCAATGACGCGGCGTGGAAAAATAATTTATGGTTTTGCAGGTGGAATAATTGCATTTATTTTCTCGGGCTGTGGTACAAGTCCGATAGGTTCAATTATTACAGTGCTCTTTTTGAATATTCTCTCACCGGTAATTCAGTTCTTTGAAAACCGTTTTAAGAGAAACAGATTAGTAAATGTGTTGAGGAACGATAATGCTGGAAACAACTGATAGTAAAATTAGACTTAAGACTTTCGCATTCTTTACGTGCATTATTATGGCTATGTCAGTAATTCTCATTCTTTTCGCATTATTTGCAAAAAAGAATTATACAAATAAATTAAAGACTCAGGTTGAAATCGTAATGCATGACCATCGTCCGCTTGAGTTTCCTGAAAAATATCGTGTCGGTGAGGCAATTCAGATTAATTCTTCAATTGCAGTAAGCTCAAGTATGTATGCTGTTGTAACAAATTCATCTTCACCTGTAAGATATGTTCTTGTAACGCGTGTTACAACTTATTATGGGCCTCAGGCTGCAGTTTTCCTTTATGACAAAAAACAGGGAGTTACATTTGAAGGCTTTTGCTGCTTAAATCAGAGAATCAAACAGCAGTTTGAAAATCCGAACAGTGATCTCATAATCAAATACTGGAAAGAACAGGCTTTAAAAATCTTTGAGGCATCAGTTCCAGAACTTGGAGGCTATGATGAATAGAAATTTATACTACGTCTTTACAGCTATTTCATTTGCACTTTTAGTTGCAGCTCCTGGAAGATTTGCATTCGGAATTATCATCTGTCTTGAACTGTTTTTTCTTATTTTTACAGGATTCCTTTTCTCGTATCTGTTAAAAAAACTTTTACTCCACGAAATGAATTCTATCGTGACAGTGCTTGGACTTATTTTCTCAACTGTTTTATATAAACAGATTATAATGGCTGTATATCCTTTGATTGCGCTTCAGATGAGTTTTGTATTCTATCTTCCTGCCGTATCTTCGTATATGATTGGAATTATTTACAAAAATATTGATGCTTCGACAAAAATATCTGTAATAGATAATCTTAAGATTACTTCGTATTTTTCGATTTTCGCTCTTGTTTTTTATGCAATTAGAGATATTTTTGGTTATGGAACATTTACACTGCCATCTCCAAACGGAATTTTTGAGAAACAACTCCTTTCTTCAGACAATATGCTGTGGGGAACATTTTTTGCTTCGATTCCGGGAGCTCTTGTTCTTGTCTGTATTGTAATCTTTATCTTTATTCATGCTCAGAAGAAAATCAAGATTGTCAGAAGAGCAGAGGAGTCAAAATGATTATCAACAGCTTTGTTTACTATATATTTTTCGGCTCTGCAGTTTTGTTATATGGAATTGGTTTTAACAGAGAATCAGTTATGTGCAACTATCCGAAACAGATTTTATTCTGTTCGATAAAATCGTATATCTCGGTAGTTATTACATTTTTAATTACGTTCTTTTTAAATTCAAACTTTTTTATTCCGTTAAAAATCGTAGAAATCTATCCGTTTATTGCTCTTTTGATTTATATAACGATTTCTGTATTCCTGGAAATTTTGATTCAGGTTACGACAAAAAGAACTTCTGCAGAATTTGCAGTTTCTTTTTTGACGGTAATTCTTGCATTAAACGAAGGTGTCCTTTTAATAGACGGAGTTTTAATCTGTATAAGTGTACTTACATGTTTTTACATTCTTATTCCTGTGCTTTTTGCACTTGAAAAAAGAATGCAGGCTACTAATTCTAACGGATTGTTCAAGCAGAAAAGTCTTATCTTTCTCTGCATGGTTGTTATTATGATTGCATTATATTCATTCAATATTTCCTGGTTAAACAGCGGGGTAATCAAATGATTTTGCGAATACTTTTTATCTTTATTTTTGTTGTTCTCGCTTCGTTTATTCTGTATTTTCTTTACGGAGTATTTATTCCGGCAATTAAATCACAGACTATTGAAAATCAGGATCCGCTTTTTTCTGAAGTTGAACTTAATTATGTAGGAACTCCGGATGAAAAAAACGTGGCTGTTACAGACAAAAAAGCATTTGTTCTTTGTAATCCCGAAAGATCCTTCCAGAAAGAAAGGCTTGCATATAATGGAATTAAAAGCTGTGCGCTGTTTGATTCAATTTATGGTACACCTAACGACTGTAAATACGGGTGTATCGGATTTGGAGATTGTGTACAGGCCTGTCCTCAGGAAGCAATTATAATTAAAAATGGAACTGCAGTTATTACAGAAAACTGCTGTGGATGTGGAGAGTGTATTGTCAGTTGTCCTAAAGGCATCATAAAGATGTTTGACAAGGGAGTAGTCTCACAGGAGATTAAACTTTGCGCCGCTTCTGAAGATTGTCTTACTACTTGCGACAAATGTAATATTTCAGTAAAAGTTGAAATTCCTAAAGAAAAACGCTTTAAATTCTGGCAATCATGTAATAAAATAATAAGTCCACGCTAATATTGGATTATCTACATGGGCATTATAAAAGTTTGTTTTGAATTTTCGACAGAGACTTCTAATTTTATCGATACCTCAGACTATAAATCGGTTTATGAAAATTATTATAAACGGATCGGTCAGTTTTTATATGCACACGAAGATTTAAAATTTTCATTTTATTTTTCTGGTCCGCAGTTTGATTGCATCAGACAGAAAAATCCTGAGTTTCTCGAAATCTTAAAGAATCTTGCTAACAGAAAGCAGATTGAAATAATCGGAGGCGGTTATTACAATCCGATTTTCCCATTGCTTTTTCCTCTGGACAGAACAGGACAGATTGAACTTTTAAGTTCGACAATCAGAAAGGTTTTAGGAAAGAGACCAAGAGGTGTAATGCTCTGTGCAAGCGCATGGGATCCGTCGCTTGTCACTTCGTTTGAAACATGTGGAATTGAATACGTTCAGCTTGACAGTTCTTTAATTCAGAAAGAGAAAAAAATATTTTTACCGCTTATCATTTCTGACCGTGGAAAATCTGTAAAGGTTCTTTCCGTTCATAGAGAATTTATTCCTGAAGAAAGTGAAACAGCAGAAGCTTTTATACAGAGATTAAAAAAAGGTGTAGAAAAAACCGTAAAAAATGATTTTGAAAATCCTGATGCAGACAGAATTGTTGTAATTTCGTTAAATAAAGCAAACTTAAAGAATTTATTTGACAGAGAAAAAATTACAGAATTTCTTGAACTTATTAAGACAAAATATTCAGATGTGATTAAACTTGATCTTCCGAATAACTGTATAAAAAATTCTGAATTTTTCGTTCCTACATATATTCATGCAGGAATTAACGAAGAAATTGCAAAGTGGTCGTTTGAACCATATAAGCAGGTTGAATTAAAGGGAAATACATCTGTTAATGTTTATGACTTTATGCAGACTTACAAACGAAGTCAGGCACTGTATAACCGGATGATTTTCGTTTCTCTTCTTGTTAATCAGTGTAAGGGTGACAAGATGAGAAAAAAGACTGCCCGTGAATGTCTCTGGGCAGCGCAGACTGGAGATGCTTATGTATATCCTTCAAGCAGTGCTTTAATCAGTTCTCAAGAAAGGCAGAAAGCATTTAAAAAGCTTTCTGAAGCTGAATTACTTGTCCGCGAATGTGAAGATTTTCATGAATCGATTTTAAATTATGATTATAACTGTGATGGCTTTAATGAATATCTTTGCCGTATGAATAAATTTAATGCATGTATCAACAGAAGGGGTGGTGCAATTTTTGAACTTGATGTAATGAAAAAGGCATCGAACTATGCAGATAATATGTCCCGTGTAATGCCTCTTGATAAGTGCAATGACAATTATGAAAAAGGAATTTTTGTCGATCATCTTTTTGAACCTGAAGAATATAACCGTTATATAAAGGGGCTTCCGTGTAAAAACGGCGTTTTCTCAAACAATGTTTATAAAGAAGTTTTGTTCAACTCGACTAAAAGAGAAATATGTCTTGAGACAAGATCTAAATTTCCGAGTCTTAACCAGTCTGTACAGGTGCGTAAAAAATACATCATAAATTCCAATGGAATCATGGTTCAGTACATCATTAAAAATACCAGTCCGATTGCCGTTAAGGCAAAATTTGTAGTTGAATCTAACTTTGCTCAGCTTGACTGTAAAAAAGAGCTTACGGAAACATATAGAATTGATGTAGTAAATAATGGTCAGATAGAAGAAAAGACAGCCCAGAATCTTGAATTTATGAAGAATGTAGATGCTTTTCAGCTGACCGATGTTGATAATAACGTAGTATTTACTTTTGAACCTAACGAAATGGCGAATCTTGTTTCATATCCGATAACTCTTATGAGAAACTCAATTGATGCTTCAAATCTTCAGCCGGCCGGAAGAACACTTTCTCTTTCTCTTGCATGGGATGTTGACCTTGCAGGCGGTATGGAAATGGAAAAGACCATAAATCTTACTATCGTTCCGAATAAGCGAAAAAAATAGTGCTTGAATAGAACGCACAAAAAAAATATAATAGTTTTCTATGAATAGAAGACTTATTACAGCAGCTTTACCTTATGTAAACAATATTCCACATCTTGGAAACATAATTCAATCACTTTCCGGTGATGTATTTGCCAGATTCTGCAGAAACAGAGGTTATGAAACTCTTTATGTATGCGGAGTAGACGAATACGGAACAGCAACGGAAACAAAAGCTCTTGAAGAGGGAAAAGATCCCCGTTCTTTGTGCAATCATTATTATCAGGAACATACAAAGATTTACAAATGGTTCAACATTAACTTTGATAAATTTGGACGCACGTCAAATCCACAATGCACAGAAATTACTCAGAGCCTTTTTACAGATCTTGATAAAGCAGGGCTTATTAAAGAACATGTCAACAAACAGCTTTTCTGTCCTAACTGCAACAGATTTCTTGCAGACCGTTATGTAGACGGAACATGTCCTAAATGCGGTTCAACTAAAGCACGCGGTGATCAGTGTGATGAATGTGGAACTCTTTTAGACCCTATAGATTTAAAAGATCCAAAATGTCATACATGCGGTGCAACTCCTGAAGTAAAGGAAACAAAGCATCTTTACATCGACCTTCCTTCGATCAGTTCAAAACTTAACGAATGGATGGAAAAAGCAAGTGTAGAAGGCAGGTGGGCCGACAACGCTTTAAGCATGACTAAAGCATGGATTCGTGATGGACTTCAGGAACGTGCAATTACGCGCGATTTAAAATGGGGTATTCCTGTTCCAAAAGAAGGGTATGAAAGTAAAGTATTCTATGTATGGTTTAATGCGCCGATAGGATATCTTTCGATCACTAAACAGCTTGCAGATGAACTTGAAAAATCCGGACGCAAATCTTTTGACTGGAAAAGCTGGTGGCTTCCGGAAGAAAGTGAAGAAGCAAAAGGAAAAGAAAAAGTTGACTTGTTCCAGTTTATCGGAAAAGACAATATTCCTTTCCATACAGTAATTTTCCCTTGTACACTTTTAGGTTCACCACATAACTGGACAAAGCTCCATCACATGTCTAGTACAGAATTCTTAAACTACGAAGACGGGAAATTCTCAAAAAGCCGCGGAATCGGTGTATTTGGAAGTGACGCAATCGAAAGTGGAATACCGGCTGACGCATGGCGATTCTATATTTTCTACAACAGACCTGAAAAACAGGACTATCAGTTTACATGGAAAGATTTTATGGAAAAGCTTAACGGTGAATTAATCGGTAACCTTGGAAACCTTGTAAACAGAACACTTTTATTTGTAAATAAATATTTTGACGGTGTAATTCCAGAAGCTCCGGTTGACGAAGAACTCTGGTCTCAGGTTCGCGATCTTGAAAAGAAAGCAACAGATTATCTTGAATGGGCAGAATTAAAAGATGCGTTCCACACAATGTTTGAAATTTCTGACATCTGTAATAAAAAATTCCAGGCTGCAGAACCTTGGAAAACACGCGAATCAGATCCTGAATCGTGCAAAAAACTCATTCATAATCTCTGCTATGTAATTAAAGATCTCATGATTATGATGAATCCTTATATGCCTCAGTATACTCAGGTAATCATGTCTTACTTTGGAAAATCAATTCAGGAAACTAAAGTCGGAACAGAAACAAAACCGGGTTACACCTGGGCAAACCTTGGAGAAACAGAAGGTCTTGATAAAGTTGGACCTACAGAAGTTTACTTTAAGCCATTGGACCAGAAGACAATGCTTGCATTCCGCGAAAAATTCAGCGGAACACAGCAGAAAAAAGCAGAAAAAGAAGCTAAGAAAGCAGAAAAGAAAAAAGAAGAACAAAAACCGGCTCTTACAGCAGAACAGCAGGTAGAATTCTTTAACAAAAATATAAATCTTACTGTTGCAAAGATTGTAGATATTAAACCAAATCCTGAAGGTGAAAAACTTTATATTGAAACTCTTGATGACGGAAGTGGAACTCCACGAACGATTCAGTCAGGACTTCGTATGTATTTAAAGGAAGAAGAACTTTTAGGAAAACATGTAATCATTGCAGAAAACTTAGCTCCCCGCACAATGCGTGGAGTTGAAAGCCGCGGTATGCTTCTGGCAGGTGACTACAAAGACGAAAACGGCAAAGAATGCGTAGAAGTTCTTGATGCCGCTTGGGCAGCTCCTGGAACAAAAGTAATCCTTGAAGGCGCCGATGTAAATGCTTCCAAAAAAGAGCAGATTACAGGTGATGAGTTTTTCAGTGTTGCAATCGAAGCAAAGGATGGCTTTGTCCAGATTGCAGGCAAAAAGCTTATGGCAGACGGAAAGGAAATTAAAACACAAAAAGCACTTAACAGTGAAATCGGCTAAAAGTCCGCATGGTTTTTAATAAATAAACTGCCGGCCTAAACTCTGGCAGTATTAAAAAAGGGCGCCCTTCAAAAAGAAGCAGCGCCTTTTTTTATGACCGGATTTTATTTTGTTCATCAAGAAGAAGGACGACCGGCTTCCACGAATCTGCATCCTGTTCTTCGATATGAGTATAGGTTACGATAATTACTTTATCGCCTGGAGCAGCCATTCTCGCTGCCGCTCCGTTAAGGCAGATTTCTCCATCCTTTCCCGGAATTATGTAAGTCGAAAATCTTGCTCCGTTATTTACATTTAAGACATCAACTTTTTCCCATACATGCATATTTGCATTTTTAACAAGATTCATGTCTATCGAAATAGAGCCTTCGTAATTTAAATTTGCATCAGTTACTGTCGCACGGTGAATTTTTGATTTTAAAACTTCTATCTGCATTTAATTTAACTCCAGTACTTTTTTTAATCCGATATGAACAAGCTCAGGAACTATCGAATCAAAAAGCTTTTCATTTTCATAAAGTCTTGAAAAACCGCCCGTTCCGATTAAATAAGGCTTTTCTCCATTAAAAACATCGTTTGTAAAAAGAGATGTAATTTCTTTAACCGCTCCAAGCTGGCCAAAATAAATTCCTGACTGAATTGCTTCTACAGTAGATGTTCCGCAGGAACGTTCCGGCTTTACAATTTCTACAGTCGGAAGCTTTGCAGTTCCAGAGGCAAGGGAAGAAGAAGACATTTTAATGCCTGGTAAAATTGCCCCTCCAAGATATTCTTTATCTTTTGTAATTATATCGATTGTTGTTGCAGTTCCCATATCTACAACGATGAGGTTTTTACCGTCATAAAGACTTGATGCTCCGATTGCGGCTGCGATTCTGTCTGCTCCGATTTCTTTTGGATTTGAGTACTTAAGCTTTAATCCGGTCTTTATTCCCGCCTGTACAAAAAGACATTCGGTGCTAAAATATTTTTTAAATGCGCTGGCAAGTGAATAATTTAAAGAAGGAACAACAGAGCAGCACGCAATCTTTTTAATCGATGTATAATCAAATCCATTAAGCTCGATTACATTTCTAAAAAAGAGACCGGCTTCATCAGAACTTAAATCGCGGCTCGTTGAACGACGGAAAATCAAAACATTTTTACCGTTTTCATCAAAAAGTCCGCCCGAAATTGTCGTATTTCCGACATCAATTGTTAAAATCATATATACTCCTTAGACTCCGCGTCAGCGGTCGCTCATGTGTAACCGAAGTTTTTCCAATGCGCACGATTCAATCTCTTCTGCCATGTTTTCTACTGTATCACATTCACTTATACAGTTTAATTCATCATCATAAATTTTACACGGATGACTTTTTCCTTCCAGTTCTGATTTATCATTTGATATGACATAATCAGGACAAAAGTCTTTATTTTCGTTGCTTCCTTCAAATATTTTTTTTACCGCTTCAAGACGTTCATTTAAAGAAGCATTATCAGTAAGCTTAAAACCAAAAAGAACGCAAGGCGTTTTTGACCATTTTTTAATGCTGTAAATAAGCTTTGGATTTACCTTAAATATAACAGTTAGATCTTTACCGGAAGGAATTTTATTTACTGTTCCGGCATCATATTCTTTTCTGTCTATGATGATTTTATCTGTACTGTAATCACTTACAGCAGCTGCATGAATTACGATATTATAATTTCTTTTTGAAAGTTCAGCTTTAAGAACAGACTGTAAATCATCAAAGCTTGAGTATAAAACAGTTTTGCAGTTATCTGGCTTCAGTGCGTTCTTACTTGTAATACATGTAACAAAATGACCGTTTTTTACAAAATATTCGGAAAGAATTTTAGAAGTTCTTCCTGTAGAAAAGTTTGTGATGCTCCTTACATTGTCTATAGGCTGTTGAGTTCCGCCGCCTGTTATAAGTACATTCATAAAAAATATTCCTTAATTTTTATAAAAGCATCTTGTGGTTCTAAAAGCCGTCCCTTACCGTCATCGCCGCATGCAAGATGCCCCGCAGGGCTTTCTAAAATAACTGTTCCCCAGCTTTTAAGCTTTTCAAGAGAGGATTGAACTGCAGGATGTAAATACATCTGTGTGTTCATTGCAGGAGAAAGCCATAAAGGTTTTTTATAATTATTTGCAATGCATACAGCACCAAATAAATCATCGCATAGCCCAGATGCAAGGCGGTTTATGCAGTCTGCACTTGCAGGATATGCAATTATTAAATCTGCCCATTTTTGTGCAAGTTCAATATGAGGAATTTCAAATTCATCGTTAAACATATCTGTATGAACTTTATGATGAGAAAGTCCTTCAAGACTTGCCTTACCGATAAAATTAAAACTGTCACGGCTTGCAATAACGCGTACATCAAAATTATTTTTTGTAAGAAGACTTATAAGTGAACAAGCTTTAAAACACGAAATTGAGCCGCTTACATACAATAAAATATTTTTACCTGCATTCGACATTATCGATTAACCTCACGTTCTCTAAAAAAGCCGCGGCATAAAGTCTGTTGTCTTTTAAAGTAAGATAGTCAACTTTAAAACCTGAGCTTTCAAGCTCTTTCTTTTTCTGCTCTAAGGTTGAGTTCTCACATAAAATTTCATGGAGTCGTGGAGCAGTTTTAAGTCCCTGTTGTGAAAGTTTTCTGTTTCTTGAACTTACAGCAAGTCCGTTTTCTTCTCTTACAATCGGACACGGAACAATATTTATGTCCATAAAAAATGCATCAATCATTCCGCGTAAAAGCTCATACTGCTGAAAGTCTTTTTCTCCAAAGTAAGCATTAACAGGCCTTACGATATTAAAAAGCTTCATTACAACAGTTAAAACTCCGTCAAAGTGTCCAGGTCGTGAAGCACCGCATAAAGTTTTACTTAATTCACTTTCTGTAACCTTATATCTGTAACTGTCAGGATACATCTGATCATAAGTCGGCGCAAAAAGATAATCAACATTTTCTTTTTCAAGAAAAGCTTTGTCTTCTTTAAAATCTGCAGGGTAGGTTTCTAAATCTTTTTTATCGTTAAACTGTGTAGGGTTAAGATAAACGCTTACAACAGTAACTTCGTTTTCACTTACAGATTTTTTTACAAGAGAAAGATGTCCCTGGTGCAGTCCACCCATTGTCGGAACAAAACCGATTTTCTTTCCTTCAAGTGTTTTCCTTATGTTTTTAAATTCTTCTACAGTTTTAATTACTTTCATTTGATACTCCGTTTTTAACATCGCGTGCATACTGATTAAGCGCATTGGTAATCAGAGTTTTACCGTCTAAATATTTTTTTACAAACTTTGGAGTAAAATTACTCATTCCAAGAAGGTCCTGTAAAACCAGCACCTGTCCGTCACATGTATTTGAGCATCCGATTCCGATTGTAGGAATTGAAACACTTTCTGTAATTTCCTGTGCAAGCTCAGGCGGAATGCATTCTAAAACAATTGCAAAGCATCCTGCTTCTTCTGCCATCTTTGCTTCACGTTTAATTTTTTCTACAGAGTCTTCTGTTTTTCCCTGTCTTTTGTGTCCGCCAAATGCATTAAAGAACTGCGGAGTAAGCCCGAGGTGGCTCATTACAGGAATTCCGCTTTGAACAAGATGATCGATTATATCACGCTGTCCGTCAACGCCTTCGATTTTAACGGCGTTAGCTCCGGCAACTAAAAGCTTTCCTGCGCATTCAGTTGCAAATTCAACTCCTTTTCTTGTAGTAAGAAATGGCATGTCAGAAACGATGAACTTTTTAGTTGTGTTCCGCACAGACTTGGTATGAGAAACCATCATGTCAATGTCGGCAGGAAGGGTAGTCGGCTGTCCGTGCATGACCATTGCGCAGCTGTCACCGATTAAAATGCAGTCAATTTCCGTGCTTTCGATAAGGCTCGCAAAGGATGAGTCGTAGCACGTAACCATAGAAATTTTATCTCCGTTATTTTTTCGTAACGGAAAGTCGAGAGTAGTCATAGTACCTGTCCCTTTATAGAATCAAGTCTATTTTGTGATGTAGGTGGAATTTTTTTATACTGAATTTTTTTTTATAAGTTCATTCAGTTTAATAAATTCCTTTCTTTTTAATTTAAGAAAACAGTCGCTGTTCAAACTGAATCAACGCTGCGACTTAAGTATATTCAGTTAAAAAAAAATAGTCAAATGGACGTTTATCCGGCCTTTTATATAAAGGGAAGTATTCTGCAGTATGTTCCATATTTATTTAATTTCTGATACAATATGAGTATGTCTGAAGTATTGGTAACTCAAATTAACGAATCTAAGCACCCGAATGACGGAAGTTTTCTTCAGACTCCGTTCTGGTGTACATTTAAATCACGTCACGGGTGGACTTACCGCCGCTTTTCAGTAGATGGAAATGAATGTGCCGTATTAAACAGGAATTTCTGTAAGGGCCTTTTTTCAATCGCCTATGTTCCTCTTTTCCCGAAAGTTTCAGACAAAGATCCTTCCAGTCTTGCGGAAAATCTCTGTAAGACTGCAGAGGCATTAAAGCCGTATCTTCCTGCAAATACTATAGCCATAAGATTTGACCCGGATTTGATTTTTGATACTCCTGAAGAACGTGATGCGTTCAACTTCGAATTTAAAACCGCTGCAAAAAAGAACGGACTTAATATAAAAAAGAACAGAACTGACATTCAGCCGCCTGACAGTACACAGATAGATCTGACCTGTACTGCAGAACAGATTCTTGAAAAAATGCATTCAAAATGGCGTTACAACATCAGGTTAAGTGAACGCAAGGGCGTTACAATAAAAAAATACTCTAGAAATTGTCTTAACATGTCTGAAAAAGTAGACAAATTCTATGAATTAACAAAGGAAACTAATGCCAGAGATGGAAATTCAAGCCATGCTAAGTCTTATTACCTTGATCTTTTAAAATTTTCTTCTGATGAAATTGAACTTGGAAAAGACAGTCCACTTGTTACTCTGTATATTGCAGAACATGAAGGTCAGGAAATTGCCTCGATTATGACGCTTTTTTCTCATGATGAAGCAATTTATCTTTATGGAGCAAGTTCAAACAGAAAACGCAATTTAATGCCGAATCACCTTTTGCAGTGGACTGCAATGCAGGATGCAAAAGCTTATGGCTCAAAATATTATGATATGTACGGAATGCCGCCTGAAGGAAAAGATGAAAATCATCCTATGCATGGGCTTTATATGTTTAAGGCCAATTTCGGTGGAAAAAACATCCACAGACCGGGTTCCTTTGACATTAAGCTTAAGGCGGTTTACCGGCTTTATTCGGCAGCAGAAAAATTACGCGCTTTCTGGCACAAAGTCGTATTAAAAAAAATCAGGGGTCGCTGAATGAACATGGAAGCTTTTATTTTAGGCTGTGGCGGAATGCAGCCTTTACCATACAGACATCTTTGTTCGGTGCTTTTGCGCCGTGACGGGAACCTTTTTCTTTTTGATGGCGGAGAAGGAACTCAGGTTTCGCTTAAAAGGCTTAATTTAAGGTGGAAAAAAATCAATGCCATTTTCGTTTCTCATACACATGCAGACCATGTAACAGGCCTTCCTGGAATTATGATGCTTTCAAGTCAGGTAGACAGAACGGAGCCGCTTTATATTTACGGACCTCCTAAAATTGCTGAATATATTGAAACAAGCCGCAAGGTCCTGGACATGTACATAAATTATCCTGTTATCGTAAAGGAAATTACGGCACCCTGTGTCGTTCACGAAGAAAAAGACTTTGTAATACGCGCGTTCCCTTTAAATCATACAAAAGTCTGTGTAGGTTATGCACTCGAAGAAAAAGAACGGGCGGGAGAATTTAATCCTGAAAAAGCAAAACAGCTTGGTGTTCCATGCGGACCGCTTTGGTCAAAACTTCAGAACGGAGAGATTGTTAAGTCTCTGGACGGTAAAGATGTAAAGCCGGAAGATGTTCTCGGAAAGCCCCGTAAGGGAAGAAAATTTTCTTACGTAACGGATACTCTTTATCTTGATTCTATTGCAAAAGAAGTTAAGGATTCTGACCTTCTTGTCTGTGAAGCAATGTTTGAAAACGCGCTTTTAGACCAGGCAAAAGAAAAAAAGCACATGACGGCATCGCAGGCAGCAACGATTGCCCGTGACAGTAATTCTAAAAAAATGGCAATGATTCATTACAGCCCGCGTTACACAGACAGGGAGCTTAGTGTTTTAGAAAAGGAAGCTCAGGAAATCTATCCTGGTGCAATTCTTTCTAAAGACAGAATGCATTTTGAAATTCCGTTTGAGGATTAAATGATAGAAGCTGTAAATTTTTCAAAAGAATATAAGACTTTATTTTCAAAGCCTAAAACGGCGGTAAGTGATGTTTCTTTCTGTGTAAAACCAGGTTCTATAACAGGCCTTTTAGGTCCTAACGGTGCAGGAAAAACTACAATTATTAAAGCCATCTGTTCGATTCATTATCCGACATCAGGAAATATTTTTGTCTATGACAGGGAAAACAATAAATTTGATACGTCTGTCGATATAGAAAAATCAAGAAATCTGATAGGTTATGTAAGTGAAAATCCATATCTTTATAAATCGTTTTCTGTAATTGAATATTTAAAAATGATAATGGACATAAGAAAAATAAGTGAAAAAAAAGCACTTGAAAAGGTAATCGAAGATTTTAAACTTACTGATGTTTTAAAACAGAAAATATCAACTCTTTCAAAAGGTTATACACAGAGGGTAAGTTTTGCTGCAAGTCTTATTCACAATCCGGAAATCCTTATTCTTGATGAACCTGCAAGCGGTCTTGATCCCGACCAGATAATTGAGACTCGTAACATAATAAAAAAGCTTTCAAAAGATAAGACAATTTTACTTTCAACTCACATCATGAGTGAAGCAGAAAAACTCTGTGACAGTGCAGTAATAATTTCGCACGGAAAACTTCTTGCTTCTGATTCAATTGACATAATAAAGAAAAATCAAAAGGCGTCAAACCTTGAAGAAGCATATATAAATCTTACTAAAAAGGCTGGTGTAAAATGATTGAAAAACCGCTTGTAATAAAAGATTTATTTTCTCATATCAGGGTTGTATTTATCTGTGCAGTTATACTTTACATAAGCGCATTCGTTCAGTTTTTCGGCTTTAACCGTTTTTTTATCTATGGTTTCGGTTCGACTGATTTGTCGTCACTTTTTGCAATGATTCCGTATATGTACAGTTTAATTATTCCGCTTTTTGTTCTCGTTTTATCAAATCGCGATGCAGAAAATAATTTTCCATTTGCTTCGATAAAAATCATAGTTTCAAAAATTGTATCTGTAGTGATACTTGCTTTTGTAATTACAATTCCTCTTGTCATAATTCCTGTATGCGTAAATGCATTTGGAGATGTAGAAGCAGCGCAGGTCTTTACAGGTTTTACCGGGATTATTTTTTATTCACTTTTAGCCGCTTCGTTCTGTCTTTTTCTTGATGAACTTATTTCTGTAAAGCCGCTTCTTCTTGCACTGAGCATCGTAATAATGCTTTCAATTAATTCACTTTATACAGTTCCGCTTTATGTAAACTGCAGTGACTTTTTCGTATCGTTTTTTAATACAATCTGCTTTTCATATCATCTTGACTCTTTTGTAAAGGGAATTATTGATACAAGGGATCTTTTCTTTTATGTCCTTACATCGCTCTGTTTTATTACAGCTTCATATTTTGTCAGTGAAAAAAAGAAGGGAAGGAATTTTTCTAAAAAGCCGCTAAAAACTTACAGTATTCTCATTGTTCTTATTACAGTATTTGCATTTTTGGATAATTCAAGAATTTATAAAAAAATTGATTTGACTAAAGATAAGCAGTATTCTGTTTCGTCTTATACAAAGGATATTCTTAAAACTGCAGAATTTCCGGTAAAAATTACTTATTACCGTTCAAAAGAGCTTCTTTCTGCTTATCCTCAGGTTAAAGATGTTTTTGAGTTCCTTAAAATCTGTGCAAGAGAAAACAAAAGAATTTCCCTAAAACTTCTTGATGCAGGAAAAGAAGAAAACCAGACTGTCCTTTCGATGCTTGGAGTTGCTCCTCAGCAGATTCAGAATGTAAATAACAACAGGACAGAATTTATAAAGGTTTACTCTGCAATTGTAATTGAATACATGGGAAAGCAGGAAGTTCTTCCGCTTGTTCTATCGACGGCATCTTTAGAGTTTGAGCTTGATATGAGATTTAATTCTCTCATAAAAAATAAAAAAACAGGCGTTTACATTCTTGCCGGAAACGAGTTTACTTCTGATGATTACAATTATCTTGAGCTTATTTTAAAAAATTCAAATATAGAGCCATACCCGCTTGCAAAACAGTCTCTGCCTTATATCGAAAACCAGCTTGAAACTTCCATTCCTCTCATACTTTTTGGAACGTCAGAACTGACATGGGAAGAATCATCTGTAATTGAAAAATTTATCCTGAAAGGCGGGCAGGCTGTGATTGCAACTTCTCAATACAGAACCGGGATTAATACGGGCTGGGAAATCAGTAAAAATTATGATGACAGCTTTATTCCGGTTTTGAATAAATGGGGAGTTTATTTTGAAGATAAAATTGTAAACGATCTGTCTAACGTAAGGGCAAGATTTGTTTCATCAGATAAAAATGATTTAAATGATCCTTCAAGACAGGAAAATCCCCAGTACGAAAATGTAAATTATCCTCAGTGGGTTTCTCTTCTTCCGCAGAAAAATATCCCTAACGGAATTACGATGTTCTGGGCAAGTCCAATTAAAGAAAACTCAGGTATTATTCCGCTTTTTAAAAGTTCTCAAATGGCATGGACTGTAAAGGAAATTAAAGACAGCCCGGATGGACTTCTTTATGTTACAAATCCTTTTTATGTTGAACAGCATCCGATAGAAGATCCTCTTTTTACAAAAGAGCAGTCAGTACTCGGTATAAAAATTGATCATGAAATTTCAGGTTATTACAACTTTATGACAAACAGCAATCCTGAAGTTATTGTAATTTCAGATCAGTATTTTGTTTTAAATCTTTTACTTGAACTTTCTGGCGGCGAAACGGGAGATTTCAGAAACCTGGATTTTTTAATCTGCTCAATTCTTAATCTTTCATCACAGTCAGATCTTGCAAAACTTCAAAATGGCGGTGTAAGAAATACTTCGCTTTATAAAATTACAGATACAAATGCTTATATCATTGCTGTGAGAAAAGTTGCCGTTTTCGGATTTTTAGTTCCGATTTTTATTCTCGCACTTTGTGCAGCAGTTTTATCTTCTGTCAGGAAAAAGAGTTATGAAAATTACATCTGATAAAAAAGCTTTTGCATTATCATCAGTCCTTGCTTTTCTCGTAATGCTTTTTGCATTTTCCTTTTTAACTAAAACTGACTTTACAAAAACAAAATCAGTTAAGTCTGCTCTTTTAAATCCAAAGTATGAACTTTCAAAAATTACAATAAGTCATCCTAAAGCAGGTCAGCTTGAACTTTTAAATCTTGATGATTTCTGGGGAGCGCATTTTACTTTGCAGGATCAGACTGATCTGACTTTTCCAGCAGACAGTTCAATTGTTAAAGATTTTATAAATCTTTCTCAGACAATTCAGGAATTTGCAATCATAATTGATGCAAAAGAACATATTTCTTCCTCAAAAATAATTCAAAAATACAAGACTTTTGGTCTTAACGAAGAAGATGCTGTATGCGTAACTTTTTACAACAGCCAGAATACTGCAGTTTCTAAACTTTATTTTGGATTTTTAAATCAGACCCTTGATAGAATTTTTGTTAAAAATGATAAAAACATTACGGTTTATTCGATAGATTCAAAAATTGCAGATTATCTTGATCTGGATACATCCTTCTGGAGTGATCATAATATACTTCCAAAGTCAATTTCAAAAAATTTAAAATCAGATTCAATACAGTCAATGACGTTTTATGATATTGATGCAGGTAATAAAAATGCTGCGCTAACTCAAAAACCAGCTTCTGAAAAAGCTTATGCTAAAATTGTTTCACTGAGATATTCAAAAATTGTTTTGGGTGAGAGTGTAAAGCAGTCTGCGGATAATGCAACTTGCGTAAAAGTTTTTGACGGTAAGGGAACTGAATATACATATATTTTTGTCCCTTCTGTCATTGGCAATGAAAACTGCTATACATACCGTCTGCATATAGAGCCTTCAATTATTTATACGGACAGACAGAAAGAATTCATTTCAAATTTGAACGGGACTTACTGTATAAGTGAATGGACTTTTAATTCGCTAAAAGAAAGCCTGCAGTAAAAACGAGTATATTATATAAAGCGTGGCATATAAACGGAATCAGTATGGTTCCGTGTTTTAATGTAAAATACCTTAATATAATTCCTGCAGAAAATGCATATATAACGGCAATCCAGCCAAGATATCTGTGGCCAAGTGCGAAAATCACAATGCATATAAATTCAATGAAATATATAAAATATTTATTCTGAATTTTACATGTAAAAGTGCGCAGTGCAGCAGGAAGATAAAGTCTGTAAACGGCTTCTTCATAAAATCCGGCAACGAGAAAATTAATCACGGTAGAGAAAATCGAAAAAGATGTCGTATTCTGGTAATTTATCTGTGTTTCCGGTTGTTTAAGTATCAGATACGAAATAACGGAAAGAATGACATTTGAAAGCATCAAAAGTCCGAAACATGTAGAAATGCTTGCAAAACATTGAAAAATATTGATTTTTTCTGCATCTTTCGTTTGATTTTTAGTAAATTCGTGCCGATAATAAATAAGGAGTGCTATAATTAAAATTACGGCAGATCTCCAGTTGAGTGAAAAATTTGAATTTTGTATTACTGGAACCGGATTTGTAAATAGAGGCGGAATGATAAAAAAAATGCTGATTAATGCAAATTCAAGATACAAAATCAATTTTTTCATGTAATATAGTATTATAAGTTTGAGGTAATTTTGCAAGTAGCAGTAGTTTTAGGAATTACATTTTTAATAATTCTCCTTGTCGTACGTATTTTAAGACTGTTCAGTGGAAAAATTAAATTTTATGCAGCAGGTCTTGATCAGAAATTTTCCATGGCGGAGATTGGTTCATTATGGCATCTTGCGAAACTGTGCAGTCTTGAAGAACCTCTAAGCCTTTATTTTTCAGTTCCGGCTTTATCACGCTGTATTACGCGGATTATTGAAGATGCTCAGGCTGACGGAACTCAGGATACTCCGAGGGTTCAGGAATTCCTTTCGAAGCTTTACAAATATCGTACTAAAATTGAAATAGATTCTTCTCAGAAAAAGGGCCTTGACAGTACCCGTGACCTTGATAAAGGACAGAAGCTCAGAATAATTCTTCCCGGGAAAGGTCTTCATGAATCAGAAATCATTAACTGCGGACGGGAGCTTGTAATAAGACTTCCGACACAGAAAGGAATAATCAAACTTAAGGGTGAAGAATGGACTGATCAGGACATAAGCGTTTATCTCTGGCGTAAAGGAGATGCAAATTATGTTTTTGATTCACGTGTTTTAAGTTCAAGTGTATTTAACGGTCAGTCTGCGCTTTTTATTACTCATTCTGATAAGATGCTCAGAGCTCAGAAAAGACGTTCTGTCAGATGCGAATGTCATGTTCCTGCTCAGCTTTATATCATCAAGGAAAAAATTATAAATTATTCAACTGTAGAGACGGCTCCGGGTTACAGATGTATTCTGGAAGACATTTCGGAAGACGGTGCAATGATAAGAATTGGCGGAAAGGCCGTTTCAAACATTCAGATTAAACTGCAGTTTGAACTTGAAGATACATTTATACTGATGTTCGGTATAATCAAGGCAGTTGAATATAATGCAGAAATAAATCAGTCGCGTGTTCATTTTGAGTGTACTCATATTGAACCGACTATGAAAAATTTTATCCTCAGTTTTGTTTATAAAGTTCTCCCTGAAAAGCAGAAAGAGATTTTTGAAGCTATTCAGGAAACAGAAAATGATGCAAAAGAAATGGGAGATTCTCCTGATGATGTACCGGATGAAAAAAATGATGGATTAAATCAGGAGAAAAAGGTTAGTGAGATTATAACGGAAAACCTCAAGGCTTCTTCTGATAAACCTGATGTTTCAATTGATATTCCGGTTGCAGAAGATTTATAATGAGGAATATGGAGGCCAAGAATGAAAAAACTTACATGCGCTATACTTATTATCAGTCATTTGACATTTCTGGCTGCTGCTCAAAATAAAAAGGCAGATCCCGAAGTAAGGTTTATCAAGGGAAATATTCAGGAAAAGATTGCGGCTGTAAAAGATGCCGATAAAGATGTTTCTTCAAAAATGTCGCTTAAAGCAGTAAATTTTGTTTTGGAAAACATGCATATAATTGCAGATGACAGAGATCTTGCAGGTCTTGCAATTGCCGCTGTAATGACTTATCCGGTATCAGAATTTAATGCTGACAGAGAAGGAACCATCAACAGACTGGGTTCAATTTACTACGGTTTTCGTGATAGTAATGTAAGAATTGCAGTTTTAGATAAATTTGAACTTTTTGCAAAAAAATCGGATTCACATGAAATCGTACATTTTGTAAATAATTATCTTAAAGCCGCCCAGGAAGACAAGACTCAGGCTACAGAAGTAGAGTGCAAGGCAATTGATGTTCTTGCCGTAATCGGAAACAATGAATCTTTCGAAATACTTTATTCAAGTTATAAGAATAAAACATGGCCAAAACTTGAAAAAAATCTTATCAATACACTTGCATCACTTATCGAAAAGTCATCAAGTGAACTTGTAACAATAATAAGTAAATCGGATTTTGCGGAAATGCAGAAGATTTATTCGGTTTTTGTAGATAATGATAAAATTTCTTCATCTGTACGTTCAGAAACAGCAGAAAATTTATTAAATAACAGTATGATAATCATTAGAGACTCTTCATCGGTAACCAAAGAAATTGCACAGTTTCAGCTTGGTGTTTGTAAGGTACTCTCTGATAATAACTGGACTAGAAGTTCTTCTCTGATGATTTCTTATTTTGAAGTTGCTAAACGGGAATTTGAAGCAGGATTTATTTCTGATTCAGATTTTGCAAATGTTATCAGATATATCGAAAAACTTTCATCAAAAGACTCTGTAAGGCTTTTCGTTGATTACCTTGGAGATCTCAATATGGAGATGAATAAAGGTAATCTCCCTGCATTAAATGTAGTTTCTGCAGTAATTCAGGCACTTGGAGATCTGGGTGACAAGTCTTCTTTTGATTGTCTTTTGTACACGACTTATTTAGCTTATCCAGAAAACATTGTTACTCAGGCTCGAAATGCTCTTTCGAGTCTTAAATGGTAAAAAGGTTAAACCCGCTTTTATTCAGCGCACTGGCAGCAGCATTTTTAATCTATCTTAAAATTGTTCCACTGCCTGAGTCAAAAATTCTCACCCCATTTCCTTATGAGAAAATAAATTTTCTTGAAGGGAAAATAATATCTGATCCTGTAAAGCTTTCTGACAGTTATTACAGTTTAAAACTAAAAGCTGATTTATGTAAAAGCTCTGACGGAATTAAATCGTTTTGCTGCGGGAAAGTAAAAGTTTTAATTTCTTCAAAAATTGTGGAAGCATTTTATCCAGATAAACTTTTTTCATCAAATGGAAAAATATTTTCGTATTCCTATCTGATTGAAAACGGTGCAAGAATAAAATTCAATACAAAGTATGTAATGACAGAAAATAAACGAGAATATTTTATATGTGATCAGCTTGTCTCTTGTGATTTTGAAAATAATTTTTCAGGACATTTTCAAAAAATGCGCGGCACATGCAGAATTCAATTTAAAAGACTTATGAGCGCATGGGGGAGAGCCGGGGGACTTTTTCTGGCTCTTTTATCAGGTTCAAAAGAATACCTTGAAGAGAATATGAAAAACATTTTCAGACTGTCAGGACTTTCTCACATTCTTGCTCTTTCAGGAATGCATCTGGCATTAATTTCCAATCTTACTGATTTTGCACATGGAAAGAATGCTGTAAAAACCGGAGGAATTATCATCAAAAACATCATGGTAATTGCTTTTGTGTGGTTTGCAGGTTTATCGCCATCACTTTTAAGGGCTTTAATAAGTCTGATGATTGTTTCTTTATGCCGTATCTTTAAAATAAGAGAAAAAGAAAGTCTTTCTCTTTTAGCAGTGACATTTTTAATTCATATTATGATACGTGCGGAAGATCTTTTTGAAATAAGCTTTATACTTTCTTATGCCGCCCTTACCGGAATTCTTGTTTTAGGACCTGTCTTAAAGGGATTTTGTTCCGCTTTTCTTACAGAAAGGATAAACTCAAGTTTTTCTTCATCGTGTGCAGCTGTTATCTTTACTTCTCCGGTTTCTATAAAAATGTCCGGAATGCTGAGTCCTGCCGGAATCATATGTACGCTGTTTGCTTCTCCTTTAATAACGGTTTTCCTTTATTCGGGACTTGTCCTTATGGTATTCAGTTTTTTTGTTCCCTGTCTCTGTTCATTTTCTTCGTTCCTCATGAATTTGCAGTATAATGTCATTACATTCATCATTAAATTCTGGCAGTTTATCCCTGTTTTTAAGGTGACATTGGTCCGTTGAGCCCCTTTTCTTAATTGACTAAGATATTGATTTTTGGTAATATATACTAATCTAACCCCCTTGAAGCTTTCTAAAAGCTTCCATGACCATAAGGAGAATTTATGAGAAAGTATGAACTTATGACTATCTTCATTTTAGATGAAGATAAGTACAAGAGAGGTTCTGACGCTGTAAAAGCAACCCTCTCACAGTTTGGTGCCGAAATCGAAAAAGAAGAACCTTTCGGCGATCGTGATCTTACCTACGAAGTTAAGAAACAGAAACGTGGACGTTTCGTTCTCTTCAACATCAAAGCAAATCCTGCAAAAATTTCAGACATTGATGAACAGTTCAAATTGAACGCAGATCTCATCAAATACATGTTTGTTCAGGTTGAAGAAAAAAAATAACCTGCGGATTTATTAAACCATTTTAAGGAGGCGTATTTATGACAGATGTAAACCGAGTAAATATAATCGGTAGACTTACCCGTGATATTTCTTCTGATGAGCGTTCATTTGCTTATCTTCCTAACGGAACTGCTAGAGCTAATGTGAGTATTGCCGTAAATAGAAGCCGCAAGAATGGTGATCAGTGGGTTGATGAAGTAAGTTACTTTGATGTAACTATTTGGGGAAAAACAGCAGAAAACCTTAAGCCATATTTGCAGAAAGGTAAACAGATTGCTGTTGATGGTTATCTCAGACAGGATCGTTGGGAAAAAGACGGTCAGAAAAACAGTCGGGTGACTATTGTTGCTGAAAATGTTCAGTTGTTAGGCGGAAGAGCGGATAATGGTGGATCTGGAGAACAGCCATCAGGGGGTTTTGCTCCGAGATTCCAGCCGAAACCTGCAGGTTCAACTAACAGTTCAAATCCGATGGATGATATTCCTTACACAGAAGATAACAGCTTCCCTGAAGATATTCCGTTTTAATTTATAGGAGAATTGATATGTCAGACGAAACAATGGATATGCAGTCTGTAGAAGATAAAGACCAGTCAGTTATGGAATCTAACGAAGCTAGTCTTGCAGGTGATGGACGCGAAGGTGAAGGTCGCGGTGCTCGTGGAAAAGGTAAAACATTCTTTAGAAAAAAGGTTTGCCGTTTTTGTGCTAACAAAGCAAAAATTGATTACAAGGATGCTGATGGACTTCGCCGCTTTACAACAGAAAGAGGAAAGATTCTTCCACGTCGTATCACAGGAACTTGTGCAAAACACCAGAGAGAACTTGCACGCGAAATTAAAAGAGCACGCTCAATCTGTCTTTTGCCTTACGTAGCAGAATAATTTTTAATTTAATTCCGGTATTGCGATCCAACTCCTGGTGACGCAATACCTGAAAAAGAAATAGGAGCTTGAAAATGAAAGTAATTCTTAACGCAGATGTTAAGCACCTCGGTGAAGAAGGTGATGTAAAGGTTGTTGCAAACGGTTACTACCGTAACTTCCTTTTTCCAAGAAATTTAGCTGTTCCTTACAACGAAGCAACAGTTGCATATTTCGAAAGCCGCAAAGCAGAAATTGAAGCAAAAAAAGATGCTAAGAGAGCTGCTTCTGCAAGCCTTAAAGAAAAACTCGAATCAATTCAGCTTGAAATTGCTGTACCTGCTGGATCAAATGGAAAGCTTTATGGTGCCGTTACTTCTCAGACAGTTATGGAACTTCTTGCAAAACAGGGATTCGAAATTGAACGCAAAAAGATTGAAATTCCGGGACTTGCAATTAAATCTTGCGGTAACTACAAAGTTACAATTAAACTTTATGAAGCACAGACAGCAGAAGTTCATCTTACTGTAAAGGCACAGGAAGAAAAAGCTGCAGAAAAGAAAGCTGATAAAAAAGCAGAAAAAAAATCAGAAGCTAAAGCAGAACCAAAAGCAGAAGCTGAAGAAAAAACAGAAGCTTAATTAAGTTCAGTTTGTAAAAAAAATAAAGCCGGGAAACTGAAAAAGTGACTCGGCTTTAGTTGTCTAAAAGGGGGCAGTATGACACAGTACAATGAATTAAAAGATAAAGTTCCACCACACGACCTCGAAGCAGAGCAGGCAACTTTAGGTGCTTTACTTTTAGACTGGGATGCAATTTCAAATGTCATTTCATTACTGGACTCCGAAAAATTTTATTCATATCAGAATAAGCTGATTTATGAGGCAATGGTAAGTCTTTTCAGACAGAACATCCACGGCGATACCCTTGCTCTCAAAGATGAACTTACCAGAAACGGAAAACTTGAAGAAGCAGGTGGAACAGCATATATTGCCTCGTTGACAGATTTAGTTCCGACATCTGCAAACGTAGAGTTTTATGCAAAAATTGTTTTAGATAATGCGACCCGTCGTGAACTTATCCGTATCTCTCAGGAATTAAAGGCATGTTCATATGACGAAACAAAAGAAAGCCGCGGAATTATTGAAGAAGCTGAAAAATTAATCTTTACACTTTCAGATAAAAACCAGACCACAAAAGTTTACGGTATGCAGGAAATCGTCAATAAGACAATTTCCACTGTAAACGATCACTATAAAAACAAAACATCTTTTACGGGAATCCCATCCGGATTTGCAGACCTCGATTCAATGACAAGCGGTTTTCAAGATTCAGAATTTATCGTTTTGGGTGCCCGACCTTCTATCGGTAAAACAGCCATGGCTCTTTCTATGATGGAGCATATTGCAATTGACAACAAGATTCCATGCGGATTTTTCAGTCTTGAAATGTCATACGAAATGATCGGACAGCGTCTTTTAAGTCAGGTTGCTCACGTTCCTGGAAATAAATTAAAAAGCGGCATGCTCCGTATGGAAGATTTTCATAAGCTTCAGGATGCGGCAGGAAGATGTTATACAGCGCCGCTTTATGTAGTTGATGTTCCGAGTATGCCTCTTTTAGACCTTAAGGCAATGGCAAGACGTCTTGTTGTAAACCAGGGTGTAAAAATTATTTTTATCGACTATATCGGACTTATTTCTACAGACCTTACATCTTCTCAGGTGTGGGAACAGGTTTCTGAAATTTCTAAATCATTAAAGGCTCTTGCCCGAGAGTTGAATATTCCTATTGTTGCACTGTCACAGGTTGCGCGTGACGCCGAAGGTAATGAACCGACACTTGCACAGCTTCGAGGTTCAGGAAGCATCGAACAGGATGCGGATGTCGTAATGTTCTTACACAGGGAAAGAGTAAAGACAGTCGATCATGATGCAGTTCAGGATGCCAAACTTATTGTAGCAAAACAGCGTAATGGTCCTACAGGTGATGTTGACATTCTCTTTTTGCCTCATTTTACAAAATTCGAAAACAAGGCAAAAGAATGAAACTTCTCATTCATTCGTCCGTCATTTTCCCATCCGCCCAAAAGACATTTTCAATTAATAATGAAAAATAATAAACAAAAAAAATCGGCAGGAATTCACCGCTCAATACAATGAAATTCCTGCCGAAATTAATTTAATAAAATCTTTTATTAAAGTTTAGAAAGATCCTTTGAGTTTAAGATAACTGCCTTTCCTGATTTATCTGTTACAAAGATTCCGTCTGCAGATACTACAATCGGTGTCGCAGGGTTTACTTCTACATCAGACTTTGCAGTACATTTAAGGCTTCCGTTAAAGCGGCCTGTGTAGTATTTTCCATTGTCGTTAATTACACAGTAATAGTCTGCACCAGAAGAAACAAGAACGGACTGTTCTGCAATTACTTCTTCTGATTCACCAACGATTTCAAGATTGTCTTTATCAATATGAACCAGTTTAACGGCACTTTTTTTACCATTTTCTCCGGCAATTGCAATAAAGTTATTTCCTTCGTTAAAGATAACTCTGTTTCTGACTACTTTAACTGAAGATGTCTTTAATTCTTTTCCATCGGTTTTGTCAACTTTAACAATTGTAGAAAGAAGGTTAGAGCTGTCAACGAGTTTAAGACCTGTTGCGCTGTTTTTAGCTTCGGCATCTTTATTTTGAATTACTTCTTTCTGATCTTTAGCAATTTCTTTTCTTTCGGTCTGAGCTTCTGTTGTTTTTTTGTCTGCCTTTGCCTGTTCTTTTTGAGCTTCTTTTTTAGATTCGTCTGTCTTTTCCTGCTGCTTTTCTACTTTTTCTTCCTGCTGCTTAACTTCTGATTTTTTTTCATCAGCTTTTTTCTGAGCATCTTCTGCATCTTTTTTAGCCTGTTTGTCCTTTGGATTTTCTTCGGCTTTCTTTTTAGCTTCGTCAGCTTTTTTCTGAGCATCCTGTGCTTCTTCTTTTTTCTGCGCAAGCTCTTTCTTTTCTTCTTTTAGTTTTTCTTCTTCTTTGGTTGCATTTTTCTGAGCTTCATTCGCTTTTTCCTGTGCTTTTTCTGCTTCGCGTTCTTTGATGTCAACCATGTTCTTTCTTTCGTCAATTCCCTTGTCATCTTCTTCTTTCATGGAATTAACAACATTTTTATCACTGATAACTGATGTATCAACTGAACTTAATCCGCCGTTTACATCAGAGAGAGGAATTACAATCTGTGAATTTCCAGCCCATTCTTTCCATGAAACAGAAAGACCGGCTTTATCTTTTGAAAGATTTTTTGTTACGATGTCCTTGTATTTTGAATTAAAGTAATCAATATCTTTCCGGTAAACTGCGTTATAAACAGTTACGAATGTTGCAAGAGTATATGCATCATTGTATGAATATCCGTATGCCTTTGACATAAAAGAAGCGATGATATGGCGGAGGTTTCTTACGTGGTCCACGCCTGCATCTTTTCCGAGAATAAGGATATCTGCATTAAGTTTTTCTGCAGATGCATCATAACAGTGAATTACATAATATTTGTCAGGATTTCCCATTGAACCTGCTTTTTCTTTTTGAAGTCCTTTTCCGAGGTCATCACCGATGCTTTTGATTGATTCAAGTGAATCTACAACCTTATGCGGTCCAGTATAGTTTTCAAATACGATTGTCTGATCTTTTGTAGTTTTAATTTCGTCTTCATCAACTCCAACAGCAAAAACAAGAGAAGACGCCAATGCAAGACTTAAAGATGCAGCTAAGATTTTCCCAAAACTTTTATTAAACACTTTCGAATTCCTCCATACATGCATAATAAAATAATTATACCATTACATATTTAAATCGGCAAGTTTTTGTAAAGCGGCCCTCGATGCGGCTTTAGTCTTTTCATCGTACTGAGGGTAGAAAAGGCTGCTTAAAATCTTTCTGCCTTTTGAGTAAAGTGCAGGCCGTCCCATAAAACGGCAGATTGAATATACGCATTCAGTACAGCTTTTTAAGATTATATAATCGTTTTTGCCTGAAGTTCTGATTATCCTTTCTATTTCGGTTAAAATTTCCCCGTCAGGATCATAAGGGAAGGCGCAGAATGCATCGAGAGCCTTAGCCTTTAGTGTTCTGTCATTTTCATTTTTCAAGTATTCCAGAAGCGTTTCCTGGAGGTATATGGAGTGCAGTTCCGGAACAAGATTGATTACTCTTTCCATGTCAGACGGAGTATAGAGAATCTTTATTATGTTTTCTTCCCGGGGTCTGGTCTGTCTTGTATTTTTTTCTTCGATTCGTGCAGTAAGCACGGCATTTAAATCTTCTGTAATGCGCATTTCTTCCGGGCCGTAATTTCCCTGTTTTACTGTCTTATAAACTGAATCTGAAAATGCGCTTTTTTTCGGGTAATAAACTTCGTTTGTAAGAAATGTATTCCGTCTGTGTGTTGAATTTATTTCTTCGTATACATCGTATTTTGAGATTTCATTTTCTTTTGAAGTTGAGATGATTTTAAATACATTTATAGTCCAGTCTTTTGCAAAAAAACATAGGATTCCGTGGTCTATGAAAAGTGAATGATTCCAGCTGTATTTTCCGTTTTTAAGGGGCATTTTATATGTTTTGATAAGTTTTCCGTTTACACCGTATATTGCGCAGTCAGTATCGTCAAAAATTATGAATTTATTATCCACAAAGTCAAATGAGGGGCGGACATTCTGCTTTAATTCAGGAACGGAAAAACTGAGCTTACAAATTCCGTCTGAAATATTTATTATATAAACGCTTTCTTTTGGAGTAAAAAGGGCATATTCTTTTTCTGATACTTTCCGGCTTACCGTATTGGAATTGCAGAATACCCTGTTGTTTACCCATTTTGAAAAGGTCATATAGTTTTCAATTCCTTTTTTGGAAAAATCTACCGAGCACATGCCGATTTTTCCGTCAGAAAAGGCAAGTATTACACCATATTCTGTATAAAATGAATTTAATACCGTTCCCTGAAAAACTATCTGTTCGATGATGTTTCCGTAAGGCGAAATGCGTACCGCACATGTTTTTGCACCATCTGTTTTTTCAAGAAAAACGAGGATGCTGGAATCGTTTAAAAGACGCATTTTAAGTGAGCTTTGTTTTTCCGTCTGAATTTTCCACTTTTTGAGTCCGCTGATTGAATAACATGAGACTTCTGTTCCTGACGTAATATAGACCCTGTCAGAGTCTGCCAGAGGCTCATTTACGGGTGTAAAATCTATTGCCGATGTCCATAGCTTTAAGCCTGACGGATTTAAAAGGGAAAGGTTATTTTTCTGTGTTACAACGTACGTAAAATCGTTGTGAGTTACACATATATAATTGATTTTATCCTGAACATTTGTAAGCCAGAGGTTTTGACCGGATTTTGATGCTGCAGAAATAAATCTGTTATCCTGAACGCATATAAAACCCCAGTTAGTTTTATGAGGAGGTGAAGTTATTGAACCGCCGGAAACGTATACCGCACTTCGGTCAAGATTTTCTATTTCAACGGCCTGAGGATAGGTCTGTGCTGAAGAAAATAAAAAGAGAAGTGCTAGAAATGTTCTTAACATGTATCTATTTGTATACATTTTTATGCAGAATCCTTATATTTCCGGCTTTAAAAAGGCCAGACTTTCTATATGTGACGTCTGTGGATAGAAATCCAGGAGAAAAAGCTTTTTAACTTTATATCCGGAATTACACAGAGTTTTAATATCACGTGCATTTGTAACAGGATCGCACGACATTATCCTTAAATCATACGGTTTGTTTTTTGAAAGAAATTCAACAACATCTTTTTCCATTCCGGAACGTGGAGGGTCAATTATAACAGTGTCAAAATCTCCGTATCTGTTTATTATCGAAGCTGAATTTTCTTTAACCCATTTTGCTCCGCTTATTCCGTAGGATTCGTGATTCTTTAATTTTAAATTCTGTTCGGCAAAGACTATTGCATCGCGGTTATGTTCTACCAGAGTAATGTGCTCAAAGCGGTCTTCAAGAAATACAGAAAAAGTTCCGCAGCCACTATACATATCAAGTGCATTTTTCCCTTTTAAATCCGATGTCAGTATTTCGATGGTTTTTTCAAGAACTCCCAAATTTGACTGAAAAAAACCCTGTACGTCAAACATTATTTTTTTTCCCAAAAGGGTAACGCTTACAAGAGTGTTTTCATTAATTACGGTTCCCTGGTATTTGGGACGAACGGTTTTTCTGCCTTTTTTCTGTTCATGAATATTCTTTATTCTTGGTGTTGAAATTGAAAAAGGAGGCTCTGCATATTTTGAGCCAAAGAGATGACAGCGGCCTTTAGGACGGTCAACATTCTGTGTTGAATTTAAATAGTCGTTTACAGGCTTTTCTGCAATAAGGCATTTATCTATAAAAACTTTTTCATTTGAATGGCGTTCTTCCATGCCGCCGTCGTGCAGTTGAAAACGGGATCTGTAATTAAGTGCATTTGCCGTAACGGTCTGGATTTCAGGAATTTCAATTTTATGTTTTTCAAAGATATCTTTTAAAATCTGTTTTCTAAGTTCAATCTGATAATTGTAATCTATATGCATAAGGTTACAGCCGCCGCATTTCTGGTAATACGGACATTCGGGGGTAATCCTTTTTGGAGACGGTTCTATTATTTCGATGATTTTTGCGGTATCGTAATCTTTTTTTGATTCGACGGTTTCGATAAGGAGTTTTTCTCCCGGAATTGCATAAGGAACAAAAACATTTTTTCCTTCAATTTTTGCTATACAATTTCCCCCAAAAACCATTTTTTCTGTTATAATAGTAGTATTCATAGCTATTATGAGTTTATCAAAAAAACACGATTAAGGGGAGTACTAAAATGACTTCAAAAACTTTTTTTCAGACTATGTCAGATAATAAGGAAATCTGTGTAAACAGATGGATTCCTGAAACAGAAATTAAGGCTGTAATAGTTATTTCACATGGAATGGCAGAACACTCTTTAAGATATGATAAGCATGCAAATATTTTTGTAGAAGCAGGCTTTGCAGTAACAGGACATGATGCAAGAGGTCATGGAAAAACCGCTCAGAAGCAAAAAGAAAAAGGAGAGGTTGGCTTTGGTTATCTTTCTGATAAAAAAGGTTATGAAAGAGTTATTGAAGATCTTAATGAAGTAATTGAAGAAACAAAAAAAGAATTTCCCGGTAAAAAAATATTTTTATTTGCCCACTCGTGGGGCTCGTTTGTAGGACAGGGGTATATAGAAAAATATGGTTCAAATATCGACGGATGCTTTCTATGTGGAACAAGAGGACCGGATCCTGCTGCCCCTGTAAAAGGCGGACTTTTTTTAAGCAATCTTTTTTATCTTTTCGGAAGAAAAAAGAAAACTTCTTATTTTTTACAGAATCTTTCGTTTAACGGATATTTAAAACGAATACCGGATTCACGAACTGCAAATGACTGGCTTACAAAAGATAATTCAGTTGTAGATATGTATATGGCAGATGACTGGTGTGGATTTGTAATGACAACAGAATTTTATCATGATCTTTTTAAGTTGCTTCTTAAAATTCACAATCCATCAAATATTAAGATGATTCCTCAGTCATTACCTTTGTACTTGATGTGCGGTAAAGAAGATCCTGTTGGAAATTATGGAAAGACTGTTGAAAATCTTTATAATATTTACAAGGCAAATGGCATTAAAGATTTAACTTTAAAATTATATGATGATGACCGTCACGAGCTGTTGAATGAAACAGATGGTGATAAAATTATAAAAGAAATGATACAATGGATAGAACAACATCTTTAGTATTAAAAATGGAAAATTAAAAAATGCTCTCACATCCTGATTATAACAGCGCTCAATCGATAAAGAATTTTCTTGATACTAATGGTCTTGCAATGCAGAAAAAATTCGGGCAGAATTTTCTTATCAACCAGAATGCACGTAAAAAAATTATTGATGCACTGGATGTAAATGAAAATACGACTGTCTGGGAAGTAGGACCGGGTCTTGGCTGCATGACTGATGAAATTTTATCACGCAATGCAAGTGTAACAGCTTTTGAAATTGATAAAGGCTTTGCAAACTGTCTTAAAGATTTTTTTAATGAGTATTCAGATAAGAATAAATTTTCTCTTGTAGAAGGAGATGTTTTAAAGACATGGAAAAAAGAACTTTCTGCATTTAGAGAAAAAAATGGAAAAGATTTGCCGGAAAGATTTTTTGGAAATCTTCCGTATAATATTGCAGCAACGCTTATTGCAGAAACAATCGAAAAGAATATCAGATTTGAAAAGTGTGTTTTTACCATTCAAAAAGAAGTTGCAAAAAGAATGAGTGCAAAGCCAGGGGAAGATGATTATTCTTCGTTTAGTGTTTTGTGTTCATGGGCTTACGATGTAAGTGACATAATGGATTTATCTGGTTCAAATTTCTGGCCTAAACCAAATGTAGATTCTCGTTCTGTCTTACTTACAAAAAAGAAAGATTTTCCATGCTGTGATAATCCTGAACTTTTCTGTAAAGTTCAGAGAGCTTTATTTTCTTCAAGAAGAAAAACTGTTAAAAATAATCTTACTCAGTTTTTATCTTCTTCTGATAAAGCATCATATGCTCTTGATAAAGCTGGAATTGATCCAACTTTGCGAGCGGAAGTTTTGACTGTAGGAAAAATGCTTGTATTGTCTGATGTTATCAATAAAGATATAATAGGGTAAGTTAAAAACAGGAACATTGTATGGCAATAAGAGATAATTTGAATACAGTAAAAGACAGAATTAAAGAGGCATGTGAAAGAGCTTCGAGGAATTCTAATGAAGTTAAACTTGTCGCAGTAAGTAAATTTCATCCTGCAGAAAGTGTTGTTGAAGCAATACAATGTGGTCAGTTTTTATTCGGCGAAAACAGAGTACAGGAAGCAAAGGCAAAATTTGAGCAGGTACGACAGGAATATCCAGAGGCAAAGCTTCATATAATCGGTTCACTGCAGAGAAATAAAGTTAAAGATGCAGTTAAAATTTGTGAATGTATTGAATCTGTTGATAGAATAGAGCTTCTTGATGAGATTGAAAAACAGTGTGCTAAGATTAATAAAAAAATTGATGTTCTTTTTGAACTTCATACAGGAGAAGAATCAAAATCCGGTTTCCCGGACTTTGATTCATTAAAGTGTGCTGTTGAACTTTGTAAAGAGGGAAAATATCCTCATGTTAATCCCAAAGGTTTTATGACGATGGCACCTTTTACAGAAGATAAACAGCTTATAAGAAAATCATTTTCAACTTTAAGAAAATGTTCAGACCAATTAAAAAAAGAATATACACAGTTTGATTTATGTGAGCTTTCTATGGGAATGTCAAATGATTTTGAGATTGCGATAGAAGAGGGGTCTACGATGATAAGAGTTGGAACATCAATCTTTGGAAAGAGGAATTATAATTGAAAAAAATTTGTGTTGCAGCATTAATTATTTTAGCATTTTTCTCAAATTTAACTTTTGCACAGGATTCTGCCACATCTACAGAACCTGTACCATATGGCGAAAATGAATTTCCAACATGGGCGCAGCATTTAAGAAGAACAGAAATAATTACACTTGGCTCTCTTCCGTTTGTTACGCTGGGAGTTACTTTAGGATATTCGGTTGTAAACTGTGGAATGCATGACTGGGATTCTGCATATTTTGGAAATCCGTTTACTAAAAGTACTTCATTTACTGAACAGGATCAGATAAATATTTTAATTACTTCATCACTCGTCGCTGTAGGAATAGGACTTACAAATCTTACGATAAATCTCATAAAGGATCAGAAAGCAAAAAAAACAAATTTAAACTATCTTCAGGATAATGTAAAAATAACAGCAAGAGAAAATGAATTGACCATAATGCCGGTTCCTGAAAAGTTTACAAAGCCTAAAGATTATTTATATGGAAATATAGAAAGTGCCGTTTTTTAGTAATACAGTTCCATCTGATTTTAAAGATTCGATGCGACTCGATAAATACGTTGCTTCTCTTAAAGATGGTATGAACCGTTCTAAGTTAAAATCTTCTGCTACTGAAATTTATGTTAATCAGAAGCTTGCAAAACTTTCAAGCAAAGTTAAGGCAAATGATGTAATAGAAATTGAATGGGACGAAAACATTCCGACAGATATTGAGCCTGAAAATATTCCACTAAAAATAATTTATGAAGATGAAAATGTAACAGTTGTTAATAAAGAACAGGGAATGGTAACTCATCCAGCAAGTGGAAACTGGAATGGAACTCTGGTTAATGCGCTTTTATATCACTGGGGAAGAAGTTCTGTTGTTCAGATTTTTGATGATGATATTGCAAAAGTTCTTGAAAACAGAAGACCTGGAATTGTTCACAGACTTGATAAAGATACTTCTGGGATAATTATAACTGCAAAAAATTCAGATTCTCATTTATGGTTGAGTGAACAGTTTTATAATAAATTTCTTCATAAAGAATATATTTTGATTACAAAAGGAAGACCTCCTGCTTCTGCTGGTGATGTAAAGACTCAGATTGTAAGGGATACAAAGGACAGAAAAAAATTTAAAGCTGTTACAGATTCTGATGCCGGAAAATATGCAAGGACGCTTTATCGTGTAATAGCTTATTACGGAAATTATTCATTGATTCGTGTAAGAATAAAAACCGGCAGAACTCACCAGATAAGGGTACATATGAAATATTTAGGCTGTCCTATTTTAGGAGATCCTATTTATGGAAAAAAAGACAGCCTTTTTCCTGATGCAACATTGATGCTTCATTCAAGACAGATTGATATAAGACTTCCACAGCAGGAAAAGTTTACAAGATTTAAGGCAGCTGTTCCGGAAAGATTTAAACAAATTATATCTGAACTGAAAAAGAATTTTACAAAAGAAGTCCCTGAACTTCCAAAAAGGTATTTAAAAAATAATGATTGAAAATTTTGAAAATACAATTAAAATAATTTCTCAGCCGTCAGAAGAAAATCCTTTTCTTGTAATTTATAAACCTCACGGTATTCCAAGCGCTCCTTTAAACGAAGAAGACAAAGATAATGCATTTTATTATGTTTCAACGATATATCCGCAGATTAAAGACGTTCACGGGAAAAAATATGTAGAAGGTGGTCTTGTCCACAGAATTGATACTTTAACTGATGGACTTTTACTGATTGCATGTAATCAGCATTCATATGATTTTTTTGAAAATGAACAGAAAGAAGGTCGTTTTATTAAGTATTATCGTGCTGAATGTGATTATATAAAAGACAATGCGTCAATTCTTTCTGGATTTCCTCCGTTAAATCAGGAAATTAATGCAGAAGAAAGAGAAGCATGCATTTTTACATTAGAAAGTTTTTTCAGGCCATTTGGTGAAGGTAGGAAGAGTGTAAGACCTGTTTTAGAAAATTCAACTAAAGCTGCTTTAAAAAAAAGCGGTTCACAGAAGTATAAAACAGAAATAAAAATTGTGAAAAGTAAATCAGATTTTTATGCTGAATGCAGAATAATAAACGGATACAGACATCAGGTAAGATGTCATCTTGCATGGTGTGGTTTTCCTGTAAAAGGGGATGTTCTATATAATGCAAAAGCATCCGGAGACTTTAAATTTACAGCTTACAGTCTTGAGTTTATTCATCCTTTAACCGGGAAAACTGTAAGCTTTAAGATTTAAATATTGCCCGGAAGGAGACTTGAACTCCTACGGGATTGCTCCCACTAGCACCTGAAGCTAGCGTGTCTACCAATTCCACCATTCGGGCTTAATAAAATTATATTATCAGAAAATTAAGTTTTAATCAATTAACCATGCTGCAGAGAACAGATGTGCTTTTTTGTTCTATCTTGAACACTTAAAGAAAAGAAATATCATGAATACGAGAAGGGCAACTGTAATAAAATAAATCCATACCGGGAGTGAAGAACCTGATGATTTTTTTGTTACGATTCCAGACGTGAAACGACGGTGAAAGTAGAAATGATTTTTTACAGGGTAATTTTTTTCTGAAGAGTCAGATTTTTTTCCACCGGAAGACATCTGACCTTTTTCTGCATAACCGCATTTTGGACATCCGTTTGTAAATGAATGTGCTGAACCGACTTTTCCACAATTTGGACATCTTACGGCAGAGAAAAAGCGGCCGCATTTTTTGCAGAATCTGGCATTCTGTGCAACTTCTTCACCACAATTTTCACAAAAAAATTTAGCCTGCTTTTTCATATCTCTTAAATTACCTGAAGTTTAATTTTGCTGTTATTGTTTGTTTTTGAAATTACTTTTGCACTTATGTATTTGATTGAATTATTGCTTTTAAGGGTAGCTTGAGTAATTTCCTGGTCTCCATTGATTACAGAAATCTGAGAAGGGCAGTCGGGTTCAAAAGAAATAATGTCATTTTCGTAATTAAGTATTGTACCTGTTATAAATGCACCTGATTTTGGATTTGTAAAAATGAGTGAATATGTTTTAGACTGTTTGTCAGAAATAATTTTGATTAATTCATCGAGACAGTTTGCATCAGAATTCTGTATTATTCCTGCGATATTAAGCGCTTCTGATTTTTTAACATCATCGTCATCAAGGGGTTTTTCAAGGTAGAGAATAACCTTAGGAACTTTACCAGAAAAGCCTGTCTGTACAAACTGAACTAATGTTTTCCAGTGACGAGGATAACTTGAAGCACTTACTATGATAACATCAGGAGAAATTTCTTCGACATTATCAAGTGCTTTTAAAAGCCAGCGGTAAGTAATTGTATCAAAACCATTTTCATTTAATTTTGAATTGATTTTTTCAATAGAGTTTTCATCGTCCGCTATTAATAAAACTTTCATTCTGTCCTCAGATTATCTACAGTGTAATCATATATCTGCCAGATACCATCTCTCTGTCTTACAGAGTATGTATACTGTTTAACTTCGTAGAAAGTAGGGTTTTTAAACCACTGGTGTACAACAACTTTTCCTTCTGTTGCTGTATAAGTTGTTCTGATAATTTCAAATTTTTCAGGAATACTTACAATATCAGTATCAATTCTTTCAGCCATGAGGTTTGACTTAAATTCTTCAAGCATTTTTGCACATTCTTTTGAAGATGAATTCTGATATTTTCTTTTTCTTAAAGGATCTCTCTTTAACATTGTTTCAAGGTCGATGTAAAGGAAGAACTGGTCCCACAAAGATTTCTGACGTGCTACGATTGTCTGTTCAACAACTTTATCAGGTGATATAGGCTGTGGTTTTAAAATCTGCGCTGTCTGAGACTGAAGTGGAATAATGTTTGAAGAAGCTGCAGTCGGTGATGGACGGATTTCCAGAGTAAGTCTGTTTGATTTTAATTCAATAAAGCGTGATTTATAAAGTTCCGGATAAAAAGAAAGTTCAAGGTAATAAATTGCAGGTTCTGTAAATGTTAAATAATCCTTTACATTTTCGATGAACGAATATTCTTCACCGGTTTCAAGGGCAATTTCCCTAAAGTAAACGTATTGATTTGTAGTTCTTTTTCTTATTATTTCGTCAGTCTGGTCAAGGCCTATGTTTTTAACGTTATATGCATTAAAATCTGCACTGAACATTCTGTCATCAGCAAGCTTAAAACGTAAGGTTTCTGTTCCGTTATTACAGATTGTAATATGAACCAGAATCGGGTTTTCTTTAGTATTTTCAGGATAGTACATTGTTCTGTCATAGAACTTGATTGTTACAGTTGCATCTTTATACTGAGATGTTTCAATGCCAAACGGGTTCATCTGTGAAAAAAGTGTATGTGCAAACAATGTAAAAAATGATATAATAAGAAAAGTAATCTTTTTCAAAATATTTACCTCACAATTAGATTATCGGAAACTATTTATGAATACATTATTATCAAATTTACCAATAGATGCAATTAATAGGTGGAAAAGTTTCAATAATTTTATAAACACCTTAACAAATGATGAGTCTAATTTTCCGATAGAAATTGAAGGCGCGCACGGAAGTTTTAGTTCTGTCATAAGTTCAGCTTATATAAAAAGTGTTCCTGAAACATTGATTGTCGTACCTACAGAAAAAGAAGAAGAGACTGTAATTTCCGACCTTGATACTTTTTCAAAAGATATTGAAATAGTAAGGCTTCCGTGGTGGTCATCGGTTCCATACAGGGCATGTTCGTTAGGTTCTGTAGTTTTTAGAAAGCGGGCCGGTGCACTTGCAAAACTTGCTTCAAAAGAAAATCCGTCAGGAAAAAAACGTGTCTTTATTATGAATCAGCGCTCTTTTTTAACGCCGGTTCCACCGCCTGAATACATGAATAAAAACAGCTTTACTTTAAAAAAGGGACAGAGCATTGATACGATAAAAATTGCAGACAGTCTTACAAAGCTCGGATATCTTAGGGTTCCTAAAGTAAGTGTAAACGGAGAATTTACATTAAGAGGTGAAGTTCTCGATATTTATCTTTCATGTGAAGAACATCCATACCGCATTATTTTTGATTTTGATGAAATTGAAAACATCAGGACTTTTGAAACTGAAACTCAGACGACAATAGAATCTGTTGAAGAAATAACTGTCTATCCATCAAAAGAAATCCTTTGGACAGACGAAGATGCTGACAGGCTTTATTCAAAACTGAATAAGACTTTTAAAGACAACCAGCGCATTTCAGATGAATACACTTTATCGATGGGACTTGAAAAAACAGATTTGGACTTGAAGTTTGAAGAGTTAATTTATAAATTAAAAACCAGTAAAGAAGCAGAAGGAGAAGAACTTTTATATCCTGCATTGTTTGACAGAAAATATTCTGTTTTAGATTATCTTGATGAACAGACAGCAGTTATATTCTACGACTTTGACAGACTTTTAAATTCAAAAGAAGTTTTACAAAAAGAATATACGGGACTGTATAAAAAAGCCAGACCTGTTGAACTTGTTTTAAGCCCCGAAAATATGATTTTTGATTTCGATGCACTTTACATAAAACACAGGAAAAATATATTTTTTAAATCAATTCATACTCAAACAGAAGAAAACAGAAATGATGATATAACACATTTTAATTTTGCAATTGATCCGCCGAGAAGTTTTTTTGGAAATATAAATTATTTAAAGGAACAGCTTGCAAATTTACAGAAAGAAAATTGGAATATTTATATATTCACGAATGATGAAAATCAGAATCTTAGAATAAATGAAATCTTAAAGGATTTTACGAAAGATGAGGTTAAAAATAAAGTCGTTTTAATTCCTGAACAGATTTCTTCGGGTTTTGCAATTCCGGAATTAAAACTGTTTGTAATTCAGGAAAACGAAATCTTTGGAAGAAAGAAACATGTTCCAAAATCTTTATCTCATGTAAAAAGTTCAGTCATTGATACATTTATTGACCTCAATGCCGGAGACTATGTCGTTCATGTTAATTACGGAATAGGCATTTTTAAAGGAATTGAACGTGTAAAGGCAATGGGAAATGAACGTGATTATATTAAGCTTGAATATGCCGGTGAAGAATATGCGTTTGTTCCAATTGAACAGGTTAACTTAATTCAAAAATATATCGGTAATGAAGGAAATGCTCCTAAAATTGATACGATTGGAAGTAAATCATGGGAAAATCGTAAAAACCGTGTAAAAAAAGCTGTAGAAGATCTTGCACATAAACTTATTGATTTGTATTCAAGAAGAAAAGCAAGTACAGGTTTTGCATTTCCTAAAGATACAGAATGGCAGATGGCTTTTGAGGCAGCTTTTCCATATGAAGATACTCCAGATCAGATTACGGTTACCAGAGAAATAAAAGATGATATGGAAAAACCTGTTCCGATGGACAGATTAGTCTGTGGCGATGTCGGTTATGGAAAAACAGAAATAGCAATGAGGGCAGCATTTAAAGCTGTTTTAGGCGGTAAACAGGTTGCATTTTTAGCTCCGACAACAATTCTTGCTGAACAGCATTATGAAACATGTCTTGAAAGATTTAAGAATTTTCCGGTTACGATTGCACAACTTTCAAGATTTGTTGCCAGAAAAGATCAGAAAAAAATACTTGAAAAACTTTCTTTAGGTGAAGTTGATATTTTAATCGGAACACATCGAATAATTCAGAATGATGTAAAGTTTAAAAATATCGGACTTTTGATTATTGATGAAGAACAGAGATTTGGTGTTAAAGATAAAGAAAAGCTTAAGGTAATTAAAAACAACATCGATTCTCTTTCTCTTTCTGCAACTCCGATTCCAAGATCACTTCATATGTCACTTTTAAAAATACGTGACATGAGTCTGTTGACAACACCTCCTCAGAATCGTCATCCGATTGAAACTGTCATAGATGCATTTGATGATGAAAAAGTTGCACGCGCAATCCGTTTTGAAGTTGAAAGGGGAGGTCAGGTTTTTTATCTTCATAATCGGGTTGAAACTCTGGAAGAAACAAGACTTAAACTTGAAAAACTTGTTCCTGAAATGCTTATTGATACGGCACACGGACAGATGACAAGTGATGAGCTTGATGACATTTTCAGAAGATTTAAGATGGGTGGTTTTCATATTCTTGTTGCGACAACGATTATAGAAAACGGAATTGATATCCCTAACGTAAATACAATTATCATCGACAGGGCCGATATGTACGGTGTAAGTCAGCTTTATCAGTTGAGAGGACGTGTCGGTCGAAGCGATAAAAAAGCATATGCATACCTTTTCTATCCTGAGAATAAAGTTCTTTCCGAAGTTGCAATGAAGCGTCTCCAGGTTATAAGTGATTTTACTGAACTCGGAAGTGGATTTAAAATTGCGATGAAAGATATGGAAATACGAGGAGCCGGAAATCTTCTGGGCCGTGATCAGTCAGGTGATGTATATTCTGTCGGCTTTGATATGTATCTCCGTCTTTTAAACGAGGCAATTTCAATTTTAACCATGCAAAAAGATTACAAGCCTGAAAGTGAAGTTCTTATGGAATTTGAGTATACGGGCTTTATCCCGGATACATACGTTCACAGTCCGCAGACAAAAATGGAAATCTACAAAAAAATTGCAGCTGTTCAGACAAAAGAAGAACTTGATGGTATTTATACTGAGCTTCTTGACCGGTTTGGCCCGATTCCTGAAGAGGTTATCAGTCTTATTACGCTTTCAGAAATCCGCTGTATATGTAAAAAGCTTAATATTACTTCGATCAAAGAAAAGAAGGGAGTTGTTAATGTTGAATTTTCAAAGGTTTCTGAAATCAAAGTTGATAAAGTCCTCCGGCTGATAAAAGAAAGTGCAAATATGGTGGCCCTTGATTCAGCAAAACCAAATATGATTCTTCTTAAAACAGGAAATATCGGGCTTAAAGAAAAAAGCGAATTTATCTGTGAAAAACTCTCATTCCTTGAATAAAAAATAACTATTTTTTCTGAAGTTCTTGATTTTAAAATTGATTTGATATAAAACTAATATCATGAAAAATAGTTTTATATCAAACTATATGAAAGAAGCTGTTTTACTCGCTGAAAAAGGGAAGGGTTTTGTAAATCCCAATCCTCTGGTTGGTGCAGTTCTTGTAAAAAAAGGAAAAATAATAGGCCGCGGTTATCATAAGAAATTCGGTGATCTTCATGCAGAAAGAAATGCCATTTTTGATGCGGTAAACAATAATTATGATGTAAAAGGTTCATCTTTGTTTGTTACGCTTGAACCGTGCTGTCATGTCGGGAAACAGCCGGCTTGTACAGACATAATCATCCAAAGCGGAATTAAAGAAGTTTACGTGGGTTCTTATGATCCGAATCCTCTTGTAAATAAAAAAGGAATTAAAATCCTTAAAAAGAATAATATAAAAGTTTTTGAGGGAATTTTAAAGGATGAATGTGACAGCTTAAATCCGTATTTCTTTTATTTTATTAAAAACAAAAGTCCTTATGTAATTTTAAAATATGCCATGTCATTAAATGGAGTGTCAAAATTTGCGGGAAATGATAAACGGATCTCTTCAGATAAATCGATTGAGGAAGTTCATAAAACAAGGGCAGGTGTAACGGCTGTTATGGTAAGTTCAAATACCGTAAACTCAGATGACTGTCTTTTAACATGTCGAAATATAAAGAATGCACACCAGCCGATGCGGATAATTTTAGACCGAAAACTTAAAATAAATCTTAATTCAAGGATCCTTTCTACGACAGATATTTCTCCTGTAATGATTTTTCATCACAGTAATAATTTTATAAAAAAATATATCCTTAAAAAAAAGAATGTTAAGCTTATATATTCCCAGACAAAGGAGAATAAACTGGATTTAAAAGCGGTTTTTGAAAAGCTTGGGAAAATGAATTGTGACAGTGTTCTTCTTGAGAGTTCAGGAAAGATTGCAGAAACTGCTGTAAAAGAAAATCTTATAAATGAAATTCAGGTTTATATTGCGGATAAATTTATTGTTCAAAAAGATAAAATATGTTTTGGCAAAAGGGAAAAGGTAAATGAAATTGAAAATGATCTGCTTATTGAATATAAATTTAACCCGGGAGAAATGCGATGTTTACCGGAATAGTAGAAGAGACAGGTGAAATAACTCATATAAGAAGAACAGGGCAGTCTGTAAGAATAGGAATACGTAATAATATTACATTTGATGATTTAAAAATCGGTGACAGTCTTTGTGTAAATGGTATTTGCCTTACAGTAACAGAAAAACATAATAATAAAACAGTTTTTGCGGATGTAACTCCAGAAACATTTTCCAGAACTGACTTTAATACGATTATGACTGGTCACAAAGTTAATCTTGAGAGAGCTATGAAAGCATGTGACAGATTCGGAGGTCATATCGTAACAGGACATATTGATGGAACCGCAAGAATAAAATCTCTTTTAAAAAACGGAAATTCAATTGAATACAGATTTATTTGTTCAGAAGGAATTTTAAACGGAATTGTCGAAAAAGGTTCGGTTGCAGTAAATGGAATTTCACTGACAGTTGCAAAAATGGATTCAGAAAGTTTTACGGTTTCTGTAATTCCTCATACATTGCAGAATACAAATCTGTTTTTGCTTAAAGAAAACGACCGGGTAAATATAGAGTGTGATATTCTCGGAAAATATATAAAAAAATACAGAGATTTATAAACAGGAAGGAAAAATGAAAAATAAAACTTTTGATACGATTGAAGAAGCATTGGATGATTTAAAAAAAGGAAAACTGATAATAGTTTCAGATGATGAGTCTCGAGAAAATGAAGGAGATTTTATATGTGCTTCAGAGTATGCAGGTCCTGAAAACATCAATTTTATGACGAAAGAAGGTCGGGGACTTATCTGTATGCCGGTATCAGAAGAAATCTGCAATAAGCTTGAACTTTTGCCTATGACGGATAAAAATACTGATAATCATGAGACTGCATTTACAATAAGCATAGATCATAAAGAAACCTCAACCGGGATTTCGGCTTTTGATAGAAGTCTTACTGCATTAAAACTTACGGATGAAAAATCAAAGCCAGATGATTTTAGAAGACCAGGACATATGTTTCCGCTTCGTGCAAAAAAAGGCGGTGTTTTAGAACGTGCAGGGCATACAGAGGCAACTGTAGATTTATGCAGGCTTGCCGGATTAAAAGAAGCCGGACTCTGCTGTGAAATAATGGGTTCTGACGGACATATGGCAGGCCGTGAAGAATTGTTTGAAATTGCAGATAAATTCAACATAAAGATAATCTGTATAAATGATTTAATCCAGTACAGAAAGATGAACGAAAAAATTCTCAAAAAAGAAGCTCAGGCAATTTTACCGACAAGATATGGAACTTTTAACATGGCCGTATATAAAAATCCTTATTCCGGGCTTGAACATATCGCACTATGGATGGGAGATTTCGATGAGTCAAAACCTGTTCTCTGCAGAATCCACTCTGAATGTATGACAGGCGATACTTTCGGTTCATTAAAATGTGATTGCGGTGAACAGCTCGAAGCTGCTTTAAAAATGATTTCGCATGAAAAATACGGTGCCTTAATTTATCTTAGACAGGAGGGAAGGGGAATCGGGCTTATAAATAAAATCAGGGCATATGCACTGCAGGAAAAAGGATTTGATACGGTTGATGCCAATCTAAAACTCGGTTTTAAATCTGATTTAAGGGATTATACAGATGGAATTCAGATTTTAAAGGATCTCAATATTTCAAAAATAAAGCTTATGACAAATAATCCTGACAAAATAAATTCGATGCTTGTCGAAAACAGCGGAATAAAGCTTGTAGAAAGAATTCCACTTGAAATGAAGTCAAATTCAGTAAATCAAAAATATTTAGTAACTAAAAAAATCAGAATGGGTCATTTGATTTTTAATGTATAAAAGGAGTAAAAAAAATGAAACTTATCGAAGGTAATATTGCTGCAGAAAAGGAAATTAAAATTGCAATTGTTGCATCCCGCTTTAACAGTGTAATTGTTGAAAATCTTATTAACGGTGCACTGGACGGTCTTAAAAGGCATAATATTAAAGATGAAAACATTACGCTTGTAAAGGTTCCGGGGGCATTCGAAATTCCGCTTATTGCAAAAAAAACAGCTTTAAGCGGAAACTACGATGCTGTAATCTGTCTTGGAGCTGTTATCAGGGGTTCTACAACTCATTATGATTATGTATGTAATGAAGTTTCAAAAGGAATTGCATCTGTAAGCCTGGAAGCTCAAATTCCGGTATTATTCGGGGTTTTGACAACAGAAAACATTGAACAGGCTGTAGAGCGTTCCGGATCAAAAGCAGGAAACAAAGGATATGACTGCGCGCTTTCTGCAATTGAAATGATTAACGTTATTAATCAGCTTTAATTTTCTTAAGCTGTCTGAAGGAAGGAGGAAGAAATAAGTAATATATATATTGGTAGACAGAATATACATTATAGGAAGTAACGTATAATATATAAAAGAGCCTGTATACATAATAAAATCCGCTGCAAGCTGTTTAATTTAATCCATGAAATCAAATTTACGGTATCTTACGGCCATTACAAAACCCAGGGATATCATGCTTGTCCAAAGCGAAGAACCGCCGTATGAAAGGAATAAAAGCGGAATTCCTGTAATCGGCATAAGTCCCATAACCATTCCGATATTTTCGATAAAATGGAAAAATATCATTCCAAAAATTCCAGTTGTTATATAACATCCGTATTTACTGTGAGTTTCCTTGAGGATAAAGATTGTCCTTAACATAATTATAAGGTACAGGAAAAATACTGCAAATCCGCCGATAAATCCCCATTCCTCACATAGAATGCTGAAGATAAAGTCTGTACCTTGTTCCGGAAGATAGTTCAAGTGACTCTGGGTTCCCTTTAAAAATCCCGAGCCGAAAAAGCCTCCGGCACCGATTGCGATTTTGGACTGAATTATGTTCCAGCCGGCATCTTTCGGGTCAACATATGGGTTTAAAAAGATGATTAATCGTTTTAACTGGTATGGTTTTAATTTGTGACCTACAACCTGCGAAGCTAAAAGCGATATGCAGATAATTCCTGAAACATATGCAATCCAGTAAAAGTATTTTGAATTTTTAAACAAAATGCATCCAAGAATACCTACAAGCATTATAGAAAAAGCTCCCAGGGTTACGATAAGGCGAAGTCTTGAATCGTTCAATATTTTTAAAACAGGAACTGTCTGACGTACAATATAAGTTTCCCATACAGGAAGCATTGTAAATAAAACAGTAAGTACACCTACAGAAATTACTATCATTATGTAACGCAGCTTTGTTCCTGCTGCAAACGACATAAAGATAAAAATAGGAATGAATACAAGTGCTGTTCCCAAGTCAGGTTGAAGCATGATAAGACCGACAGTCAATCCAAGAATTGAAACGCTTACTATAAATCGTTTTAATGGATTTTCGTTTTCGTGGTTATTAAAGTACCATGCAAGAAAAACTATGAAAATTATTTTACAGAATTCTGCAGGCTGTATACTGAATGCACCAAAACCAATCCAGCTTCTTGAACCGTTTACATAACGGCCGAAAAATGCTGTATAAATCAGGACACCACATGCTGCGACAAATACATAAAATATATAACGTTCAGTTTTTCGATAATCATAACAGGCGATGATGAACATGAAAATAAGTCCTGTTCCTGCCCAGAGAAGCTGTTTTAAATAGTTTGTATTTGTAAGAACTCCGTCTCGGTTAATGGCTGCAGAATAAATAAAAGCTACACCAATCAGAGTAAGAAAAATTGCACATGCCAGAAGAATATAATCTATAGCAGATAACAGGTTTATTTTTTTCATCTTAACTCCCCTATTCCATTAACCTTGTTGGCTTGATCAAGAAGTCAAAATGCAGTGACTTAGCTGCTTCTTCAAGAGTTTCATTTGCAAAGTACCCCTGAATGACAAAGTTGGCAGCATAAGTTGCCCACCATTCCCACTTCTCGTTTGCCGCTTCTACCATCGTACAGACAACAATTTGATCTTCAATAGGTGCATCGTATGGCGCATAAGCTAAAAGCCAGTTGTGCCAGTTGTCAGTATATCCGTTAACTTCGGCAGTACCTGTTTTACATGCAATCTTTACTGTTGGATTCTGCATCGCATATTTTGCTGAACCGTCTGTAGCAACAAATCTCAAAGCTTCTTTAATTTTTTTCCATGTTGTTGAATCTATATTATTCTGAAACATAATTTCAGGTTTTATTTCCTGAATTATCTCATCTGTAACAGGATCTCGGACTTCTTTAAGAAGATGCGGTTTATAGATTTTTCCTTCGTTACAAACCATACACATTACATCTGCAACCTGGAGAGGTGTCGCAGTAGTATAACCCTGGCCGATTGAAACTGCCATTGTATCACCATCAAGCCATCGTTCATGATATTTACGTTCCTTCCACTGTGCGTTAGGAACAAAACCTTTTGAATGGCTTGGAAGGTCAATCTGCGTACTCTGTCCAAATCCAAACATTTTTGCATATTCTGCAATTTTATCTATTCCAAGATATGTTCTGCCGACCTGCCAGAAATAAATATCGCATGAGTGTCCGACAGCATGTTTTAAATCCAGTTTTCCGTGTCCGGGTTTTAAAATCCAGCAATGGAATATTCTTCCACCGTGTTCAATTTCACCTTTACACTCAACGCGTTCATATTCAGGAAAAGCTTTCTCTGCAAGAATTGCTGCAGACATAACTATTTTAAAAGTGGATGCAGGAGCATATGCTGCGTTAACAGCTCTGTTTAAGAACGGTTTGTTTTCTGATGTAATAAGTTTTTGATATGCATCTGCATAGTTTTCTGTATTGAAAAGATTTGAATCAAAGTATGGATAAGAAACCATTGCAAGTATTTCACCTGTTGATGGTTTTAAAACAAGTATGGAACCTATTCGTTCACCAAGTGCTTTTTCACAAAGATTTTGAACTCTTGAATCGATTGTAAGAACAAGCTTGTTTCCCATTTTAGGTGGTACACTTACCGATGTATCAGAAAGAACTCGACCGCGAACGTCTACAGTTTTTTCTTCGTATCCATCTTTACCCTGTAAAAGTGAATCATATTGTTTTTCAACACCGATTTTTCCAACAATACTGTTTTTATTATAACCACCCTTGTTATACATTTCGTTCATTTCATCGCGGGTAATTTTTCCAACATATCCAAGAACATGAGAAAAACTTCTTGTCTCAATATAGTTTCTTATCGGACGGGAAACCCATGAAATTCCAGGCAGGTCATTTATGTTTTCTGCGATATTTGAAATTGCAGAAAAAGAAACATTTGTCTTTACAGTTATCGGGTTAAATGTTTTTCTGATTTCAATTGGAACTCTTTCATCAATTTCTGCTTTTGAAATTCCAAGAATTGAAGCAAGTTTTGCAGTAATAGTATCAAAATCTTCTGCAGGAATGTCACCTGGTGTAATTTCTACAGCAAATGAGTCTGAGTTTACGACCAGAGCGTTATCGTTATTACGGTCATAGATTTCACCACGCTGGGCAACAATTGTTACATACCGGCTTGAAATAGTTTTAGACTGAATTTTATATGTACTTCCTTCGATTACCTGCATCGAAAAAAGCTTAAAAAGATAGATACAGAAAACAAAAGAAGATATGACAACAAGAAGGTTTGCAATTATCCCCTTCTCTATTTTTGTATTTTTATTAATGTTGATATCTTCATTCATTCCCACACCCCAAAATCAAACCTTAATATGTTTCTGGAAGAATAATAAAGTTAGAAAATGCATCCAAAAATTTAAATACAAAAGGTGATAGAATAGAATTTAAAAGTAATTCACACAGAAAAACATTTGTAAAAATATTATAAGTATTAACCATATTCGGGAAACAGAAAGAAGCTAAGTATATTAACAGAGCTTTTAAAACCGTCCCTAAAAATCCAAGTAAGAAAGTTACAAAAATTGATTTAAGGTTAAGCATTTTTCTTAAATAACCTGCAAGATAACCGATTACAGTTCTTACAAGACAGTTTAAACCAAAAGCACTTCCACTTAAAAAGTCAATCAAAAGACCTGATGAAAAGCCGGTTATCTGGCCATGAATACTTCCGTTATTTACGGCAAAATAAAGTGAACATATTAAAAGAAGATCAGGAATAGCAGGAAGAATTGCAATTTTTGAAAGGATTGCAGTCTCTACCAGAACAGCGATAATCATTAAAAATAAACACGATAAATAAGATTTTGTCATAAATTACCTTCTGCCCCCTTTTCTTCTGTAGTTGTTTCTTTATTATCTTCTGCCAGTTTTTCTTTTAATTCAGTTGAAGATACGGCAATAACATATTCAAGTCGAGAAAAATCAACAACGGGAGTAATTTCAATGTCAAGCGATGAATCATAATCCAATACGGTAATTTTAGAAATTGTTCCGAGTGGAATGTCTTTAATATAGTTTCCATTTTCACCAGAAGTTACGACAACGTCACCATAGTGCAGATCACCGATAACTTTTTTCTTAATGTACTTCATTGAAAGGGAAATATCTTCAGAACCATTTCCAGAAACAAGCCCGATATCTCTTGTATTTTGAATCCTTGCAGAAACCGTACAGTTGATGTTATAAAGAGGCATTACTTCACTTGTAGAATAACCAACAGCAACAACTTTACCTACTACACCTATATTTCCACTTTGAACAGACAGAACACTCATATTCTTTTTAATTCCCTGCCTGCTTCCTTTGTCGATGATGATTGTTGTATGAAGGTTATCTGCACCACGCGAAATGATGTTTGCTGGAATTGATTTCTGTTCAAATGATTCAACAAATCCAAGCTGTTCTTTTAATCTTGCATTCTCTTTTCTAATTGAAGAATTTGTTCTCTGCATGTATTCATAATCTTTGAGTTTTTCCGTAAGAAGTTCATATTCTTTATTGAGCTTTGCAAGTTTTTGAACAGATGTAACTGTATCTTTTATATAATATGTTACAGATGAAATGCCTTTTCCAACGAGAGAAAAAACTGTAAAACCTACATTTTTAAAATTAATTACGAATCCGCCGTTTTTAAACGAAATCATAATGCTTGATGTAAGTACAAGAAGTATGAGAAGTAATTCCTGAAAGCGAAATCTAAAATGTGGTTTTTTATCTTTCTGCATTTGAAATTGTTTTAACCGTTAATTCTATCGTACATAGCTCTGTCAGAAGACATGCCTTTAAACAATTCAAATGCTTCACCGGCACCAAGTGCAACACATTCCAGAGGACGTTCTGCAAGAATAACAGGAACATTAGTTTCTTTTGAAATAAGTTTTGCAAGACCTTTAAGCATTGAACCACCACCTGTCATTACGATACCGCGTTCAACGATGTCGGCAGCAAGTTCCGGAGGTGTGTGACCTAATGTAGATTTAATCTCATCAATAATCATATTAACAGGTTCTTTTAATGCTTCACGAATTTCAACAGAGTCAATTTCCATTCTGCGTGGAAGACCTGTAATTGCATCACGACCTTTAATTTCCATTTTTTCAATATTTTTATCTGGGGAAACATTACCGATTTCAATTTTTAATCTTTCAGCTGTCTGCTGTCCAATCATAAGGTTGTGCACATTCTGAATATGTTTAACGATTGTTTCATCAAATTTATTTCCGCCAACACGGATAGAAGAAGTGTTAACCATATCGCCTAAAGAAATTACAGAAATTTCTGCAGTTCCACCACCGATATCACAAATCATGTGACCTGCCGGTTCATGAATAGGAATTTTTGCACCGATTGCAGCTGCAAGACTTTCTGGAATTACTTCTACTTCTTTTGCACCTGCTTTAAAAGCTGCTTCTGTTACAGCGCGGCGTTCAACTTCTGTAATGCATGAAGGAATACCGATTTTCATTCTTGTTGAACGGAAAATACTATGCTTAGGAAGAATTTTTCCTATGAAGTATTTAATCATTTTTTCACATGAATCTATATCAGCAATTACACCGTCAGCAAGCGGTCTTGTTGCCATAATGTTGCCCGGTGTTTTCCAGAGCATACGTTTAGCTTCTGCACCAACTGCAAAAACTTTGTTTGTTCCTTTTTCAACAGCAACAACAGAAGGTTCATCAATTACGATACCTCTGCCTTTTACATAAATAAGTGTATTACAAGTTCCTAAATCAATACCGATGTCGGTAATAAAGTTATTGAAAAGCATTTTTCCCCCTACTTTATTTTATGTGTTTTTTTGTATAATTTCAACATTTAAATACTTAACGGTACATTTTTTTTAGAGCTGGCTCATAATTACCGTCAATTTTAAGCGTTTTTCTCCATTCTGCCCTGGCTTTTACCATATCGTTGTTTTTTTCATATATAACTCCGAGACCGTAATGAGCGTCCGGCGAATTTTCATCTTTTTCAAGAATTGCCTCATATTGAATTTTAGCATTCTCGTAATCCTCTTCTTCGAGGTAAATTTTACCAAGAATCGTCTGACTCTTGAGCATGAGGCTGTCATCGTTAGCCCTTGAACTTACCTGGTAAAGATACTGTTTTGCAGCAGGATACTGACCTTCTTTATAATACTGTTCAGCAATCATAAGTAAAAGAGAATCTGATTCCCTGACGTTAAGGGCCTCACTGAAACTTTTTATACTTTCGATTGAATTTCCAAGATTTCCGTAACTTATTCCTAAAAGCTCCGGAATATCATCTGCGTTATAACCAAGTGAACGTGCAAGTTCAAGATATTTTACAACTAAATCTGAATAATAGTGATAGGAACAGATTGTGTTTTTATGAAAATAAGCTCTTCCAAGCTGATAATAAATCTGTGGAAGTGTCTGAGGCTTTGCATCCATGATTGCAATTCTAAGTGAACGTATTGCTTCGTTAACATATTTTTGTGCCAGAGAAGGATCAATTTCTGAACACGAAAGTCGATAAGCTGCATAACCACGGTATGTTAAAACTGTGTTGTTAAGGAATTTTTTTTCTATAAGAATTGAAGATGTATCATATACACCAAGGTAGTCACCTTCTTTCCACTGATTTTCTAATTTTGTAATTGAAGGACTGTTTTTGATTTTGTAACCGACATATCTGGAAATTAAAATTACGATTACAGAAAGTACAACTGCAGAACAAAGACTTATGAGAAGAACAGGTATAAACTTACCTTGTTTTTTTTCGATTATTCTGTGATTTTCCCCTTCAACAAACATAACCACCCACTGTTATATAAAATAAAAAGAGACGGTAAGCCGGGTTCTGGGTTGGATAAAAATCCAAAGGATTTAATCCGCATAACCATCTATCTAAGATTCAGATTACCCTGAACCTTAAGCGATCTACCCGCAGCATAACTGTCCGGAACACATAGCTGCTGCTTGACCTTGCTCCAAATGAGGTTTGCCAGCCATAAACATTACTGTTCATGCGGTGGGCTCTTACCCCGCCATTTCACCCTTACACTGTTTTCACAATGCGGTATACTTTCTGCTGCACTTTCTGTCAGATATCGGGTTATACATGAAATTATGCAACTGCCGATTTCTGCCCGGTTATTATCCGGCATTTTTTCCGGTGGAGCCCGGACTTTACCTCGTGAAAAACATATATCATGATACGTTCTTCACGCGATTATATCTCTTTTACTTCAACCAATAAAAGTTTCAGGACTAATCCTGATTTTCATCTGATTCTTCATCAGAATCTTCGTCTTCGTCAGTATCTTCTTCATCTTCATCACTGTCATCGTAATCAGATACTTTATCTTCGTAGCCGTCTTCTGAATCTTCATCTTCGTCGCCATCGAGTCTTTCATCACCCATATAGTCTTCGAAGTCTGACAAAGAACCTGCTTCTGCCATTGCGTAGTAGTTTTCTTCGTTCTCGTCTGATTCCTGGTAGAAAAGAATTCTACTGCAGTATGGACAGAAAAGAATTTCGTTTCCATCGTGAACTTCGTTAACAAACTGTGCAGGAAGAATCATATGACATCCTTCACATACACCGTTTTTAACTGCAACGATACCCTCGCTGTTACGCTGGATAATTGTTTTAAATTTTTCAACAGTTTCGTTATCAAGACCCTGTTTTACTTCTTCTTCTTTTTTAGAAAGTTTTTCAAGCTGTGTATTGAATTTCTTTTCCTGTTTTTCGATAGAAGCTTTTGCGGCATTAATATCAGCAGATGTTGAATCAATGATTGCTTTATCAGAACTGATGTTTTCACTTAAGTCGTTTAAAATTCTTTTTTCCTTATCAAGTTCTTTTCTTACTTCTGCTTCTTTTGCAGTTGCTTCTGTAATCTGTTTATCAAGAGCTTCGTATTCACGGTGAGTAGCAATGTTGTCCATTCCCTTTTCACCTTCCTCTCTTGATTTTTCTGCTTCACGTAATTCAACTTCAAGTTTTAATACTCTTTCTTTACATTCATCGTAAGCAGCATTCTTCTCAAGAAATTCTTTTTGAAGACGTGCTAAAAGCTCGTTCTGTGCATCAAGCTGTTTCGGAGCGTCTTTAAGATTTTTTTCAATTTCATATTTTTCTGAAAGTACTTTTTGAAGCGCCTGTAATTTATCGCGAACTTCTGTCATTTGCATAAAGTAAAACCTCTTTTATGGGTATAATCTATAAATATATAGTAAATAGTTCGTTATGTCTATGAGCTATTTAGATTTCAATGTAGTCTCTGAGACTGCTTGCCCTTCTAGGGTGTCGTAAGCGTCTTAAAGCCTTAGCTTCAATCTGGCGGATACGTTCACGGGTTACATTGAAATAGAGACCAACTTCTTCGAGAGTAAGTGAATAGCCGTCATCAAGACCAAAACGCATCTTAAGAACATCCTGTTCACGAGGCGGTAAAGTGCTCAAAACCTCGCGAAGCTGTTCCTGAAGCAGTTTGTAAGCTGTCTGTGATGCTGGATTTTCCACTTCTTTGTCTTCGATAAAATCTCCGAGAGAAGAATCTTCTTCCTCACCGATCGGAGTTTCAAGGGAGATTGGTTCTCTGGCAACATTCTTAACCTGTTTTACACGTGTTACAGGCCAGCCAAGCTGCTGGGCAATTTCTTCATCTGTCGGTTCACGGCCAAGCTTCTGCATAAGCTGACGGCTTTCGCGTACAACCTTATTAATCTGTTCAATCATATGTACAGGAACACGGATAGTACGCGCCTGATCAGAAATTGAACGTGTAATTGCCTGTCGGATCCACCATGTTGCATAGGTTGAAAATTTATATCCCTTGCGGTATTCAAATTTTTCAACAGCTTTAATCAAACCTATGTTTCCTTCCTGAACAAGGTCAAAGAACTGGAGTCCTCTGTTTGTATATTTCTTTGCAATGGCAACTACGAGACGCAGGTTTGCATTAATCAGATGATTTTTAGCCTTTTCCATCATCTTCTGACCGCGCTGAATTTCTTTTGACATCGTAAGAATTTCTTCGATTGAATTTTCAAATTCGTGCTCGAGATGATTTAATTTTCTGTCTATCTTCTGAATCTGAGTATAAACTTCGCGAATGTCATCTGCTTTCATTCCAAGTTCTTTTTCAAGTTTTAATGCTTCAGAACGAATTGAAACACGGCGGCCGAGTTTTCTAAGCTGAACAGGATCTGAAATACGAAGTTCTTTCATTTTCTTTTCCTGTTTGTGTCTGTATTCGTAAATCTTCTGTGTTGCTTCTGTAAATTTTTTGCTGAACTTTTCGATTTCTTCAGACTGAATGTCAGCTTTCTGTAACTGTGGAATAATTTTTTTACGCAGTTTTAAAATCTCATTGTTGTCAGAAAGCTTTGCGTTCTGATCCATTTCAAAAAGATTGCGTTTAATCGACATGTACTGTTTCAATTCAGGAAGAATAGGTTTAAGGTATTCGCTGTACATGCTTTTTAGACGGCGTTTTTCTGCCATCTCTTCATTGATTTCTTTTCTTGGACGTCCCGGTTCGTGCAAATCAATTCTGGTAAATGCTCTCTGTGCGATTGCAAAAAATTCCGGAACCATAACACCTGAACTTTTAATTACATCTTTAATGATGTTTTCGCCATCTTCCATTTGTTTTGAAAGAGTAACTTCTTCTTCTGCAGAAAGAAGATTTTCTTTTCCGATTTCACGAAGATATAAACGGATTGGATCATCACTTGAAGAATCTTTTTCAGAACTTACAAGCTTCTTTTTTGAGAGTGCTTCTTTTTCTGTCTGTTCTACGATAGCAGCATCAGCATCCTTCTCTCTTTCATCATCATCATCATCTGCTTCTACAACAACATCATCTTCATCGTCTTCGAATTCCGGTTCGATTTCCTGAATCTGAACTTTGTTCTTTTCCATCATTGAAATGATTTTGTCCATATTGCTTGTTGCAAATTCAATTCCAACAACGTCGTTGATTTCGTCCCAGGTAATTAACTTTTTATTTTTAATGAATACAAAAAGTTTTGCGATTTCTAAGTCTGTATCAGGCTCTTTATCTTTTTTTGAAACTGCTTTAGTCTCCTGAACTTTAGAAGATACCGGTTTTTTCTGAGTAGCTTTAACTGTCTTTTTTGCAGGAGTCTTTTTTACTGGTGTTTTTTTTGCAGCCGGCTTTTTAGCTGGTGCTTTTTTGACAGTAGTTTTTTTAGCTGCAGTTTTTTTTGCAGGTTTTTTCTCTGTCTTTTTTGTACTTGTTTTTTTAGCTGCCGGTTTTTTAGCAGTTTTCTTTTCTACAGTTTTTTTAGCGGTAGTTTTCTTAGCCGCAGTTTTCTTTTCTACAGTCTTTCTCATTTTACTCTTGAAGCTTTTTATCAATTTCCATCTTTTCAGTTAAGAATTGTGCGAGGGTATTCTGATCATCAGCAGTAACAGGTTTGAACTGGCGGATTTTATTCATTAATTTATCCCTTTGCCTTTCCAGACTGTTTCTTCTGATTAAGGCAATGCTCTCTTTCACGTACTTGAGGTTATTCTCTTCAAATTCTCTGGATGCAATTACTCTTGTAATCATCCTTTGTACCTCTTCTTCCTGACAGTGATTAAGTATTGCCTGTATTGAAATATCTTCTTCCCGGTGACATTCCTCTAAAACGATGAATAACTGTTTTGCCAAAGGATCTTCAAAATCGTTTACATTCAGTTGTTCGTGCAATAGATTGAATTGTTCTAAATTTGAAATTACAGCTAGAATTGTTCGAAGTTCAGCATTAAGCTTGATATCTTGAATGACTGGAGCTCCATTCGCTGTCTTGTTTACTTCTATGCGGGAACGAGAGCGCTCACGATTTACAAAATCTCTTTTTACGGCCTCCAGTTTTGTGTTAAAAACCTGAGCAAATTGCTCAAGCGTTGAATCTTTCTGAATATCTGAATTGAGGGAATCTACATAAGGAAAGAACTCAAGGGCAGCTTTGATTTTGTCCTCAGCGTCCATTTTCGGGTATTTTACCTTCAGTTTAGATAACAGAAAATCATTGTCTAATATAGCAGAATTAACATCATTAGTCAATGTTTCTACACCAAAATTCAGCATGATCTCTGCAGGATCCTTTCCACCCTTAAGCTGGATTATTTTTACTGTAAGGTTGAATTTGCGGCACATAAGAATTGCCTTATACGTTGCCGCCTGCCCTGCAGAATCTGAATCAAAAGAAAGAAGGACTGTATCTACAAACGGAACAAGAATTTTAATCTGCTGTTCTGTAAAGGCAGTTCCTAAAGGAGCTACAGCATAATCAATTCCGCACTGATGATAGGCAATCGCATCCATATATCCTTCGCAGAGGATGACGCATTTTTTTTCGCGGATGGACTTTTTTGCAAAGTTATATGCATAAAGGGTTTCTCTTTTTTTATAATGAGGCATTTCAGGGCTGTTGATATATTTAGGCCCTTCTCCCTCTAAAAGACGTCCTCCCAGGGCAACCACATCTCCGTTTTTATCAAAAATCGGGAACATAAGGCGGCCGGCATAAATCGTGATGTCTGGATATTTTTGACTGAAAAGACCTGATTTATTTAAAAATTCCGGAGTAAAATTCTTGCTTATGAGAAACGACTTCAGCCATTTTCTGTCACTGAGACAGTAGCCGAGTTTAAACTTCGAAATAGTTTCCGGAGTAAGACCGCGTTTTACGATGTATTCAAGTGCTTTTTTTCCCTGCGGTTTTTCGGTAAGAAGAAAATGGAACATAGAAGCAGTTCTGTTATAAAGGTCAATGTAAAGAGACTTTGTGTCATCTTGTTCATGAGGAACATAAGAGCCTTCTTCGTATATGACTTCTATTCCGAACCTTTTTGCAAGAGCAGTAACAGCTTCTACATAAGAAACCTTTTCCATTTCCATGTAAAATTTTACAGTATCTCCACCGGCATGACAGCCGAAACAGTAGTATAAATTTTTACCCTCTTCTATGTGGAATGACGGAGTTTTTTCATGATGGAACGGACAGCAGCCCCACCATGTATTTCCTCTTTTTTCAAGGCGTGTATAATCACTTACGACATTAACAATGTCACATTGAGAGAGAGCTTCTATCGTTTGTTTTGATATTCGGCCTCCTGCCATTAATTACCAGCCACCTTTTTTGTTTTAAATTCTGCTGTTGCCTTTGCATGTGAATCAAAATTTGTTGAAAAAGTATGTCTTCCTGCATCAGCATCTGTAAGAGTAAAATAAAGATAATCAGAATCCTGCGGATTGATTGCTGCATTGATTGCTGTAAAACCTGGATTGGAAATCGGTCCAGGTGGAAGTCCCGGGTAAATGTAAGTGTTATATGGTTCTTTCATTTCGAGATCTTCGTAATAAATTGTATGTGGATGCGGACGACCGCGGATTTCTGTAATGATATATTCAACTGTAGCACATGACTGAAGTGGCATGTTTATTTTAAGACGGTTATAGAAAACTCCACCAATCAAAGGAGCTTCTTCTTTGTCTCTGTATTCGCGTTCAATGATAGAAGCAAGGGTAATCATTTTAAAAAATTCATCAGGATCTGTATTATCGTTAAGATAATTCTGTGTTTCTTCATGAGATTTAATCTGCTTTCCGAGATTTTCGACCATCATAGAAATAATCTGATATGAATTATAATTGACCGGAATGTTGTAGGTGTCAGGATATAAAAAACCTTCGACGGAATCGACTTTAAGATTAATTCCGAAGCTGCTGAATATTTTCTGTGCATCATGAGTAGCGGTATAGATAAAATCTTCTTCTGTCACTATTCCTGTTGCAGAAATTCTTTTTGCAATTTTTTTTAGTGTAAGTCCTTCTGGAATTGAAACTGTAATCTCCCTTACCTTTCCTGTACACACTTCTTCAAAAACTCTTGAAAGAGACATCTTATTATCAAGAGTATAAATACCTTTTTGAACTCTAAAGATTCTTGCATCTTTATGAGTCATAAAAGAAGCAAATTTTGGGAAACGTGCAAAAATATAGAAGACCCTTTCATTTTTAATAAGCCCTGCATTTTTCAGTTCATTGCCGACAGTTTTTGCTGTCATGCCGGATGTAACTTCAAATTCAACTGTAAGAAGTTCTCCGTCAGGATTTGCCGGTTTTGAATTAATTGAAAAGTACGAAAAAAAAGCGGTTACTCCCGCAACGATAATTATTGCAGCTGAAATTACGATTATTTTTAAAATATTTTTTTTAGTCATTTTAAACACCTGATGTTTTTAAATTTCTACTTCATGTCCTTCAACTGCAAGTTCAACTTCTACACTGTCATGTGTAATAAAACTTGAATACCATTTTGCAGCATTTAAAATTGAATCAATTTTCTTATCGTCATAAGTAGGTTCGTGGTGGAAAAGATAAACCTTTTTTATATTTTTAGAAACAGCAAAATCAATTGCATAACAGAAAGCCGAGTGACCCCATTTTTCTTTTGCCTGTGCTTCTTCCATTGTATATTGTGTATCAAGAACTACAACATCTGCATCTCTAAAGACAGCGTCAACATGCTGTTCATTGCATGACTGTAAATCCATAAGTTCCACATCAGTAGCATAAACAAATTTTCTGTCACCTTCTTTAAAAGAAAATGAATAAGAACTTCCAGGATGACTCATCTTACAGCACATGACTTTTAAGCCATCGATGTCATATTCAACTGCAGGTTCAACTGTATGGAATTTAAAATTCCGTGAAAAATTTTCCCAGAGCACAGGAAAGAGTTTTAGTGACGGCATCTGAATTGCCAGAAGTTCAGATGCTTCCGGTTCTGCAGAATAAATATCTATATTTAAATTTGGATTGAATGCATGATCAAAGAATGGAAAACCGCAGATGTGATCCCAGTGAAAATGTGAAAAGAAAATTGAATAGTGATTGTCAGCAGGAACTTTTGTACTTTTACCAAGAACTCTGATTCCAGACCCGGCATCCAGAATTAATCTTTTACCTGAATCAGTTGTAATGGAAATACATGGAGAATTACCGCCAACTGTCCCATAAAGCCAGTCAGGGAGATCTGCGATGAATTTTTCACGTGTGTCAAAAGATTTAAGGTCTTCAGGCGTAATCCTCTGGACGACCGCATTAATTTTTGCCTGTATGTCTGATGCCATAAGAGGACTTGGAATAGAACCTCTTACACCCCAAAAATGGACTTTCAAAATCTTCTCCTGGTTGCATTAAATGCAATTACTTTTTTATTTATCTTGTAACAGGCTGATTGTGAACATAAAGGAATCGTTGTTCTTCGATTTCTTCCTTAGTCCAGTGCTTTCCCCTGTTAATACCGGGGCAATCTTTAGAAATGCTGTTCCATGTTTCCCTGCTTTCAAGGATCCATGACCAGAATGGATAGGTTGAACATTGCAAAGGCCTGGCTCCGTATGCCATACAGCCAGAGTCTTTTTTCCAAAAAATACAGTCATAATTTTTTAGCTCTATGAGGGCAAGGGCTTGCTTACCTTCATAATAACCTACCCACCTGCAGTATTTTTCTATAAATTCCTCTTCAGAAAGTTTAAACCATTGACTTAAACTTGTCAAATCCCTTTGAGAAAGATATACATAACCTGGGCTTAGTCTGCAGCATGCAGAACACATATTACAAGAGAAATCAAGCCCGTTTTCATAAAAAGTAATTTTATTTTCCTCCGTTCGGGGTAATAAAAAAAGGTGTTAAAAAGTAAGTCTTTTTCAAAACACACTTTGTAACACCTTTAGATATTGGGGAGTGAAGGATTCGGACCTACGAAGGCTAAGCCAACAGATTTACAGTCTGCCCCCTTTGACCACTCGGGAAACTCCCCGTATTAAAGCTACCTGTAGGATTTGGACCCACGACCCCGAGATTACAAATCACGTGCTCTACCAGCTGAGCTAAGGTAGCAAGTTTTGATGTACCCAAATATACAAAATATCATAATTTGTGTCAAGCGCAATTAATTTTTTTTATGAATTTTTAAATACCGGGATGTATTTCCGTTTTGTAACAATTTTCCAGCTGTAATTTTTTCTTACATATTCTGCTGCATGACTTATAAGCTTGTCATAATAATGGGGATTTGCAATTTTGTTTTTTATAAGTTCGTCGAGAAGTTTAAAAAGCATTTCATGCGTGTTAGGTGAATATGTAAAGCCGGTTATTCCGTTTATGATTTTTTTAAGTCCGCCTGTTGCATGTGCAACAGGAATTGTCCCGTAAATCTGGGCAATAAAATCTTCAAGACCGCAAGGCTCAAACTCACTTGGAAAAAGAGCAAAGTCACCTGAAGCTGTGCATAGACGTGCAAGACTTCGTTCATAACCGCACAGATAAACAATCTTTCCAGGATGTTCAAGAGCTTTTTTTGAAGTTTCTTCTTCAAGCTGTTTTTCGCCCTGCCCGTTGATTATAAATCTTACATTATCATATTTTGCAAAAACATCATCGATTACTTTAAGAATGATAAGAATACCCTTTTGTCTTACAAGTCTTCCATGAAATGAAATATATATATTTTTATTGCCTTTATCTTCATTAAGATATCCGTGCTGAACGATAAAATTCTTTTCGTAAAATTCTTTTGTTTCTGGACTTAATTCTTTAGAAGCAAAATTCTTTATAAAATAATTTCTAGATTTATATTTACCTTCAAGCTTTTTATTTTCAGGAGAAAATGTAAAAGGAAGCAATGAAGTCCGGTTGTCTTCAGGGATGTAACGTGTAATGTCAATTCCATTTGTTATTCCTGTAATCGGAATGTTTCTAGAACAGAAAATCTGAGCAAGACCGTCTGTGTTCGGATTATCAAAGTCTTTTAGTTCTGAAGCGTAATCAAATGAAACAGTAAGAAGTTTTGAATAATGACTTGAAAGAACATAAGGCTCTACCCTGTTTCCGTTTAAGGCAGATGCAAGAATATCAGCACTTAAATCTGTAAATGCCTGTGCTTTTGAGATATCAGAATACTCATGATGATATGCCGGACCTGCATTATGAATTGTTACAAAGAATTTTGTCTTTTCAAAAAGTTCAGGATAAAAAACTTTTGCAATTGCCGGCAAAACAGCAGTACATGCATCATGACAGTTTACAACCTGTGCAACTTCACCTGAAAGCCTTGCATATTCACATACGGCTTTTTGAAAAACAATATCAAGATAATCAGAATCTTCATAACCGGTTCCGATTGTGCAATCCGGATTTAAAACTTTATCCTTTGCATTATATGTGTAGACATTATTTTTTTCTTTATAGCAGTCTGATATGACAAATACAATTTTTACTTTTTTGCAGATTCCATAGCCATACGATACTTCAAAATCCCTGCCGTTAACTTTTATAGTTGTGTTTATGTTTTCTAGAATTTTATAATCTTTTACAGATGAAAAGTCTGTGCATCCATATTCAGGGATAAAGAGAGTTACATCATTATGAAGCTCCGAAAGTTCTTCTGAAAGAGAACAGACAACATTTTTAACCCCACCGGCTTCTGCAATTCCGGCGTATTCCCTTGATATCATCCAAATCTTCATTATTTTTAATTCCTATTTTAAAATATCAGGCCGTAACTTTGCCGCTTCATCAAGGTAAACAAAATTAATTTTCTTTTTATTAAAATAGCCTGTTATCAGAACCCGTATACATTTTTTAAGACCGTCTTCGATATACGCTTCCTGCGTACAGAAAAGTGCGGCAGAATTAACATCAAAATTAAACGATGCTGAATTTTTTCTTAAAGCAGATGCCGGATTATACTGGTCTAAATCTTTTGTAAGACTAAAGCATACCGAAACGACATCATCAGTTTTAAAGTCATTCTGTTTTTCAATTTCCTTAATCAGTCTTACAGTCTGTTTTTCAATTGATTCTTTTGTATTTTCTGCAGTTATTGCACCGCGAATTGCACAGAGTTTTTTCATCTTATTTCCACACTACCTGAAAGAATTAATGGTTTTTAAGGTTTCATTCAGATCGTTTGAAGATTTAAGAAACTCTGCAAGTTCAGGATGTTCTTTTAAAACTTTTCCAAACTGTTCAAGACGATTTAAATTCTTAGCATAATCTGCAATATCTTTTGCCTGCGAATCTGCAAGCGCAAGAAGTTTTGCATTAACCATAGTAAGATAAGTTTCATACATATCGCGGCATTTTTTATAAAGCTCAAAATCTGGTACAGTTACGTTTGAGATGCTTACAGAAAGAATTTCAAGTTCTGAATTTGAATATTTTTTTATTATATCGTTTTTAATCTGTTCAACATTAAAACTGTTTGAACCGGTATTCTGAGTTATGAGGTTTTCACAGTAATCACTTATCTGATCACCTTTCACTTTTAAAAGCTTTTGAAGTTCAGCATCATTTGAAACAGAAGATTCTTTAACGTATTTTACAAGTTCATTTGGGCTGCATTTAAACTGAATGTCAAAATTAAATGAATATGAAAAGTCTGGTTTCTGTTCAAGCTGATTTGAATAAATATCTGCAGAAGGAAGCTTTCCGGTTATAAACTTTGAATAAGAAAAAGGCTTGCTTGAAAACGAATTTATTTTTGCATTTGTAGGAATTAAAAACTGCCAGTCCCAGCGGAAAACTCCCCGTTCAACAGGTCTTTCATTTACGCCGCTGGTTTTTGATACAATTATACCGATGGAGTCATGCGGAACCTTAAAAGGAGTATATCCAAGAATGAAACCTGCCCCACCTGCCAGTAAAAGTAGAAAAATAAAGCTGAAAAATTTGCCTGATTTTCTCATTGCTTTCCCCTTGACCATACGAAAATCATTATTAAAATAATGAATATATGATAACTAATAATAAGCGTACTTTCAAGCAGAAAAAATCGATTTATAAGACAGATTCATTCGTCTACTTTTTCTTTAGAATTTCAATAAGAATGACATTTTTCCTTCTTTTGACGCTTTTAAGCCTTTTGATATTTTACTTTGTAGGAAATTACCAGCAGTTTCTGGACCAGAACCAGAAACTTATACTCAACAATATTGCCATAGTTTCTGTAGCAGAATTTGTATTTTCAATCTGCAGTTTTGCCCTGAACATAATTTCGTATTACATAGTTTCAAGAAGAATCAAAAAGGTGCTTTTATACTGCGGAATTTACCTGTTTACCTTTCTTTTTTCGATTGGGACGTTTCTGTTTTCCCGGGGTGTCCTTCTTCTGGCTAACGGGCTGTGAAACTGTCTTTTTAGGAAGTCTTATGGAAACTCCTATTTCACGAAGCGCAGTTCTGATTGCATATTCAAGTTCTGAGCGCTGAGGGTTCATAGGGAGAACAAAGTTTCTGCATTCTGTCCATGTCTTTACATAAAGTTCACCGACAGAGCTTGAATTTAAAATCTCTTTTTTCCAGTCGGTAAGAGTAAGGATAAAATCCTTTATAAGGAATACGAGTTTTTTTCCAAGGCGCGCATCTTTATCCTTTGAAACAAGCTCATCGAGGCTCTTTAAGTTCATGAGATAATTTTTTTCAAACTGCGGATCGTTAAACATCATTGCAGTTGCAGATGGCTGCAGATACATATAAATGTCTGTAGAAAGGCACTCGCTTACGATTTCAAAAGAATGACCGCTGTTGATGATTTTAAGCATTTCTTCTGTGAGCCTCGATGGCGAGACAGGAGATAAAAGATGCGCGCAGTGGCGGATCTTTCTCTTGAGCGCCCACGACATCTGACAGTCTGTCGTAGAAGAATATTTAATCGCACGAAGCATCCTTACAGGGTCTTCAACAAAAATTTTATCAATAGGAATTACAGGCTTTAAAATCGATTTTTTAATGTCTCTTACTCCGCCTACATAATCAATTACCTGTTCAAGAATCGGATCATAATAAAGAGCGTTAATCGTAAAATCGCGTCTCATTACATCTTCATCGATTGTACCGAAACTGTTTCCAACAGAGCCGTCAATTGTAGAACGGAATGTGCTTACTTCAAAAATTTTGAGTCCGAAAATTACATGTACGAGGCGGAATCTTCTTCCGATTATGCGTGAATTTCTGAAAATGCGTTTAATTTTAGAAGGTGTTGCGTCTGTTACTATATCAAAATCTTTAGGAGTTTTTCCGATTAAAAGATCGCGTACGGCTCCACCGACTATATACGATGTAAAGCCGTTATCCTTGAGACGCTGAACAATCCTTAATGCATCAGGATCTATTTTGTATTTTGAAATTAAGTGTTCTTCTTTAGTATAAACGACAGCCTTTTTTACCGGTCTGCCTTTACTGTCTTTTCCGTATCTGTATAACACAATGACTGAATAATAAAAAAAATAGCGCTTTTAATCAACATACCATTTTAACAGTTTAAGTCTATTTTAGCTGAATAAAGTACGGCAACTGCAAAATTTCCTTTTTCTGCTGTAATCCGGGCAGGAAGCTTTTTATCAAAATTGTCTTGAGAAATTTCATTTGAAAGGCTTGGAACCCCGTCCGGACGGAACAGGTCACTTTCCCACTCAAGACCGCTTGATACTATTTTTCCTCCCTCACGTGAATCTGTAAAACGGAGGACGGAAACCGGAGAAGTCTTTTTATCTGTCAAAATTTTAATTGATTTTCCCTGCTTTAAAAGAGTTAAAACCTGGTTTTCTGTAAGCCAGAAGTCCGGGGCAATTTCTGAAGAAAACAGGTCATAAACAGCAATAAGATGGTCAATCCGCCCGCCTGAGCCGCCGATTAAAGTAATTTTTGAATCCACTGCCCGTGCTTTTTTTGCAAGCATCAGGGCAAGCTCTGTGTCTGTAAAATCCTTGTAAACCGGAAACTCAATTACATCGCAGTTTTTTAAGTTACTGTTTTTCTTTTTTTTAAGGGCTGAATATTTTAAAACCAGCTTTTTGTTTTTAATGCTGTCCATGTCGCCGCAGATAACATCTGGAATATAGTTTTTTTTAAGCTTTCTGTTGAATAAATCAAGTGACTCAAGGCCTGAATCTGCCGCAATAATAAAATCGGGTTTTTCGAGGTTTTTAAGGAATTTGTAAGCCAGAGAAGGCTTTGGTGAAATTCCGCCTGTAAAAACAAAGACATTTTTATATTGATTCAACTTAAAGTTTATAGACTCAAAATCAAAATTTAAAGTATAATTACTCATAAAAGAAAATATATCATGAATAAGATAAAAATTCCTAAAGAATTAAAGAAATTTAACGAAATTTTTTCTCAAAACGGCTTTGAAGCATACCTTGTCGGGGGCGCCGTGCGTGATGCACTTTTAGGAAAGGAAATCTCTGACTGGGATGTTGCAACCGATGCAAAGCCCGAACAGGTTATGAAAATCTTTAAAAAAGTCATTCCAACGGGAATTGACCACGGAACTGTAACTGTTCATTTTATGAAAGAAGAAATCGAAGTTACTACGTTCAGGACAGAAAGCGATTATTCTGACGGGCGCCACCCTGATAAAGTTGAATACTGCGGACACATCGAAGAAGATTTAAGCCGCCGTGACTTTACTATAAATGCTATTGCAGCTTCTTTAAAAGACGGAAGCATTGTTGACCCTTACGGCGGCCGTGATGATTTAAAGAAAAAGATAATCCGTACAGTCGGAAATCCTCACGAGCGCTTGATGGAAGACGGTTTAAGGCCTGTAAGGGCTTTAAGATTTGCTTCAAAACTGGAATTTAGTATAGAAAAAGATACATACTCAGAGATTTTCGAGGAAGAAGTACAGAAAAAGATTGCTTCAATTTCCCTTGAAAGGTTCCGCGATGAGCTTATAAAAATGATGTCCTCTTCAAAACCGAGTGTCGCATTAAAAATGATGGAAGAAACCGGAGTCATGAAGATTTTCATACCTGAGCTTTTACCGTGCCGTAACTGCATCCAGAATGACAACAGGGGCTATCATATCTTTGATGTAATGGATCATAATTTTTATGCATGTGACGGGGCTCCAAAAGACAGTCCACTTTTACGTCTTGCTGCCCTACTGCATGATTCTGGAAAACCGCAGGCCAGGACAGAAAAGGAAGAGGACGGCCTTAAAATTTACAACTTTTACCGTCATGAAATATATTCAAAGGAAATTGCTCAAAAGGTTTTAACACGGTTAAAGTTTTCCAATGCCCAGATTGAATACATAACTCACCTAATCGAAAATCATATGTTCCATTATGAAAGTTCATGGAGTGATGCTGCCGTAAGGCGTTTTATTGTACGTGTCGGGCTTGAAAATATCGACGGTTTAATTGACCTTCGTCTTGCAGACATGTACGGAAAATACAACCAGGATGTAAGGCTTCATGACAGTGCCGCATGTGCACTTTTAGTTGAACTTAAAGACCGCATAAAAGAAATCTCTCAAAAGCAGAATGCCCTATCGGTAAAGGATTTAAAGGTAAACGGCCGCGATCTTATGCAGGAAGGAATCCCTGCAGGTAAAAATCTTGGCCGCATACTTAATGAGCTTTTTGAAACTGTCCTTGATGACCCTGCCATGAATGACAGGGATAAGCTTTTAAATCTTGCAGTCAATCTTTATAAAAAATCTCAGGGAGAATGAGGGGTTAGATTTTCAATAGTTTTTATCCCTCCGAAAAAGAGCAGGCCAGTAAGACTGGATGCATCATTCTTATTTATCTATTTCTTCATAAAATATTGCTTTATATAAAGCCTTGTAACAATGTTTAATTTCATATGTCAACGAAGAGACAGGTTTTGCAAAATCTTTTTTGAAAAGTTCTTCGGGTACAATTATCAGATAATAATATTCACGATAATCTTTACGAATACTTTCTGGTATCAACCAGGAAACTTTCAGTTCTTTAGTTATGATGATTTTGTTACCGTTATAGTCACCTAGCAAAACCTTTCTGCCTTTGACTTCATCATTAATTTCATCCATTTTTAATACGATATTTGGAATTTCCACATCAATATAACTTGGATAAGGTTGTTCTTCTACTGTATAGGCTTTGCCATTTAATGTCAGGTTATATGAATCATTCTTTCTGGTTAAAACAGCAGTTCCAATTTCTTCGTACTTTTTTTCATAACTATAGATTTTATGACTGCCCGTTTTTATGTCTATTCCATTTTGTGGAAGCGGCGGCCTATTTTTTATTCTGATTTCAATTTCATCGCTTTCATTCCCTAAAGACCTGAGTTTCGGATATTTTTTATTTTCATCAAAAAGATTTTCGTAATAAATCCATTTTTCCTGATAATATCTGATTTTCTTATCACTATTATGATCTTTTGAACCGGCAGTATAATAAATCTTACAGTTTTTATAACGCTTATCAGGGGTATATGTGTACTTTTTAACATCAGGTTCATCCAAAGGAATATTTTGTAAATAATATGCTTTTTCTTCATCTGGTAAATTTATATCTACACATTCAGCATTTATTGTAATTTCCTGATACTTAATTTCTACGTTAATTCCAGCCGGAATCCATTTTTCTTCAAGAAACGCTTCGCCGTTTTCATCGGTTTCATATTCACCAAGCAGACAATATCTATGCACTCTTTTGATCATAAATAATCTGCTTACTGGCGATTCTGGCTCGTGAATTTCAGCAGTGTTATAAACTTTAAGCCCTTTTACAGGCAGTCCGGTTTCTTCGCTTACTACACGAACCTTTACAGGTCTGATATAAATATCATTTGCATTCAAAGCATAAAATGCACTGGCAAAACTAAAAAATAGAAATGTGCATAAAGCTATTTTAAAGTTTTTCTTCATTTTGCTTTCTCCTTTTTCGATTTTTTATTTTCAGAAATCTGTTTGTTCCAGTGTTCCATTATAAGCTCTTCCATTTCTGAAGAGCCTGTTTTTATGGTTGTCTGTTTTGCAAGTTCTACAGATTTTTCATCAAGTATGGCGCCGTATTCAAAAAGAAGTTTTACGATTTTTATGCTGTTATATTCTATTGCTGAATTTATAGCTAAATCACCATGTTTTTTATAATACCTGTTGTAGTTCCAGTCTGTAGCCGGGAAAAGAACTCTGTCAGTGGCTCTGCCTTTCATGTTAGGGTCTGCACCGTTTTCAAGTAAAATTTTAAGAATATTAAGAGCTGTTTCTTCAAGAATTATTATTTGTTCTCCTTGTTTATCCCACTCATTATACTGCTCTTCTGTAAGGGCAATTTTACCTCTTATGGCTCTTGCAACATAGGGTCGTTTTTTAACATCTGCTCCGTAAGATACAAATAATTTTACATATCGCTCGCTTCTGCATATTTTCCATAAAGGATTTGTATCAACCCATTTAAACTGACCTGTCCTTCTATCAGGGTTTGCACCCATTTTTAAAAGCTCTTCAACTCTTTTATACCTTTCTTCCCTGTCTCTAATCAAAAACGCCATTTCCATTTGATATTCAAGAGAATCTTCGTCGTATTTATAAAGTTTAGATGTAAAACCAAAGCCCGGTGTTGGGCTTCGCTGCATTTTGGTTTGTGCTGATAAAGAAATCTGCGATATCAAAAGACATGATAGAATAATAAAAATCAATTTACGCATTGTATTCCCTCTTATTCTTCCCAATCTTCGTAAAATAAGCCTTTGTAAATATTTGTTTGACTCACATCGAAACAAAACATAAAGTTATAAGCGTCTTTAAAATCTTCTGTAAATTCATCCTCTAAGCTAATCAAAATTAGAAATATTTTTTTCATGGATAACATACTCTCCTAATACCAATTTAAAACTATTCGACAATATCATATAATTTTATCGTTTCGATTTTTTTAAATGAATAATTATATGTATCATAAATCGTTATCTCTTTTGTTTCAAAATTATAATTAAAGAAATTAACTTTAGAAGATATAAATTTGTCAGACGGAACTGAGTAAGTAAGATTTACAAGTTCATTAGTCAACAATGCTTTGATTTTGTTATCTTTTGTAATTTCAAGTACATGTAATTCATGGACGTCAACGCTTTGTCGTCCGCCGGGATTACCTAAATAAACTTTAACAAAGATAACAATATTTCCTTTAATTATGTCAGTAAAAATTGAATCAATACGACAATCGGGACCAATTGCTTCTATCAAATAGGAATCTTTTATTTTATTTTGTTCAATATATACCCAAATATCAGGGGTTTTTTCATCATATTTAATTTCAATCTTGGTGCCATTTACAGTCATAATATTTGTATCCGAAAATACAAAAGAACCAATTAACAAAAGTAAAAAAATAATAATTTTATTTTTCAAAATCTTACCCCCTTAAAAATATATATATTCTTTACATCTGCAACATCTACTTTTTCAGAATTTGGAAATTGCAATTGATGGACCCAAAGGCTGAATATTGTATAGACATATAATCAATATTTTAAATAATCACACCATTCTTTATATTTTGAAAAAAAATAAACTCCTTCTCCAAGAGATGTTCCGAAATATAAAACATAATCCTGATTTTCTACATCATAATAAAAAATCTCAAACTTTTCTTTTTCTGATTCTGAATATATATAATTCAATTTTTCCGGCAATGTACCATTTTTCAGTCTATAATCTTCAATACGTTTAATTAATTCATTTCCCAGTTTTATTTCTCTCTTGTATGTAGAAGTAAAATTGTTATTTTGTTGTACAAAGATAAAAATGTACAGACCTAAAAAAATAAAAACTATAAGTCCACCTAAATAAAATATTTTTCGTTTCATCTTATTCTCCTGAATACATACTGATTTGAAGTAAGCCTGTCTTCTGCAGTTGGTAAATTTTCATATTGATTATCTCTGGCGGTTGCCTGCCTTATGGCAGGCCGGGCTTTCCGCACTTCCGCTGTCGCTCCATACCGCAGGCGGTACTGCTTCGCAGGTGCTCCAATCCCTAACCGGAAGAGGGGGAAATTTTAATTTATAAATATCGCATCCAAGAACTATTTTCTCTTATAGACAAACCATCCGCCTTCTCCATGAAATGCAAGAGTATCATCATCTATAATTTCAACAACACAAAAATCATTAACGACGATTACATACGTATATTTCCGGTTTTCCGTTAATAAATCTATAAAATAAGAACATGTATATGATCTACAATTCTTTAGCTCGACAGCCGCATCTTCATCCGGTAAAACTATCCTGAAAAAAGGCCTGTCATATTTATATAACCCGGCAGTAAACTTTTCCTGTGAAAGAATCAGTTTATTAAATCCTCTTTCAACTAAAAAATTAATTCTATCTTCGTTAATCTTATGTGACGCAACAAAATAACTGTATTCATACTCGCCATAAAACTTTTCGATACTGAGTTCTTTACAA